>ENA-ORNZ01000256-ORNZ01000256.1-human-gut-metagenome-genome-assembly--contig:-NODE-256-length-80748-cov-13.012975_pt1 | contig 80748 bp, 77 predicted proteins | sample MGYA00242124_ERZ509040 | MGnify/ENA primary metagenome ERZ509040 (study PRJEB26280, sample SAMEA2338733) | human gut metagenome | biome: human gut; feature: human-associated habitat; material: faeces... | reverse complement strand
ATGGGAGCTAACTGCCAAGTTCTACTTTTGGATCAATGTGTTTTGCTCATCTCTACATATTATAAACTTCTTTTTTTAATATATCTACTACATATTAAAATTTTATTATTTTCTCATCTTGACTTTTTATTATTACAATTATATTATCAAATTAACATATTTAATTTTTTAATAAAGGAGGGATTTTCATGACTAAGAAAGCAACCCACAAAACCTGTTTCATTCTGTTATTTTTGTTCATTCTTCTTACTGGCTGCTCAACCAAAAAAACATCTGAATCAGCCGTAAGTCCGGAAGCTGAAGCAGTACTCAATGCGATGTTCACTGCACCAAATGATGACTTGTATTCTTTGGATTCTTCTACTGTAATCGGTGAGAATAGCACGGCAGATTCTGAAAATGCTTCCGTTAATTCTGAGAAAATTCTCGAAAACTGGAACAAACTTGTAGGAAAATACTTTGAAACGGGACGATTAGAATATTTTATTTCAACCTATGGTCAGACCTATCTGTCAGAGGCAGCTGTTAATAATACCAAAATAGCTATAAAAGATATTTCGCTTGACTCCAAAACAGATGATTCTGAAACAGTTCTTGTGACTTTTAAGATCAATAAAGAAGAAATGGTCGAAAAAATCTATTTTTCTTATGACCAGGATGGTTTGATAAAAGACGTTTATCCAATTAATTTTAAATAATTTATAATAAAGGACACGGCTTCGCCAAGCGAAAGCCGTGTCCTTTATTATATCTTCTCACTATTTTTTCAAAAACATTTCCATCCTTACAGATGCAGTACCCTGTCCTTAATCTCCTGGGTCCTTCCCTGATTCCAGAACTGGGTTCCGATATATCCGCAGGTTCTTCTCGCTACAAAGAGCTTATCCTGATCCCGGTTGCCACAGTTCGGGCATTCCCATACCAGCTTTCCGGTCTCGTCCTCGATGATCTTAATCTCTCCGTCATAGCCGCAGACTTCACAGAAATCACTCTTGGTATTCAGCTCTGCATACATGATATTCTCATAAATGTACTGTAATACGGAAAGTACCGCCGGAATATTGGTCTGCATATTCGGTACTTCGATATAGCTGATCGCCCCACCCGGTGAAAGCTTCTGAAATTCCGATTCAAATTTCAATTTGCTGAACGCATCAATTTTTTCGGTAACATGTACATGATAACTGTTGGTAATATAGTTCTTATCTGTAACGCCCGGAATGATTCCGAAACGCTTCTGCAGACATTTCGCGAACTTGTATGTGGTAGATTCCATCGGTGTGCCGTATACGGAATAGCTGATATTTTCTGCTTCTTTCCATTCTTTACATTTATCATTCAGGCGCTGCATAACTGCCAGTGCAAATGGCTTCGCCTCCGGATCTGTATGGGATTTGCCAAGCATCCGCATACACATCTCATAAAGTCCTGCATAGCCAAGAGAAATGGTGGAATATCCGTCAAATAACAGCTTGTCAATCGTCTCACCCTTTTTCAGACGGGCAAGTGCCCCGTTCTGCCACAGGATCGGTGCAACATCTGAAACGGTTCCGAGAAGGCGTTCATGTCTGCACCGAAGTGCTCTGTGACAAAGCTCCAGTCTCTCATCCAGGATTTCCCAGAAACGTTCCATATTGCCCTCTGCTGAACATGCCACGTCAACCAGGTTGATCGTTACAACCCCCTGATTGAAACGTCCATAGAACTTATGACTTCCGTCTGCATTTCTCTGAGAATCTTCTACGGTAAGGAATGAGCGGCACCCCATGCACGGATAAACATCTCCGTTTTTCAGTTCTTTCATGATCTTTGCAGAAATATAATCCGGCACCATACGCTTTGCCGTACATTTTGCAGCCAGCTCAGTCAGATACCAGTATTTGGAATCCTCGGTAATATTATCTTCATCCAGTACATAAATCAGCTTCGGGAACGCCGGTGTGATCCATACACCTTTTTCATTCTTAACACCCTGCATACGCTGCTTCATCACTTCTTCGATGATCATCGCAAGGTCATCCCTGGTTCTTCCTTCCGGAACCTCATCCAGATACATGAATACCGTTACGAAAGGTGCCTGTCCGTTACAGGTCATCAATGTGATCAGCTGATACTGGATCGTCTGGATTCCGCTCTGTACTTCGGTACGAAGCCTTCTCTCTGTGATCTTGTCGATGATCGCATCATCCAGAACCTCTCCGGATTCTATTCTTTCTTCAATGACACTCTTGCGGAGCTTCTGACGGCTTACATCTACGAATGGTGCAAGATGTGACAGCGTAAATGACTGTCCGCCATACTGGTTACTTGCAACCTGTGCAACGATCTGTGTGGTCACATTACACGCGGTAAAGAAACTATGTGGTTTCTCGATCATTGTCTCGCTGATGACAGTTCCGTTCTGGAGCATATCCTCCAGGTTGATCAGATCACAGTTGTGCTCTTTCTGCGCAAAATAGTCCATATCATGAAAATGAATGATTCCTTCTTCATGTGCACGGACGATTTCCTCCGGAAGAAGGACTCTCTTGGTAAGGTCCTTGCTGACCTCTCCTGCCATGTAATCTCTCTGTGTAGAATTGATCACAGGATTCTTATTGGAGTTCTCCTGCTTTACTTCCTCGTTCATATGATCGATCAATGCAAGAATTCCGTTATCCGTTGTATTCGACTTTCTGGTTAATTCTCTCTTATAGCGATAGCGGACATACTTCTGGGCAACCTCATAACCACGCATCTCCATAATGCCGGTCTCAACCATATCCTGGATGTCCTCCACATTCACTGCATGCGTAAATTCCTCTGCCTGCTGTGCAATCTTCTCCGCAATTGCAATGATCTGAAAGTCATTCATCCTGTGGATGTTCTCAACCTCTTCATTCGCTTTTTTGATCGCATTCACAATCTTCTCCAGCCGGAAGTCTACTTCCTCACCGTTTCTTTTGATTACTCTCGTCTTTACTTCCAAATCCATCCCAACTTTCTCCTAACTTTGTTCCATCGCCCCACAAAATATAGTGTCACTTTTAAGTTTCTCCACTATATTTTGCGCTCTGTAGTATATGATACCCCATATTCACGAAAATGAAAAGGGGGATTTTTGTTTTTTTTATGTTATTTTTTTATCTTGCCATTTTCCAGATTCGGTCTTAAGAATTCTTCTTTCGCATACTCCCAGATCGCTTCTGAGCCTTTTGCCGTATTCCGGTTACGGTTCAGGATCTGTTCAATATGAACATCGTGTTCCTCCCACGCTTTGCCGTCTGTAGCCGCATTTAACATGATCGGCTGGATATTGTCCATCGTCCGGGCAAACTTCGACTCAGCAGTCTCCTGTGCCTCAAATTCCTCCCAGAGCGCCCGAAATTCCTTTCCCTGCTTTTCCGGAAGAAGTCCGAAAATCCGGTCCGCAGCCTTCACTTCCCGTTCCCTCTGCGTCTTCTTCGCATCTTCATCATAGGCATAGGTATCCCCCGCATCAATTTCTACAATATCATGGATCAAAAGCATCGTCACTGTCTTAAGAACATCGATCTTCTCATTGGCATATCCCGCAAGCAGAACCGTCATGATCGCCATATGCCACGCATGCTCCGCGTCATTCTCCTTACGCACCCCATCCGTCAGATATGTCTGCCTTCCAATAAATTTTTCCTTATCAATCTCCCGAAAGAAATTAAATAATTGCGTAAGCTCTTCTTTTTCCACGTTTTTGCTCCTTCTATGATGAAATACACTCTATTTGAACACCTCAAAATCCTTTTTCTCAGTACACGCACACTGTTATATATTCTACCACAAACTACCCTGTATCGGAACTTTTATTTTGTAAAAGATTGTACCATTTTTCCCAATAAATTTTGTCAAAAATTCCGTATTGAAAAAGCGCGCAATCTGTAGTAGATTACGCGCTTCCACATAAATTTGTTTCCTATTTACCATTTTTTTCGCTTCGACACCTTCAACCGGTTCATCGCCCTTGAAAGCGAAGCCTGTGTCCGGTAATATTCCTGTATACTCTGTTTCTGGCGAAGCTTTTCTTCTGCATACTCCATCTGCTCCTGGGCAAGTCTGGCATCGATATCCTCCGGTTTCTCTGCCGTCTGCACCAGCATCGTCACACGGTTGTTGACGATCTCAAGGAATCCGGCTCCGACCGCAAGGTTCACCCATTCGCCTTCTTCAAACTGAAGCATTGCCTCACCGATCACCACAGCGATCACCATATTTTCATGGTGCGGAAGAATTTCCATTCCACCGCCGTCCGGTACCGGCACGATCATCTTTCTGCAACGTCCTTCATAGAATACCCGGTCACTGGAAATGATTTTAAGTCCAAATGTATCCATACCTGGCACCTCTATTCTGCTTTTTCAGCCTTTGCCTTCTCGATGACTTCATCAATCGTTCCTACATTAAAGAATGCATTCTCCGGATACTCATCCATTTCTCCGTCGAGAATCATCTTAAATCCTCGGATCGTCTCTTTCAGAGGTACATATTTTCCCGGAACTCCGGTAAATGTCTCTGCAACGAAGAATGGCTGGGAGAGGAATTTCTGAATCTTTCTTGCTCTCATAACCGTTGCCTTGTCTTCATCGGAAAGCTCTTCCATACCAAGAATTGCGATGATATCCTGCAGCTCTTTGTATTTCTGCAGAACCTCTGTTACACGGTTTGCAACTTCATAATGTTCTTCTCCGACAATATCCGCCTCAAGAATACGGGAGTTAGATTCCAGTGGATCAACTGCCGGGTAAATACCCTGTTCTACAACCTTACGGGAGAGTACGGTTGTTGCATCCAGATGAGCAAATGTAGTTGCCGGAGCCGGGTCTGTAAGGTCATCGGCAGGGACATAGACAGCCTGTACGGATGTGACAGAACCATTCTTTGTAGATGCGATCCTCTCCTGCAGTTCACCCATTTCAGTTGCCAGTGTCGGCTGATAACCTACGGCTGATGGCATACGTCCAAGAAGTGCGGATACTTCGGAACCTGCCTGTGTAAAACGGAAAATATTATCAATGAAAAGAAGCACATTCTGATGTTCTTTATCACGGAAATATTCAGCCATCGTAAGTCCTGTCTCAGCGACACGCATACGTGCTCCAGGTGGTTCGTTCATCTGACCAAACACTAAGGCTGTCTTATCCAGAACTCCGGATGCTTTCATTTCTGTCCAGAGGTCGTTACCTTCACGGGAACGTTCTCCAACACCGGTAAAGATGGAATATCCGCCGTGCTCTGTGGCTACGTTACGGATCAGTTCCTGGATCAGTACAGTCTTACCTACACCGGCACCGCCGAACAGACCGATCTTACCACCTTTTGCATAAGGTGCAAGCAGGTCGATAACCTTGATCCCAGTTTCCAGGATTTCTACAACCGGGCTCTGGTCTTCAAATGACGGCGGATCTCTGTGGATCACCCAGTGTTCGGTATCTTCTTTGATTTCTTCGCCATTGTCGATGGTTTCTCCAAGTACGTTGAACAGACGTCCAAGGGTCTGCTCTCCAACCGGTACTTTAATTCCAGAACCGGTAGCGGTTACTTCCATGTCCTTGCAAAGTCCTTCACTTGCTGCCAGCATCAGACAACGAACCTCATCATTTCCCAGATGCTGCGCAACTTCCATAATACAGGTTTTTCCGTTGTTCTCCACCTGCAGGGCATCTTTGATGTGCGGCAGATTTCCGTCTTCAAATACAACGTCAACAACTGGTCCCATGACCTGTACAATACGTCCTTTATTCATACCTGTTTTCACTTCCTTTTCCGTTTCTGGGCTTTGGCGCCTGCACAAACCTCAGTAATTTCCTGTGTGATCGCAGCCTGCCTTGCCCTGTTATATATAATAGAAAGATCTTTGATGATTTCCTGCGCGCTGTCTGTTGCTGATTGCATTGCTGTCATTCGCGCATTGTGTTCGCTTGCATATGCCTCTACCAGACATCCATAGATCATACCAACCACGTAGTTTGGTACGATGCTGTCCAGAACCGCCTCTGCTGATGGATAAAGCGCGATCGCCTCTCTATGGATGTTAAGCGGCATTTTCATTTCATTAAATGAAGATCTCTCAAGCGGCAGGATCTTCATTTTTTCAACCGTTGTCAGCATCGAATTTTCCATTCTGGTGTAAACGATGTAGACCTCGTCCAGTTCACCTCTCCCATACTGGGAAAGAATCACTTCCGCGATATCTCTTGCCCTGTGCATGGTCGGTTTCTGCACAGTATAGAGGAAATTGGTGTCAATTTCCACACCCTTATTCGCATAATAGTGTCTGCCAAGCTCACCGACTACGAACAGCTTATGCTCTCCCGGTTCCTCCAGGATCTCATCCTCCACCTTGACAATGTTGTGGTTGTAAGCTCCTGCAAGTCCTTTATCCGCAGTAATGACAATGGAACCTATCTTTCGTTTCTCTTTTGGAATCTCTTCCCGCACATCAAAATACCGGTGCTCGATCTCAGGAATATGCCTCAGGATTCTGGAAATCTCTCCCTGAAGTCCGTAAAAGTACGGCTCTGAATCTGTCAGCTTTTTCTTCGCCTGTCTCATCTTGGTAGACGAGATCATATACATGGCGTTCGTGATCTTCATCGTATCTTTGACGCTGTTGATTCGAGTCTGTATTTCTCTGATATTTGCCATATTAACACCTGCTGTCTTTGAATTCCTTCGCTGTTTCCACAATCTTTGCAGCCAGTTCATCGGACAGAGCCTTTGTCTGCTCAATCTCTTCACTGATTTCCGGATGAACTGTTGCAAAATAATTCAGCATATCCATCTGGAATTTCTTAACCTCTTTTACCGGAATTCCCAGAAGCACTTTATTTCGTGCTGCGCAGAGGGTGATGACCATCTCATGCATGGACATTGGATGTCCGAGTGGCTGTTTCAGAAGTTCCATCAGACCAGATCCATATTCCAGCTGTTCCTTTGTTGCTGCATCCAGATCGGAACTGAACTGTGTGAATACTTCCATCTCACGATACTGTGCAAGATCGATACGGATACTTCCGGCTGCCTTCTTCATTGCCTTTGTCTGTGCTGCACCACCAACACGGGATACGGAAAGACCTACGTTAACCGCCGGTCTCATTCCTGAGAAGAACAGATCACTTTCCAGGAAGATCTGTCCATCTGTAATGGAAATGACGTTGGTCGGAATGTATGCAGATACATCTCCTGCCTGTGTCTCGATGATTGGAAGTGCTGTGATCGAACCGCCTCCCATTTCATCGCTTAAACGGCTTGATCTCTCAAGCAGTCTTGAATGCAGATAGAAAACATCTCCAGGATAAGCTTCACGTCCCGGTGAACGTCCAAGAAGCAGGGACAGCGCACGGTATGCAACTGCGTGCTTTGAAAGATCATCATAAACGATCAGGACATCTTTTCCTTTATGCATGAAATGTTCTGCAATCGCGGTTCCTGCATATGGTGCAATATACTGAAGCGGTGCACAGTCACTTGCTGTTGATGCTACTACGATGGTGTAATCCATTGCGCCGCCGTTTTTAAAAGTATTGACAACCTTTGCGATCGTTGATGCTTTCTGACCGATTGCTACATAGATACAGATGACATCCTTACCCTTCTGATTCAAAATCGTGTCTGTAGCAATGGAAGTTTTTCCTGTCTGACGGTCTCCAATGATCAACTCTCTCTGTCCACGTCCGATCGGGAACATAGAATCGATAGAAAGGATTCCTGTTTCCATTGGAACGCTGACGGATTTACGGTCTACAATTCCTGGCGCTTCATTTTCAATCGGTCTGTAATCTTCTGCTTCGATTTCTCCCGCTCCGTCAATCGGAGCTCCAAGTGCATTTACGACACGTCCGATAAATTTATCGCCAACCGGTACTCCGGCTTTCTTTTTGGTACGCATCACTTTCGTACCTTCTTTGATCTCTACATCTGATCCGAACAGGATGCAGCCGATCGTATCTTTCTGAATGTCCTGAACCATACCTTTCAGTCCATTTTCAAATGTCACGATTTCTCCGTACATTGCATGCTCTATTCCATAGATATTTGCAATTCCGTCACCGACAGAGACAACCGTACCGACCTCGCTGTCTTTACTGATCTGATCAAAGTTCTCTATTTCATTTTTCAGAATAGAAATAATTTCATCTGAGCTAATTGAACTCACTTTGTTCACCTCCAGGTCAATTTTTGCTCTAATCTCGATAATCTTCCTTTCAGACTCCAGTCATATTCATCATCACCGGTCTTTAAGATAAATCCGCCAAGTAATGCCGGATCTTTGACTATCTCAATCTTCACATCTGTCTTATGGTACTTCTCACAAAGAAATTCTCTGATTTTCTCAAGCCGCTTTTCATCTGGTGCTTCCACACAGGTAAGCGTTGCCATCTGGATTCCTTCCTGCATTTTACAGTATCTGTCATAAGCAAAAAGAATCTGACTGATCTCGCTCATTCTCTGATTACGGCATACAACCTTGAGAAAGTTTTTTATTTCTTCCGGGAAAATCTTGTCGATCGAACTTAATTTTTCCCGCATCGGTACCACCGGACTTGCAAATGTTTCTTCAAGCACCGGTACTTCTTCAAAAAGCCTTTCAGTCTCTCCTACCGCTTCTTTTGAAATTCCAAGCTCATATAAAACATGTGCATACTGTTTTGCCGAAGGGCTACAGCAATACTCTTTATTTAACCTCTTCATTGACATGAGCATCACCTGCACCTTTCAGAAACTGATCATATATATCCTGATTTCCTTTTGTGTCATCCACAATCTTACGTGCTGCCTGCATTGCCAGTCCTGCGATCTCACTTTGCAGATCATTCATGGTCTGTTTGCGTTCATTTTCAATCGTCTTTCTGGCATCTTTCAGGATTCCTACGGCTTCCGTATTGGCTTCCTGAAGGATACGCTCTGATTCTCCGGCTGCAGTTTTCTTAGCTTTTTCCACGATCTGAATGGATTCTGCCTTTGCTCCTTCCAGAGCCTTTTCATATTCCGCTTTCAGTCTCGCCGCTTCTTCCTGACTATCACTGGCATTTTTCAGTCCGTCAGCAATCATTTTTTCACGTTTTTCCATAATTCCCATTACTGGTTTGAATAAGAATTTTTTCAGCAAAAGATAAAAGACAATCAGGTTGATGATCGTAAAGAGAAGGCTTACATTAAACTGTATCACCTGTCCCACCTGCCTTTCTTCATTTTACTTTTCTTATTTCAGCATTAAGATGATAAGAAGTCCGATAATGAAACCGTAAATAGCGGTTGCCTCTGCAAGTGCACAACCAAGGATCAGGTTCTTGCTGATCTTGCTTTCTGCTTCCGGCTGTCTTGCGATCGCGTCTACTGCTTTACCTGTTGCAAGGCTGATTCCAAGTCCTGCTCCTAAACCTGTTAAAACTGCTACTGCTGCTCCAATTGCTACTAACATAATCTTAATCTCCTTTTTTCTTATAGATTTGTGTTTCTTCTGTCATTTCGGGATTATTCCTGCTCCTCATTCATGAAAAGTGCTGTCAGGAATACGAATACATATGCCTGCAGGAATCCATCGAAAATATCGAAGTAAAAACTAAATGGTATCGGGATAAGAACCGGAGCCACTGCTTTTAAAAGCTCCATGATAACAAACGCTCCCAATACATTACCGAACAGACGCATGCAAAGTGATAATGGTCTGATCACAATCTCCAGAACCATAATTGGTGCTACGAATGGTACCGGCTTTGCAAAATGCGCCGCCCAGTGCTTAAATCCATTCTTCCGGATTCCGGAAAATTCAATCAGGCACATACTCATGATTGCAAGTGCTGCTGTTACATTGAGGTCTTTTGTCGGTGACTTAAATCCGAACAAACCAATGATATTGGCTATCCCAATATAGATAAGCACTGTAATCAGATACGGAATATATTTCCTGTTTTCTTTTCCCATGATGTCTTCAAAGAAGTCCAGTCCTTTTCCTATTGCGGATTCCAATAAAAGCTGAACCTTTCCCGGATTTTCGACGCTCAAGCTTCGGACAAATATGATACAAAGTCCTACGATTACCGCCATGATGATCCAGGTAACTACGACCGACTCTTTTACCGGTATTCCGCCGAATATCGGGATCGTAAACACCGTCTCGCAGTTCAGCTCTTCTAACAGAGTCTCTGTTAAATGTTCCGTATCGCTCCCTCCCTTTCGTTTTATTTATTCTTATTTTAGAGTACTTTTTAGAGTGTCCTCTAAAAGTCATGCTTATATTACGCTCACACTTTTTCTTTGTCAATATTTTCAGCTTTTGTAGATTGTACAGTAAAAAAACCAATTTTTTTATCTATTTTCACTATCTTCATCTATTTTTCTTTTATTTTCTTTAGCTGTTTTTACTTCTATTTTTTGACACTTTTTTTAGTTTGTAGCATTCGAGATTCTTTTTTGACGGATTTTGTGCTTTCGTACAGTTGAATTTTTGGCATTTTTTACAATTATTTTCTTTTATTTTTATGCACTATGTATAGTGACTATGTCGAATATGTATATGGTGGGATGGTTATTTTGTTTTTGGAAATGAAGAGTTGATTTGGACTTGCGCTATCACTATTCCGCACTTGATCCATTAGATATAAAAAAGGACTCAAACTGAGTCCTTCAAGTTACAGGGGATGACAGAATCGAACTGCCGCTAAGAGTTTTGGAGACTCCTGTCATACCATTTGACCAATCCCCTATATGAAATTGTTGATTGCTGAAGCAACCATGGACTATAATAACACAATGGCTGCTTCCTGTCAATCATTTATTCAATATTTCCTTTGCGTCATTTGCAAATAATTTCTTCGCGCAGGTTTCACTTACAGATTGCCCCTGCTGATCTGATCGATCTTTTTCAGTTCTTCCCGGGTGAACTTCGTATTCTGCACAATCTCCACATTCTGAATGATCTGCTCCGGTCTGGACGCTCCGATCAGCACACTGGTCACATCCTCATCTTTCAGGATCCAGCTCAGTGCCATCTGTGCAAGAGACTGTCCTCTCTCACCTGCCATCTTGTTCAGAGCCTCGATCTGCGCAAGCTTTTCTTTCGTCAATGCATCGGCATGTAGAAACCTTCCATCCACAGCAATCCGGCTGTCTGACGGTATTCCGTGCAGATATTTATCTGTCAGAAGCCCCTGTGCCAGCGGACTAAATGCAATGATTCCTTTTCCCATCTGGTTCGCCGTCTTTTTCAAGCCGTTCTGTTCAATCGTCCGGTCAAAAATGGAATACCGGTTCTGGTTAATGACAAACGGACATTTCAGATCTTCCAGAATCTCCGCTGCACGTACCATTGTCGGACCATCATAATTAGAAATTCCGACATAAAGTGCCTTTCCACTCTTTACGATGGAATCCAGTGCACCCATCGTTTCTTCCAGCGGAGTATTCGGATCCATTCTGTGATGATAGAAAATATCTACATAATCCAGCCCCATTCTCTTCAGGCTCTGGTCAAGGCTTGCGATCAGATACTTCCTGCTTCCCCAGTTCCCGTAAGGTCCCGGCCACATATCATAGCCTGCCTTGGTGCTGATGATCATCTCGTCCCTGTATGGTGCAAAGTCTTCTTTTAAAATCTTTCCAAAATTCGTCTCAGCACTTCCGTATTCCGGTCCATAGTTATTCGCAAGATCAAAATGGGTGATTCCCAGATCAAATGCTGTCCTGCACATTGCCTTCATATTCTCCGAATCCGCATTGGTTCCAAAATTGTGCCAGAGTCCTAAAGAAACTGCCGGCAGTAAAAGCCCACTTTTCCCACAACGGTTATATACCATGGTATCATATCTCTCAGATGATGCTGTATACATAATTCATTTCCTCCTTCATTATCTCTGAAATGAAACTTTACTATTTCTTTTACAGATTTCTCCTATCAGATAGGATACCTTTTTCCTGCATAAATGTCCAGTAAATCCCGGCATCTGCCCTTTTTTCTGCCAGAAAACGGGATTTTTTTTGTAACCGTCAGCCGGAAATTACATCTGTCTCAGAAGATTAACCATTTCGATTGCAGAAAGTGCACAGTCATATCCCTTATTTCCGCCTTTACTTCCGGCTCTTGAAATTGCCTGCTCGATATTTTCTGTCGTGATCACACCAAATAATACCGGCACTCCGGTTGCAAGTCCGACCTGTGCGATTCCTTTGGATACCTCATTGCAGACATAATCATAATGCGTTGTGTCTCCACGGATCACTGCTCCCACACAGATCACCGCATCATACTTTCCTGATGCCGCCATTTTAGAAGCTGCTGTCGGAATCTCAAATGCTCCCGGTACCCATGCTGCCGTTATGTTTTCATCCTCCACGCCATGGCGTACCAGCCCGTCTACCGCACCACCAAGTAGTTTATTGACAATAATCTCATTAAATCTTGAAGCAACAATTCCTACTTTCATTCCCTCTGGTGCTACTACTTTTCCTTCTAATACGTTGATCTGTCTCATGTTTTTTCCTCCTGTAATTAAAATGTTTATTCTATATATAAATACTGTTTATTCTCTTTTTACTGAAATTTGATTTCTTTAAAGATATGTCCCATCTTTTCCTGCTTCGTCTTCATATAAAATGCATCAAATTTCTGCGGTGCTATTTCAATCGGTACTCTCTCATGGATTGCAAGCCCGAAACCGGAAAGTCCATATACCTTCTCCGGATTATTAGTAAGAAGCCGGAGTGATTTTACTCCCAGATCTGATAAAATCTGAGCCCCTACCCAGTATTCCCTGAGATCCGGTGCAAATCCCAGACGGATGTTGGCTTCCACGGTATCGTATCCCTGTTCCTGAAGTTCATACGCTTTCAGCTTGTTGATCAGACCGATTCCCCTTCCCTCCTGTCGCATATACAGAAGAACTCCTCTTCCTTCTCTCTCAATCTGCTTCATCGCCGACTGCAGCTGTTTTCCACAATCGCACCGGAGAGATCCGAAAGTATCGCCGGTCAGGCACTCGGAATGTACACGGCACAGAACGTCTTCCCCATCACCAATCTCACCTTTCACCAGTGCCACATGATGTTCACCGGTAATGTCATTCACATACCCATAGATCTGAAATTCTCCATACTGGGTTGGCATCTTTGCACATGCTTCCCGCACGACATGTTTTTCATGGATTCTGCAGTAATCCTGCAGATCTTTAATCGTAATAAATTTCAGGTCGTACTTCTTCGCCAGCTTCCAGAGATTCTCTGTCCGCATCATCGTTCCGTCCTCTTCCATGATCTCACAGCAGATTCCACATTCTTTCAGTCCGGCAAGACGCATCAGATCAACCGTTGCCTCGGTATGACCATTTCTTACCAGCACACCTCCATGCCTTGCCACCAGCGGAAATACATGCCCCGGTCTTCGAAGGTCCTGTGGTTTTGTTCCTTCTTCTGTCAGGCTACGCATGGTATATCCGCGCTCTGCTGCTGAAATTCCCGTTGTCGTATCCACATGGTCAACGGATACCGTAAATGCAGTCGAATGGTTATCTGTATTTTCAGAAACCATCTGTGGCAGCCCAAGCTGTCCGGCCAGCGCTGCACTCATCGGTGTGCAGATCAGCCCTTTCGCATGGCATGCCATAAAATTGATATTCTCCTGGGTTGCAAATTCCGCCGCGCAGATCATATCCCCTTCATTTTCCCGGTCCGGATCATCCGTTACCAGAACGATCCTTCCCTGGCGTAATTCTTCAAGTGCCTCTTCTACGCTATTGTATTGATACTGTTTCTCCATTTGTTACTTCCTCCTGTCCGATCATAACTCATTTTTATCCTGTTCTTCTTTGTACTCTCCATTTCAATCCCGGAATTTCTTCGCATCAAATTCCATACTCCTCTAATAATTCCATGGTAAGTCCTCCACATTTTCCAGCCGGTTCCGATGGTGTAAGAAACTTTTTAATATACTTCCCTACAATATCATTTTCCAGATTCACCCTGTCCCCAGCTTTTTTCTTCAGCAGCGTGGTTTCCTCTCCGGTATGAGGAATGACTGATACCTGAAAGCTTTTTTCATTTACTTCTGCCACTGTCAGACTGATTCCATCAATACAGATTGAACCTTTTTCTACGATCAGTTCCAGAATCTCCGGCGTTGTCCGGATTTTTACCCATACTGCATTTTCTTCCTTTCTGAGTTCTTCAATCATTCCGGTCCCATCAATATGCCCTGCAACGATATGTCCGCCGAATCTGCCATCTGCCGCCATCGCGCGTTCCAGATTCACTTTTTCACCGATCTTTGTGTCACCGAGGTTGGTTCTTCGCACCGTCTCCGCCATCACATCTGCGGTAAATCCATCTTTTTCCAGGGAAACCACCGTCAGGCAGACACCATTTACCGCAATACTGTCTCCGATCCTGGTTCCACCGAGTACTTTTTTTGCCCGAATCGCAATCTTCCCGGATGATCCAGAAAGTCGGAGTGACCGGATGGATCCGGTTTCTTCTACAATTCCTGTAAACATTTACATTTCCTCCAAAACCTTATACTCTGCCAGAATATCTTCTCCAACCTGCGAGATTCTCGTAAGCTGTAGCTTTATGGCATCGTCTACTTTCTCAACTCCAAAGCCTTCCACCGGAGTCTTTCCGCCTCTTCCGCCAAAAATTTTCGGTGCGATAAAGGCTTTCACCTCATTTACGATACCGGATTGCAGGGCATCCTCATTTAAAGTTCCACCGCCTTCAATAAGTACACTGTCAATTCCCAGCTCTCCAAGCTTTCTCATCAGAAGCTGCAGATTGATCTCCCCCTTTTCCGAAGGAACTCTGAGAAGCACGACTCCAAGCTTTTCAAGACTGCGTTTTTTCTCTTCTAAATAAATCGCATTCCCCTTTTCACCGGCATATGCAACGATCGTCCGGTATCTCCCTGCTGTCTGGCAGATCTGATTGTCCAACGGAATCCTGAGCATACTGTCACAGATAATTCTGACCGGACTTTTCTTTCCCTCCAGACGCACATTCAGCATCGGATCGTCTGCCAGAACCGTTCCTATTCCTGCCATGATTCCCATATAGTCATGGCGCATCTCATGTACCAGATTTCTTGCTTCCTCACCGGATATCCATTTTGATGCTCCTGTTTTTGTCGCAATCTTTCCGTCTGCCGTCATTGCGTATTTCATAACTACATATGGCAGTCCTGTTGTGATATAGTGGAAAAAGACCGGATTTAACGCATCACATTCTTCGCGCAGGAAATCCTCTTCCACCTGGACGCCTGCCTCGCGCAAAATCTTTGCTCCTTTGCCGGACACTTTCGGATTCGGATCTCTCGATCCGATCACAACCCGTGCAATCTTCTGTTCCAGAATCGCTTCCGTACATGGGGGTGTCTTCCCATAATGACAGCACGGCTCCAGCGTCACATAAATTGTTGCTCCCTCGGCGCTTTCTGTCAGGGATGCGATTGCGTTCCGTTCTGCATGAAGCTCACCACATTTTTCGTGATATCCTTCCCCGATAATGCTTCCGTCCTTTACGATCACGGCACCAACCATCGGGTTTGGATTTGTCCATCCACGTCCTTTTTTTGCCAGTTCAATTGCACGGCGCATGTAAAATTCATCTGTCATTTTTTCTCCTTTCTCATCTCTCCCGGAAACGTTCTCCGGTAAATGTACTTTACTGAACGGTTTAGATCTGTCGGATAATTTTCCTGTGAAAATGTTTTTTCCACTTAACCGGAAGTTCCTGTGAAATACGAAAACCCTGACAGCTTTTTTCCTGTCAGGGTTTTCTTTTATTAGTTGTATTTCTGTAGATCCTGCCGTATCTGCAGGAGACCTTCTATCCTGAAAACTTTATTTCCCGGTATAGAAAAAACGCTCTGAAACGATTCACATTCCAGAGCGTTTTACTTTCTTTATTCCTGTAGATATGATAGAGAATCTTTCTATCAGCAACGATTCAACTTCTTCCATCCAGACTTTACTGTCGGCACTGGAATCTCACCAGTTCATACCTTACGGCTCGCGGGCTTTACCGCCGGTGGGGAATTTCGCCCCGCCCTGAAGCATTATTTGGTTTTACAAGACTTACTATAGCACGTTACAGCAGTAATTGCAAGATTATTTTTTCGACAAACCAGTATGTTTATGCTATTCTTATATGGAGATATCAGAGTCCGCTTATTACCAGGCTGGTACAGATGGTTATTTCATTTAATCTGGCTTTAAGAAAGACGAGGAATTCAAAAACATGTTTCATAAATTTTTAAAATACATTTCCCAGAGTATTTCCGGAATGATCGGTGTCTCCGTCTACATTCTGGCAGATACCTTTTTTATCTCTTACAAATGCGGTGCAGATGGACTTGCTGCCCTGAATCTGATCCTGCCGGTGTTCGGTCTGGTCTTCGCAATCGGTTCGATGATCGGTATCGGCTCCGCCACACGATACAATATCAGCACAGCCAAAGGTTCACCTTCGGACTACTATTTTACCCAGTCTATCTTCTGGTGTCTCATATGCAGCATTCCTTTTATGCTCATCGGAATCTTCATTCCGCATAAAGCACTTGCACTTTTAGGAGCAGATGCCGGGCTCATCCGGCTTGGACGTAATTATATGCGTATCGTCCTGCTCTTTACCCCGTTTTTTATGTCAAACTATACCTTCACGGCATTTGCGAGGAATGACCATGCGACCTCTATCGCCATGATCGGTTCCATTTCCGGAAGCTTCTTTAATATTTTATTTGACTATATTTTCATGTTCCCTTTGAATCTTGGATTTCTGGGGGCTGCACTTGCAACCGCTCTTTCACCGGTTGTGACGATGCTGGTATGTTCGACACATTATCTTGGAAAGAATAACCATGTAGAATTTCACTGGCGCAAGCCCTCTCTTCGCCGGATCATCGGATGCTGCCAGCTTGGTGTTTCTGCATTTTTTGCTGAAATTTCTTCCGCTGTCATTACGATTATATTTAACATGCTGATCCTGCGCATTGCGGGAAATATCGGGATCGCAGCCTACGGCGTAGTTGCAAATATTTCACTGGTCGCAATGGCGATCCTAAACGGACTTGCCCAGGGTGCACAGCCACTGATCAGCCAGAGTTACGGAAAGGGTAAACATGATCTAGTCCGTAAATTTCTCAACTGGTCTCTTGCTGCAGCACTTCTGATCGAGCTTGTGATCGTTGTACTGATCTACGGATTTACGGATACCTTTATCAGTATCTTTAACAGCGAACATAATCTCCAGCTGCTTGCTTACGCCCATACCGGTCTTAGGCTTTATTTCCTGGGCTTTTTAGTCGCCGGTATCAATATTGTGCTGGTTGCCTATTTTTCCGCAATCGACCGGGCACGTCCTGCCGTCCTTGGTTCTGTTATGCGCGGCATTATCGCAATTGCTTTCTGTGCGATTCTGTTCTCACAGATTCTGGGGCTGAATGGAATCTGGCTTTCCTTCTTAGGATCAGAAATCATCACATTTTTTGTGATTCTGATTTTCCGGAAATCTTGATTTTGTAATTGACAATTTTTCTTTTATCATGTATATTTTAATTATAGTAATGATTCTTATTATCAAGTTTTGAAAGTCAGGAGGAATGTTATATGGATAAAAAAGCACTTTACAATTTATCTTATGGAGTATTTATGCTTGCAACACGCTCTGGGAATGTAGTAAACGGATGTATTACCAACACCTGCATCCAGGTTGCGAATAATCCGGTACGGATCGCAATCTCTGTGCTGAATAGCAACTATACCTGTGATCTGATCAAAGAGAGCGGCATTTTTACGTTAAGCCTGCTTGACCAGACCTGCTCTTTTGAAACGATCCGGCATTTCGGTTTCCAGTCCGGCAGAGATGTTGATAAATTCGCAAATATCACTGCACCTGCAGATGAAAATGCAGTTCCTTACCTCGGATGGCAGACATGTTCTGTTCTCAGCGCAAAAGTCGTTTCCAGACAGGATCTTGGAACACATACCCTTTTTATTGCTGAAGTAACCGATGCGAAACTTTTAAGTGACAATCCGCCTCTGACTTACGCAGATTATCAGGCACATGTAAAGCCAAAACCAGAACAGAAAAAAGAGGATAAGAAGATTATCGGATGGCGCTGTAAGATCTGCAATTATGTATACGAAGGAAGCAATCTTCCGGAAGAATTCACCTGCCCGCTCTGTGGACACGGCACAGATGATTTCGAACCGATTTATGAAAATGCATAGCCTGTTGGAAAATAGACGTTTCAAAAAGAGGGAGTGTATGACTTGAGTTTAAGTCACGCACTCCCTTTTCCAAATCTCCTGTTTTCCGATATTCCTTTTCTAAAATACCATCAGTTTATAAATATTTTCCACATCTTTCTGATCAAGAGTTGCAAATCCTTCCACTGTACCAGTATTTACATCTCCATAACAGCAGGTATGTGCCAGCTTTTCAATATCTTCTTCTTTGGCTCCAAGCTCTGCAAAATTCTTTGGCATCCCAATCGAAATTAAAAAGTTTCGAAGTGCCTCAATTCCTTCCAGTGCCGTTCTCTTTGGATCTGCAAAATCCATCTGACAGCCCCAGACACGGACTGCAGCCTGTGCAAAACGCATCACATTGTGTTCCAGTGTATAAGTAAATACAGCCGGCATAACAACCGCAAGCCCTGCACCGTGCGCGCAGTCATACAATGCAGATAATTCGTGCTCGATGTTATGGCTTGTCCAGTCCTGTGTACGTCCTACTCCGCAGGAATTATTGTGTGCCATCATACCTGCCCACATAATGTTTGCTCTTGCCTGATAATTATCCGGGTCTGCAATGACTCTCGGTCCTTCATGGATCATCGTCAGAAGAAGCCCTTCGATCATACGGTCTGTCACTTCTACTTCTTCGGTATTGGTCAGATAACGCTCATACAGATGTGCCATAATATCTGTAATTCCGCAAGCTGTCTGATATGCCGGAAGTGTCTGTGTAAGTGCCGGGTTCATGATCGTGAATTTCGGACGGAATGCTTCTCCGGTTGCCCCTCTTTTGAACATTCCTTCTTCTTTTGTAATAACAGAGTCCGGTGATCCTTCACTTCCTGCAGCTGAAATCGTAATAACTGTTCCGATCGGAAGTGCTTCCTCGACAAGCTTTCCTTCATAATAATCCCAGAAATCTCCATCGTATACTGCACCTGCCGCAATTGCCTTTGCGGAATCAATTGTACTTCCGCCTCCGACTGCCAGTACAAAATCTACTTTTTCTTTCCGGCACAGATCGATTCCTTCATATACAAGACCACTTCTCGGATTTGGCTTTACGCCGCCTAATTCTACATAAGAAACCCCTTCTCCGTCCAGAGATTTTTTAACACGATCCAAAAGTCCGGAACGAATGACAGAACCTCCGCCATAATGGAGCAGTACACGACTGCCGCCAAAACGTTTTACATACTTTCCGGTATCATTTTCTGTATCCTTACCAAAAGCAAAATAAGTCGGTGCATAAAATGTGAAATTTTCCATCTTTTATTTCCTTCTTTCCTCTTATGATTTTCTGCTAATTTTTAGTATAAATCCTTTTTTGAGACTTCGCAAGATGACGTAGAAAATATTATGCTCTCCCTGTTCTTCAGATAAATTTTCGTAATACATCCAAGCCAAAATCAGTATTTTTCTTATCCATAGCCGTATTTTCTCTTAGTTGTCCTCCAGTGCAAACTCTGCAAATTTCTCCATCTCTTTTGTCTTGAACTTATTTTTATGATAGAAAATCTGACGATACATCGTAATTTCTATATCTTTCACATCCAAAAGTGTGAGTTTCTTTTTCTCAATATCATCTTCTACTGCAAAACGTGGCAGGAATGAAACGCCTCCCCCACGCATCAGCATTTTTTTGATAAATGCAGTATCACTGATCTCCAGCATCGGAGAAAGCTCTTTTCTTCTTAACGCCAGCTGACCATCAAGTGCCTGCCTGTAATTGGCATTGCGCTCTGTAAGATAAAAAGACTCTTTCAGCAGATCATCAAGCAATAAATTTCTTTCTTTTGCCAGCCGGTGACTGACTGATGTCACAAACATAACTGGTTCTGCCTTCTCCATCACCTTAATCCAGTTGCTGTCCCATCTTGGTGTATCCAGAATATAGATCATATCCAGTTCATTATGTTCCATCATCTGGATCAGCTTTTCCGGAGAATCTACCGTGATCCTGATAGAAACCCTGGGATACTGTTCCCTGAATTTCCTTATGATCTTTGGAAATTTCACCGTACACAGAGACTCGATCGTCCCAATGTGAAGTGGGTTTTTCAATTCATCCGTATCATTCATGGATGCTTTCGCCTGATGAACATCATAAAGGATCCGGTTGGCATGCTCCAGAAATTCTTCCCCCTGCGGGGTAAGCACCACTTTCTTTCCTGTCCTGTCGAACAGCCTTTTCCCAAGTTCGTTTTCCAGCTGGCGGATCTGAACCGTCACTGCCGACTGCGAATACCCCAGCATCTCTGCCGTTCTGGAAAAGCTCTGCATCTGCGCGATCTGTATAAAAGTCTGTAATTGACGTAATTCCATCTTCTGACTCCATTATGAAAATTTTTCAACATCTTCATAAAATCTATGAATTTGTTTCACTCATAAGTTGATGGTACAATATAACTAATAAGACGTCAATCCTTTTTACGTGCGTGAAACAATTATTTTACAGGAGGTTTACTATGTCCTTTATCAGTGTTTTTGATGTCATGGGACCGAATATGATCGGACCATCCAGCTCCCATACTGCTGGAGCTGCCAGAATCGCTCTGCTTGCAAGAAAGCTTCTCACCGGTTCTCTTAAAAAAGTAGAATTTACCCTTTATGGATCTTTTGCCAAAACCTATCACGGCCATGGTACGGACCGTGCTCTTCTCGGCGGTATTATGGGATTTGCCACCGATGACGTGCGCATCCGCGATTCCTTCCAGATCGCGACAGACAACGGAATCGAATATTCTTTCATTCCGAACAACGTAGAAACCGACGTACACCCGAATACCGTCGATATCCTGATGGTAAATGAAAAAGGGCAGGAGATGACGATCCGCGGAGAATCTCTCGGTGGCGGAAAAGCCCGCCTGTGCCGGATCAATGGTGTGGAGGTTGATTTTACCGGAGAATACAGCTCGATCGTCGTCGTCCAGAAAGATGCACCGGGCGTTGTTGCTTACATTACCAAATGCCTCAGTGAGCTTGGAATCAATATCGCATTCATGCGTCTGTTCCGCGAATCCAAAGGAAATACCGCTTATACCATCGTAGAATCCGATGATCTGGTACCGGAAGATATCGCAGATACAATTAGAAGAAACAAAAATGTATACAACGTTATGGTTGTTCAGATGTAATTGGAAGGAGAATACAGATTATGGATTTTAGAAATGCAAAAGAATTATTAAAAGTCTGTCAGGAACAAGGCCTTTCAATTTCTGCTGTGATGCTTCAGAGAGAGCTCACAGAAGGAGAACAGGATCCGGAAGAGACAGACCGCAAAATGGACCGTGTTCTTGAGATCATGAAATCAGCCGCTTCTACTCCGATCCATACCCCGGTCAAATCCATGGGCGGACTGATCGGTGGCGAAGCAAAAAAAATCTCAGATCACAAAGATACCGGAAAAGGTCTTTGCGGAGATCTTCTGGAAAGAGCTGTCATTTACGCGATGGCAACTCTGGAAACCAATGCTTCCATGGGTGTGATCGTAGCTTCCCCGACTGCCGGATCTGCCGGTATCGTTCCGGGACTTCTGCTTGCCCTCCAGGAAACCTATGATCTTTCCGATGAACAGATCAAGCAGGGACTTTATAATGCCAGCGCAATCGGTTATCTTGCTATGCGCAATGCAACTGTCGCCGGAGCAGTCGGTGGATGTCAGGCAGAAGTCGGAATCGCATCTGCAATGGCGGCATCTGCAACCGTTGAACTGATGGGCGGATCCCCGGAACAATCCCTTGCCGCAGCATCCACTGTTCTTATGAATATGCTCGGTCTGGTCTGCGATCCGGTCGGCGGGCTGGTCGAATATCCTTGCCAGAACCGTAATGCTGCCGGTGTGGCAAATGCAACGATCGCTGCAGAGATCGCCCTTTCCGGAGTACGCCAGCTGATTCCATTCGATGAAATGCTGGAAGCGGTGTACACTGTAGGAAAGCGTCTTCCGGCAGAGCTTCGGGAGACAGCTCTCGGCGGATGCGCAACGACACCGTCTGCATGCGCAGCCTGCCATATGTGTGATTAAGCTGTGTAATGTTTTGCAAATATAGACCAGCACACACTGCTTACAATTTTACGATATAAAAAGCTTCTTTTTCAGAAACGGCCCTCCTGTTTTTCTGAAAAGAAGCTTTTTTGTTTACTTATTTTGATTTCCTCACTTACTCATGTTTTTGAGGATTGCGAGAGTGCAAAGCACGTAGCAATCTGGTATCAAAGGTGTCAAAATACCTTTTGACACCAACATCATGACATCTCATAATAATGCGCATAAATTCCACCCTGCTCAAGCAATTCATCATGATTTCCCCGTTCAGCGATTCCATTATTTGCAACCACAAGAATCTCATCCGCATTGCGGATCGTAGAAAGCCGGTGTGCGATCGTGATCGTGGTCCGGTTCTTCGCAAGCTCTTCCAGGCTCTGCTGGATCCAGCGCTCACTCTCATTGTCAAGCGCACTGGTCGCCTCGTCCAAAATCAATATCGGCGGATTCTTAAGAAATACTCTTGCAATCGAAATCCTCTGCTTCTGTCCACCCGACAGACGGGTTCCTCGTTCTCCTACAAAGCTGTCATATCCATCCGGCAGGGACATGATAAATTCATGGATATTTGCCTTCTTCGCCGCATCGATAATTTCTTCCATCGATGCCCCCGGTTTTCCATAAGCAATATTTTCCCTGATCGATCCACAGAACAGATAGACATCCTGCTGTACCAGTCCGATCTGGCTTCTCAGACTTTCCAGTGTCAGCTTTCTTACATCCTGCCCGTCGATCGTGATCACACCTCCGGTCACATCATAAAATCTTGGAAGCAGAGAACAGATCGTCGTCTTTCCACTTCCCGACGGTCCCACAAGGGCAATGGATCTGCCAGCCGGGATCTTAAAAGATACCCGATCCAGTACCGGCGTATCATCATCGCTATAATGGAAAGAAACATTTTTATATTCCACTTCACCCTTTACATTTTCAAGTGGCTCCGCATCCGGTGCATTTACAATCTCCGGCTCCGTCTCCACAACATCCAGAAAGCGCCGGAAACCGGAAAGACCTTTCTGCATCATCTCGGTAAGCTCCACAAGAATCTGGATCGGGCTGATAAAAATTCCGATGTAAAGCGCATACATGGCAAGATCGGCAGCTTCCATTTTCCCATGTGCGATCAGCCATCCGCCGAACACTAATGTGATCAGATACATCATTCCCTGGAAGAAAAGATTGCCGCTCATAAAGCTTCCCATACAATGATAGTTTGCATCCTTGGATACCAGAAATCCTTCATTGCTTTTCTCGAATTTCTCCCGTTCAATCTTTTCATTTGCAAAAGACTGCACCACACGGATTCCCGCAAGCGTATCCTGCAGACTGGAATTGACATCCCCGATCTTTCTCCGGTTGTCCATAAAAGTCTCCTGCATCTGACGGTTCTGCTTATAAGAAAAGATCAGCATAAATACAACCATCACAAGCAGCGGAATCGCCAGTCTCCAGTTAATAAGAAACAAAAATGTAAACGAACCAACGATTTTAATTACGGATATAAATAAATTCTCCGGTCCATGGTGTGCAAACTCGGAAATATCAAACAGATCCGATACCAGCTTACTCATCATCTGTCCGGAATTATTCTGGTCATAATAAGAAAAAGAAAGTCTCTCATAATGATCAAATAACTTCTGGCGCATATCCCGTTCCATATGTGCCCCCATCATATGACCCTGATAACTGACATAATATTTACAAAATGTCTGTATGATATACATCACAAACAAAGCCAGTCCGATCGGCAGAAGTGCTCCAAGGATCTGTGACGGATCCTCTGTAAATAAAGTCTTTGTCAGTGTTCTTAAAATCTGTGGAAATGCAAGATCCACCAGACTGATGATCGCCGCACAGATCAGATCCAGAAAGAATACTGTCCTGTACGGCGCATAATATTTTACAAATTTTTTCAGTGTATGCATCACTTTCTTTTGTGCAATGTCCGGATTCCCCGTTTTATCACACTTTACCTCCTTATCCCCAAAATCTTATATTGTTATTATATCGGGAATCTTTCGTTATTTCCACCTTATTCTCAAATTACTTTTGGAATTTCCCTTCTTTATCCATTTTCCCGTTTTCACGGAATTCTTCATAAATCTGCCGGTAATCTTTTTCAAAAATACTGTTCTTCCGGTAAATGAACATGATATCATGCCTGAGTTTAAAATCATTTAACCGAATCACCTGCAGCTCTTCTTTTCCTTTTATGGTCGCCTGATAGAAAAAAGTTACCCCAAGTCCTGCCTGGAGCATTTTCTGGATTACTCCGATGTTTCCGATCTCTGTCAGGTTGGCAAAGTCAGATACCTGAAGTCCTCTCCTTTTCAGCTCATTTTCCAGAATTTCTCTGGTTCCCGAGCCTGGTTCCCGCAGAATGATCCGTTCCGTAAATAAATCTTTTATCGATGCTCCCCTGAATCTTTCCGCAATTTTTTTATTTCCTGCTGCCACATATTCTTCCTGACTATAAAGAAGATACTCATATTCATCTTTTGGAAATTCTCCCTCGATGATTGCAAAATCCAGTTCCCCTGCATCAAGTTTCATAAGCAGCTCCTTTGTATTTGCCACCTCCACCCGGATATGACTCTCCGGATGATTTAGGATAAACCGTTCTAAATCCTCCGTTATCATAAATTCTGCCACGGAAAGTGTTGCACCAAAAGCATAATTCTGCACGTCTCCTGCCGCATGTCTCATTTTTTCCTGCATGTGAAATTCGTCATGCTTCATCGTAAGTGCTGACCTTTTTAAGATCTCGCCTGCTCTTGTAAGCTCCATTCTTTTCCCATTATGTGCAAAAAGCTCCACTCCGTAGGTCTGCTCCAGAAAATGAATATGCTGGGAAACTGCCGGTTGCGTCAGATTCAGCTCTTTCGCCGCTTTGGTGTAATTCATATACTTGCATACCGTTAAAAATGTATCCATGCGAAAATCCTGCATTCGTTTCTCTCCTCACTGAAATAAATTTTTCTTAACTTCTTTCCATCTATCATAATATATTTTTATTGTTTTATAAATATATATAATTTAATTTTATTGTATTTTTGTGTTATGATAGGCACTGTTATATGAGAGTAACTTATTTATTTCACTTGAAAGGGGTATTTCTATGAATTTTATAACAAAATGTTGGAAAGGCATCTTACTTTGTCTGGTCATCGCCGTTCCATGCTGGTTCCTCGGACAGACATTTCCAATCATCGGCGGACCGGTATTCGGTATCCTTGCCGGAATGATCATTACTTTATTATTAAAAGACAAATCCATGTTTCAGGACGGTATTACTTTTGTGTCAAAGAAGGTTCTTCAGTACGCTGTAATCCTTCTCGGTTTCGGACTGAATCTCTCCGTGATTCTGGAAACCGGAAAACAGTCACTGCCAATTATCGTAACAACGATTTCAACGTCCCTGATCATTGCATATCTGTTACATAAAGTTATGCATGTACCGGGAAATATTTCCACACTGGTCGGTGTCGGATCTTCCATCTGCGGAGGCTCTGCAATTGCCGCAACAGCACCGGTCATTGATGCGGATGATGAAGAAGTTGCACAGGCAATCTCTGTTATCTTCTTTTTCAACATGCTCGCCGCACTGTTCTTCCCGTCACTTGGTGCACTGCTTGGATTTTCAACCAAAAGCGGGGAAGCCTTCGGTATCTTTGCCGGAACTGCGATCAACGATACCTCTTCCGTAACTGCAGCAGCTTCCACCTGGGATTCGCTCTACGCCCTCGGTTCTGCCACACTGGATAAGGCAGTTACGGTCAAACTTACCAGAACGCTCGCGATCATCCCGATCACACTGGTTCTCGCATTTATCCGGACACGCAGCTCCAAAGCCGAAGGAAAGAAAGTGGAATTTAAAAAGATTTTCCCGATGTTCATCCTCTACTTTGTTCTCGCTTCCGTGATCACAACGATCGCAACTTCAGCCGGCGTATCCGCAGATGTATTTACTCCGCTGAAGACACTCAGCAAGTTCTTCATCGTCCTCGCCATGAGTGCAGTCGGTCTGAATACAAATATCATCAAGCTGATCAAAACCGGCGGCAAGCCACTCGCTCTTGGTTTCTGCTGTTGGATCGGTATCACGATCGCCAGTCTTTCCATGCAGCATGTGCTTGGAATCTGGTAAATGAAAATCTTTCTCATACTTCAAAAGCCTTGCATAAAGCAGGGCTTTTTCTATAATACAGCTTGCCGATGCCAACAAGATGTTCCTCTTATTATCCTTATGTCCAGAAAAGGGAATGTCCATGCCATAACACTAAACATTCCCTTTCTCATGGTTGATTTTTCATTATCTGTAATTCTCCGATTCCCACATTCGAAAACTCTCTCAGATTTTATTTTTCGATTCACCACTACTACACAGCTTTTCTGATGGATATTTCTCCCTTTTTCCACATCTCAAAATACAGATCAAATCCTAACTTCATTATACTATCCAGACTTTCTCAAATTTCCATTTATATAGATGGCAAAAAGGGCAGCATACAGGATTTTGCTCCTGTATGCTGCCCTCATCATATGGTGTATTTGAAAGTTTTTAACGTGTTGTCATTATCCTTCGATACTGATATATTTCTTCTCTTCTACTGCTGGTTTTACTTCTTTCTTCGGGACAAAGAGTTTCAGGATACCATGCTTAAACTCAGCCTTGATATCTTCTTCCGTGATATCTTCACCTACATAATAACTTCTCTGGCAGGCTCCTGCGTAACGTTCACGACGGATGTACTTACCAGTTTCTTTCTCCTGCTCATCCTGATCCAGTCCTTTGGCAGCGCTGACTGTCAGATATCCGTCATTCAGTTCTGCTGTAACTTCATCTTTCTTGAATCCCGGAAGATCGATCTCCAGTTCATAACCATCTTTTTTCTCTTTGATATCTGTCTTCATCAGATTGCCTGCATGATGTCCATACAGTTTTCTCTGGATCTTACGATCTGCTTTATCATCATAAAATGGAAAATCAAAGAAATCATCAAATAAGTTATCATTAAAAATACTAGGCATTAACATAAGTCGTTCCTCCTTATAAATCTATCTGAATTTAGCTAACTTTCTTTTTAAGCGGCTGCCTCATCTGGCAGCCTTGTAACCGGACGCTTACAATCCGCATTCTGATTATCCCTCAATGGAAATGTATTTCTTCTGTTCTACAGCAGGTTTTGCTGCTTCTTTCGGTACGAACAGTTTCAATGTACCGTCTTCAAATTTGGCTTTGATGTCTTCCTGTTTGACACCGTCGCCTACATAAAAGCTTCTGCTGCAGGATCCACTGTAACGTTCACGGCGGATGTACTTGCCATCTTCAGCTTTTTCATCTTTCTTCGTGTTCGTCTCAGCACTGACTGTCAGATAACCATCTTTCAGTTCTGCTTTTACATCTTCTTTTTTAACTCCAGGCATGTTCATCGTTACTTCATAGCCTTTATCGGTATCTTTTACATCCGTTGTCATAAGTCCGGATTCACTGTAATCATATCCTCCAAATGGTTCTCCAAAGAAATCATCCAATAAGTTCTCTCCAAAAATACTAGGCATTAACATAAGTCATATCTCCTTTCAAAAGACATTTATTAATTTATTTAGCACATTCGGATTTACTCTGAAGTGTTGTTGTCATCTCAAACACCGGTCGGTGGAATCTTTATCTTTATTATCTCTTTTTGTTCCCCTTCCTTTGTTCTAGTTGTAATATAACACTTATTATTAGCACTGTCAATAGGTGAGTGCTAATTTTTTGTGAAGATTTTGTGAAAACATTCCTCTTGACATAAAAAAAAGAGTCTTTCTGTAAAACACTGGATAAACTTTACCAGCGCTCCAAGGCTGAAAGTAAAGCTGATTTTATTCATCTTACGGCACTGCTTGCAGAACAGTCTTCTCCTTCTGGTAAGCATGATTCAGAAAGTGTGACTAATGATGAAAAATAAAGAAAGATCTAAAAAAATTTCTCAGCCGGACCGAATTCTTTCTTATTTTCAGGAAGAGTGGCACATACTTGCCGCAGTTACGATATTCGGACTGATCTATAATCTGAGGCTTCTTTGCGGCCCCTGGTTCGAAGGAAAAATGGCAGGATGTCTTGTGGATATTCTGGGCGGTCGTGCCGTTTCCTCTGATATGGCTATCCTGGCAGGCACCTATGTACTGGCGATTGCAATCGTACAGATTGCCCGCTATCTGAAACGATTTTATGTCCGCCGTTTTGCAAATAATATCAACCGCCAGATGAAGCAGATTCTGTACGGCACACTGGTTCACAAAAGCAGAGAAGAATTGCACCAGAAAGCTGTCGGAAGTGTCATGACAAAAGCTATTCTGGATGTAGATGACTGTGCCGAAGGTATACGCAAATTCACTACCGAAATCTTTGATACCGGTGTCGCAATTTTCTCTTACATCGGTATGCTGCTGTACTACGACTGGCGTCTGGCACTCCTTGGAATGCTTTTTCCTCCGATTTCTTATCTGCTTGCCGAAAAGCTGAAAACAGTCGTCCAACGCACCGGCGCAGAATATAAGGTTCAATCAGGACGGCTAAGTACCGCGGTACTGGATCGGGCGGAAAACGCAATCACTTACCGTGTATACGGCTGCGAATCAGAACGCCAGATGGCTTATGAACAACATCTGACTGCCTACGAGCAATCCGCTGTAAAAGCGAATATCTGGAGCTCTGCCATGCAGCCATTATATCAGGCGATTTCTCTGACCGGCGTTTTGTTTATTTTGTATTTTGGCAGCAAAAACGTACTTGGCACTGGTTGGAAGACCTGGGATATTGCCGCATTTCTGGTTTACACGTACAGTTCAGAAAAATATGTTAAAGGCACAGATCGCCAATCGAAAAGCCGTTGGCCGTGCCTCGGGATATGTACCGGAAACCGTTCATAATATTCGGACGATCCATTCACTTGCCCGAGAGGCTTATATGCAAAAACGTTATGACAGTGCAATTACCGACAGCTTCCATGCCGTAGAAAAAACAAACTTCTATGATGCTGTCTATTCCCCGATCATTTTGATTTCAAATGCCGTTGCTGTGGCTGTTGTCATGCTGTTTTCTGCCTCCGGCAATGCCTCTGTGCTGTCGCTTTTCGGAATGTCTGCCGGTACCGCAGTTTCTGTGATCAACTATATTTCACAGATTTTTGCCCCGATAGAAAGCCTTGGCATGGAGATTCAGACCATTCAGTCCGCTATCGCAGGCGTACACCGTATCAATGAATTTTTCCGGCTTTCCGAATCTCAAAGTCCAAAATCAAAGAATCCGGATAACGTAAAAAAGGAAGAATTTTCTCCTCTTATCAAGTTTGACAATGTCTCCTTCGGATATGACAATACCTTAGATCATGCAATCCTAACGGATTTAAATCTTTCCATTCAAAAAGGAGAACAAGTCACACTCTCCGGCCGGACCGGTGCCGGAAAAAGTACCATTTTCAAACTACTCCTTGGTCTGTATGAGCCACAAAAAGGGCAGGTACTGATAGACGGAATATCCGCTGCCAAAATTGAGGATACAGACCGTCGCCGTATCTTCGGCTATGTAGCCAATCCCAAAATCCTGCTTCTCGATGAAATTACCGCCAGTCTGGATGCACAGACTGAAAAAGAGATTCTTCTGGCATTGCAGCGCTTGGCTGTCGGCAGAACTGTCATTTCCATCTCGCACCGTCTGGGTGCGCAGATGGGCAGAATCATTCCCATTGCCTGATAAATAAAAACTAATATAAACATAGCAAAAGAGAGCAAGATTGAAAATGTCTTGCTCTCTTTTCTCATTGTCAGGTATACATTATGCAGTTATCTTTTCTGGCTCATATGCGATTTTCTTTCTTCTTCCTTCAAGTTCTTCCGTCATAGCTCCACGAATGCTATCCAGTTTGTAAAAATATGTAAGTCCGGCGATGATCACACAAAGCACGATCGGAATCCAGATAAAACAGATTTCAATGTAGCTGAGTGCTTTCGGTGTCTGTACTGTATTTGCCACATAACCACCATTTTTCAAAAAAGCACCGATTACAAAGCTGGTAAGTCCCATTCCGCCTTTCACAAAAAATCCCTGAAAAGCGGCAATCAGACCTGCGATGCTTGAATTTTTCTGATACTCTGAATAATCAATTACATCCGGCTGCATTGCAAAAGTAATTCCAAAAATGCCATAAATACCAAGACCGGTAATGATCAGACCTCCAAGAAGGCATGCTGCAGAATTTTTACCGATAAAAATCAGCAGATCTCCTGCAATATAAAGTCCGACGCTGAAAAACATAAGACTTCTCTTGCTGAATTTTTTCTCCAGTGCCGGAAGTGCAAGCAGCATTGGAAGTCCGGATAAAATTCCAAGAATTCCTACAAGTGACAACCATTCTGTTCTGCCAAGGTTATATTTGAAATAGTAAAGTACGGTCGTATTCCGAACCACATATAACGAAAAATAAAACAGATTTAAAAGGAACAGGATCCACGCCTGCCCGGTCAGTCCTTTCAGGCTTTCTTTCAGGCTTGTTTTTTCATTATTTACAGTCGGTGGCACAACTTCTTTGGTGTTTGCAAATGTAATAAAGAAAATAAGCATTGCTACAATTCCGTAGATCGTCATTGTCGTAAGATAGCCTTTCGCTTCATTTCCACCACCAAAGAATTTTACCATCGGTGCCGTGATCGACATAACAATCGCTGTTCCAACCATTGCACAGATCATTCTTGTAGATACCAAAATATCTCTTTCATGCACATCGGAAGTCAGTCTCGGAACAATCGTATTTAACGGAATATTTACTACCGTATAAGCTGTGCAAAGTAAGCAGTACGTTACATAAGCCCACACAAGCTTTCCGGTACTTCCCAGATCCGGAATATAAAATGTCAAAAATGTAAATACGGCAAACGGGACTGCTCCCAGAACAAAGTATGGTCTTCCCTGTCCCCATCTGGTGTGCGTACGGTCCACGATCATTCCCATACCTGTATCGGTAAGTGCATCAATAAATTTTGTGACCAGCATCATCGTCCCCGCCGCTGCTGCTGTAATTCCAAATACATCGGTATAAAACACCATCAGATAGGAGGCCATTGTGCTGAAAACCAAATTACAGCCCAAATCTCCGATCCCATACCCTATCCTCTTTTTCCATTTCTCCATAACTAGCCTCCCGCTTCTACCACTTCATCACTTCGATTGCTTTTTTCTCGATTGCAAGCCCTGCTTTGTATCTTTCCATAAAGATATCAAATCCTTTTTTATCTTCCTCACACGGTGCGATCGTTTCTCCTGCAAGTTCTCCAAAAATTCTGTTCTCCAGATAATCTTCCAGCTTTTCTCCTTCTTTTTTGTCGATCAGATATGCCGCAAGAAGTGCAATTCCCCACGCACCACCTTCGCTTGCTGTATCCATAACCGTAACAGGTGCTCCAACGGCCGCCGCAAGGTATCTCTGTCCGACTCCTTTCGTCTTAAAAAAGCCACCATGTCCCATGATCCGCTCTACTTTTACCTTCTCATCTTCCATCAGAATATCCAGTCCCATCTTGACAGCCCCCAGTGAGGTGTAAAGATGTGCTTTCATAAAGTTTGCAAGGTTAAAACGACTCTCCGGTGTACGTAAGAACGCAAGACGTCCTTCATTGATCATCGTAATATTTTCTCCGGAATAATACCCATATGCCAGAAGTCCGCCACAATCAGCATCACCTTCCAGTGAATTCGTATATAATTTGCTGTACAGTTCTCCCATATCTACGGAATATCCCATCAGCTTTGCGAACTCTCCAAAAAGACCTACCCATACATTCAGATCTGAAGTTCCGTTATTTGCATGAGACATCGCACATGGAAAACCAGATGGTGTCGTAACCATATCGATCTCCCGGTAAACTTTACTGAGCTGTTTTTCCAGAACGATCATTGCAAAGGTACTGGTTCCTGCGGACACATTTCCTGTTCTCGGTGCTACAGAATTGGTTGCGGTCATACCGGTTCCCGCATCACCTTCCGGCGGACACATCGGAATTCCAGCTTCGAGATTTCCCGTTTCATCCAAAAAGCCTGCTCCTTCTTTCGTAAGAACACCTGCCGCCTCTCCTGCCACAAGTACCTTTGGAAAAATATCCCGCAGCTTCCAGTCATAACCATATTTTGCTGTCATATCATCAAATTTCTGAACCATTTTCTCATCATAGTCACAAGTATCCGAATCGATTGGAAACATCCCTGCTGCATCGCCCACACCGATTACCTTTTCTCCTGTCAGCTTCCAGTGAATATAGGCACTGAGTGTCGAAACATAAGCAAGCCTTTTCACATGCTCCTCCTGATCCAGAATTCTCTGATATAAATGAGCCACGCTCCAGCGAAGAGGAATGTTGAACTTAAAAAGCTCTGTCAGTTCATCTGCCGCTTCCTGTGTATTGGTATTTCTCCAGGTCTGAAACGGTGCGATCTGATTTCCGTCTTTGTCAAGTGCCATATATCCATGCATCATGGCACTGACTCCAATAGATCCGATTTTCTGAAGTTTTATACCATATTTTTTCTCGACTTCCTCATAGAGCGAATGATAGCAGCCACGGACTCCTGCATGGATTTCCTCCACACTGTATGTCCAGATATTATTTATGAAAGAATTCTCCCAGTCATAAATTCCAACTGCCAGTACTTTTCCACTCAGATCGATGAGTACTCCTTTAATTCTTGTAGAGCCAAGCTCAATACCAAGCGCTGTCTTACCATTTAAAATCGAATCTTTTTCGTTCATTCCATTCCTCTCCTTTTCTTTCTGCTTTAGAAGCAGGTAAATGCTCCATCAATAATGAAATCTGATCCTGTTGTAAATGTGCTGGTATCTCCGGCAAGGTATACACAGATAGATTCTAATTCTTCCGGTTTTCCCATTCTTCCAAGCGGTGCCATCTCATTCCATTTTTCGATCAGCGGAATCAGTGTCGGTGAATTCAGTGTCAGCTCTGTTCCGATATATCCAGGGCTGATGCAGTTAACACGTACTCCTCTTTTTGCCCATTCAATCGCAAGTGATTTTGTAAGCTGGATAACACCTGCTTTTGAAGCATTGTATGCACACTGTGGCTGTGGCACATTTACAATATGTGCTGACATGGAAGCTGTATTGATAATCGATCCGCCGCCATGTGCCAGCATATATTTTCCTGCTGCAATATCAGTAAGGAAGATTCCGTTCAAATTGATATTGATCACTTTACTCCACTGTTCGTAAGTCATCTCTTCTGCCGGCGCATTGATACAGATTCCTGCGTTGTTGTGGCAGAAATCAAGTCCGCCAAGCTCGGAAACAACCTGTTCTACCATTGCATCAACTTCATCCTTCTTCGTGCAGTCTGTCTTGATCGCAATGACTTTTCTTCCTGTCTTTTCTGCAAGTTCTTTGGCTGTCTTCTTCGCTTCCTCATAATCAAGGTCTACGATTGCCACATCCGCTCCTGCTTCTGCAAATGCTGTTGCTGTACACTTTCCGATTCCTCTTGCAGCTCCTGTTACAAATCCTTTTTTTCCGTCCAGTCTCATTTTTTCAATAATTCCCATGATGACTCTCCTTTTCTTTTAATTTATTTTGTAAAATCATTTATCAAATTACAATTACATAATAATCCCGAATTTCAGATTCGTCAATCTGTAATAATATCTAATTTTTATTCAACAAAATTATGCACTTTAGACAATAGAAGTCTATTTTGATTCTTGTTATAATGAAAATAATCTTTTATTTTACAAAATAACTTTACAGAATGGATGATAATATTATGAAAAAGAGTATTACACCGAATCAGATCCGAGAGAATAATCGGAATCTGATTTATCAGTATATTTACCGGAATCCGAATGTATCGCAACAGGATATTGCTTACGATCTGCATCTGAGCCGTCCAACCGTAACTACCAATCTCTCTTCTTTAGAAGAAGATGGTCTGATCACCAAGAACGGACAGATTGATACCGAATGTGTCGGCAGAAAAGCTGCTGCCTATACGATTATTTCTGATTTTCGTGTGGGGATTGGTGTAGAGATTCTGAAAAAAGAAGTGAAAATGATCGCCGTAGATCTCTATGGGAAGAAGATTCTCCGACAAGTATATGAAATTCCTTACAAAAATGAAGATTCTTATTTTCAGGCTGTCTGTCAGGAAATTCTTTCTTTCAAGAATTCCCTGAAGTTATCCGACAAGCAGATTCTCGGTATCGGATTTGCCATGCAGGGATTGATCTCACCTGATTCAAGCACTGTACTTTATGGTAAGATTCTGGAATGTACCGGTCTTTCTATTGATGCATTTACCAGATATCTTCCTTATCCATGTTCCTTTATCCATGATGCAGACAGCGCCGCGATCGCAGAGCTCTGGGTTTCTCCCGCTCTTGAGGATGCCTTTTATCTTTCTTTAAGTAATCATTTGGGTGCTTCTTTGATTACAGATCGCAAACTGATCAGTGGGGATCATGGACACAGCTCTACGATCGAACATATTCAGATGGAACCCGATGGCAAGCTTTGCTACTGCGGAAAACACGGATGTATGGAAACGCTCTGTTCGATCCATGCACTGTTAGGAGAAACGGAAACACTCGACAGCTTTTTTGAAAAAGTAAAAAACCAGGAAGAGACTGCTTCCATTCGTTGGCATACTTATCTTAAACACCTGGCAAAGTCCATCAATCTGTTGCATCTGATCTATGATAAAACTTTCATTCTGGGAGGATATCTTGCACCTTATCTTTCAGAAGAGGATCTTCATTTTCTCTATGAAGAAATCAAAAAGCTCACTCCGTTCCCGGAAGCCTCTGATTTTTTACAGATCAGCAAAATGCCTAAACACAACATTACAATCGGAGCAGCACTTCCATATATCCAGGAATTTCTTGGAATCAAATAAAAAAATCTGGACTTCCTTTTCGGGAAATCCAGATTTTTTAATCTATTTTTTTCAACCGACTGACGGCATATTGCATAAATCTTTTTACTGCTGGTGACGTCTGTTTGTATGAGGGAACTGCCATTCCAAGGATAATTCTTGATGGCGGTTCTACTGGTATTTTCACCACATCACAATTCCATTTTTCAGTAATCAGATTATTCATAACACTCATTCCAAGCCCCTTTTCGATCATTGCCATCGTCGCAAAATTCCCATGCATACGCCACCTTCTTCAAATGTCAAAAGAGCTGACATTTTTCCGTTTTTCATATTGTCCTCTATCTCTTGATAACTTCTGACAAATGAAATTTTATCGCTGTTTTTTTCCATTTCATTATAGAAAACATCTAAAAGACGCATTCCATATGCAAAAGGATTATTTTCTGTTCTAGGTCTTCCAAGTGGGGTAAACAATGCAAAATTTTGTACTGCATAATCTCCTTTTTCCATCCGTTCCAGATCAAGCTGAAAAGAATTTTTCAGGAGGCCGGCCTCTTCGCCGTCCTCCTGATTATAAAAGATCTCTGCAATCGTATCGCAATGCATATCTACTACTTTCATAAAGATCTACTTATTTTCTCTTGGCAATACACTCTACTTCTACCAATCCACCTAATGGAAGTTTTGCAATTTCCACACAGCTTCTTGCCGGATAAGTCTCTGTAAAATAACTTCCATAAACAGTGTTTATTTTTGCAAAATCATCCATGCTCTGTACAAATACTGTCGTTTTCAAAATATCTGAATAGCTGCATCCTGCCGCTTCAAGTACAGCGCCCAGATTTTTCATAGCAGCGTGTGCCTGTGCTTCTACCCCTTCTGCAAGTTTTCCTGTTTCCATATCAATACCGAGCTGTCCTGATACATAAACCGTATCTTCTGTATACCACCCTTGTGAATATGGTCCAATCGCAGCTGGTGCTTTTTCTGTATTAATTCTTGTTGCCATTATCTACGCCTTCCTTCTATGCCATATGTCTGTCACGTGCCACTTTGATGCAGTCCAGACCTTTCTGTAATACTGCTGTCTGTGTTGCAACATTAAGACGAACATATCCTTTTCCACATTCTCTGTAATTCGTTCCACTGTTCAGACGAACACCTGCTTCTGCAAATGCATTCATCAAATCTTCCTGTTCCATATTCCATGCACTGAAGTCAATCCAAAGCAGATAAGTTCCTTCTGGTTCGATCATCTTAACTTCCGGCATATTTTCTGCAAGGAAATCTCTTACCAGATTAATATTCTTCCAGAAGTATTCGTTCTGCTGATCTACATAGTAATCACACTCATTGTAGCATGCCATCAATGCTTCAATACCAAGATAATTGTAGTCGAAATGATAATCATCATAAACAACATTATACTGGTCACGAAGTGCTTTATTCTTTATTACAACATATGCAGAATAGAAGCATGCAAGGTTGAATGTCTTACTTGGCGATCCCATTACAATTGCATTATCTGCAATTTCATCTGAGATAGAGAATAATGGAGTATGTTTATGCTCTCCATATACAATATCACCATGAATCTCATCACTGACAAGAAGTGTATTATTTCTCTTACAAATTTCTGCAACTTTAATAAGCTCTTCTTTTGTCCATACACGTCCTACCGGATTGTGTGGGTTACAGATCAGCATGATTCTTACTCTAGGATCTGCAACTTTTTTCTCAAGATCTTCAAAATCCATCTCATAGCGTCCATCTTTGAGAATCAGATCATTGCTTTCAACGAAACGTCCTGCGCCTTTGATAACAATGCTAAATGTATGATATACCGGAGCCTGAATTAAAACTTTATCTCCCGGACGGGTATATGCATTTAAGATCATCCATAAAGCACCTGTCATCAGTCCCTGTGAATGACGGACAGCTTCTGGCTCTAATGTAATATCATATCTCTTTTTATACCAGTTACAGATTGATGCCGCAAATCTTTCCTGTGGAAGTGCTCCATATGCATATACACCAAACTCTGTACGCTCACGTACTGCCGCAATTGCTTCTTCCGGTGCTTTAAAATATGAATATTCCAATGGACAGACTTACACAGGATGAACGGATTTCTGTTGTCCGACAATTAAATGAACAGGGATTCTTTAAATTAAAAGGTGCTGTTCAATATGCTGCAAAACAATTATTTTGTTCCACCGCCAGCATTTATCGCTATTTGAATGAATTAAAAAATGAAGCAGCAGACTAAAAAAGATAGATGTTACTTTTGCTCATTTTCAAAAGTACATCTATCTTTTTTTCGTATTTCTTCTATTTTTTCAATATCTTCATCATCTGTTTTTTCGATGGCACCTGACCTGCAACAACTAGTTTCCCGTCAATCATCACAGAAGGAGCCGTCATCACTCCCAGCTTTACGATCTCAACCAGGTCTGTCACTCTCTCGATTTCCGTATCCATCCCGAGTTCTTCAAGACACTCCTTCACAACCGCATTTGTCTTATCACAATTTTCACAGCCACTTCCGATTACTTTTATATTCATATCCTACCTCCAGATTTAATTATTCAGTTTCATAGAAAGTCCCACACATTCTTCCCACGCTGCCGCGATTTCACGGATCAGTGCGATTCCGATTTTGGAAATAAAGACAAGCTGAGACTTCGGCTGTGGTTCGTAAGGCGCATAATCCCGTTTCTTTCCGACTACATCAACTTTTTCCCATCCTTCTTTTTCTACTTTAAAGAATCCCTTTACACGGAAAACATCCGGTTCAATCTTTGCAAGGAAAGCTTCCAGCTTTTCCTTCTGGATCTCTCCTGTAAAATCCATGGAAAATGTTTTCGGTTTATTTTTCGATGAATTCGTAGTATCCTCACATTCTGCCCATTTGTACAGCATCAGATCCATATCATAAAACGAACGGTCAATATTTCCATTCGCACTCTCTGTAATTGGACATACCGGATTAATTTCACGCACTTTGTCTTTCACCTGTTCAATCTGCTCGCTGCCCACCAGATCAACCTTTGTCAGAACCGCAAGATTGCAGTGTTTAAGTTGACGGTCAATTGTCTCTGAATCCCCGATCTGATCCAGAAAATTATAACAGTCCACCAGGCAGATGCATCCTCTGAAGTCATATGCCCCAGGCACCATTACTTCTGTGGCTGCAAGAATTTCTTCTGCATTAGACGGGTCCCCGAATCCAGAGCTTTCCACAAACACATATTCCAGACCTTTCTGTGCCATCTGCGTCAGTGCATCCACAAAGGATAAACGAAGGCAACTGCAAAAAATAGAGCCTCGGTTCAATTCTATCATCTGGATATCATTATTCTGAAGCACCGTTCCGTCAATACTGATCTTTCCCAGTTCATTCTGGATTACCCCAACCTTTGTTCCTTCCATGTTTTCAAGCAGATTTCTCAAGATTGTCGTTTTCCCAGCTCCTAAGAACCCTGTCAGAAAATATAATTTAATTTTACTCATGATTCATTTTCTCCTTTTCCGTATTACAATTGCAATTTAAAAGTCCGGCATAATCTCCCGGAATCATCAGATGCCCCACTGTCTTATAAACCTCATTCATTACGTCTATGTCCAGAGAATACTGCATCCATTTTCCTTCTTTGCGCGCCTTTACGATTCCCAGATCACACATCAGCTTCATATCATGCGATAAGGTCGGCTGTGTAATATGAAATTCCTCCAGGATCTTACAGGCACATAATTCTCCTTCGGATAACATGTCGATGATCTTCAGGCGTTTCGGATCCGACATCACTTTGAATATACGGGCATATTTTTCATAGTCTATCTGCATTTCCTTCGTAAATCGCTCCTTCCTCATGTCCGGCGGGTAGCAAATTCATATGCCTTTTCGTGCAAGCACGAATGATATTTAAATTCGCCCCACTACTTTGATAATATTACGGATTGCTCCGCAGCGTTGCTGCTCCCGCAATCCTTCGTCCATTCGGAATCCGCTGATTTCCTTCGTAAATCGCTCCTTCCTCATGTCCGGCGGGTAGCAAATTCATATGCCTTTTCGTGCAAGCACGAACGGCATATGAGTTTGCTACCCTATATTATCACATTAAACCCATACCCCACAATGATGATTCCGATACAGACAATCCCGATGAATGTTCCGAGCAGTTTTTTCTTGATCGCTTTTGACAGCATTACCATAGATGGAAGTGAAAGGGTTGTCACTGCCATCATAAACGAAAGAATCGTTCCAAGTCCTGCCCCTTTTGCCAGCAGGCTTTCTGCAATTGGGATGGTTCCGAAAATATCTGCATACATCGGAACGCCTACTGCTGTCGCCAGTGGCACGGCGTACCAGGTCTGTTTTCCAAGAATGCTTCGGACGATATGCTCTGGGATCAGATTGTGGATAGCTGCCCCGATGATGACTCCGACAACGATATACGGAGCTACCTTTTTGACGGTAGCCACAACCTGATTTTTTGCATAATCCATACGGTCTGCTATTGTAAGCGACGGCGAAGCTACCTCCACATTCGGCGCCTGCCGGATAAAATCTGCCACCTGGTCTTCCATATGCAGCCGCTCAATGATCGTTCCCCCTATAACAGCTATGACAAGTCCAACAATCACATAAGCAAATGCGATCTTCCCTCCAAAGACACTCATCAGAAGAACCAGAGATCCCAGATCCACCATCGGAGATGAAATCAGAAACGAGAAAGTAACTCCCAGCGGCAATCCCGCACTGGTGAATCCCATAAAGATCGGAATCGATGAGCAGGAGCAGAACGGAGTCACTGTTCCTAGAAGTGCTCCGATCAGATTCGCCCAGATTCCATGAAATCTTTCCATAATCTTTCTGCTTTTCTCTGGCGGAAAATAGCTTTGAATATAGGATATCACAAAGATCAGCACCGCAAGCAGCACAAAAATTTTTATGATATCATACAGGAAAAAGTGAAGAAATTCTCCTGGAAACCTTCCCTCTCCCAATCCGGCTTTAACAAGAAGTTTTCCGATCAGATCTTTCAGCCAGTGCATTCCAAGAATCTGGTCCTGAAAGAAATCCCATCCGTTTTTTATGATTTTCATTCTCTCTCCCTTCCCATAGAAATATAGAAATATTTCTATATATTTTTCATTTTTTAACCGGTGCAATCTATTTCTCACACCGGTTTTCTAACTACATCTTACTCTTCATATAGAATTTTGTCAATATGTTCCCGCTTTTTTTCTAATTTATCCCCTTCGCATTTGGATAGATTTTCTTCATCTTCGCATCATCATAATGCACATCCACCCACTTCTGGACAACATTCGTCGCCTGTACACCATTTCCTCTTTCATCGTATCTTACCAGTGCCACACAGGATACCAGAATATTGCAGACCATAAATACTAATAAAAACCAGGTCAAAAGCTTTCCTGCAACTGCCGGTATTTTTTCTATCCATTTTTCCACAGGTGGAAATAATATTTTAAACCACACAACCGCAGCAATTCCCCAGAAAAAGCAGTAAAGCAGATTGATTCGACCTCCCAGGTTAAACGGGATCTTACTGTAATCCCAGAACACTTTTCCAAATACAAGTTCCGTAAACACACTGCAGAAATACTCATAAGCACCACCAAGCAATGTTCCTGTAAGGAAAAGAAAACGATCCCCTTTATCCTTATATTTGTACAAAAGTGCTGTGACAAGCGCAATTGCAAGCCCCCAGACAATGCTGAACGGTCCCCAGACCACACTGCTTCTGCTCATCCATACTCCAGCCGTCACACGACAGAAAATCGTTTCTGTGATATCTCCCAGAAAAGCACCGATCATAAACAGCATCACGATCTTATAAAAGCCGCACCCTTTTGCAAATACCTTTTCTTCGTTCTCTTCCCGGATTTCCTCTTCGATTTTTCTTGCCTTTGGATATGCTTTTTTCAGACGCTTTTCCAGACTTCCGGCAATCTTTCCCGCAATTTTTGTGCTGATCTTATCCATCCCGGCATCCGTTGCAATCCAGCGCTCCGGCTTCTTACTCTTTCCGGTAAGAAGCATAAAGGAACCAAAGATATCCACAAAAAGTACACCGATCAGTGTCAGCAGCACAATATGCATCAGAAGCTTCGGCAGAATATGTAATAAAATCAACGTGACCCCATTGCACCATCTCACTGCCAGATAACCGAGCACACCCCAAAATAGTGAAGCCGGAAGACAAATATATCCATCCAGGTTCCATTTGATATTTGAATAATCCCACCATCTTGCCTTGAATGCTTTTTCGATCAGATGTCCACTGACCCATTCTGCAACTGTTGCATAGACCGTTGCAAAGATAAATAGCCAGATTCCCCGAAGTTCCTGTAATCCCACTGTCATCGCAATTGCAGTCAGACCATAGAGCACACAGAACGGTCCATTTACCAGACCTCGGTTAGCAAACTTTCTCTGCTTCAAAGTTGCCGATATCGTTTCCAATACCCAGCCACCAAAAGAATAAATAAAAAAGAGCCACAGTAATTCATATCCAGTATAGTGATTCATAGTCTTCTCCTTTGTAAATTCATGGTATCATCTTATCATGCCAACCATGAACTTACAATTGGGATTTTATCCGTAAAGATATTATATAACACCAATCGTTTTTTACAACCGGTTAAACTGGGATCCGACTCCCCATACCGTCTCGATGATCTGCGAATTCCACATATCCACATCGTCATTTCATTTCCTGTAGTCGAAATTCTGACTGCGCCTTCTGCTTTTTCTGTATATTTATTTGTTTATCATATATATTTCTCTATTTTTTATCTGTATTCCTGATTTATTTCATATATTTAAAATTATTTTATTTTTTTCAGAATTTTTATTGACATTTTGCATTTTATGAGATATTATAATATCAACAAAACAAAAGGAGGACGGACCACCAGAAACTTAATCTTAACTCCAAAGTCTAAGAAAGTAAGAGGTATGGACCAAAGGACACTTAATTTAAAACTCGGACAAATCTAATGAAAGTAAGAGGTACGGACCAAAAGGAACATAATTTAAAACCAGAACAAAATTTAATGAAAGTAAGAGGTATAGACCACCGGAAACTTAATTTAAAACCAGAACAAAATCTAATGAAAGTAAGAGGTACAGACCACCGGAAACTTAATTTAAAACCAGAACAAATCTAATGAAAGTAAGAGGTATGGACCAAAAGGAACATAATTTAAAACCAGAATAAATCTGATGAAAGCAAGAGGTACAGACCAATGGCAAGATAATTTATACAATATCAAATCAATAAGAGTAAGAGGTGCAGACCAATGGCATAATAATTATTGAAATTTACATAGAAAAAACTATTTGAGATAATAGTTTCAGATAGATAAGAAGTGAATAAGGAGGATAATCCAATGGATGGATCAAATTAAAATCCACTGTAGCTGAAAGATCAGATACAGTGGATTTTTTATGACATATTTTCTGTTCCAAAGTTCAAGAGCGCGCCTGCTGACGCGCTCAATTTCTGCTGATTCATAGTACAGCGGATTCTATGAAGTCTTCCGGTCCATATCCCATACTGCCTTACCATCATCACAGTATTCCAGATCCGGGCATTCCCCCTGTACAAAGGAATAAACCGGTTCTTTTCCTTCATATTCCTGAATGATACCATTTAATTTGGCAAGCATTTTTTCTTTATCACCCGGAAGATGTCCTCTGACTCTCACATGGATAAAGTCATGAAAACCATCATATAAAATATTTGCTCCTGCTTTTTCCGGTGCGATCCTCTCGATCAGATGATATTCTTCCCGAATTGTTTCCAGCTCATCTGCCGGAACAAAAGTACCTTGCCGTATATCTTGATATAACGGAACTTCTTTATGCAGAAACATGGAAAAATTCACTACATGCGCCGGATTGGTCCTGTTCAGGAACTGCGCCAGTGCTTCTGCATTTTCCATTCCTCTTCCTTTTCCTGCGACTCCGGTCATAATATGTGCATCATAGATCAGTCCTGCTTCATGAAGCCTGTCGATTGCCTGATATGCCTGTGCCAGATCATGATCTTTTTTCATAAATTTCAGCACATCATCCAGTCCGCTCTCGATTCCAATATACAGATGCTTTACCTTTTTTCTAGCAAGCATTTCCAGCTCTTCCTGGCTTTTATGTAAAATACTCGTAACAGTCGCATCCATATTAATCCCTTCACATTCCGGGAAGTAATATGCGATCAGATCCAGAATCTCATACAATTTTTCTGTCTTCAGACCAAATGCATTACCATCCCCCAGAAAGATCTTCTTCGGCTTCCCATGCAATTCCCGCACTCTCTTTAGTTCCGCTTCAATCTGTTCCATCGGAAGTTCCCGATACTTCAGATGCCGGAATAAATTACAGAATTTACAGTGATTATATGAGCATCCAACCATAACCGGAAGCATGAAAGAGCTTCTTTCCATCGGGGCCCGGCAAATCTGTCCTTCGTAATCCATATGTCACACTCCTATGCTTCTACATAATAGACATAATTTTCTTTTCTTGGTTTTGCTGCCGGAAGTTCTGCTGCCGCATATCCAAGTACGCAATGACCGATTCCTTCATAGTCTCCTTCGATTCCCCATTTTTTCAGAAGAGCCTTTCCTTCCTCGGATTCAAATTCTTCTTTTGCCCGGTGGATCCAGCAGCTTCCGATTCCAAGAGAATGTGCCGCATTCATCAGATTCCCCATCACAAGACTTCCATCATAAAGATATGTCGGTCTTGCCTTATCTGCAAGTACAATAAGAACTACCGGTGCACCATAAAACGGATCTGTATCGGTTCCCATAATTTTTGCATTCATTGCTGAAAGCTGATCTCTTGTTGCTTTATCCGTCACTGCCACGATGATCGGTGACTGCATTCCCATTCCCGTTGCCGCATAAGTTCCGGCCTCAATGATCGTATCCAGATCCTCTTTTCTGATCATATCCGGTTTGTATCCACGGACACTTCTGCGTTCTTCCATATTTTTGATTACTTCATTCATAAATTTTCAGCTCCTTTCAAATCTGCTTCTATTGTAGCACGATTTGAAAGGAGCTGTATGTATCTTATTTATTAAATTTTTATATCTGGCTTATTTTTCTTCGCCCCAGACTTCTTCCGCGATTTCTTTTACCAGTGCAAGCTTCTTCCACTGTTCTTCTTCTGTCAGTTTATTTCCGATTTCACAGGAAGCAAATCCACACTGTGGACTCAAATACAGTCTGTCGAGCGGGACATATTTCGCTGCTTCATGGATTCTCTTAATTACGTCTTCTTTATCTTCCAGCTTTGGTGACTTGGTTGTGATCAGACCGAGAACCACTTTTTTATCACCACTTACACTCTTCAACGGCTCAAATCCACCAGAACGTGCATCATCAAATTCCAGATAATATGCACTTACATTTTCACGGGCGAATAAAGCTTCTGCCACACGGTCATATGCACCACTGCTTGCATAAGTAGAATGGAAATTTCCACGGCATACATGAGTGTTGATCACCAGATCCTCCGGCGCTCCCTCAATTGCATGGTTATTGATAGCAAGAAGCTGTTCCATGATTTTCTGAAGTCCGGCTTCATCGGTTCCGAAAATTGCTGTAGCATGTGGATCTACACACATTCCCCATGAACAGTCATCCAACTGAATGTTTCTACAGCCCGCATCATACAGGTCACGAATAACTTTCTTATATCCATTGGCGATATCTTCTACCAGTTCCTCTACATCCGGATAATATTTATTTGTATTCGGAAGTGCCATCGGCATAATAAACTGTTCCAGGAACTGCGCCGGTGCAGGAATCGTCTGTTTTGCCACTGTATTTTCATCCTCCAGAGCTTTTACGAATTTGAAATGCTCTACAAATGGGTGCTGATCTACGGAAATTTTTCCAGTCAGATAAGTATCATCGATCATTGCAGCTTCTCCGTGGAACGGAAGTCCGGTCTTGGTCGGTTCATGTCCCACCCCATTAAATCCCCACATAAAATCCAGATGCCAGGTTGCTCTTCTGAACTCGCCGTCTGTAATCACATGATATCCGGCTTTTTTCTGCTTCTCTACCAGGTCTAAAATTGCAGCATCCTCTACTTTTGTCAGTTCTTCTTTTGAAATCTTTCCTTCTTCAAAATCTCTTCTTGCTCTTTTCAGTGTTTCCGGTCTTAAAAAACTTCCTACATAATCATAACGAAATGGTGTATTTTTACTCATAATATAGCTCTCCTTTTCTCTTTCGTACTGTCTGTCTTTTATGTTTGAAAGTATAGCAGAGTATTCTGCATCTGAAAAATACAAAAAAAATACAGTTTGCCATAGTTTAAAACTATAGCAATATCAAAAAAATGTTTCACGCTCCCTGCTTCCATGCTACAATATTACTAGGATATCTGGCCAGAAGTATTTTCCGCTAAGATACATTTTCCAGATACTTTTCTGATATCCCAAACCCAAAAACAATATTCTTTATAGAAAGTGAAAAATATGACTCTTCAACAATTAAAATACGTCGTAACTGTTGCTGAAACAGGAACAATTACCGAAGCCGCAAATCGTCTTTATATTTCCCAGCCAAGCCTGACAAACGCAATCCGTGAACTGGAAAAAGAAATGAAGATTACCATTTTTCTCCGGACTAATAAAGGGATCATCCTTTCAAAAGAAGGCGAAGATTTCTTAGGATACGCCAGACAGGTGCTGGAACAGGCCGCTATTCTCGAAGATAAATACAAAGGAACTTCCGGCGGAAAAAAGAAATTCTGTGTATCCACGCAACACTATTCTTTCGCTGTCAATGCCTTTGTCGATCTGATCAAAACCTACGGACAGGATGAATATGATTTCAGTCTCCGCGAAACCCAGACATACGAAATCATCGAAGATGTAGCAAAAATGCGCAGCGAGATTGGAATTCTTTTCTTAAATAATTTTAATGAAACGGTTCTGGAAAAAATTTTAAAATCCAACGGGCTTATTTTTCATCAGCTGTTTGTTGCAAAACCACATGTATTTATCAGCAGACGTCACCCTCTCGCCGATCACAAAATAATCACCAATGAAGAACTGGACGATTATCCATATCTTTCCTTTGAACAGGGTGAACACAATTCCTTTTATTTTTCGGAAGAAATCTTTTCTGTATCTGAACGCAAAAAAAATATCCGTGTACGGGATCGTGCCACCTTATTTAATCTTCTGATCGGGCTAAATGGCTACACAGTATGCAGTGGTGTAATTGACAAAAAGTTGAATGGAAAAGATATCATTTCCGTTCCTCTTGCTGACGAAAGTGATATGCGGATTGGGTATATTACACATAAAAAAAGGATGTTAAGCAGATTAGGGACAACTTATCTGGATGCCTTGAAAAAATATCTGCAATAAAAAACTTCTGGAAGCAGTTTTCCTGTTTCCAGAAGTTTTTGTTTTAAAACAAACATACAATTCCATGCACAATAAATGCAGCAACCCATGCAATCACGCACTGAAAGATCACAACACCGATCGCCCATTTACCACCAAGTTCTCTTTTAATAGAAGCAATCGCTGCCACACACGGTGTATACAAAAGACAGAAAATCAAAAGTGCTGCTGCACCGGCTGTATTTATCACCGCTGTCAGTGCTGCTGTTGACCCAAACAAAATCGAAAGAGTGGAAACGACACTCTCTTTTGCCATAAATCCGGAAATCAGTGCCGTTGATATTCTCCAATCACCAAATCCAAGTGGAATGAATACAGGTGCGATCATACCTGCTACCGTTGCAAGGATACTTGTCTGTGAATCTGTCACCATGTTCAGATGCAGATCAAAGCTCTGCAGGAACCAGATCACGATCGTTGCACCAAAAATAACGGTAAATGCTCTCTGCAGGAAGTCCTTTGCTTTTTCCCAGAGAAGCTGACCAACATTTTTCGCTCCCGGCATACGATAATTCGGAAGCTCCATAACAAACGGAACAGGTTCTCCTTTGAACATCGTCCCTTTCATTGCAAGTGCAGTAAGGATTCCCATCAGGATTCCGAAGAAATAGAGACCAATCATTACAATTGCACCCTTCCCCGGGAAAAACGCCGCTGTAAAGAATGCATAGATCGGAAGTTTTGCTGAACAACTCATAAACGGAGTCAGCATAATCGTCATTTTACGATCACGCTCTGAAGAAAGTGTCCGGCTCGCCATAACTCCCGGTACTGTACATCCAAATCCGATCAGCATCGGTACAATACTTCTTCCGGAAAGACCAATCTTTCGCAAAAGTTTATCCATAATAAACGCAACCCTTGCCATATATCCACTGTCCTCCAGCATCGAAAGGAAAAAGAACAGTGTAACAATGATCGGCAGGAAACTCAGCACGCTTCCAACCCCCTGAAAGATTCCATCTACAATCAGTGACTTTAATACGCCATTGACTCCTGCCGCATCCAGCGCCTGACTGCAGGCTACAATCACCTGGTCAATTCCCTGTTGCAGAAGATCCTGCAAAAATGCTCCGATCACATTAAATGTGAGCCAGAATACCAGTCCCATAATTGCGATAAATGCCGGAATCCCGGTATATTTTCCTGTCAGAACCTGATCAATCTTCCTGCTTCGCACCCGCTCCCTGCTCTCATGTGGCTTTAAGACCGTATCTTCACAGGCACGCTGGATATAGTTAAAACGCATTCCCGCTACTGCCGATGAACGGTCTACCTTGCATTCTTCTTCCATCTGCAGATTGATATGTTCCAGAAGTTCCTTTTCATTCTGGCTCAGCTTTAATTTTTCCAGGACAAGCTCATCATTCTCTGCCAGTTTACTTGCTGCAAATCTGACCGGGATCCCTGCTTCCTTTGCATGATCTTCAATCAGATGCATGATCGCATGAATGCATCTGTGAACCGCACTTTCCTGACCTTCAGCAGAGCAAAAATCCACTTCCTCCGGTGCTTCCTGATATTTTGCGACATGCAGTGCATGTTCTACCAGTTCCGCAATACCTTCTCCCTTTGCTGCCGAGATTGGTACAACCGGTACTCCGAGAAATGCTTCCAGCTCATTCACACGCACAGAGCCACCGTTCACACGCATCTCATCCATCATATTCAGCGCAACAACCATTGGGATCTCAAGTTCCATAAGCTGCATCGTCAGATACATATTCCGTTCAATATTGGTTGCATCTACAATATTGATGATTCCTTTCGGTTTATCCTGAAGCAGAAATTCTCTTGTAACAATTTCCTCACTGCTATACGGAGACATAGAATAAATTCCCGGAAGATCGGTAATACGGGTATTGGGATGTTCCTTGATCACACCGTCTTTTCTGTCAACCGTAACACCTGGGAAATTTCCCACATGCTGATTCGATCCGGTCAGCTGGTTGAACAGCGTTGTTTTTCCACAATTCTGATTTCCAACCAATGCAAACGTAAGTGTCGTATCCTCCGGTAATGGATGCTCTGTTTTCTTCTCATGAAAAATGCCTGCTTCTCCATACCCCGGATGCTGTGCATCTCCTAACGGTTGTCTGCCTTCCTTCTTCTTATAATGTGGCTCATGGGCCGGCGTAATTTCAATCTGTCCGGCATCCTCCAGACGGATCGTAAGTTCATAACCATGGATCCTGATCTCAACCGGATCCCCCATCGGCGCATACTTTACAATCGTTACTTCTGTTCCCTGAATCAGTCCCATATCCAGGAAATGCTGCCTGAGTGCACCGCTTCCTCCTACGGAAAGAATCGTAGCTGTCTTTCCGACTTGTAATTCTTTTAATGTCATTCCTCTATCTGTCTCCTTTGGCAAAAACCATTTATTGATAATTTATATCATTATCATATCAGTCCTGTAGGTAGTCATTCAAGAATAACATTCGTTTTTTCTAGCTAATTTCCTCGCCTGCAAATTGTTTTATTCCACAGCCTCTCTAAACCGGTACCCTACTCCGACTTCTGTCAGAATAAATCTGCAATTTCCGGGATCCTTTTCTATCTTCCTTCGCAGTGCTGCCATAAACACCCTCAGGTTGGCTGCTTCTACTCCCTGTGCACTGCCCCAGATCTGGCTGAGAATATAATTATGTGTCAGTACCTTTCCCCTGTTGTCGATCAATAATTTCAAAATCTTATATTCCATCGGGGTCAGATGAACTTCTTTTTCATCAATCGATACCTGATGTTTTTCCCAGTCCACTTTCAGATAATCACACTGAAAGATTTTTTCTTTCTTTTCTTCCGGAATCTGGTTACTCTTTCTGAGCGCCACACGGATTCTGGCAAGCAGTTCGCCCATATAAAACGGTTTTGTCACATAATCATCTGCCCCCAGATCCAGTGCCTGTATTTTTTCTTCCTCTTCCTGTCTTGCACTGACCACAATGATTGGTATTTTCGAGATCTCTCTTACACTTTTTATAATCTCAATCCCGTCACCATCCGGAAGTCCAAGATCCAGAATGATCATATCCGGTCTGTTTGCATAGAACAGTGCATTTGCTTCTCCACATGTCTTCGCAATCACAAAATCATAGTCTTCTTTCTTAAGACTCATCGAGATAAAGTTAATAATATATTTATCGTCTTCCACAATTAAAATTTTATGCTTATCTGCCATCTGTACTTACCTGCCTTGCCTCCAGCCAGAACATGAACCTTGCTCCGCCTTCTTTTCTGTTCTCTGCATAAATATTTCCACCATGTGCATTTACTACCGCTTTACATATAGCCAGTCCCAGACCGATTCCTCTTTGTCTGTCCCCTTTTTCATCTGACCTTGTAATAAATTCGTCAAAAATATTTTCTTTCAGATCTTCCGGGATCCCGTCCCCGTCATCCTCGACACGGATCCACACTTTCCCTGCATCATATCTGGCTTCTATACAGATCCATCCATTTTCCCCTGTATGCTTCATCGCATTATCCAGAAGATTGACCAGCACCTGGACCATCAGTTTTCCATCTACATTTACAACAATCAGCTCCGACGGAAGTTTAATTTCAAACCTCCTCTTTTCCCGGAGTCCTATGATATGTGATACGGCTTCATAGATCAGATCATCCACTACTTCCTGGTTTTTCCGGATCTCAAATTCTTCACTTTCCAGCTTTGTCATATTCAAAATATTTTCCATCAGGCGCATCAGCCATACAGACTGCTCCTGTATCTCTCCTGCCAGTTCCTTTCTGACTCCGGCATCCAACTCATCCGCCTCTTTTAAGAGTCCTGCAGCTCCCATAATTCCGGTCAAAGGTGTCCTGAAATCATGGGATATACTTCTCAGCATATTGCTTTTCAGCTTTTCTCTTTCCATCTGTGCCCTTGTTTCCTCTGCAATACGCACCTGATTATGAAATCGTACCATAATACTTGCGGAAATGAATCCTGTGATAAGGAAAAATACCAGACGTACCACATCATTCTGATCCGTCATCGCAAATGTATGCACCGGCACTGTAAAAAAATAATTAAACAGCAGCACACTGCATACAGAAGCCATCATTCCATACAGATAACCGGTAGTTGTAACTGTTATGACCAGTACACCCACAATATAGATCATCAGAATATTTTCTTTTCGAATTCCATAACTCTGGAGAAAAAAAGACAAAAATGTTGCAACCGCCATGATCGCAATCGACTGCACCATATATTTTACTCTCTTTTTTGTCATTTTCTTTCCCCCATCATTCATCATTTTATACTTGCAAGCAGACGGTCAATATCCTTTGTAAGACCTACTACAAGCAGATGATCCTTCTCATGCATCACATAATCCGCTCTCGGAAGGACCACCACCTCTGTATTTTTCTTTATTCCAAATACATTTATATGATAGTTTGCCCTTATATCCGCTTCTTCTATCGTCCGCCCGATCCATGCAGCCTTCGGCTGGATTTCAAAAATCGAATAATCCTTACTGAGTTCAAAATAGTCAAAAACATGATTTGCACTGTATTTTACAGCCAGTCGCTCTGCAATATCCCGATCCGGATAAAAGACTTCATCCGCTCCATTTCTCAATAAGAATTTTGCATGGATATCCCTGTTTGCCTTACTGACAACATGTTTGGCTCCAAGCTCTTTTACCAGGCTTGTTATCTCCAGACTGCTCTGGAAATTTGATCCGATGCACACAAAGCAAAGATCGAAATTTCCTACTCCAAGACTTCTTAATACTTCTTCATTTGTACAGTCCCCTACCCGTACTGCTGTTGCGTATTCCAACAAATCCGGTGTCTTTTTCTCATCTTTATCGATGACCATTACCTCATTTCCCCGATTTGCCATATCAATACACAGATGATGACCAAATCTTCCAAGTCCAATAATCAATACTGATTTCATTTTCTACTCCTTATTCTATCCTATCGTAATTTCTTCTACCGGTTTCCGGATCGGTGCTTCATGTCTGTGCCCTTTCAATGAAAGCGCAAATGTCAGACTTCCTATTCTTCCGCAAAACATCAGAAATACCAGCACCATTCTTGATGCCATACATACATCTCTTGTGATTCCCGCAGACATTCCCACTGTTCCCATTGCAGAAAAGACTTCAAACATCACATCCGACAAAGAAAACGGCTGCATAATTTCCATGAAGATCGTTCCTGTTAGTATAAGGAACAAATTCGTACACATTACAACACTGGCCTTTCTGATCGCAGTTTCATCCAGTCTTCTGTTAAATACATTACAACCGGCTGCTTCCATCAGATTTGCACGCACAAATACAATAAGAACCACTACGGTTGTCGTCTTAATTCCACCTGCTGTAGATCCCGGGCTTCCTCCTATGAACATCAGAATCATAGTAACAAGTTTACTGCCTTCCGTCAACGCTCCTGTATCGGTTGTATTAAATCCTGCCGTTCTGGCTGTCACCGAGTGAAATAAAGAACAGAGTATCTGTTCTTTCACAGGCATCCCTGCCAGTACATTATTTTTTTCCAGTATCAGGAATAAAACTGCTCCTCCTATAATCAGAAAACCTGTTGTTGATAATACAATCTTTGTATGCAGATGATATTTTTTCCATTGAAATTTTTTCACAGACAGATCATCCCACACCAAAAAACCGATTCCACCGATTATAATCAGCAGCATGATCACTGTATTTACCAGCCAGTCATCCGAATATCTGATCAGTGACTGATAGGCACCATTTTCTCCCATAAGGTCAAACCCGGCGTTGCAAAAGGCTGATATAGAATGAAAGATCCCGTACCAGATTCCTCTTCCTATTCCGAATTCCGGAATAAACCGGATCATCAGCAATACAGCTCCAATGCTTTCAAAAAAAAGTGTTCCTTTTATAATCTTCTTCGTAAGCTTTACAATTCCACCAATTTGAATACTATTGATACTCTCCTGCAAAATTCCACGGACTTTAAGCCCTATCTTTCTTCTTAACAGAATCGCCACACAGACACCAATTGTCATAAATCCCATACCGCCGATCTGGATCAGGATCAAAATGATAAGCTGTCCAAAAAAAGACCAGTGCAGATATGTATCCTGTACAACCAGCCCAGTCACACAGGATGCGGATGTCGAGGTAAATAATGCATCTGCAAAAGATGTCATATTTCCATCCCTTGATGAAACCGGAAGCATTAAGAGAATACTTCCCAAAAGGATCAACAACAAATACCCGACAACAATCATCTGTGTCTGTGTCATCTTTTTATATATTACTGTCATTTGTTTCGTTTCCTTTCTCCTCTATATCTTTCTTCCTCTCTCTCTTTTTTATCCTTCTTCAGAAAAATGTCGAGTTCACGCATCAGATGCAATCCGGCGATCAGCAGAAAGCTCAGGATCCCTGTAAATAAAATAATACTCTCAATCTCGAACATAACCTTTCCTTCCTCTCACTGTTTTTCCTCTCCTGTTTTGTAAATCAATGATAGTATTTTTAGTATAAAGATTGTATAAAGATTCCTGATTTCATGTAAATATTCCGTTATGATTTCCTGCTGAAAAATGGGATTAGGAATTTCATTAAATAGAAAGAATGTGCATCTCCGGCACGCAGTGCCTTTTGTTTCATAGGAAGTTCCTTCGGGATTTTCTATGAAGCAAAAAACGGGCACTTTGCAGTTCTTTCTGCAAAGCGTCCGCCTTTTTTACAAAATCTTTTTATTCAACTGCTGCTTCTTCCTCATCTGTTTCCGGAACATCATTATGAACGGCAACCACACCTGCTACATCTGCTTCCGGATCTGTGATCAGTTTGACATCTTTATCCTTTGCGATGTCAAGGTCTTTGACTTTAATGGTTTCTCCAACCTTCAAATCTCCAACATCAACAATTACTTTTTCAACAAGTGCAGATGGAAGTGCTTTGTATTCAATTTCATCAAGCAGTTCCTCCACAACACCTGTGACAACCTTTGACTGATTGTGGATCACAACTTCTGCTACAGAATGTACCATTTCTCCACTTACCAGTGCCTGAAAATCTATTTCAAGTACTTTTGAACCCATAGAATCATAATCGACTTCTTTTACCAGCACATCCATCTGCTCTCCGTCCAAATCCAACATGATCTGGCTTCCTTTGCCATTAGCTTTCAGGAACTTTTCCGCTTCTTTCTGTGTCATCTGTACCGGAATGGAGCCTTCAATCTCACGTCCGAATACATTGCCGGTTACATAACCTTCTCTTCTGAGTTTTTTGGCTTTTGTCTGCATGTTTCTTTTTTCAGCTTTTAAAGTATTCATTTATCTTTTCCTCCAATCACTGACTTCTGGTAAAGTACCTATTTCCTTGTTACAGCTGTATTATAGCACTCATGGATTATCAAGATTAACCAAAATCACATCTTTTTTGATCAATATTTTTGCTGTTTTTCAAACTTTTTTATTTGTTTTGTGCAATTTTTTTATTTTTTACTTTTTTCATTTTTCAAAAATTTTCACATTTTCATCCCTTGGTTTTTTCTTACGTTATGTTAAATTTCACACCAAAAAAGAACCTGCTGCCACAATTGCATATTCACCTGCAAAATGCTATACTCGGATAAGAAATGTTAATGAAAAGAGGTTTGATTATGAGAGCATATGAACGACTTTTAAATTATGTAGTAGTCCGTACTCCAAGTGATGAACACAGTACGACTTCTCCTTCTTCCCAGTGTCAGTTCGACCTGGCACGTATTCTGGCAGATGAGATGACTGCCCTCGGGATTTCTGACGTAAGTCTGGATGAATTCTGCTATGTATACGGAAAGATTCCTGCCACACCGGGATATGAGAATAAACCATCTATCGGATTTATCGCACACATGGATACCGTTTCCGATTACTGTGACCATGACATCATCCCGGTCGTACACAAGAACTACGATGGCGGTGATCTGCCGCTTGGCACAAGTGGACGTACCCTTACCGTAAAAAATTTTCCGCATCTTCCATCTCTTGCCGGATGCACCCTGATCACAACAGACGGTACAACCGTTCTTGGTGCCGATGATAAAGCCGGAGTTGCCGAGATCATGACCATGGCTGAAGCCCTGATCAAAGAAAATATTCCTCATGGACCGATCTCAATCGCTTTTACACCAGATGAAGAAGTCGGTGGTGGAACTGATCATTTTAACGTGGAAAAATTTGGTGCACAGTTTGCCTACACTCTGGATGGCGATACCGAAGGCGAAATTCAATATGAAAACTTCAATGCATGCAAGGCAGATTTTGAAATTACAGGATTTGCTGTGCATCCCGGTTCCAGCAAGGATACGATGATCAATGCGTGCCTGGTTGCCGCTGAAATCAATAACATGCTTCCAGGACTTGAAATCCCACGTGAAACGGAGGATTATGAAGGATTCTACCATCTGACCGGTATGAGTGGAGATGTGGCAAAAGCAGAGCTTCATTATATTGTAAGAGATCATGACAAGAATCTGTTTGAAGCCAGAAAAGAAACTCTTCGCCATATTGAGAAGAACCTCAATGAAAAATGGGGAGAAGGCACTGTGAAGCTTATGATTACTGACCAGTACCAGAATATGGCTGAGATTATTGCCGGATGCATGCATCTGATTGAGAATGCAAAGAAAGCCTGTGAAAATGCGGGTGTTGCACCGCTTGTGCTTCCAATCCGCGGCGGAACAGACGGATGCCAGCTCAGCTTTATGGGACTTCCCTGCCCGAACCTCGGAACAGGGGGACATGCATTCCATGGACCATATGAACACATCACGGCAGAAGGAATGGACAAGGCTGTGGATATCGTGGTTGAACTTGTGAAATTATACGCGGAATAGAGAATTGCGGACGGACAGATTGGACAGTTTGTGACTCTTTACAAGTAAACGAATATTTTAAACAAAACCGGAGTTGCCGCATATCACTAAAATCCATGCGCCAACTCCGGTTTCTTAAATTTGAAAATATTCTTTTACCTGTCCCAGTATTATCCCCATCAGCTTTGTCCTTGCTTCCACGCTCGCCCATGCTACATGTGGTGTAATCAGCAGTTTTTTGCTATCTTTTATTTTTCGCAGCGGATTCGTCTCACTCATCGGCTCCTGGCAAAGTACGTCAAGTCCGGCTGCAGCTATCTCGTCATTTTCAAGTGCCTCATACAGATCCTGCTCGACTACGATCGGACCACGTCCGAGATTCAGGAAAATACAGGTTTTTTTCATTTTTGCAAATGCTGCTTTATCCATTAAGCCCTCTGTATGTTCATTTAACGGTGCATGAACGGATATAATGTCAGATTTTGCAAGCAATGTATCCAGATCTACCTGTTCGTAACCTTCCTGCGCCGGACGCCCTGATGCCGAGTAATAAATAATCTGTGCTCCAAATGCTTTTGCGATATCCGCAACTCTCCGGCCAATTGTTCCCAGGCCTATGATCCCCCAGGTTTTGCCACTGATCTCCGTAAAATGCTCTGCAAAATGCGTAAATATTGTATCATTGATGTAACGCTCTTCTTTTACATAATCATCGTAATAACGTATCTTTTCCAGCAGATAGAGAAGCATTGCAAAAGTGTGCTGTGCCACCGTTTCTGTCGAATAGCCAGCTACATTTCTCCATGCAACTCCTCTTTTTTCCAGATATTCTTTATCCAGATTGTTGGTCCCCGTTGCCGTCACGCATACCAGCTTTAACTTCTCTGCTTTTCCAATCGTCTGCTCATTGACCTGTACTTTATTTAAAATAATCACATCTGCATCCTGAACTCTTTCCGTTACTTCTTCTGATGTAGAAAAATCGTATTTTACGACTTCACCAAGCCTGTCAAATCCAGAAAGATCAATATCTTCTCCAATTGTTTTTACATCTAAAAAAACTATTTTCATAATCTGTCTCTCACTTTATCACTGTAATTTGCAACTTTTCCTGTTCATTATCATAACAAATTTATTTTACGGATACAACCCAAACAACCGTTGACATTCTTATCCTATGGCGCGTATACTAAAGAAATGAAGAGCATTTGCGATTATATCCTGATATAATTAGCAGATGTTTTTTTTGGTCTTTCTGGCAAGCCTTCGCTTTTTATAAATCACATTCCATCAACATCAAGGAGGATACTATCATGAATCAGAACAAAGCTTTGGAACTTACAAAAGATATCGCAACTGATATTATCGGAGGAATCCTGATCGCTGTCGGTGTCTATAATTTTGCTGCCGCCGCAAAGTTTCCGATGGTAGGGGTAAACGGAATCGCCCTGATCTTTTACCAGTTGTTTGGACTGCCGATCGGTACTGTTGCCCTGATCCTTAACATCCCGATCGCCATCTGTTGTTTTCGGCTTCTGGGCCGCAGATTTTTCCTGAATTCAGTCCGGACGATCATCATTACTTCCATAATCATGGACGCGATCGCACCGCTATTCCCGGTTTATCAGGGTGACAGACTTCTTTCTGCCATCTGCTGCGGTGTCCTTTCCGGACTTGGTTATGCAATGATCTATATGCGGGATTCTTCAACCGGAGGCTCTGACTTTATCATGATGTCGATCAAAGCACTGAATCCTCACCTTTCCCTTGGAAATATTGCATTTGCACTGGATGCAGTAATTGTGATCCTCGGAACCGTAATTGTATCCCGTGACGTGGACAGTCTGATCTACGGTCTGATCGTCAGCTATCTGCTCTCTCTTGTTATGGATAAAGTTATGTACGGAATTGATGAAGGAAAGCTTGCCCTGATCGTAACCGATCCCGAGCACAGTACTGAAATCTGCTTCAAAATCGATGAAGTTCTCGGACGCGGCTCTACAATTTTAAATGGTATGGGAAGTTATTCCAAAGATGATAAGCACATCATAATGTGCGCCTGCAACAATAAGCAGATGTACGGAATCCGCAAGCTGATCAAAACGATTGATCCAAAATCCTTCCTTGTAATCATGGAATCGAATGATGTAGTGGGTGAAGGATTTAAAGATGAGTAAATTGCGGTCAGCTTTTTCAGACAGCTAAGCAAATCATCCGTATCACTTGTTGGACACTTTGCATCAAAAATAGAATTCCTGATAATAAAAGCCGGAGGCTCATGTGTCTTTTTACACAAGCCTCCGGTTTTTCTATAATCTGCCAAGCCAATACTTCGCTTTTATACACACTCTGATTCCCTGTCCTTTTTTAAGTCCGGCTCTTCCTATGAATTCAGATCTTCTGTGATTGATTTAAGGTTCATGAAGTTTGTCAGATAATCTGCTGTACCAGTCTTCGCATCTGTTCCGGACATGTTAAATCCACCAAATGGATGCTGAAGTACAACTGCTGCTGTAGATTTTCTATTAAAGTATAAGTTACCTACCTGGAATTCTACTTTTGCTCTCTGGATATTTTCACGTGTCTCACTGTATACAGATCCTGTCAGACCATATTCTGTCTGGTTTGCTACATCAAGTGCTTCATCAAAAGAATCTACTTTGATAACAGCAAGGACTGGTCCAAAGATTTCTTCATTGGCAATTCTTGCATCTCTCTTGATATCGCGGATTACAGTAGGATCAATATAATATCCTTCTGCGTCACTGTATGTACCACCGAATACAACATTTCCTTCTTTACGTCCGATCTCGATGTAATTGGTAATGCTGTTATAAGCGCCCTGGTTGATAACCGGTCCCATCGCTGCATTGCTTTCGCCCGATCCCTGGTTCGCCTTCAGTTCTGCTGCGCATTTTACAACTTCATCTACAAACTCATCATATACATCTGCCAGAACAATTGCTCTTGAGCATGCAGAGCATTTCTGTCCCTGGAATGTAAATGCAGAGCTTGCAACTCCATTTGCTGCTTTCTTGATGTCTGCTGTTGAATCTACGATAATTGCATTCTTTCCACCCATCTCAGCCACAACACGTTTGATCCATCTCTGTCCGTCAGCGATCTTGGCTGCATGTTCATTGATTCTGCATCCAACTGCTTTTGATCCTGTGAAGTTTACAAATCTTGTAAGCGGATGTTCTACGATGAAGTCACCAATCTCTGATCCTGATCCAGGAATGTAACTTACTACGTCAGCCGGAATACCGGCTTTCTGGCAGAGTTCTACGAATTTGTATGCAACGATCGGAGCGTCTGAAGATGGTTTGCAGCAGATCGTGTTACCGGTAACAACTGCCGATACGATCATTCCACCAAACAGTGAGAGTGGGAAGTTCCATGGAGAAACAGCCACACCTACACCGATCGGGATGTAAACGCATTTTGTAAGTTCATCTGTAGGAACCAGTTCTTTTCCTTTTTCCAGATTCTGGATATGCATTACATAAGAATTGATAAAGTCAAGCTGTTCGCAAAGTTCTCCGTCAGCTTCTCCCCAGTTCTTTCCACTTTCAAGGACGTTCCATGCATCCATGATGAAACGGTTCTCGATCAGAAGTGCTGCAAGTCTTCTTAATACACGTACTCTTTCTTCTACAGATGTAAGGCTCCATTTTTTGAATGCTTCGTAAGATGACTTGATTGCCTCGTCAGCCTGTTCTTTGCTGCATGAGCATGCATATCCGAGTACTTCCTTTGTAGCCGGTGATACAGAAGCGATCTTCTTTTCTGTCTCAACTTTTTTTCCACCGATGATCAGCGGGTAAACAGCACCTGCTTCTGCATGAGCCTGTTTGAATGCTTCTTCTATTTTCTTTTTATTTTCTTCCAATGTGAAATCAACTTCTACTGCGTTTTTAAATCCTGTAAGCATGTACTTATGTCCTCCTTGAACTATGGTCTATAAATTGTTTATTATTGTAACAGCAAATTTTCCCCACGTCAATATGTTAAAGTAAAAAAATGTATTTTCGTATACAATTATACCGTTTATATTTTAACAAATAACTTGCATATTTTCGTTCTATTGACATTTTATCTCAATTGATATAAGATATTATTTAAATTGTTCTTTTTAGAACCATTTTTCAAGTGACTGCGCTCAGCGCGAGAATGTGTCAAGGCACATTCTTTTTTATTAAAAAACGGAGGTGTATGGATGAACATTACATATCTGCTTGTATTAATGCAGCGAATTGGGAAAATACATGAACAGATGTTGAAAGAATTATGCCGCCAGTATGATCTCTCGCTGATCGAGGCTAAGATCATTGCTTTCTTACATAATAACCCCACAAAAGATACCGCAGGTGATATTGCCGAGCTCCGGATGCTCTCAAAAGGGAATGTATCCCTGGCAGTTGATCTTTTGTGTCAGAAAGGGTTTCTTTCAAAAACAGCAGACCAGACGGATCGCAGGAAAACGCATCTTTCCCTGCTGCCATCATGCGAAAATGTTACCGGAGCAATCGACACGTTCCAGTCTGCTTTTTACCACAATCTGTTTGACGGATTTTCATTAGAAGAATTCCAGATGTTCGCCTCGCTGAATGAACGTCTGGCATCCAACGTAGCAACTATTTATCACAAAGGAGATTATTAGACATGAACAAAGACAAAGATTTTCTGGGTACTGAACCCGTCGGAAAGCTGATGTTCCGGCTGGCGCTTCCGACGATCACCGCACAGCTCATCAATATGCTGTACAACATTATTGACCGTATTTACATCGGACACATTCCTGGTAATGGGGCACTTGCCCTTACCGGAGTCGGCGTATGTATGCCACTGATTATGATCATTTCCGCTTTTGCCGCACTGGTTGGAGGCGGTGGTGCACCGCGTGCTTCGATTGAAATGGGAAAAAATGATCTTAATACTGCAGAACATATTTTGGGTAACTGCTTTTTCCTGCAGATTCTGATTTCTATAATCCTGACAGTCATCCTGCTGTTTGGTAACCGTACTTTTCTTCTTGCCTTCGGTGCCAGTGAAAATACGATTGAATACGCTGTAAATTATATGAACATTTACGCTGTCGGCACTATTTTCGTCCAGCTTACCCTTGGCATGAATATGTTTATCACCACACAGGGCTTTGCCAAAACAGGTATGCTCTCTGTTCTGATCGGAGCAGTGATGAACATTATTCTGGATCCGCTGTTTATCTTTGCATTCCATCTGGGTGTCAGAGGTGCTGCGCTTGCCACAATTCTGTCACAGGCAGTCTCCTGCATCTGGGTTCTTTCTTTCCTTTGCGGAAAAAAGACGATCCTGCACATCCGGAAAAAGAATCTCATCCTGAAACCGGAGATTATTCTTCCTTGTGTCGCTCTCGGGCTTGCCACATTTATCATGCAGGCTAGTGAGAGTATCATCTCCGTATGCTTCAACTCTTCTCTGCTGAAATACGGAGGAGATATCGCAGTTGGTGCCATGACGATTCTTACCAGTGTCATGCAGTTCGCAATGCTGCCGTTGCAGGGCCTGGGACAGGGTGCACAACCAGTCCTGAGCTATAATTACGGTGCAAAAAACGGAGATCGTGTAAAAAAAGCTTTCAGGCTTCTTTTAACAGCAAGCCTCTGTTATTCCACACTTCTGTGGGCATTTATTATGCTCTTCCCTCAGGTGTTTGCAGAAATGTTTACTTCCGATTCTGCACTGCTTGGTTTTACTAAATCAGCACTCCGGATTTACTGTGCCTGCCTGCTGCTTTTCGGAATCCAGATTGCATGTCAAATGGCATTTACATCATTCGGAAAAGCAAAGGCTTCGATTGCTGTCGCTGTTACACGTAAATTTATCCTGTTGCTACCACTGATCTATCTGCTTCCGCATATTCTGACCGGGGACAAGACCAATGCAGTATATATGGCTGAACCGATTGCAGACTTCCTGGCTGTATCCTTCACGACGGTTTTGTTTACGTTTCAGTTTAGGAAAGTGTTGAAAGAACTTGAGGGGTAGTCGCAAGAGGGCATAAAAAATAATCCCTGGTAGCTGCTAAGTTGCACGAACCATTCTAACGAGCCTTTCAAAGCATCAATTGTGTCAGCAATGGCTTCCACAATTGATTAAGTCTCGTTTCCATCGTGCAAAGACGCATCTACCAGGGATTATTTTTTATTTACGTTGTTGACTGAGTTTTACTTCTTTGACCGGGTGTTGAACTGGAGCCATAAACAATGGGATATATATTCAAATAGATTTACTCTTTACCCTAATTTAATAGGCTTAGGCCTCCTGACCGTCAGCGAGCCTGGTTTCTTCTTCCGGGAATAATAGACCAAAAATCTTTCTTACTAATGGGCCGGCGAAGCAGAGCTGCCAGAAAAATGCCATCGGGAAGTTGATTGCAGTGGTCTGGAACCAGACGGATACGAACTGGGTTCCGGCATTTTTGAAGAGCAGGGTTGCTGCGAAGCTCATAAGCGGACACATTCCTATGACGGATACTACGGAAATGGCGATCACCAGGTGAAAGGCATTGTCTCTTTCCAGATTAACAATGGAAAATGCTTTTTTCTTTGCAAATGGTCCAATCAGGAAGAAATCAAGAATGAATGCAATTGGTCCCATGATGACCAGCTCGTGGAATGCATTAAAAAATACCTGGTTGTTCATTCCTCCTACGTTGAGAGCAATGTTGTAACAGATCATGGTATAAACCATCACGAACACCATGATAATTGTGAAAATAACGTCTTGAAATTTGTTTTTTGGCATAAAAATATCCTCCTTCATAATAAGCGTAACAGAAAATGTGTTGTTCGTTCATCATTCCGGAGGAATGTATCGTTTCCAATATAACCGAGATTCTATTCTTTTTTCTGCATGGCATATGCCAGACGATGCCACATCAGCGAGATTTATAATACCTCAAATCTTTAAAAACAGTCAAGTATTTTTTCAGATACATTGAATCATTTTTATCTCTTTTTTCCAAATAAAGAACTCCATACCGTCAGGACCGCTCCTGCAAAAAGAGCCAGATCCGAGAGATTAAAAGTGATATCCGAGAGTTTCCTGTTCTTTGTTTTCAGAGACAGATAATCGACCACATAACCTCTTTTGAAACGGTCATAAGTATTACCAACTGCTCCGCCCAGCATCAGCGATGTTCCAAGCTTTGCCAGTTTGCGTCCCGGTTCTTTCCAAAGAAGGTGCTCCCAGAAAAACAGGATTCCAAGTGCTGCCGCCGACATGCCTTTTACCAGCTTTGGTCTGGAATCCAGATGATTCATCATCAGACCTTTGTTGTGGACTTTGCGGTAGATTCCTTTTCCTTTCCAAATCCGGCGTTCTTCCCCGTCTCTTACATTTTCTTCAGTATATTTTTTAATTCCAAGATCGCACCCGGCAACAAAAGCTCCGGTTAAAATGCTCAGGATTTCCATAATTATTCTCCTTTGATTCGCGCGATTTCCTGCTCGCATACCTCTGTCTGTTCTTCACGCTTTTCGATTGCTTCGCAGAGTGCGATAAAATCGGTATCTACCACTTCCCCCTGTTTGAAACGCTCATATACCAATCGTCCGATCTCTGTCATATCCCGCTCGCTGTCTCGCTTCAGACCATAGATCTCATTTTTCTTTTTCTGAATATCGATCGTATCTCCTGCCTTCTTTCCAAGATCATCCACGGTATCTGAAATCCGCTTTCCTATTGTATCAAAAAAATCACTCATTTACTTTTTCCCCTTTCGCATCTGCGTATTTTTCAGAACCGCCTGATCTGCTCAAAAGTACGGTAAAGGTTCAACGCTCCATATCCCCATTCCTGGTTCGGATAACTCATGTCTGTCTTCCGTGAAGCTCCCAGTATCAGCAAATTCTTCATCTGTGATGCATCCAGATCCACTCCCTGCCTATCCAGCCACTCCATAAAAAGTGCCAGTGCTCCGGAAGTGATCCCAACTGCTATACTGGAACCAGATCTTGCAACAAACTGCCCCCTTAAATTGATCCCTGTCACATTGATCCCCGGCGCAGCAAAATCCGGTTTGATTCTGTTATCTCTAGTATAACCTCTTCCCGAACTGACTGCAATGCTATTTTCCTTTCCATTATAGTACGCTGCACAGACCACCGGTCCGGTATCCCCTGGCTCCATCACCGTATATTCCGGATTTGCACGGATAAAATAGACATTTCCCGTCAGAAACTCTTCCATTGGAAGCCAGATATGAAAGATTCCATTCCCCAGCTCCAGTGTTTCCGGTATAATCTTCCAGATTCCGCTTCCCGGTCTGTCAAACTGAAAAAATACCAGCTGCGCCCCGGTCGTCTCTACCAGAACCCGGTAATTTAATATCACCCTGGTCTGCTCGAATACAAACACATACTCTCCTATTCCCCGTCTGAGCGAGACCGGTCCTACTGTCTGTCCTGTTGGAGATGCGATAGAAAGTGCCAGAAGATTCGGAAGTTCTGTCCATAGTTCCATCACAAAGCCTCTGGTATTATTCCCTACATTGATCTCCACCGGCTGATTATTTTCCTGTTCCAGAATTCCCAGATAATGATGCCTTTTATCTGCCTCGTTGCCACTTCCGGTCACAATCCCGATTCCTTCGCTCGCCGCCACATTTTGCAGATACTCTGACAGGATTGAATATCCTCCATGTCCTCCAAGGCTTGTTCCAACTGCCAGACAGATCACCAATGGTCTTTTCAGCTCTTCTTGTACCTTCTGCAGATAAAAAACCGCCGCTACCAGATCATTTTCCTGATAGCATCTGGCATCACAGTCTACAAAATAGTACTCCCGTAAATATTCTTTTGCCTCCTTCAGCTTCACGATCACCATCTCTGCCTCCGGCGCTGCCCCGATAAACAGATTCTCCGGATTTGCCCCTCCGCATGCCACACTTGCAACAAAAGTGCCATGTCCGTCCGTATCAAATGACGGAACGGTTTCTTTTGGATTCTCGCTCTGGATCGCCAGATTGATTTGTTCCCTCGTATATTCACTTCCATATCCGATTTCCCGGGGCGCTGTTCCACTTTGTTCTTCCTGATCCCAGATTCGCCGGATCCTGGTCGAACCATCCAGATTCCGGAAAATGGGATCCAGATAGTTGATCCCAGTATCAATGATCCCAACCAGAACTCCTTCACCGCTCAATTCCAGACCAGTCAGATTCTGAACCGCAGCAATTCCCGCCTGTTGGATCGCTGCCATATCCAGTGTTGTATAGCACTTCGGAACCATTGTATACGGATAATCGGCAAGTTGCTTTTTTCTGTCTTCACTCTGGTCAATATAAAGAAGCTCAAAACCGTATTTTAACGGTATCCGGCATCCGTTTTCCAAAGGAAATTTTTCCCCGAGAGCACCGGTATCTCTCATCATAAAATCCCTGTATTCTTCCGACAGAATCTTTTCTTTACATTCTTCCTGTGGCATAAAAATTCCTCATATACTTTCTTTTGGAAAATATATGAGGGATTGTTCTTTCTTATACTACGATACTGGACGGTTACGCATTTTGCACTCCATATCCATTCTTTATTCGGTACGTTTCTTTTCAATATCCTCGTAGAAGGAAGTCACTTCTTTTCCTTTTTCCAGGGTACTTATATTCGGACCGCTCTTGAATACGATCTTCAGCAGAATTGGTGTGATGATCGTTGTGATCACTACCACGATGATAACCGGTCCGAGGAAATTGCCGCCCATCATACCGAGTGCTTCTCCCTTGCTGGCAACGATCAGCGCAACCTCACCACGGGAGATCATTCCGACACCGATTCGTGCACACTGATAATTCTTATATCCACACATCTTCGCACCAAGGGCACAGCCAACAATCTTTGTCAGGATCGCAACAATGGTAAGAATCACTGCAAAGCCTACAATTGCAGCACTCATCTTCGGAAGTTCTACCTTCAGCCCGATACTTGCGAAAAATACCGGTGAAAGCAGCATATAAGACATGGTATCAAATTTCTTCAGCACAAAATCAGATTTACTTGTATTGGAAATGATCAGTCCGGCAATAAATGCACCAGTGATATCTGCAACACCGAAGAATTTCTCTGCCACATAAGCCATCAGCAGACAGAATACAAATGCCATGATTGCATGGCGTCTGAGTCCTTTTTCCGCCTGATCTGTCCATTTTTTAAATATCTTGTAAAAGATAAATCCGATCACACCTGCAAATGCGAAGAATGCAACGATCTTCAGTAATACAACTGAAATCTTTACTGATTCATCTGCCATACTTGTTACCAGTGTCAGTGCAATGATACCAAGCACGTCATCAATGATCGCAGCTCCAAGAATCGCATTTCCGGATTTGGTTTTTAATTTACCAAGTTCTTTTAATGTCTCTACCGTAATACTTACGGAAGTTGCTGTCAGGATAACACCGATAAAGATATTCTGCAGAAATACGCTGCAGGATGCATCGGATGTGATCACATCCGGACGGTTAAAGAACATTGCAGTCGCATAACCGCCGATCAGTGGAACGATAACACCTATCAGCGCAATAACGAAGGATGCTTTTCCACTTGCCTTCAATTCCTGTATATCAGTTTCCAGACCCGCACAGAACATCAGCACGATAACACCGATCTCTGCAACGTTATGTATAAAGCTTGTCTCTGTCAGGATCCCAAGCATCGCCGGTCCGAGAAGAACTCCTGCAAGAAGTGCTCCTACAACCTGTGGCATCTGTACCTTTCTGGTCGCAAGACCAAGTGCTTTGGTACAAAGTAAAATAATTGCAAGATCCAGTAAATACTTATAAGTCTCCATTCTCTCTCACTCCTGTTTATATCTTGTATTTTTTAGACATATTGTCTAATGTACACCTTTTAATACAATTTTTCAACAAAAAAATACCCGTAAATCTTAAATTTACGGATATTTTCCATTCTATTTTTGTATGACCGTCATGTTTTTTTGATATATGAAGGTTATTGTTATACTCAGTGATGCTCAAGCCTTGGTACGGACTGGCTTCTCAGCTCGATCAGCGGTCCTCCGGTTCCTTCGATATATGCCTCCGTGATCGTCACTTCCCCGATGCTGTCATCCTTCGGAATCTCATACATGATATCCAGCATGAATTCTTCAATGATCGCACGCAGTGCACGGGCTCCGGTATCCTTCTTCATTGCCTTTCTCGCAATCGCATGAAGTGCACCATCATCGAATTTCAGATTGACCTCATCCAGTGCCAGAAGCTTCTGATACTGCTTGAGAATCGCATTTTTCGGCTCTTTTAAGATCTGAACCATCATCTCTTCATCCAGTCCCTGAAGGGTAAATACGATCGGCAGACGTCCCAGAAATTCCGGAATCATTCCGAAGTTACGCAGATCTTCTGTCGTCACCTTCTCCAGTATTTTCTTATCATGATCATATTTGTCTTTCAGATCCGCTCCAAATCCGATAGAAGAATTCTTCATCAGTCTTTCCTTGATGATCTGCTCAAGATCCGGGAACGCACCGCCACAGATAAAAAGGATATTCTTTGTATTGACTGTAGTGAGCGGAACCATCGCATTCTTGCTGTTGGCTCCCACCGGCACTTCCACTTCGCTGCCTTCTAACAGCTTTAACATTCCCTGCTGTACGGATTCTCCGCTGACATCTCTCTGGCTGGTATTCTTCTTCTTCGCAATCTTATCGATCTCATCGATAAAGATAATTCCCTGTTCCGCCTTATCTACATCGTTGTCCGCAGCTGCAAGAAGCTTCGATACTACGCTTTCAATATCATCCCCTATGTAGCCGGCCTCGGTAAGCGAGGTCGCATCTGTAATTGCAAGCGGCACATCCAGAAGTTTTGCCAGTGTCTTTACCAGATACGTCTTTCCAGATCCGGTAGGTCCGATCATCAGCATATTGGATTTCTCGATTTCAATCTCATCCATTGTATCCGTTGCCACTCTTTTATAATGATTGTATACAGCAACCGACATTACCTTCTTGGCGTATTCCTGTCCTACTACATATTCATCCAATTTCGCTTTGATCTTATGCGGAGCAGGAATATCCTTGATATTCAGGATCGGTTCTTTTTCTTCTTCCGGCTTTTTCTTTTTCACACGCTGGCTCTTCGGGATCTGTGCATCCATGTCTCCAAATCCCATCATCGGTCCCATGTTCATAAACTGGCTGTAATCCATCCCGCCAAAATTCATATTGTTCATTGTATCAAAGCTTTTTTGCATACAGTCCGGACACACGCAGATGTTGTTCGGAAGATCGATCATCTTTCCGGTCACACTCTCCGGTCTGTGACAGATGAAGCAGACCTTTTCATAGCGGTCTTCATTATTCTCTTTTTTGTCTGTATTTTCTACCTCACCGGTTACTTTCTCAACTGTCTTGTCCTTCTGGTCATTTTCTGCCATTGGCTGGTCCTCCTTTTCTCGGTCGTATTCAGACAGATTCCTCTGTCCTTCTTATTCGATTTCCACCCCTGCAAGTTCTATAAACTCTTCCTCTGAAATGATCGGCACTCCAAGTTCTTTCGCCTTTCTGTTCTTGGAAGAAGCAGACTCTACATCATTGTTGATCAGATAATTTGTCTTCTTCGTTACAGATCCGGTCACTTTTCCACCCATCTTCTCAACCAGTTCTTTTACCTCATTCCGGTTTGCAAAATGATTCACGCTGCCAGTGACAACGAAACTCATACCTGCAAATTTCTGTTCTTCTGCCATCTCTTCCGGCTGGATCTCCAGTTCTCCAAGAAGGAGCTTAAATTCCTTTTTTCTTTCCTCTGATACAAAATATTTTACAAATGCCGCCGCAAGCACCGGACCTACCCCCTGGATATCACTCAGTTCTTCTTCAGATGCTCCTGTCATTTTTTCCACATCATTTTTAAAATGGCGGCAGATCAGTTTTGCATTTGCAAGACCGATTCCTGCAATCCCAAGTCCATATACCACTTTAGCAAGGGTTGTGCTTCTCGCCTTATCCACGCTTGCGATCAGGTTCGCATAGGATTTTTCTCCAAAACCTTCCATCGTCTGAATTTCTTCCTGATAGACATCCAGATGGAAGATATCTCTGTATTTGTGAATGAATCCTCTCGCAATAAATTTCTCCAGTGTTGCCTCAGAAAGCCCGTCAATATTGAGTGCATCCCTGCTGACAAACAATGCAAAGGATTTGATTCTTTTTGCCTGACACATCGGATTTGTGCAATACAACGACTTTGCATCATTCATCTGACGGATCTCCGTAGCTCCACCACAAACCGGACAGACTTTCGGGATCTCAATATTGTCACTGCCGGTCAGATTCTTCGCGATCTGTGGAATGATCATATTCGCCTTATAGACTTCGATCGTATCCCCGATTCCCAGATGCAGCTCCTCCATAATACTTAAATTGTGTACACTTGCACGGCTTACCGTTGTTCCTTCCAGCTCTACCGGTTCAAAGATCGCTACCGGGTTAATAAGCCCTGTCCTTGACGGACTCCATTCAATCTCCAGAAGGTGCGTCTCGCGGATCTCATCTGCCCATTTGAAAGCAAAAGAATCACGTGGGAATTTTGCCGTTCTCCCAAGCGACTGCCCATACGCAATGTCGTCATATACAAGGACCAGACCATCTGACGGAAAATCATTTTCTACGATCTTTTCTGCAAAAAATGCAACCTTCTCATCCAGTTCTTCTCTTGTCACCAGATAATGCTCCACCACATCAAATCCCTGCTGTTCCAGCCAGTCAAGCTGTTCTTTTCTGGAATTGTGGAAATCCACATTTTCTGCACGTACCAGGGTAAATGCATAGAATTTTACGTTTCTCTGTGCCGTGATCTTGTTGTTCAGCTGGCGGACAGAACCACTGCACAGATTCCGTGGGTTTTTATATTTTGCATCCACGTCATCAATTTCTTCATTGATCCGCTCAAAATCTTTGTAACCGATCACCGCTTCCCCTCGCAGGATCAGTTCCCCTTTATACGGAATATGAAGCGGCACATTTTTAAATACTTTCGCATTGTTGGTAATGACCTCACCGACTTCTCCATTTCCTCTTGTAACTGCCTTAAAAAGCTCGCCGTCACGATAGGTCAGAACAATCGTCAGACCATCCATCTTCCATGAGATCACAGCCGTCTGGTCTCCGACAAATTCCTTCAGCCTTGCCACTTCTTTTGTCTTGTCAAGAGAAAGCATCGGTGACTCATGACGTTCTTTCGGAAGCTCACTTAATACTTCATATCCTACATTCACAGTCGGACTGGAAGCCATAACGGTTCCCAACTCTTCTTCCAGACCTTTCAGTTCATCATACAGCGCATCATACTCATAATTGCTCATAATTTCCTGCGCATCCTGATAATAAGCTTTTCCGGCTTTATTCAGAAGCTCTACCAGCTCCTGCATCCTTTTCATCTTATCCATATCCAAATCCACACTTTTAATTATTGTTCCACGGTGTCGGCTCTGACTTTGAATCCCTGATCAGCTCATAGAGTTCATTCAGTTCCTGATCCGTAACCTTCCGGTATTCTCCCGGCTTTAAATTACCAAGTTCGATATTCATGATCCGCACTCTCCGAAGCTCCTTTACCTCGTAGCCAAGTACCTCACACATCCGGCGGATCTGCCGGTTGAGTCCCTGTGTCAGAATGATCTTAAATTTATATTTTCCAAGCTTTTCCACCTGGCATGGTCTTGTGACAGTATCCAGGATTGGGACACCACCCGCCATCTCCTTGAGAAATTCATCTGTTACCGGCTTATCAACTGTAACTTTATATTCTTTTTCATGTTTATTTGCCGCACGCATCATCCGGTTGATAATGTCACCGTTGTTCGTCATCAGAAGCAGCCCTTCCGAATCCTTATCCAGACGTCCTACATAAGTAATCCGTACCGGATAGTTAAGAAAACGTACAATACTGTCTCTCTCCCGTCTTTCCTCAGTACAGACAATTCCACGTGGCTTATTGACCGCAAGCACGATCATCTCTTCCTGTCTGGATACCTGCTTTTTCCCAATCCGGACAACCTGCCATGGCTCTACCTTCATTCCGGTCTCTGCACGCACACCGTCAACTGTCACCTGCCCGGCTGCTATCAGTTTGTCCGCTTCTCTTCTGGAACATACACCAGCTTCACTTAAATATTTGTTCAGCCGGACCGGTCCTTTATTTTCCGTGTCCAGAAACTGCTTTTCTATTTTATTTGCCATGTTTTTCTCCTGTTAATTCTCATCCAGTACCCCCGCCAGCATCCTGTCTTCAAAGAATGTATTGGCATTGTACAGGAACAGAACATCATCAAACTGTTTATCTGACATCACAGAGCTTAATTTACCGGTATAATAACGAGGATCGATCACAACGATTTCCCGGTAATACGGAGCCAGAAACGGAAGAAAACAGTTTGCATATGAATCTTTGAACACCAGAAGTCTGCGATTTTCTGTCTGTGTTGACTGAATATCGATCATTGCATGATTTCCACCGAAGAATACGGAATATTGATCTCTCTCATCCAATTTGGATGAATCATACATAGAAGCACTCTTTTTCTGTTCTTCCACATAATTGACTGCAACCTGTGGTGCATCTGCACTCTTTGGAAGATAAATATAGATTGGTTCCTTATAATCTGTCTCATACCCACTCTTTGCGGATAACGTTCCGTTGAAAGAATCCGATACCGCATAGGCTTTCATTTTAATTTCTTCACTCTTATCCAGTCCAAGCTGCGTCTTTGCTCCCTGGAATGCATACCATGCACCAAGAGAAGTCCAGTGATGGTCTGTGTGATAATAAATTGCTTCATCCTTGTGAGCGTCCAATACTTTTTCTGCATCGATCCAGTCATAAGAATCTCCAAGTTCTGCCTTTACACGGCTGATCTGTCTGCTCTGACTGGCAGTCACCGCAAATGCAGGAAGCTTGTCCTCCATGACATTTGCCGCATTCGGAACCAGCATCATATGCATCTGGATATCCGGATAACGCTCTTTAAAATTCTTCATTGCATCCAGATTCTCTTTCAGATCATTTTCATCTGCCACAGCAACATCTTCCATCAGATAATGATCCTTTCCTTTGAAAACACCACCTTCTTCTGTCCTCCCCGCCACACTGTCCGCAAATGTCTTAATTCTTACCCAGGTATCTCTTCCTGCAAACTGATCCGATACATACTCCTCGTACTGCTCCATAAACCTTCCGGAAGCAATTCCGGAAAGAGAAATTTCCGGTTTCTGCGCCAGCATACGCATTTCTTTTTCTGACATCTGCCTGTCTTTATGCATAAGGTTTACTCCGCAGCTGAGAATAAGGACTCCCAAAAATAAAAACGCACATACTGCCTGGATCTGTTTTTTCCCTCCTGGCAGAAAATACTTTGTTCTGTTTTTTTGTTTATTATTCTTTCTTTCTACCATTGTCTTTCCTTAAAATCTAAAATATAAAAATGGATTGTAACTTTCTGTCACCAGATATGCCACACACAGCACAAACAGTCCTGCCATCAGGCAGCCTGCCAGAACCGTATGCGGTCTTTCTTCATTAAATACCAGCCGCTTTCCGAGCAGATGCATAAACGGTGTACTTCCTATGATCCCTGCCACCCAGAAGAGCCAGTTTCGCATGATCAGGTACAATGCCTGGCTATCCATAAATCCGGTTGCACCCTGTCCGAACATATTGCCGATCCAGGTAAGTGCGCTTCCGAGTGTCGGGCTGAAGAACAGTACCCAGCCGAGCATGACCAGAATCATTGTGTAAAGTGTCTGGACTGCCCCCGGCAGCTTTGCAAGTATTTTTCCTGTAAAATATTTTTCAGTAATGAGGATCACTCCGTAGAAGAGCCCCCATACTACAAAGTTCCAGCTTGCCCCGTGCCAGAGACCGGTCAGGAACCATACAATCAGAAGATTCAGTAAATGCCGCGGAACCGTTACCCTGTTTCCTCCAAGCGGAATATACACATACTCGCGGAACCATGATCCCAGCGAAATATGCCATCTTCTCCAGAACTCGGTAACACTTTTGGAAATATACGGATAATTGAAGTTCTGCATAAACTCAAATCCGAACATCTTTCCAAGGCCGACTGCCATGTCCGAATAACCGCTGAAATCGAAATAAATCTGGAAAGTGTAGGCAAGACATCCAAGCCACGCAGTCACTACTGACATTCCATCCATCGCCGCGATATTTTCATAAATCGAACCAATCGTATTCGCCAAAAGCACCTTCTTTGCCAGTCCCATCACAAAGAACCAGGCACCGTATCCAAACTTCGTCAGTGATTCCTTTCTTTCACGCAGTTGTCTCTCCACATCTGCATACTGTACGATCGGACCTGCGATCAGCTGTGGGAACATTGTAACATAGGTTCCGAAATCAATCAGATTTACCTGTACGTCTACATTTCCCCTATATACATCAATGATGTAAGACAATGTCTGGAAAGTATAGAAAGAAATTCCTATTGGGAGTTCCAGTTTTCTATATGGAATATAGAACGGAAGGATCGCATTTAAATTTGTTACGATAAATCCGTAATATTTGAAAAATCCAAGAATAAACAGGTTTACAACGATCGTAAAGATCAGACTGCGCACCTGCGATTTTCTTCCTGCTTTTAATGCAATGTCCATTCCGCAAAAATAATTGAACAGAATGGAAATCAGCATCAGGAAGATATAGACCGGCTCTCCCCACGCATAAAATATGAGGGAAGCGATCAAAAGTACCACATTTTTTACCTTACGCGGCACCAAATAATATACCAACAGTGTAATTGGCAAAAATGTAAACAAAAATACCAGACTACTAAATAACATAACTTTTTCGTTTCCTTTTATCTACTTCAGGCTCTTTGTAAACGCCTTTTCTACAGTTTCAGCTTTTGGTGAAATAACAAAAAGCACGTATGTACCTTTCGTCTTAATGATCGAAGCATCCAGAAGCTTTACCTGCTCGGCCCCATATCCTTCAAAATTATCGAGCTGTGTCTTTTTTCGCTGTTCTGCGGCTTTCTCAACTGCCTCTGCCTCATTCTCGTCCTTTGTTTTCACCAGAAGGAGCTCGTTGACTCCCATTGTTTCATTCGTATAATACAGTGTTATATCTTCATAATCCTTTGGATTGATCCCATAGAATCTCTTGATTTCCTGGGTTCCGGCAAGTGTCATGTTCTTGTCATCTGCCGCATCCACAACCGCTTTCTGTACATCTGCAAACGGTGTATCGCTGTCTCCCTTAGACTGAAAGATCAGACCGATATAGATAAGCAAAATAATTACCATCCCAGCTCTGATATTACGCAGAACTGTAAATTCCCCTTTTTTCTTTGTCATATTCCGGCCACCTCCGCCATATGTTCTGCCCAGATTGGATAATACTCCGCCTTCATATGCTCGCCATCCTGCTCATAATACTCATCTTTTACAATCTCTGTATTATCGATAAATGTAATTCCTTCTTCATCGCACATTGCTTTGAGTGCGGTATTATAATCCGGAATCTTGGCATAAACCGGCTCTTCTTCTTCTTTTTGGGCGGAAACAGGAAGAACACAGTTGATGTAGATCACTGCATCCGGCATCTGCTCACGCACATTTGCAAGTACCGCTTTGTACTTTTCAATAAATGCATCTGTATCTCCATCTGTTCCGGAAATATCATTCAGTCCAAGTGCCAGAAAAAGGACTTCCGGCTTTAATTCTGCAGCTGTCTTAATCAGATCACCGGTCTGATCAAGGTGCATTCCCTTTTCCGCTACAACCTTAGAAGTATCAAGCACATCATATACGGTAAAACCGGTTGTGATCGAATCTCCGAGAATCACCGCATGCGCAAATTTTTCGGACAACGGACGGTTCTGCCAGTCCTCTATCGCCTGTTTTTCTTCTTTTTCAATATTTGAAATTTTGGTCTCCACCTCAGATACATCTGCTTTTTCTAACTTCTTGATTGCTTTTACTCCTGCTGATGTATTCACCTTATCTGTTCCAAGATGCGAAAGACCAATACTTACGATTACCGTCAGTACAACAACCGCTCCTGCAATTTCCATCAGAACTTTTTTTCTTCTTTCTTCTGCCTGATGTTCTTTCTCCATCGTTCTTTTTTTCATGCTATGCATCCTATCTTTTATTAAAATATGAGTTTCATTTTCATTGAATCATGTAATAAATACTCTAACTTATTTATTTTACTTTCTTCTATTATAAAAGTCAAATCTTTAATAATGCCAAAATCACCAAATGTGCAGGGTAAAACACGTAAAAAAAATACTTTTTCACAAGAAAATGTTTCTGTGATTTTTTTCCGTTATAAAATACCAAAACACAGGCTCCCGCTGCCAGTACTGCGATCATTGCCCCTGCTCCTGATGCCAATCCTGCTGCTCCCGGAAGTTCGGCTGTCACCGTAATCCCCAGAACAAGTGCCGCAATAAAAAATACCTTTTTCCGGCGCTTTGGATCCTCTCCTGCCCGGTAAAACCAAAGCGTATACAATGGAGCCAGAATTGCCCAGTCACAGATACTGCTTACTGCTATAATTCCCAGTACAACCAGACTTTTCTTTCCCGGATCTGATATTTTTTCCTCTGCGATCATCAGACACAGACACAGAAAAAGTGTAAATATCATATTTAAAGTATACCACGGTGCCAGATGATTCCGCGCAAATGCCAGATAATACGGAAGCTGTGAAATGACAGCAAAGATCAACAGTCTTCCGGCATATTTTTTTACTGACCTTGTATAACGATATCCTTCAACCAGAAACCAGCACATGACCGGTGCTGTAAAATAACCGATATCCTTTAGCGCTTCGCAGGCAAAGGTTCCTGGTTGCAGAAATATATTTGCAACGTGATTGAGCAGCATGGTAAACACTGCAATGTATTTGATCTGATCCCGGTTTAATTCTATTTTCATCTTGTTATCCATCCTTTTTCTTTCCCGTATTGTATCAAATTCTTATGCATATCTCAAGATTTATGCTATACTGATACTATTACATTGATGACGGGAGGAAGTCTATGCTTATTTTTTCTCTGGATACAAAAAAATGCATGAACGCACTTTTACTGCATCCTGCATTTGATTCCTTTTTATTTATTGAAGGAGATATCACAACTTTTAATACCTTTCAATTTAACGGACGACTGAAAAAAGATTTCTTCAGTGCTGAAGAAAAAGAAGCTCTGGATGACCGGGAATATGCTCTCTGGAAGGAACTTCGCGAGTTTTGTCTTTCTCTGATCAAAGGAAAGCGTACTCCGCTGGGATTTCATTTTGTTCTTTCTATGTCAGCACCGAATATTGCACGGCTTCTCGAACAGGAACATCTTTCATTTGCTCCGGCAGATGTGCAGGGACTGTACCTGAATTTTAAATATGACGGGACAAAACTTAGCTGTACGACAGGAACATCTATGAACCTGTTCACGCTGGACAAATCACTGGAGCAGGCATGGGACAAGATGGCGCAGCGGATTTTTGCGAAGTACGAAATTCCGTTTGAGGTTGAGTAAAATTTTGAAAATAGTGGTGAGACAAAGAGCATAAAATACTGTATGCAGTATTTTATGCTCTTTGTCTTTCTATCTCGTTGGCAAAATTCTTACACAATGCCTCAACTCGGAATTGCAAGAGGACGGTCGGCGGGTTCCGGAAAATCCGGAACCTTGGACCTGGTTCTGGGTAAATTCAGATATATGTTCCGTTTCTTATACGTGGGTAATGATTGCTGTCAGTAATTCCTGGAATTGCTCAGCCACCCGGTCGGCGGTTTGTTGGACTTCCTGGTGGTTCAGATGTTGTGATGTCATGCCGGCGGCGAGGTTGGTGATACAGGAGATGCCACAGACTTCGATTCCCATGTGACGGGCAGCGATCGTCTCGCAGGCGGTGCTCATGCCTACGGCATCAGCCCCACAGGTGCGGTACATACGGATTTCTGCCGGAGTTTCATAAGATGGACCGGTAAGCTGAAGGTATACACCTTCTTTCAGAGGAATGCCGAGTTTTTGGGCTTCTTTCTTTATGATCTGCTGCATCCGTTCACTATAGGCTTCACTCATATCCGGAAAACGGGTTCCAAGTTCTTCAACATTGGCACCGATCAGTGGATTAGGGATTCCACTCATAATCTGGTCTGTGATGAGCATGAGATCGCCCGGATGGAATCCGGTATTGATTCCGCCTGATGCATTGGTAAGAATCAGCTTCTTTGCGCCTAACATTCCCATCAGCCGCACCGGAAGCACCACATCTGTTACCGGATACCCTTCATAATAATGCACACGTCCCTGCATGATCACAACCGGAGCTTCTTTTACATAACCAAATACAAATTGTCCTTTATGTCCCACAACTGTCGACACCGGAAAACCTTCAATTTCTGTATATGGAATGATCTGTTCTATCTTGATTTTTGATGCGTATTCGCCAAGACCGGAGCCCAGAATCACTGCCACTTCCGGTTTAAAATTCGTTTTTTGGAGAATGCTTTTCCGGCATATTTCCAGCTTTTCATAAATTTCATTGCTCATACAGAATTCCTCTTTTCTCTTATTCTTCAGAGTCAATCCTCTCTGTTTGTAGTTTCTTTATTTCAGCATTTTGCAAATTTTATCTTTTATAGAATCATCGGCAAATGCAGTATCAATTGCATTTTTCATCATCTGAAGGATTTCTTCGTCCCGGATTCCATAATTTTTCTGAATAAATTCCAGTTCTTTTGTAAGACTGGTGTTACTTACCGTTCGGTTATCTGTGTTGACCGATACTTTTAAGCCTGCATCCAGAAATTCCCGCATCGGATATTCCGCCATGCAGTTTACAGATTTGGTCTGTAAATTGCTGATCGGACACATCTCGATACCAATATCTGCTTTTTTTGCCATTTTCCGGATCTCCTGGTTGCCACGCATCGCGATCCCATGCCCGATCCTTCCAGCTCCCACGTTTATCGAATCTATGACATTCTGTGGATTTCCACATTCTCCGGCATGGAGTGTAAATGGCATTCCCATCTTCTTTGTCTCTGTAAAAATATCCATAAATTCAGACATCGGATACAATGCTTCTGCTCCTGCAAGATCTGCTGCACAAACTCCGGATCCCAGATATTCTCTTGCCGTCTTGATCATCCGCATATTATCCTCAGCGCTGTGATGCCGCATTGCACAGACGATCACACCATACTCGATTCCAAAATCTTTTTTCCCCTGCTCCATTCCGCTGATTACTGCTTCGATCACCTTCCGGCTGTCCATCTTTTTTGTCTCTGACAGAAGTGGAGCAAAACGGATCTCCGCATAACAGACATTTTCTTCGTTCATCTGGGAGAGCAGATCATACGCAGCTCCGGAAAGTCCCTCTTCATCCATAATGCATCTGCCGGGAAGGTCAAATTTTTCCAGATATTCATTCAGACTTGTGCAGTTTTCTGAAACACTGAGTTCTTCAGGTCTTACAGTTCTTCCAAGCCTTTTTTCAATAAATGGTCTTCTAAGAGAACCGTCCAGATGACAGTGAAGCTCAATCTTTGGTAATTCTTTCAAGGTTTCCTGTGTCATTTTTCATTCCTTCTCTTTTTCCTTTTCTTCAAAAATCTTCTTTTGGAGTCTGAGTCCTTTCTCATTCTGTAAGATTGGATGGTCCGAAACCTTTTGGCAACATTTCTTTCAAGGTATAGATATCATAATGCTTTTCATCTACTGCAAGAATGATCTGAAATGTCTCCGGATCGCAGAATTCCATCATGACCTGCCTGCATACTCCGCACGGCGGTGCATACTCTGTCACAACACCGCCCTTTCCCCCTACAATACAGATTGCATCAAATTCTTTTACTCCTTCGCTGACTGCCTTGAAAAATGCGGTACGCTCCGCACAGTTTGTCGGTGTATAAGCCGCATTTTCAATATTGCATCCCGTATATATCCGTCCATTCTTTCCAAGCAGCGCAGCTCCCACTTTAAAGTCAGAATAAGGGGTATAAGAATATGCAAGCTGAGAAAGCGCGATTTCTATCATTTTTATAATTTGTTCTTTTTTCATTCTCTTTTTCCTGCTTTTTCTTGCTAAATAAGTTCATTCAGAATCGAATGCCCGATCGTTCCTTCCGGTATTTTTACACCAAAATTATCTGTGACCGTTGCCCCGATCACTGCAAAGGTATTTTCCTCCATAATCACGCCACCCTCATCCATCTTTTTGGAATACGCCAAAAACGGTACATATTCCCGTGTATGATCGGTTCCTGTGTAGGTCGGATCGTTTCCATGATCGGCGGTAATAATAAGAAGATCATCCTCCCGCAGATCATCCAGCAAAATTCCAAGATTTTTATCAAATCTCTCAATCTCATGTCCGTAGCCAACCGGATCGCGCCGGTGTCCCCACTGTGCATCAAAATCAACCAGATTTACAAAGCACAGTCCGTCAAAATCTTTTTTGCAAATCTCAATGGTCTGCTCCATTCCATGCACGGAGCTGTTGGAATGATACGATTCTGTAATTCCTTCCCCGCAAAAGATATCATGGATCTTTCCGACTGCGATCACATCCTTTCCCGCATCTTTCAGTGCGTCAAGTGCAGTCTTTCCGGTCGGCTCAAGTGCATAATCCCTGCGGTTGCTGGTTCTTTTAAATTCACCCTTTTTCTTTCCTACATACGGTCTTGCAATGACTCGTCCCACGCGCCATTCATCCTTCATCGTGATCTCTCTTGCGATCTCACAACACCGGTACAGATTTGCCAGATCAAATGTCTCTTCATTTCCACAAATCTGCAATACAGAATCCGCAGAGGTATAGACAATCATTGCACCTGTTTCAATTTCTTCTTCCCCAAGTTCTTCAATGATCTTTGTTCCGCTCTCACTACGGTTTCCAATCACTTTTTTCCCGCAACGTTTTTCCAGTTCTGCAATCAGTTCCGGTGGAAATCCATGTTCGGTAAAGGTTTTAAATGGTTTTTCTGTATAAATCCCCATCATTTCCCAGTGTCCGGTCATCGTATCTTTTCCGTTACTCGCCTCTTTCAGTCTGGTAATTTTTCCAACCGGATTCTCTATTCCATACATCTTTCCCCCGGTGTGCAGATTCAGCATACCAAGTTTCCGAAGATTTGGGATCTCCAGTGTCCCCATTCTGTCTAAAATATGACCAAATGTATCTACATCCCTGTCACCGAATTGCTCAGAATCAGGCATTGCACCAATTCCAAGCGAATCCAGAACGATCACAAAAATTCGTTTATATATTGTTTCTTTCATTTACCGATCCTCTTTGATTAACTTTCTGATGGCTTCCACTGCCACCTGTACTGCCATGTCTGTATCATGCACTACCGGATTTTCAAGTCCCAGTTTTTCTCTTTCCTGATTTGCCATTACAAGGAAACAGGCACCCACGCGTACATGAAGCTTTGCTGCCACAATGTAAAGTGCTGCCGTCTCCATCTCTGATGCCAGACATCCCAGTTTCTTCCAGGCTTCCCATTTATTGATCAGTTCATAACCTGCCGGCATCTTCTCCGGCTCATGCTGTCCGTAAAATGCATCTTTTGACTGTACCACTCCGGTATAAAATTCACAGTCCTTTTCCTTCGCAGCACTGACCAGTGCGTTCACCACCATAAGGTCTGCCACTGCCGGATATTCGATCGGCGCATATTCTTTGCTAGTCCCTTCCATTCTGACGGCACCCGTAGCAACTACTATATCCCCACTTTTTACTTCCGGCTGTATCCCACCGCAGGTTCCAATCCGTACAAACGTATCTGCTCCACATCTGGCTAATTCTTCCATCGCAATTGCTGCTGATGGTCCCCCAATTCCGGTAGATGTGACACTTACCTTTACGCCATCTAAAGTTCCTGTATAAGTGATAAATTCCCGGTTATCCGCAATCATCACCGGATCGTCAAAATACTGTGCTATTTTTTTGCAGCGCTTTGGATCTCCCGGGAGAATGACATAACGGCCGACTTCCCCGTTGGCCACCTGAATATGATATTGTCTGCTTATATCCTTTGAATAATTCTTCATCGTATCCACCGCCTCTCTTTTGTTATATTATACTATAAAAGACCAGGAAGTTCACCAACACTTTGTGGAAAGTATTTCCAAATACAGAAAAAAAGCCTGCCCATTCAAACCTTGAACTGCTTCCCGTCAAGTAGACAATTAAAAAAATAAAATTTATTTCTGCCACT
>ENA-ORNZ01000240-ORNZ01000240.1-human-gut-metagenome-genome-assembly--contig:-NODE-240-length-83200-cov-6.873149_pt1 | contig 83200 bp, 97 predicted proteins | sample MGYA00242124_ERZ509040 | MGnify/ENA primary metagenome ERZ509040 (study PRJEB26280, sample SAMEA2338733) | human gut metagenome | biome: human gut; feature: human-associated habitat; material: faeces... | reverse complement strand
AAGCTATAAGATTATGACACGTAAAGAAGAAAAAGTATTTGGTTAAGACATGTTTGTATTAACCTTTTTTCCTATCTTAAAACGAATGTGTAGTTATACACATTCGTTTTGTATTTACAAATATTGTAATTCTATCATCAAGTTTTAAAATCGCCAAGTTCAAACTTTATGTTTCCCTAGAGCATGACTAGTCACTTACCACTGCCACAAATCATAACTTATCCCAGCACCCACATAGAATCCGCCTGGATACTCATACCCAACCTGCGCCCCTAATCCCCAACGCTTCTTCTTCGATTTGATGGGAACCGGATGATAGATATCATTCGTTACCGTCTGATAAACAGTTCTTGGATATACAGTCATACTATCCATCCGAGGGTCTACATATCCGCTCACCACCGCACGATACAGACTATCTTCATACACAACCCGTTTGCGATGAAGCAAGGTATCACCTATCCGTATAGTATCATTCGGCAATATCTGCCAAAAGACGGCTATCGGTGCAGAGATAAGAACCGTATCAAGTTTGACAACCGTCTGTACCTTCGTCTCGGTACGGATTTCCGCCGGCAAAGGCTCATGCGGACGGAACCACGCCGCCACACAAGCGATAGCCAGCAATACGACCAATATCCAGGGCAGTTGTTTCATGGTCGTATCACAACGTTACGTAAGAAATTGCTGAACTCGCTCCGCACATCGAAGCAAGGGCATGCCTTGATGTATTCAGACGGTTCAACCTCTCCACTGCCGTCCAAATCGGGTGAGGTGTCTCGATGACCGAGCAGCTCTATAATCGGATATTCCTTGCAGAGCTTCGCCACCAAATTACGCAAAGCATTCTTCTGGGCTTCCGTACGGGTATCAGCCGGCTTACCGTTAGCATCCAACCCGCCGATATAGCAGATACCGATACTGTGTTTGTTGTACGACAAACCGGAGAAACCTTTCGTATTACAGTGCGCCCCGTCGATTGACAACGGGCGGCCACTCTCTACCGTTCCGTCAAGGTCTATCACAAAGTTGTAGCCAATCTGATTAAAGCCGCGTGCCCGGTGCATACGGTCGATATCTTTGGCACGTAAATCCTGCCCGGCTTTCGTGGCCGAACAATGAATGATAATAGCATCAATAGTTGTCATTCTTTTTTGATTTTACATAAATATTCGTTATATTTGCAATTCGCCTTTGTTAAACTTTAAGTTGTGTCAAATTTAAAGGCGGAAGGGAGCTGTTGGGAAACACCTTCCTTCCATGCATCAGTAATCACTTGGCGGCTTTCGTCCCCCGCATCCTCGAACATCACACCGTTTCATTTCAGCCTCCTTCAGTTTTAATTCTGTCTCATGCCGTTTATGAACTTCGTCCAGATGGGCACTTTGCGACTGGCGCAGCTCGGCATACAAACCGTCTATTTTCGTATCACGTTGTGCTATCCGTTCTTCCAACCAGGCAATTTGTTTGCGCTCATTCTCATTCTCCATAGCATCGGCAGAAGCATCCTCTTTACGGGCGTCCGTCTTTCGGGACATCCACCATTTTAAAAGCTGTTTGATTCCCTCGATACCACCTAATGCGGTAATCAAGATTACCCAGTCATTCACATTCATAGCAGCAGACAAAAAACGGTAAGATAAACACTCAGGAAAAGGCTGCACTCTACCCAGAACATAGGCCTTTGGTAGCGGTATGTCAAATAAATACAGGAAGCGGACAGTAGCAAAGGAAACAGCCAATACCCCGCCAGGCATATCCAAGCCAACGAAGCCACACCGCAAACTCCGGTAGCGATATAATGTACCTTGCCTTCAAGCTCCAACTTAAAGCAGGGCGCAGCGCCTACAAAAATAAGCCCGGCGCCGGAAAGGAAAGCGAGAAACTGTATCTCCACAGGAGACACATCCAGCCATGCGGGGAGAAGTAAAAAAGCCGGGACAATCATAGCCGCTTGGAACAGCCATTTGGGGCTACCCCGTTTATCAAGCTGATAATAAGTATCGCTCACACTCCAAGGAATTCCCTGCATGACACTGATAGCATATACGATATACGCTGCAATCAAAACTAAAGAAATCAACATACAAATCATAATTCCGAATTTTAATTTTATCCAAAATTATAATTCCTTATATTCAAATCGTCCTATTTATATCACATTTCACTGACATAAAATGTCAATATAAATACTACTGATTTTCTACCCTACTCTATCTTTTCATGTTTTTCTTATATTCCCCTTACATATATACTTCAGAAGCCTATATAAAGCCACCCATTTTCTATTTTTTGCCTTGAAAAGTAGTCTTAGTCCCGCAAGAACTTAGGAACATCGGGCTGAAGGTGTCATTCATCAATTCGGACGGCAAGGTAGAAACGTGGGAGTTCCAGGGCGGGACGTTCACTGATGTCGGCAGTTGGAAGCAGCAGGTACAAAGAACCGAAATTATGAAGTTGAAACAAGAAGACCTGTTACTGGAAGAAGCCAACAACACAAATGCCAAATTCATTTCAGATTGGGGCTGGCAGAAAGGAAATAGGGACTATGCTACGGGAGCATTCAAGGAAGGTCCTTACTTCGTCAGTGATATTGTAGATGTGGAAGGGGAATCTTTCGATTTCCAGACAGATAAGAATGCGGATTTTGTATGTTGTTACTCCACAGATAATGGTATGTCTTTCCGAAACAGTCAATGGCTCAACAATTATCATATTGCAGGATACACTCATGTCTTTATCATTCTCGCAGATTCCAAGAACCATTATACCGGACCTTCCAATACGAATGTCTATACAACTACACAACAGAAGTATTTCAAGAATGCAACGAAAGAAGACTTGGATAATTGTATTAAAGATTTGTCCGATAAAGTTTCTTTGTTCGACGGGCGAATAAAAGGGCTTGAGGTTGATGCTTACGGTGGAAACAAGGATGTTTCGATTCCATTTCCATTTAATCCTTGCCTGTTTGCCCAAAACGGCAGCGACCTTACTTCTGACGCCTATCCGGATGCTTACGCTACGGATTATCTGGATTTGACCATTTATGACCGTTTTGTGGTAAATGGTGCATGTATCCTTTCATTTCCCTATGGCGTGTTTTACGATGCCGACAGAAAGATTATAAAGACGATTTCGCCGGGTGGACAAAGTGTGGTCAGGCAATACCCGGAACTTGTTTTGGAACGTTCGGAATATCCGGACAATGCAAGATATGTCCGTTTTCATTCATACAGCAAGGTTGATGGCAAGCCCATAGAATATTCCTGTATTGGAAACAAAATCGTAGAAGGTTACGAGACTCACTTTGCCAGGCTGGAAAATAATTTTGGAAACATAACGTCTTATTCAGTTTTTAAAGAGATACATTGATATGGAGAGAATAATAGAGTTAAATCAAGAAGACAAAAGAGTATATCCACTCTCACATTCAGAAGGGGTGTTGCTCAGCAACACCAGTGAAATATCCTTATTTGAATCCATTTACGGGTTGAAAGATATGGTGAAGCTGTTCTCCGGCAGTGATATGACTGATTTCAGCAACACCACTTGGATAAAGGACACAGACGGAATCAAGGCTACCAATACCGGAAGCGGTAACTACCTCAAGATAGACAAGGATTATTTCTGTGACATCAGGCATGTCCGGATGAAACTATATTTAGGTTCTGACAACAGACTCATGCTTGCGTTTGCCTCAAAAGGTATAGGGAGAGGTGTTGTACCGAGTACATTCTATGTGGATATGTCCACTCAAAAGTTGGGTATGTATAAGTTGACAGGCCCGTTGGCGTATGCGGAAAGTGTATCCGATGAAATCTGGGGAGAAACCGGTTTCTCTGATAACTTTGGAAGCGGTGAATATATAATTGACATCATCAAGAACGGAAGGAGAAGTATTCTCCGGTTGACAAGCTATTTGTCCGGCAGAAGCTCTGAAATTATCTGTGACGATACAATCTGGTCGGTCGGCGCCCAGAACGGGCCTTTATATGTTTACCTTGATAAAGGCAGTGACATGCCGATTATTCGGTATATCGACATCTGCACATTAAAAGAACCGGATGTTGTATTCGTCGGAGACAGCATAACGGAAGGGTTCTGCGTAGAGGATTTACGCTATCGGGTTGCCGAACTGTTCAGAACTGAACATCCCAATCACAAGGTTATGATTGCCGCCCGTGGCGGGTGCACGATTGAAGCCATACTTCAACGCTTCAGCACGGAGTTTGACATATACAGACCTAAAAGGATAGTCGTCAATATCGGAGCCAACGGCGGTAACAGTACGGGACTGCTCAATACGTTGAAGCAACGGTGTGATGCCATTGGATGTAAATTGTATTTGTGTTACAATGTCTGTTATACGAGTGCGGTGGAAGAGAGAAAACACCAGTATGTGAATGCCATGATAGAAAACTGGTCGGCTGAGAATGGTGTAATAGGGGCAAGATACGACATAGCTACTGCTTTGGACAACAATCCGGTGAATGATGAATCACAACTTCCGGATGAGAGTCTGTTTTCCAGAAACACCCAACCGTACAATTTGCACCCGAATCAGGCCGGACAGATTGAGATGTACAGAAGGTTATCCATTGATTTACCTGATTTGTTTTATTGTATAGTAGGGTAATAAGTATTACCAGAATTATAATATAGTAAATTTGCATATCTTTTTTATTATTTCTATCTTGCAATCTCTATTTAATAAAATCACTATGGAAACAATTAACAAAAATAGCAGTATGCATGAACATGACATTGAGAGAATGAGTGAGGTCTTGTATCAACTTCATAAAAGTATTACTGACTTTAAAAAGGAAGAAACTATATTAAGCGACCATTCACTTAATGAAATAAAAAAGACAGAGGTGCATGCTCTATTATTGGCTGCCCGACTTGATGTTACTATCTGTTTCAATAAGATAGTATCTGCAACCAACAAATATGAAGGCTGCTTCTTTTTGAATATAGCTTTAATGAAAATGCATGAGATAATGAAATCTTTATTAGACATTATGACCAAAACAGACAGCCCATTATATTATAATCCACATCCTGAATCAAAAAAAGAAATAATACATATTTTAACAAAATGGAAAAAGGATTTTGAAAGATGGATAATTCCTAAACGCAACCATTCTACAGCACATTACCATAATAGTTTTTTTGATTATATAAATGATGGATATGCAGAAGTATCCCCGACTAAAAACCAAGAATGTTTTACTCTGTTCTATACTTATTTAAAAGATATTCTTACTAACATACATAAATATGACCCTTTAAACATAAACATTATCGAATCTGAAATAAAAGAGTTGGTAAACCGTTGTAGAAAATCATCCCAGCAAGACCAGTGTATATAAAATAAACGATTTCATACTTTGCTTTTCAGTCATCCCGGAATTTCACAGTCCGGGATGAATATATCCCTTTTCTAATCCTACAAAGATTTCAAAAAAGATTCATATTTATATGACAGATACCGATGTCCGTTGCTGTTGGATATATGTAATCCGTCACCATAAGCCTTTCCCGAACTGTTGTCCTGTTCTTTTTGCCAGCTTTGAGGAATATGGCTGCTGTCTTCTGTCAATACTTTATACAGGGCATTTTCATCTTTGACATAGAAGTGCATATTCTTGCCGATTTTAAAATTCTTTACTTGTGAAATAGTGGGAACTATTTCATGATAACCCATCAGCGCGTGCCGTTGGCAGTCATTGAACCAGCAGATATTGCTGTCTTTTACATTGTCAAAATACGGTATTGAATACAATGGACAAATCATCCTTATGGCCTTTGCAAAATCACCCCCTTCCACACGGCTCTCATCAAGGATATAAGTACCGTCCAAATCATTTCTTGTTTGATAGGCCCATGGAGTTATGAAACCAATCTTGGCATTCGGGAATAACTCATACATATATTCTATCATCCATTTCAATGCGCCACAGATAGTAAAGGTTTCATCATTGCTGTCGATGGTTGTGGGCATCGCACTTAATTTGGGACTGGTCTCATCTCCAAGAGCGGATATAACGACATTGTTTTTATCCTTTAATCTTGCTCCATTTGTTCCTGTAAATACAATCAGATAATCTATATCCCTGTCAAGACGTTCCAACTGCTTCATTGCCGAGTTCTGGTCAGAGATGTCTCCAAAAACAACAGAGCCGCTTACACCTTGATTGTTTAAAATAGCACCGGTCCTTTTGCATATCATTTCACTCCAATGCCCGGAACTTTTTCCCATGATACTGTATTCAGCCCTGTCTTGTTCTTCCTTTGCCCAGGTGACATCCGGAAATGGAGAGATAGATTCGGAGTCACCAATAACTCCTATTTTTCTTCCGGAGAGGAAACTGTTGCCGGATATTGTTTTAATAGCATATACATCATATGCGAAAGTGAAAAAACCACCTTTATTTGAAGATGGCACATTGTCATCAGAGAATGATGGTTCCGCAGAAAAATCTTCTCCTATCGAACTTGCCAATTTACCGCCATTATACCCCGTATTTCCTTTAAAGGGAGAGCCACCCCAATAAAGGGTTCCACCTACCGTTATGACAATCGGTATTTGTTCTGGTTCTAATAGGAAATCGGTTTCAATTGTATTTACGGTATTCGGGAGTATTTTTTGCTGATAAAAATTAGCTTCAGAAACAATTGCTATTTTATTTCCCGCCCTTTTTTCCCCGGCAAGAACATATACCCCCTGTTCATCGTCAGATGTATCCGCCAATTCCCCTATCTTGAAAGAGATGGACTTAATCCTTATATACAATGATTTATAGGGTCTTTCCGAATATAATTGGGCATAATTCCTGTATGCGTTTGTCGCACTTCCCAGTTCTCCGTATTGGACAGAGGAAAGTTGTAGATTAAGGTTGCCATATAAGTTCTTCTTTTTTTCCTCTCTCGTCTTGTCTTTTAATTCCTGAACGGACGGTATGACAAAAACGGTTCTGTTTTCCCGACTGCGTAAAGTGTAGGTGAAGTAAGCGGATTCTTCGGGTGCTTTAACAGGGAACGAACCTATGATTAGCCGATGTGACCGTATCATTTTCTTTTCTTTATTGTAAAACACCAATGACCGCGAAGAATCCATCATGTTTACTGCCGGAGAAACTGAAATTGACCATCCCGGCTTTATCGGAACATGTGTTTTACAGCCATAATAATCACCGGAATAATTGTTAAAAGAACCTTGATTATTCCAAAAGCCATTGACAAGCTCATCATTTGCAGTAGAATAAATACGCTCCAAAGAGGTTATTTCACCCGTATGGACTTGAATATCATTTTGTAGTTCTGACATGTTATCCTGTACATGTCTTACTGCGTTGAAGTTCATGTCAGCAATTTGTCGGGCATTCGTGTAGATATTTAACGGAACATTAAAGTTTGAGGCAAACGTAAGGTATGCGGCATCTGAAGGTATTACAGCTTCTGACAATTCAATAACTTTTTGCTTCCTATCTTCAGGCAAAGACGATAGATAGTTTTGATTCTTATCATAGAAATTTAAAGCGGACATATCACTACCTAAAATTTCCCCATAGTAGCTGATAGTCTTTTCTCCTGCTATCAAAGGAATATATCCAGAGCAAAAGCAATCCCCTTTAAAGGCATGATAAAGACCTTTATTGCTCCTATTATAAAATCCAAGCCTGTATTTTGTACGAATTTCTAATTCTGAAAGTTTCTGTGCTCCACTTTGTGTCCAACTTAGAATATTAGTGAACGTTCCGTTCTGATATTCCCATGTTTCTACCTGACCGGCACTGTTCACGAATGACACCTTCAGTCCCACGTTCCTAAGTTCTTGCGGGACTTGGGCGATGGCGCTTTCCAGACTGTACTTGTTGCTTCCGTCGATTCCCGAAGTCGGATGCTGGACGGAAACATTATATTCCGTAATGGTACCAGTCATTGTATCTACTACGTCCTCACAAAATGAGCCTACTCTTGCAGAAGTATTAGCGCCGTCCTCAACTTCATTTTTTATTTGAGTTGCCCTTTGTCTTAATGTATTAAAATTCTCTTTCATAATTATTCACCCAAAATTCTACATGTTATACGGTTTGCGGCCAGTCCCCCATTTCCTCTATATAGTGGAAAAGATTCTCTATTATCATTCAAATAGCGTACACACTCTTTTAAATATCGGTCAGCCATAGAAAATGCATCATTATAAGCCATAAGCTTCTCTTTAAAATCAGAATGGGACGAATATTCGTTACCCTTATTCATAAATCCGAAACGGGTAACATTACCATCCCCATTCTTCACCATACGGGCATAAGTATAATAAGCTAAAGCGGCTTTTAATCCCACAAAAGAACGTCTTCCACCACATTGTACATCATAAGAACTTCCATCGAGTAACTCACTATAATTATCCGGATGTTCTTTCACATCCAAGAACAGTGTATCACCCAAAGCCGACTTCAAATCAATATTCTCTGACTCTCGGATATAGGTTTCTATCTTTTCCGCATCTATATGTACTGACATCGTACGGGCCAACTTAGAAACTTCATCCGTTGTTATTAGATACTGTTGCATTTCTTACGTATTTAAGAGGTTGTACACTAAAGTCATTAGAGGGGTTAACAGGTTCATACCAATGTTCAAAGATTTTCTGAAAAGCACGTTCAATCATTCGCTGTTGTTTTGATACAATAGAGTTATAATACTCAAAAGCATCTTCCAAGATATCACCGGAAAAACCCACCTTACCAATACGAATACAATACCAAGGTTCCTGCCCAAAAGCGGAATAAACACGCTCTACCACACTGGCATCGGTAACTGTAAAATCTTTATCATAGTTCTTGGGACTGATATCTAAAAACTCCGGCTTTTCTTCATCAGATTCCAATATTGTTTCTAAGATTTTATTGGCATTAGTGTCTCCTTGTAACTGTTCAAAAGTCTCAGAGAATCCGGTATCTTCTGTTTGATTATCATCTTTAATTTGATTTCCATTTTCATCAATGCGAACTGATGCAGAACCTTTTTTAGTGATAAGCATTCCAGAAGGCATGAAATTACAGCGTACATTACGGTACTTCACATTGGCTAATCCTTCATCCGTACTCATTTCCGTAATCACCCGGTCAGCCCTTCCGACAGGATACACAAATTTTCCTGTGTTACTAATCCATAATATCTGTCCTTTATAGTTTTCAATTCCTCCTGCAGCACGAATCTGTGCATACACCACTTCTTTACAAGGATTAAAAACATCGATGAACTCTACATTCTCCTGTACAACCTTAATAGCCTTACCCTTACGAGTTTTCTTTCCTGTCCAATCCGGATGAACCGCAATCTTTGCAATATATCCGGTTTCATCTTCTTCTAATAAACGGCAATTCTCAAAGGGGACATGCTGTATCTCTACTATATCAGCAAACATATTATAGTTTACATGTATTGCTATCCCATCATAATCCGCAACATCCCTACAAACAAGAGCATGAATATCATCTGCCGTATCCCCACGACGGTTAACTACATATTCAGAAAAAATGACCTCACGGAAACCGTTTCCTTCTATAAAATTGGCATAACGTTCCGCACATTCACTGCCCGTTGAACTCGCTGCAATGATATTTCTTAAATGTTGGGGATATAGGTTATCATCACCATAGCTTTGAATGCCAAGATTACGTAAGTATCCCGTATCAACACGCCTATTACTTTTCTTCTTTAAATCATTTACATTCATTGTTCCGTGAGGTCATTTTTATTCTACCATTTCTCTGGCTACTCCATTGTCCGCCACTTCTTGTTCTGGTTCAAGAAGGGATTGGGCTTTTTTTATATGAGCATCCAATAACTTAACAGTCACTTTTTTCCCGTCTACTTGATAAGTTTTAAACGCTTCTTTCACTATTTTGACAGTAGCACCTTCCACTTGGAAAGCTTTCACTAATTCTGAAACTAAAGTCTCATCCAAAGCCGTAACCGGATTCTTGCGTTTTTCAACCCTTTCCTCCCAATCAGAAGGCGTTAAAGCAAAAAACACTATCCCTTTAGAATTTCCCGCAAGAAATCTTTCTGCCGCTTCATCAGTTAGATTATCATTGGTATACATTTCACCACTCCCAAAGCCAGCCTGGAGTAAGACACCATTTTTCAATGCATAATTTGATTTTTCTTTCATCTTTCCGTATTTTTTTAAATATGAATACATCTCAATCACAGCATCACGATAGCAATCACTACATGAAGTTCTAATAAAAGTTCGTCCGAAGACTTCATGATATATTACTTCAATGTCTGATTTATCAGAAGAAGAGAGGGGGAGTTTACCCCCCAACTCTTTCAATTTATCAACCACTTCTAAAACTGTCATACCTCTACTCTGCCGGTTCGGCCGTTAAAGTATTAATAGCAGTTTTAGTAGCTTCATAACTTGTTTTATACAAGAATAAAGCTGACTTTGGAGCTTTCTGTTCTTCGAGTGTTACAGTCCATCCGCCTTCTGTATCTTCACTATACTTATTGTTTTCAATAGTAGTAGCTGTAAGACCTTGATAATATCCAAAAACCTGAAAAGCGGCATCGCCCGGATTTGCTTCTTTTTGTAACCCCTTATATTTATTTTCCAACACTACAACGTAAGAACCGTTAGCCAAGCCGTCAATAATATCTGCACAAACATCCGGATCATTAGCTAGAATCACAAGTACAAGAGTGTTTGTGAATGAATTGCGATATGTACCAGTAGCCAAAGCTGTGGTAGTTCCTGTAAATGGAGCCTTTCCTGGTACAATAACTTTATATGCTTTCTTTCCCGTCTTCATGGCTAGTGTCTCAATCACATTCTTACGGGTAGAATTGAATAGTGTTGCAGCAAAGTCTACATCTGCACGATTCATTATCACACCTTCCTGCTCCAAACCTTGTACAACTGGATCATCACAAGACGGAGAAATATCTTTCTTCAAAATATCATCGCATACTCCCATAAATACCTCCTTTCCTAATATGCAACTTGTATCAGATTATCCTCGCCAATCATAGAACCAAGTTTACCTGTAGAATAGATATAATTCTTACGGGATTTTCTTTCAAACCAGATATCAAGGTCTGACATAGGGTTATCACCTTCACAGCCGTACATCAAATTGTCCGGAGAACACAGAACAGCACGATGGGGAAGATTCAATTTGATTTTATCATTCTGATATGCTTGGATAAATCGATCCCAAATTGAGCATTTTACAACTGTAACACCGTCATACTCCCCTACTTCAAGTCCGTCAAAAATAACTTCCCAAGGCATAATAACCTTATATTTTTCTCTCACGTCACGAGATAAAGAATCACACAATGATTTCGTAGCAAAAATTGCATGTCCGGACTTTTGGAAAATACGGCTATCCGCATCTTCAAGCATTGCATCAAATATAGAAGTTGCAGCACCCAATTCTTTCATTTTGGATTTTTGCAAAGCATAAGATGCTTCAGCATTGGCTGATATGACAGTATGCTGGCCAGCATTAGCTGTACATATAGCAAACAGACGTTTAAAGAAACCGTCACATGTTTTAAACAATTCAACATTCAAACCATCTGTAATTTGCCCTGAACCTTCAACATTGGCAGCATCCTTATCTCCAAACCAGGTAAAGCGCCACAACATTTTCATCATTGCTTCCGTTAGCTTCGGAAGGACGATTCCATCCATATACTCAGTAGAAGTAAGGTCCGCAATATTAGTACCGGTTTTTAGGCAATATTTAGCAATAGTGTTTTCCAAATCCTCATAACACATTTCCAATGGAACTTGCCAATCACCAATTTCCCAAACCTTTTGGGCTGCAGCAATAGCCACCTTTTGATATGTAGGATCACATCCAGAGCCTGCGATACCCACATCCTCCATTTCACCAATAAAGCCAACTTTCTTGCCATTGGTCACTTTAGGCATGAACGTCATAAAACGCTCCATATTCTCATTCTGAAAGACTGTCAATTCAATCAAGTCTTTCAAATCCTTCACCGCCTGATTGTCCGGTGTCAATTTTGAAAAATCCAAAATAGGCATACTCAAATCTCCTTTCTTTACTTTTTAGCTCGCTTTTCTCTTTCTTCTCTCAACTTCCTCTGAATAGGTGTTTCCTCTGCATTGGCCTGAGAATCAACAGTTGTCTTAAAAGTCTGGGCACGCAAGGAAACCCTGTAGGTTGAGCAATGCTTCGCCAACCAATTTTCCCCACCTGCCATCTTTACAGCATTCAGAATCTTATTGTCCTCAACTGTACGGGCGTTAACTTTCAAAGCCGCATTTTCCGCTTCAAGTTCTTCAATGCGGGTCTTCAAAGCCTCAATCTCCTCATCACCACTTTCTTCCTCCTGATCTTTAATCTCCGTAATTACTCCATCGATTACGATGATAGTCTTCCCATCAGGCATAACATGTTCACCATCAGGAGACGCGGCATCCCCGACTTGCGGTTCTCCCTCTTCACGTTCCACCGTCAGTATATTACCTTCGGCGTCTGTCAACTCCATAGATATTACTGGAATATCCTCAATCTTTTGATAGCCACATTTGGCAAGCAACTTATCAATGATAGATTGCTTCACTGTCACTTGTTTTTCTTTGTTCATTTTTTTACTATTAAGTTTATAATCGATTCCTTTTGCTGTAGTTGGGACAAGAACAGCAGATATAAATCCTAATTGTTTTGCAACCTCTCCACCAAACCATGTTTCTTTATTCATTTGAGTTTCCAATACGTTTGGCTCTGTCCCTGTCCTTTCAACATAGACAGCTAACATCTTAGCTTTTTCCGTTTCCAAACTTGATTTAAGGGTTTCTATCGTTTCAAGGTCTAAGACATCGTCATACTTTGCCAAATATGGTTTGTGAATGAGAAACTTTGCATGGGGATAAGCCTTTCTGCGTTCCAACGGTGCAGACAGTAGAATAATTGTCGCCATAGAAGCACATCTTCCAACAACAGTACAAGAAATTTCCTTACCCGATGCACGTAATGCATCATAAATTGCATACCCCTCAACTGTATCACCACCGCATGAATGTATTTCAATATCAATTGTAGGGTCAGCCGGGTCAAGCCATGAAAGAAAATATTGAATATCTGGAAACGAAAGCCCTTCATCTCCGGTCAAATACCAACTCTCCAGCTTATCTCTATCAGCTACAATGTCCTTATTAATGTATAATTTTGCCATATCACATAATTGTTTGTAACAAAGGTAGAAAACAGGATACGGCCTGAAGAATATAAGAAGTTCATTCCACTGACACGCTCTGTCAGTAACTTTTAGCAATAACAAGAAAAGTTCTGATAGAATTAAAAGACATACATTTATAGATTGAAATATGAAAATTCCCCCATTCTTACCTTGCATTTCCAAAATCAAGGCAAAAATAGGGGAATACCTCTGTTTCAGCTTATAAATATCAATAAGGCTAATTCACTTTTCTATTTTCAAATAGTCTTTTGTTTCTATATTACTTTATTTCCCAAAATCAATACCCAGAAGCTTCATTATAAAAGGAGCTATATCCGTTTGTTTCATAACTGGTAATTCCTTTTTCTCAATCCCGCATCCAAATGCTACTAATGTCGTAGGGTCAATACCTGATAGATAGCCATGCTTACCTCCAAATTTCTCTATAACATCCGCTCCGGTACGAGCAGTAGCAACAGCTACTCCTTTTACGGGCTCCAACGCAAACGCCACTTCTGGGTCACACCCTACTTTGCCTAATTCTTCTTTTTCTACTATACGGAATAATGCTTGGGTCGTATCTGGTAATGAAGTCAGTTTTTTGCGAATTTTATTCAAAGTAGTTTGATCATTCTTGTCTTTTAGATAAAGAAACATCATAGCTCCTGCTCCATGAAAGCAAGCTTTCCACTCTCCTCCGGGTTTTTCACTCAACAAACCTTCTTGCACTAACCATACGTTCGGAACAATACTTCTACTATAGTTCACAAAGCCGTGGTCACCGCATACAATTACGGTAGTATTGTATAATAACTTATTCCGTTCCAAATTCTCCAGAATCAACCCTACAGCATGGTCGGCACTTCCTACTGTTGCACTCACTCTGTCAGACCTCAATCCTGTAGCATGTTGGGCATAGTCAGTAGTAATCAGATGTATTGTCATTAGATTGGGTTTATAGGTATTCATAATATAATTGGCCATTGCGGCAGTGCGAGCATCTCTATCCATAGAACCAGCACTAAAGTTTTTATGGTTTAATTTTCCAGTGGCTTCCCGTTCCAACTCATCTAAAAAGCCTTTCGGAGTACAGTAGGGCTTGATGTATTCCAATTGATTGGCAACGGGCTTTACCGACCAAAATTCAGGTACATTATAATGAATGGATTTTGCTCCTACAGATACAGGCCAAAAAAGAGAGGCTACGATCAACCCGTTTTGGTTTGCAGAATCCCAGATTGTAGTTGCTTTGATAGAGTCTGCATACCAATAGCTTACATTTCCTGGTCTGTTCTCTGTAAAAGGAGAGTTATAATAGATACGATGTTGAACAGGTTCTACTCCTGTCACAATAGTTATGTGTGAAGGGTATGTAGCTGTCGGAGTAATTCCTTTGATACGTTCCACAAACAATCCATCCCTCTTCATTCTTTTTAAGTTGGGTGAAGGCATTGTACTATCTGTTACCATTTCGGATCTCATTCCATCAATGGTAATAAGAATGACGTGTTTAGAACGGTCGGCAGCAGTCACGGTACCTATTAAACAACTACATAAAAACATTAAAATATTTCTTTTCAGTTTCATCGTTTGATTAGTTAAAGAAAGGAGCCACATATTCTGAAGATTTATTTTGTACGATAACACGATTCATATTGTATTTAATAACTACTGTTTTAGTATCCTTATTCATTTCGAAGGCATCCATCTCCTGATTTAAAGGAATAAAGGGAGGGATTTGAGCGGTTGTATAATTGGCAGCTGACGGAGTGTTTGCAGCTTCTGTTTCACATATCGGCAGCCGAATTCCTAAATCAGCTACCCGCCGTCCTTCTGCTATGAATATCTCCTGACGCATAAGATAAAGTATTTCCAGTAAATTATCCACTGTGGTTGGATTATCTATCATCGCTTCTGTGACAGAAGTTCCTGAAATGTAAGGAATAGAAATTAAATTGGGCATTTGACGATCAAGTACTAACCCACTTCTTAGTTCATCTTCAGCCGAAGCAGCTACTTTGTATTCGGAACTGTTGGGATATTCTTTGTATCCTCCGTTATAACGTCCTTCTAATTGGTCGTTAATATCGGTTTCTACCGGACGTTTTTTTACAAGTGCCAACAATTCCTTCAAAATACTTTTTGCTCCATTAAGATCATTATCAGCTAAAGCTGCTTCGGCCAAAATCAGATAAGCTTCTTCCGCTTTAGCTATACAGATAGGACGTGCTTCAGTTGCGCTGTTTTTCTGAAAATATTTCGGATCAAGAAAATCAAGTCGAGGCAACGGCTGAAAGTTTGTTCCGTAGATATATCCTTGTATAGAACTTTCTACACCGTTATCTCCATCATATTCAATCTGCTCTACAAAGTCCTTGGACAAGGCTAACGCATTATTTGAATATTGCACAGCATTTGTTTTGTCTCCTAACCTATAATAAGAGCGGGCTATCACTGTATTTATGAATGCTTTTTTACCAGCATCATTAGTATAGTTCAAAGCCTCTGTAAAGGTAAAAATCGCTAGATTCAAATTTTCCTGCCAACTTTTTACCTCTCCTCCGTTTTCAACAGGAAGCGCAAGAAAATACTCTCCTGCCAGTAAATAAGAAAAACCTTTTATATAATAAAGGTTGAAACGCTGAGCATCTGTAGTAGTCGCATCAGCTGCAGCCACCACTTCTAACCCCTGAATAGCGGTTTCACGTAATGTACCAATATGGCGTTGCAAGTTTGTGACATCCACATCTGTATATAAGATTGTAGGGAAATCAAAAACTTTGCTGCTTTGGCTGTAATTATTGAAGTAATTATCAGATAGTATTTCTATGAGTTCCACATACGTACCTATAATGGTGGCAAATGAACGGTTGGCTCCATTTACCCAAGTACTCATTGCATTTGGAGTCTGCAAGAACGTCTTTTCGTCCACGTTAGGATTGATAATATCATTGGGCTGCAACAGTTCGCATGATGCGCATGATAAGGCTAAAGCCCCTAACAGAATATAGTTTTTTATCTTCATTTTTATTATTTCATTAAGAGTTGGACATTTTTAGAAAGAGATACGAATAGAACCTACATATTGCCGAGGAGTGGAGTATGAAGAATAATTTAGTCCACCTACGGCTACTGCACCTTGAGAACGGGCTCCTGCCAAAGCTGCTTCAGGATCTACAGAAGAAGCCGTAAAGGCAAACGGGTTATAGACATTAAAACCAAAATTGATGTTCTTCAAATACTTTTCAGGCTTATAGTCATAGGAAATCCCAATATTCCTAATTTTCACAAAATCCGATTTTTCTACGAAAAAGTTTGTAAAATTTAACCAATTGGCACCTTGATCTAATCCTTCCAAAGCTTTTTCCGGTATTGCACCGTCTTTTAATCCTTTGGAGAAACGGAATTGACGGTCAAACGAATGTACGTATGCTCCGTATTGATAATCACCGTTAATCATCAAAGACAGATTTTTATAGCTTGCAGAAAGAGAGAAGTTTCCATATCCGGTAGGGAGTGTGGACCCTAAATTCTGTAAAGGAAGAATTTCTTTTAATGAGTTATCCGAATTCAGTACAGCTTTGTAACCGCGGATGAAACCTACCGGCTGTCCTTCAGCTACTACAGTTTGCACTGTTCTTGACGAGAAACCACCAATAGCAAATGGTACTGCATTACCGATACTTAGAACCTTGTTATGGTTGGTGTTGTATGATGCATTCAAGCGAACATTCCAGTCTTTAGTATCTACCAGTTGCAATCCTACACTCAATTCAATACCTTTGTTCTCAATTTCCCCTACATTAGACAGATAGTTGGCCGACTGTCCAGATGAGGGAAGAGACGGAATACTGAAAAGGGCATCTTTAGTCAAAGCATAATAATAAGTAAAGCCAAGATTTAAAATACGATTAAAAAGAACCGCATTAAAACCCGCTTCATAAGAATGTTTCTTTTCTGGAGCCAAATCCGGGTTTCCATATTTACCGAAAGAAGCGGCTTGTTGTCCTTGAAATGAATTGAAAGCTACTGTGCGTTGATATTCAAAGGCTGGCGGATAGCTACCTGCCACACCATAGTTTGCCAAGATACGTACATTGTTAATAAAATTACTTTCTTTCAGACTTTGCATGAAGGGTTCTTCGGAAAGTACATAGGAAATTCCCACTTTCGGATAATACTGCCAACCTACATTGTCACCAAAAGCTGTGTTGTAATCCGAACGTAGTCCCAGATCTATGTAATAACGATCTAAAAAGCCGATATTCTCCTGGATAAAATAGCCATAGTTATATAGATAACTCAGCCATTCATTGGAAGTCAATGTTCCTGCCCCTGCTACAATTTGCGCACCATCTCGCACATTGGTACCATTATAAACAGATTGGTGGTCGTATGTGCTAAAAAATTGGAAACCAGCTGTAGAAATCAGACTGAAGATGTCCTTATAACGATATCTGTGTTGTCCATTTATATCGATAGTCAAACCGAAGTAATTACGGTCAAAATTAGAAATACTTCCCGCGTCTGACGTACCTTCTGGCTTTTGCTGGGTATGTATCAGATATTCATTGGTAATGATGTTCTTATTATTATTCAGACGATAATCCACTCCTAGTATACCTTTAAAGGTGAGGTTGGTTAACGGGGCATAACTTAAAGACTGTGAAGTTTGGAAACGTTTCACAGATTCCCGGTTATTCTGTAATGCTTCAGCTGTGTTTACAAAAGATTTCATTTGGGCAAAAGCATAATCATCCAAGGCATCCAAATCGGCTCCATAGTTTACTTGCTTGCCTTCGGTATTTGTATATTTAAAATTAGTTGCGGCTGCACCTTCCGTAAACCACAATCCTGTATATCCACCTTGGTTACCGTTACGGCTACGGGCAAAGTCCTGTATCACCATACCAAATGAATTCTGATACTCAAGAACTTTGTTGAATTTCACTCTTGAGCCGAAACGTAGGTCATACTTACGGTCTTCGTTCCCATTCTTTATCAGGGTACCGGTACTGTTGCTCATGTTCGCTCCAAAACTATAGCCATATTTTTCAGTTCCACCATCAAAGCCAATACGGTATTTTTGAGTAAATCCTATTTGATGCAACAATTCTTTTGTACGTTTAAAATGATAAAATTGTGAAGAAGCCACATCCGCCTCTAACTGGGTTTCAGCAAAAAAAGAAATCTTTTGCTCTGTTCCCTTTTTAGTAAAAATCTGGATGACCCCGTTGGCAGCATCTGAACCATAAAGTGTAGTAGCTGCACCGCCTGTTACATATTCTATGTGGTCAATGTTTTCCATAGGAATATCACCTATAGAGCCAGTCACGGCACTGTTACCGCTTAAAGAGTTATTTAAGGTGGCTCCCGTATTCATATTATCCACACGTACGCCATCTACATAAATTACTGGAGTAGAATTAGAATAGGCAGATGACAGACCTCTTGATTTAACTAATGAAGTGGCGCCAGCTTGACCACTGGCCATCGTAATTTGCACATTAGGTAGGGAGTTCTGCAATATCTGATCGATTCGCCCTTGCTTCATACGTTCCAGTTCTTTACTGTTGACTGTCGTTACATTCGATGATAAACGCCGTTTCTGTACTTCTGCACCTTGCCCAGTTACTACAACCTCATCCAGTTTGAAATTGTCTTGGTCAAGCTCTACTTTAATGTTGTCATCCAGGTTTACAGCTAGCAGCTGAGTTTCATATCCTATATAGGACACTTTCAATTTAGATCCCTGGACAGCCGTTATCTGAAATTCGCCATCCATGTTAGTAACCGTTCCAATCGAAGGATTATCGCTTAGTACCAATGTTACTCCTGGCAATCTTTCCTGTGTTTTCTTGTCAAAAATAACACCTTTCATTTTAACCGTAACCACTTTTTTTGAGACCTCCTCATCGGATGTCAAGACGTAGCCCTTTTCTGCTTTTTTACGCTCTAATATTGTTTTCTGAGTAGCCATCATATAAGATGTGCTCAGCAAAACAGTCAAAACAATCAAAATACCTCTTCTCATTTTAGTACGTTAAGTAATTAATAAATTTGATTCAATAATATCTTTTACGTACTATTGACACAGAGTATGTTCAAAAGTGTATAACGGCTACATTTCTTTTGTATGTCAGTTTCATTTCAGCCATACTCACGTTATTTCTTTATGAAATGAAGGAACATTGACAACCCTGCCTCTATTCAACATGATTTCTAAGATAATATTTCAGTAGCTTCAAAGATTGCGTATAGTAACATTTGACTGTGTTTATCGGTATATTCAATTCATCCGCTATTTCTTGATTGTTCAATCCCCTATATATTTTCAACAGGCAAATCTCCCGTTTGCAACTTGGCAGTTGCTTTACAGCCCAACGTAAATAGCCGAACTTCCTTTCTTCTTCAAGTTTTTCTTGTAAGCCATCATCAATAATATTATTCTGTTCAGTTCCTTTCATATCCTCTCTTGCGATTATATCATTCGTATCCCGAATCATATTTAACAAATAATTTTTCGTCATAGTATAAAGATAATTTCTCAAGTGTACTTTAATATGGCAAGTGGAGTGTACTTCCCACAGGTGCAAGAAAACCTGCTGAACGACATCTTCTGCGAGATTCCTATCTTGCAAATACCTGTACGACAGACCATAAAGCATCGAAGAATACTTATTGTAAAGCTGTGTAAAAGCATCTTGATTACCTTGTTTTAGTAGTGAAAACAAATATTCATCCTCATAAGTAACCTTTGTCATTATCATAACCTGGGTGTATTAAAATAGATTGCAAATCTATAGAGCAATTAAAACATACCTGATTACAAGAAAATTACATTTTAGTTACAAACTATATATACAAATTTGTTTTCAACATTTTTATTTTTAGCAAGAAAAAACACCTGGCATTTATATCCTAATTAGGGTTGAACACAGAATTAAAAAAATAATTCACAATGAAACCTCAGATATTAACTGTAGTTGAAAATTTATCAATGATTCGATAAATTGTCCTTTCTGCAATATTATACTCATCAGATAAATATTGCATGATATAAGTTTTTTTATGTCCTTCCTGTGATAAGCGAACATAATCTTGATATACGGGAATATATTTCACATCCCCAACATCAAGAGAAACACCATCCATTACTTGGAGGATGTTCCTATTCAGAATTAATAACTCATACGCATTCATACACTACCAAGATTCTCGACATACTTTACTCTATCTGCAACAGAAGTAAATTCCTCTACGGACAATACCGGTGGCGGAGCCATCATCATACCTCTTGCAACTGCTTTTGCAAGCATATCCTCACCCGTTGCCTGATTGGATGAGGTTGTTACATTGATAGGAATACCACCACCCATTTGGTTAAAGGCCGATAATAACGGCGCAAACATAGAAGTCGCAGCGGCTGTCATTACACTTTCACCATTGGATAACATTGCCGGTATAGAGTCACTTGTGCCCGAACCCGGGCCTACTACTGAACCACCCTGTGCAAATTTAGCACTTTTTACTATACTTTGCGCTTTTGCGATATTCGTCATTATCGTAGCAATTGTTGTTGTCACCGCTAAAAGGTTAGCCGGAAAAGGCTCTTGCATAGCCTGACTTATTCCAAAAGAAATGGCCCGTCCTGTTTCAATCGCTATTTGAGCCAGCGCCAAAGTTTTAGACAATTTGGCAAATTCTTTATTTGTTTCCCCCAGTTCTCCGGTTGCCTCAATATACTGTGACAATAAAGTATTGAATAAATTATATTTAGCTGTGGCTATATCTTTAGCTGATGCGTTTGTTTTGATTAGTAAATCCAATTCTTGCCACGCCTGTAAGGTTTGCAATTGATATAAAGAGGCGCCAGCCTTTTCCGCAGCCAAGTATTCTTTCTGCTGGTCTTCCCGGATTTGAGCGGCCTTATCCTCTTCATTCTTTTTGTAGATATCCTCTTGTAACTTTTGATATTTCTTTATAATCAAAAGTCGTTGTTCTTCCGTTAGTTTGGTATTACTCAGTTCAATATCTCTTTCCAGCTTGAGACGGTCAAGAGTTAACTGCAACTTTTTATCCGTCCCCTCTTTTGTAATGAATAGTTCCAACTCTAGAAATTGTTTTTTACTTTCTAATCGTAAATTCTCATGCTGTTTTGATAAATCATCAATTTTCTTGTTATACTTCTCCACGATAGCAAGTTTCATCTGCTCGGTTAGCTCCTTCTGCTGGAGCTCTGCATCACGTTGGGCTACGAGTTGCTGCATCTTTAGTTGATACTCCTGCTCACTACCAGCCTTTACAGAATCAAGCTGCAAGGCGATAAGCTTCTGCCGATTTTCAATATCCTTTTTCAGTTCTTCATCAGAGAGCTTTTGTAAAGCAATAGTTTTCTGTTGCTCAAGAGAAAGAATCTGTTTTCCGATTTCATCTTTGGCACGAGGTGTCAAGTCCTTTTCGGTCTCCAAACGGATTTTCAAGTCTTCAATTTGCCGGCTGTACTCATATTCTATTTCTTGTGTCTGCTTTTCCCGGCTATCTTTAATAAGCTTTAGCATTTCATCCTCAGCTTTACGTATCTCTTGCAGCTCTTTCTTTTTGATTTTTAGAGCTTCGGCCATAGCTTTAGGGTCAACAATCGGAGTTTTCTTTTTATCGGTATCTCCAGTATATGAATAAACAAGGTCGAATATTTGTTGCTGAGACTGTACGACTGCCATCTGATTAATATACTCATTCCAAGTATCTTGAATATCCTTTTTTATGTCACTTCTCGACCTAGTTAATCTTGTTGCACGTCTCCATATATTAGAATAATCTAATTCTGCATTATATTTTTTATTAAGGTCAGTGATTTTTTGGAAATGTTCTTCCTCTTGATTTAATGTTAATTTCAAAACTTTCAAACGATCGTACTTGGCTTTCTCCAAAGCTGCTTCCTCTGAAAGCCCCGCTTTCACATACCGAGCCCGTGCCGCCTCTATCTTGGCATATTCATCTCCGACATTAGCCTCTGCAACATTCTTTCCAAGCTCAACTGCCGCTTTTGTTTCCCGTTCCGTTATATCCTCTACCGATTCAAACAAAGTTCGTACATCTTTAATCAAAGAGGATAAAACGTCATTAACAAAAGTCTCAACCTTAGCCGTCATCTTTTCAAATGAGCTGCCGGTAGCATCAAAAAGCAAAGCGACCTCTTTCGTTAGCTCCGCTTGGGAAGCAAGCAAATCATCTTCCACTTTACCCAATTCCCCGGTCTTACCCTTGACTTCATCCAAATTCACAGAAATATCTTTCAAGGTGCGGATATATTGTAAGCCGGCATCTTCTCCCGGACCGCCAAAGATATCGGCTATTGCGGTTCCAACCACCGCACTGCTTTCCGGTAGTTCATCCAATTTGGCAGATACTTCCTGCATGATTTGAAAAGTAGTCTTTGCTCCTGTCTGCAAATCTTCCTGAACTTGTTTAGAGCTGATACCGACACCATCCAATGCACTGGCCGTTGATGTAGTCATTTCCCGAAGCCGGGTGTTCGCCTCTTTGATAGTATCAATTCCCTTATCAGAGAAAACACCCTGCTTATTGGTTTCTGCAACAATAGCAACAAACTGATCCGCAGATATACCAGCCTCTTTGAAGTACGCCGGATATTCTTTCAAAGCAGATAGAAACTCTCCATTTGCATCCGCCCCGGCAATGAAACCATCTTTGATTACTTTCAACGCTTCATCAGAAGATATGCCAAACTGCTTTTCTACGGAATTAATAGCAGTCAACATATCCCGGAAATCTTTACTGTAGTAATCAGCCAAAGCTTGTACTTCACTCCGATAGATTTTCAAGTCATCACCGGACTTATCCGTAAATTGCTTCGTTAATTTAGTAGCTTCCTTTATCCCCTTATTGTAGTCATACCACCATTTGAAAGCAAAGCTAACTCCAGCCACACCTGCGATACTCATAAACACCGGATTCTTCAATAATGCTTTTAGTGTTGAACCTAAAGCAGATGCTTCCACCTTCATATTGGAGAAAAATCCCGTCACCCCGTTTGAGTTCTGGGCGATGTTCAACAAGGAGTTTGCAAAGTCATTATTGATACCTACAAATCTTTTCAAAGTTTCCTCATAGTTGCCGACATTCCGATAGAAGCGTTGCGTGCCTTCTTCCGCTTCTTTCAATTCATCGGTAATAGCATTTATCTTATCTTGAATCTCTTTACCTCTGGCACTGTTACGTTCTGCACGGCTTAACCTGTCATAAGAAGCAGTCAGATTAGAGAGCTCCGCACGCAGTCTGACCAAACTACCCTCGAGCTCCGTTTGCTCCTTTCGTTCATTCTGTACCTGCTTGTTCAGTACTCTAATTACCTCATTCACTTCACGGGCTGCAATTTGGGTCTCTGTTAGTTTTACATTATATTCTTCACGTTCAAAACGCCCAGCTTTCAAATCCTCCTTTAAAGTTTGTTCTCTTTTCCGGAGTACATCCAACTGAGTACGATATTTAGCGATGTTACTGATAGCGTCATCGTATCGTACCCGGATATCCAGCACTCTTTCTTCTACATTTTCCATAGTTACACTTCCAATTGCAATAATTTACACTCACATATCCCCGTATCTTCTGCCTTTACAGATAATATAGCATAATATCTACCATATTGACCTAAATAAACAGGAATAGTCACATCTAACTCTTTCAACTCAATATCACTAATTTCAACCTTTTCGCTAATCACAATCGGATTACGAATAATTTTCTGGTATGATTCATAATTTCTGTTTACCAAAGTGTCCCACCTCAACCCTTCGAATGACGCTTTAGACTTTCCGTTATTATCCACCTCAACCAATAACCGTGGCTCTACACTATTCATTTTCCCAACAGTCTCACTACCGGAATATTCATACAATGGAATAGAAGCTCTGCCAAAAGACATATCAGTGGCGGCAAATGGAAGTTCAATAGCAGTACGTTCAACCTCAATTGTTTCATCTTTCACATACAAGGCACTATTATAATCACCCTTTACTGTATTATCTTCTTTCCATGTAAGTAAATTCTTTTGCGCAAAATCTTCAAGCGAGTAACTAATTTCTTGTGGTTTATTTTCTTTGAAAGGAGCAACCACTTTACACGTCCAATCGTATGCCTTATTTCGATTCGATATAATATCATCCACAGAAAAAAAGCCCAAAGTAGTATCGTTAACGACGACTACAAATGTTCCGGATATTGCAGCAATCGTTTTAATAAAATCAACCTGCTTTATATCCGGCAGATTGGGTATTATGGGGTAATACCCATCGCTCCCCTGCCCTTCTACTATCGCTTCGTCAATATAGGGTGCTAAAGTAAGAGAAAAAGAATCTGTTCCCCAATTATTAACAAAATATCCCGTATCACGGAAAGCGCAATAAATAATATCACCCTCTGATAATGCAGATGTTTCATCCTCAAAATCAAAATACGCAGTCCAAGTCTGCCCACCTTTTCCTTGTAATTCAGAAGCATCAGCAGAAAACACTTCTTCAGCTCTCCCATCCATCACTTTATATACCACAAAAACAGGATTTACCGGAACCGTACTAGCAAAATCAAAAAACATTCTTGCCGATATTCTAATCTTAGTACTTTCTTTGAGAATTTTTATTCCCGAATTACTGGTACCGGCATTGATTACCGCCAAAAAACTATTAGCATAGGCATCTTTCAATATTGCAGTCAAGTAATAGTCATATCTTACTCCGTTATTATATCTCGCAGCCAATCCAAATTGATTATTTACATCAAACCCTCGACCATGACGCGTCAATAATGGAACAATCAACTTGCTAATATATCTTTCCACAATATCATTTGAGAATAAAAAGCCAAGTTCATTATCAGCGGATATACGGTCTAATATCCAACGAACCCTTACACTGGGATGCACATAGTTTAAAGTATCAAAGCTTCTTATCCCCATATTCATATCAGAAACAATAAAGGAGTTCCAATATTGATAATTACTGATTTCTCGCCTCCAAGTCATATAATAGCCATTATCAACAAGTTCATTCAGAGATTTATTATTCCCTACGATACCTGCCAATACCGTTATATTCCCCCATGTGATAGCAATATCAATGGTATCAGAAACCGATAGAAGTACAGCCTTAGCATTTGAGATTATCTCTACTCCATTACGGATATATCTTGCTTGGTGATATTTTCTTGGGTACCCAGTACTACATGAAGGCATATCAGCATGTTCTATGATACGTTGATTATGTACTGTTTTGGGTAGTTTTATCGTATAGCTATTATTACTGACAATCTTACCTAAATCAGAAAACAAATTGCTTTTAAGATTTAATGTGATTTTTGTATCCTCTCCCAAATCAACCTTTACACCATCAATAAATAATTCTTTTTTCATAAGATCTGTGATATTATTTCTGGTAACATTATCTCAATTTCAAAATCCTGTAGAGGTTTCCGTAGATGATTCACTGTTCCCGTTGCCAATCTTACAGGGAACCATTTCCCCTCATGATACAAATCAATTAAAGGAGATGTATGTAAAGTAGACAACATATCAAATGTGTCCTGATCTATAAATGTAGCACAAGCCTTTATAGATTTCTGCATTTTCTTAGATTGACGTGATACCCCATAATAAGCATATTTGTTGTCCGAAAAAGTTTGATAGAGCAATTCACCATTTGTACTTACCTGCAATATATTGTCCCCAATCTGGAACAACCAATACTGATAAAAACCATGTCTATCTATCCAACGAAGATAAATACCACACTCTGAAGAATCTACTACCAACCTATTTATAACAGCCCCATCACCTATCGGAGTAAACGTATTATCAAACGTGTATTCAAATGTACTGGCAGGCAAATCCTCATCCAGACGAATTACCGCAAAATCTTTAGCTGACGGAACCAATCCTGCAACATTGATGTGATTTAATCCTGCGGATAAGTTTTTTGTAACATATCTATTTTGGTCATAACGAAAGCGAACAGTCGCTCCCTCAGCCACAAACAATGAGAAAGTAAAAGGAAACTTTCGGAACCATCTCACTACACGAGGTGCATTAAATACCTCACCAATATTAATTGCTCCCCAAATACTATCAGTAGTAAAACTAAAATTATCAACACTCGTAGAAACCGTTACCGACACTCGAATTGACTGTAACAATGAAGTATCAACAGAAAAGAAAGAACGCATATAACACGAAATATCAGCATATACTTTTCCTGAATAAGAACTCCTTACATCTGTATATTTTTTCCCATTGGCCGCAATGCTGATAGTCACTGTATTATTAGTTTGAACTGTTATCTCTTGTGGATTAAAACAGAAGCACACAGTATCAGGATACCATATCTGATGATTATTTTCAAATATTGCTGTTCGCATTGTTATTCAAATTTATATGTTGTACATCCTTTGAGAAAATACCAAATACACGATTCATTACATTCTGTATCGTTCTTTCAATATCTTCTGAATATATGTCCCCATGCTTTCCTGTCCGATATAGTTCAGTACCTTCTCGAGCTATTTTCCGAGCTACGAGGTATGCAAAAGACTTAGGCTTCTCCACTTGAATCCCCTTATCCATCATCCACTGCCGGATAATCTTATAAAATCCTTTAGGAACTTTCCCCGGTCTGCGTCCCGTTTCCAATACGCCGAAAGCCTGCCTACCAAACAAGAAGCCATGATTATCATCTACCACAACATGCAAGCTTTTGATAGTCCTTCCACTTGCACGCTGCCCAGCCCGTATATGATTCTCAATGATACGTTGCCGAAGACTGTCCAACTCCTCAATCAGAATACCTTTTATTTCTTTTCTCCTATCTTCCATAACTAACACATGGGTACTCCTTGAACCTCTTTAAGTTTCAATTCTATCATTATCCCAGTAACATTCACATCCAACTTATCGTAAAATATGGAGTAAGGTACTTCATCACTCACCCACTCAAACAGTCCGCTTTTATTCAGTTCTTTGATAAACTGTACGGCATATCCTTTGCACCTCTCAATAACCTTATCATTCTCCACCCCGTCGAAATCAAACCTTGTCTTATCTGCAAATGCTATCATACAGTTAGGGCAATCCTTCAACTGTGTTCTGGATATAACGAACTTACCGGATACAGGCAGTAAGTTAATCATAGCCGGTAATGGCATTTTATCCAACCGGACGTTAGCCGTCGCCCAGTTATCAAACAAATAGGTTATGTCTTTCAGCTTTTCTGCAACAGACGCTATTTTCCTCTCTACACTTGTGTTCATTTGTTATTATCTTGATAAATTTTACGTAATCTTCGTTCATATCTTATCTTCTCTGCATCCATATCAAGACATTTATACACTCTGACCCATGGAACACTTTCTACCTGCTCATGGTCAGTAATTCCCATACGGGTTGCATAATAGTCCACCAACCCAAACAAGCCAAATGATAACTGATCCACACCCGCACGTTTTTCCTCAGGAGTAGGCGTCACACTCGTTGTTTCAAACAGCTTGGTTATCCGTTCCACCTCTTTAGTAACCCATGAGGAAAAGCCCAAAACATCCTCTACCTCACATGCTTCTATTTGTTCAACCGATAACCCCAAAAGGACATGACATGGCATCATTATGCAATCAATATCGCTTGATATAGATTGCAGCCCCATAAGCTGCCCAATAGTGGCATCATTCAGATTATCCGGCAAACGAACTCCCGAAATGAAGTCCGGCTTTGGAAGCTTTCTTATCCGCTCCAACAGTTCAATAGCATTGCTTGCCACCTCACTTAATATCAAAAATTCTTTTACTGTCATATCTGTCCTAATTTTGCTTTTGGTCGTTTGGGAATTGGCTTGATACGGAAGAACATTGCCATTATCAGCATATCAAGATAATCCGGAGAATGACCAAGAATCTCTTTCATTTTCTCTTTACTGATTATTCCTTTCTTTCGGGTATCAGCATCTATATGGTCTTGCTTTAAAACTCCTAATTCTTCGATTATACGCTCTCTTTGGGCTTCCGTACATATAATCCTTATCTGTCGGTTATTTATCAGTTCTGCGAGCTTAAAAGCGCACTCTGATTTCAGATTGTCAAACTCCAGATTAATCGGGCGATTACCGCCATGAAATTCTTTGATACCATTCAGATAACTTTCAAGATAACTCCCCAGCCCATCGCTATCAACTATCATCATACTGCGTGGAATACTCCACTGTATCATCATGTTTTTAAGGTCTGCTTCAATGGATTTGCCCGTACTGTATTCCTGGTCTAATCTGATATAGCATACATTACCTATCCAATGCCCACTGACAAAACGGTCTCGGCCTTTCATGGCAAGGTCAGAAGAACCAGTCGATAAGCCTACCGGTTGTACATGCTCGTTTGTAAACAAGTCACAAATAGCATCATAATCACAAAGTACTGCCGGATCATTATCATATTCCCAATTGCCGAAATACAAACGCTCTTTCGTTACTTTATCATTAGTATTTTTCAAAGTGTTTATATAGTCTTCTGTTGCAAATGGATTGTCTTGTACCAACGCCTGTATAAAAGCATAACCATCTTTTAACTTATGCTCTTTCCATGGTTTATAAAATTTATCGTATAACCAATTCTTTTTGGGATTACAAGTAATAAGAATTTTCCCTGGAACATTATAGACATCATTCAAGTGCCGCCCTATACGGGTCTGTAACACTTCAAAGGCCAATCTATTCACTTGACCCGCCTCTTCGATCCATCCACCCGTAAATTCCAAGGAGCCGAAACGTTCATACATCGGGTCTTTATAGGGGTAATATGTCAAATCCAAAAAGATAATCTCACTCCCATTATCGAACTTGATGCCGTCATTTGTCAAGTGATAATATGGATAGCCATGAGAGTTAGCCACTTTAACAAATGTCACCGCTATAGATGCTCGACTGTCTTTGAGATTATTTCGCCCCGCAAACCAACGAGTTCCGGGAAGATAATGGCAACATTGCATCAGCCATTCACAACCGAGCCATGACTTACCACCGCCACCGGCACCACCATAACATAAGAACTTCGTAACATCGTCACGAAGATAGTTATAGGCTAAACGCTGTTTTATGTTGACTCTCTCTCCCATCACTTCACACTCTCCGCTTCTTTGGTATATGGAAGAAATGAAAATGACTTAAACTCTTTCCCTGCATTCGTATGGTCTACTTCCTGCTTATCCGCAAGCCCAAGTTTACGAGCAATAATATTCGCATTGAAAGCACCGACACATGCACCCTCAAACTGTTGCGTTTCGATTGTTTCTTCCACGCGTGCGATGACCTCTAAAAAATCTTCGTCGTTCTTATTTTTACATTCCGCACGAAAGGTGCTCCACCATTTAGATGAAGCACCTACATAAATACAAAATCCAGTAAGAGAATACGGACGGGAAGTCGGGGAAACTTCTTGCTGCACTTGCTGCTCATTAACAGTTTCCACTTTCTTCCCTTTCTTTCTTTTCACAGGAACTGTCTTTTGAACAGCTTTTTTGGAAAGCCAAGGATTTTCATCGCACCATTGGAAATACTCACATGCAGCTTCCCACAAAAGTTCCGGCGTGGAAAAGAGTTTATCTCTCCCATGCTTACTCCTTAACATCCAAAATTTATTTCCCGTTGGTGCTGCCATATCACTTCTTCATTCTGATTATTTCTCCACAATGGGGACATGCCATTTCAATATATTCGGTCTTCTCTTGCTCTAAGTTCTCTTCAATACGTTCCGTTTTCTTTTTGAAAGCCTCGTTCTCTTGACGTTCCATTTCCTGACTGAACTCCCGCTGTACTTCCTCTGCTTGCATATCTTCTGTTGCATAATCATTTGCCGGAGTAAAGTCTACATCAAATCCGAGTAACTGTTCTATTGGCTCAAAAAAGAAATCTTGCATATCTGCAGGGACATTCATAGTCCTAAGTTCACGTATCAGTTTATCTTCATCCCATGATGCAAACTCCGATGTCTTATTATCAGCAATACGATACTGGCGTGCCTTTTCTTCGTCCAAATCAGCGACTATACAAGGTACTTCCTTATATCCAAGATTTAAGAGAGCAAAGTATCGTGTATGGCCGACAATGATTTCAAGATTCTTATCTACTACAAGCGGTTGGTTAAAGCCAAACTTCTTGATTGATTCCTCTACCGGTTTGATAGCCTTGCTATTGTTCCGGGCATTATTCCAATATGGAATGATTTTATCTATTGCAATATTCTGTATATCCATAATCATAACTCTGCTGAATCTGTGTGATGAATAATTTCTTTAATGGCTTTGCTGTATTCGTAGTTCTTGAACATCTTAGCAAAGCCGGTGATGTGCTTAAGTTTTACAAGCTCTAATGGTTCCATGCCAAGCTTCTTACAAATGACTGCATCCGACTCTCCATTTTTAATCATGTTATAAATGATATTCGTCATGCCGTCAACAGAATGTTTACCACGTGCCCGGTTATGCCGGACCGTAGATGCCATACGGTCATTGACATCCTTTTCAATAACCACAATGGGGAGACGACCACTATTCCGTCGGGCAATATCCTTGTACATACGTGCAATGAGATTACGGTGAAAACCGTCTACAATAATATATTTTTGCTCTTCCTCGCTCCAAATCGTAACGATAGGCTGAGTATATCCATCTTCACGAATGGAAGTATAAAGCAACTGCATTTCCTGCTTTGCCACGGCATTAGGATTATAGTTGTTTGCCTTTACCATTTCCATTGGAACCCAAAGAACACGATCCACCGGGTTTACTTTCTCCGGGGACAAGGAAAATAGAAGTTGCCTCACTTCATTCAAAAAGTTTATTTTGTCCGGCGTTTCATCAAGCATCCGGATGATTATTTCTTTTAGCCTTTCCATATTTATACTTTGATTTATGAACCAATAATCTGTTATTTAACTTTGTCTGTTCAAAGTCTTCGGTAATAATCCCACGAGCAAAAGCGCGGTAAATATCAAGACGGTCTACATCAGACCAATTTGCTACTTTAGTAATCACTGTCTTCAGATTATTGGAGAAAATGATTTTATTCTTATCCTCAGCCACTATGTTATCAATGAGATACTTCAAATATTCCGACCAATCCTTAAAACAGTTCGGATAATTACGTATCTCTTCAAAGGCATCCAACAGAAGATGATTTGTCGTACCAATATTGGGGATACGGGTGTACATGGCATTATATGCCTTCGGGTCAATTTCCTGCAAGTAAGGGATATTCTGATTACTGTTCTCATGAATCAGAGAGGACACCCTGGCCGAACGTAGCGGCTCTTTTGAGAAAATGTAATTGTAGGCTTTATTATATCTTAACCGATTGGAGAAGATATAATACCAGATATCGCGGTAAGACCAATCATACAAAGGGTACATAACTATTCCATGACTGCAACGCTTTCCGTATGTCATACCAGGGAGGGTCTCCTTGCCTGTTAATCCTGCACGACGGGCCGGAGATTCCTCAATACGGACACCACCCAAAGAAACATAATCTTCTCCTAAGTGATGAAATGCAATAGCGTTGAACATGTCTTTAAATCTGTCAGCATCATATACATTCTCTTTGAAAGCAATATCCTCTTTTTCACGCATCCATTCTTTTCCTGGTTCCCAAGGAATAAACCAATCACCGCTATTAGCGTTCCATAATCTGAATGGTACTTGTACCCAAATAGGCTCTACTTCTGGCAAAGACATAACATAACGCATATACTCGACTGTATATGTGTACTCACATTCCTGGTCAAGAAACATAACCGGTAGCTTTCGAATACCAAGTTCACGTGCCACTTCCAAAGTGATATGCAGCAAAGCGGTACTATCTTTGCCTCCAGAAAAACAAACGCCCAGACGGCCACCTATAGAAAATAGCTGCCTTATGCGTTCTTTCGCCGCTTCATACACATTTTGTTCTGAATATAATATCATACGTTAGTCACGATATAATAGTTACCAAACTCTTTTACTTCACAATGAGGAAAGCCTTGTTCCAGCTCACACCTCGAATGTTCATAATATTCCAATTCGCAACCGCTACGTTCATAAGTCACCGGATGATACGTTTCTTTATAGAACATAAGGAACAAATTCTTCTCCTCAGGGATATCCGTTAACGCTTCGACTTCAATGTAACTGGCCGAACCAAACAGAGCGACAACAGTATTGAATACCATAAACTTTAGGTTGAACATCTCAAACGGAATGCATAGATTATAATACCCAGGATGCTTCTTCCTAAAAACTTCAAGCATCTTATTGCTCGGATCGATACCGAAATATTCATCTGGAGATACTTTCAGAATATCAAGGAACAATCCGGTGCCACATCCCACATCAAGAATAATTCCGGGAACATCAAAAAGCATCGAGGCTATCTTATTATTCTCCTCAATGCTGACTTCATCTTTAAACAAAGAATCGTAACTCTCTGCAATTGCATCATACTGACTTGCTGCGTACATACTATATTATTTTGATTTACAAAATAAAGATACCGAATAATCCATGAACGGACTATCCGGTATCAAAGAACTTACTGACACAATTTGGCAGAAGGTTTTGCTCAATATGAAAAAAGATATTAACTTTGAAACAAATCAAATATCAATATAAAAATGGAAATAAGTATATCTAAAGAAACCGAACGTTTTGCTGATTTCCTAAAACAAAAAGACAATGAGAACATTATCTTTTCCGGAGCTTTTGGAATAGGCAAATCATATTTTCTAAATAATTTTTTTAATCAGCACAAAGACAAATACACTGGAATATATCTAACCCCAATTAATTACTCTGTTGCTAATAACGAAGATATTTTTGAGTATATCAAAGTGGACATATTAATGCAGTTATTAGAAAAAGTTCCCTATGATTTTGAGAAACAAAAAATATCATTAAGCAATGCGGCATTTTTTTATATGGTAAACCATCCTAAAGATTTTTGGGGTAATTTTTTTTCTATAGCAGAAAAAGTTACCTTTGGCACAGATATCATAGACAGGTGTATCGCACTGAAAGAAAACATTGAAACATATGCAAAAGATAATTCGAAAAATGAAGAATCCCATATCAAGAAATTCTTCGATAGCATTAGCATAGAGAAAGGAAGCATCTATGAAGATAATACAATAACTCAAATCATCCGTTCTATTGTATCAAGCACCAAAACCGATAATAGTCCCAATAAACAAATCGTCCTCATTATTGATGATTTAGACCGTATCGACCCTGAACATATTTTTAGAATATTAAATATATTATCAGCACATAATGATTTTTGTGGTACTAAAGAGCATAAATTTGGATTTGACAAAATAATTTTAGTATGCGATATTGATAATATAAGAAACATTTATAGTGCCAAATATGGAATAAATGTAGATTTCAATGGATACATTGATAAATTCTATAGTAAAGAAATATACCATTTTAATAATACAAATGAAATTATAAAAGCCATAGCACATATTCTTGCAACAACCAAATCAGATCAAGAAGTGGGTCTAAATAACAATGGCTATTATTCACATATAATCTGCTGTAGTATATTATCCACATTTGTCAAAAATGGGTCAATTAATATAAGAACATTACTGAAATATATTAATAAAGATTTTAAAGGAGATCGATTGGTTTATATAGGGCGAAGGAGAGTACCAGTATATATGTTTCCCAATTTGGTTGTTTTCGATTTTATTCGGACAATGTTTAGCACAATAAAGGATATGGAATCTGCTATAAATAAACTTAATAAATCAAATTTCAGCATTGAAGAATCTGAGTATATTTTGAAAATATTTATAGCATTAGCTGATTATCACAATTTTGAACAAGGTGAGTACACCTATTACAATAAAGAATATAAAGCAATAATCAATATCAATATAGGAATAGTAGACTTTGCAAAAGAAGAAGTACCGGAAATTGACCCATCATTAGTACTGAAAGAAGCTTTCAATACATATAGCACTCTTTTTACGTAAAAGGATAATGGTATTCTGATTTTCCAAATCCTTATTTTACAATTAAATCATTAATAGTTAACATATACACCTACCTACTAAACCATGTTATAAGTAAGCTAAACAAAGGGATATAATTTGCATAACTCCCACAAATCCGTACATTTGTAATGTGTTTTTCATAGTATTAGATTTAAGGTTAAACAAAGATTAGCTGTCTGGGATAGATAGCCTTTTTTTGTAACCATTGGCAATATCTTTTCTTTATTAATCACTTGGTCGTTCATGCCGTTCTTTTAATTGTTTCAAGACTATTTCTATGCCGTTATCAAGCCCTTTGCCTTAATTCCGGCAACTGTTCCTCAACGCTTATCCACGGAGATTGCTTTGCCTCCAATCGTACCATATTTACGGTAGTCATGGCTATTTCAGTAAATACTACGGTTTGCCCGTCTATCACCTCGATATTGATAAGTGAGTTGCTATTGATTAAATCTTCTGCTTTCATATTTTATTGTTCTATTTGATTAAAAAGACATGTCTCCGAGGGGAAGTATAAATTGTCACATTTAAAACTTTGTCATCAAAATGGAGAACGTGCCCAGATTATTGTTACTTTTGTGACGTCAAATTTAAATTTTATATTATGGAAAAAAAAGATTTAGAGATTGGATACATAGTACAAACTAACTTATGCTATGGTTATTCAGGAGTTCAAAGTGCTGCGGTCTGTATAGTACCTCTAATGATCGTAGAGGTTACAAATATCTTCGAAGATAAAATTGAATTTGCGGAAATTTCTAAGAGTCTTAAAACCTATGTTCATCTTCAGGATATACAGGGATTGCCTTTAAATTCATGTATTTTAGGTAAATTAGGGTTTACGCATATAGATAAAACTTTAGCTCTATGTCCTGCTCCTGAAAAGATATCGGGACAAGTATTTGAAGCTACCATAGACAATACAAAAATACAGATAATCCAGGATGGCAATAAATATAAACTATGTATGGGAAGTAGTAGATGCCCTTTGGACATTTCGTTTGTTCATGAGATTCAAAAGAACAAAACTACAAACGGCAAGCCATTAAAAATAAATCCAGTACTTTTCGATGAATCAAATTAGCACAAGTATAATAAGGAATGTCAAATTGGCATTCCTTACTTATACCAGCGTCCACCACAATACCGACAGACAAAATAATCTCCCATACTCATAACCTGTGTTTTCTCGTCAACACATATATGACACATGCAAACATTGTGGTCGCCATCTGACACGGGTTCCTGAATTTTATCATATTCCCAAAGAGATAGTTTACCTTTAGCTGGTATTGGTTCAGGGAATAAGATAGGATTAGCAAGTAGCCAATTATAAACTCCCTTCTCTGCCCAAATAGAAGGATGATTCATCACACAGTCTATTATCTCCACACTTCCAATGATGGCAGAATTTATATATCCCTCACCGCAAATAATCTCTCTCTGAAATCCAAGTGAGAAACTGTCCCATTGTTGCCTTGTGAATACACTATTAGGATTTATCATTTCCACAGGGATGGCACTTGAATGTATCAGCACCCTCTGTCCGATATACTTCTTAGGGCACGGCCAAGTCCGATTTTCGATGTCTTTAATACCGTGGACTATCAAAGATGCCCACGGCTGTTTTATTGTTATTGCTTTCATAAATAGGTTTTCTAAAATTTTATTCTAATTTTGTTCCATAATTTTATTTGTTATACTTTAAATAAGTAGTTATTCACATTTAAATATCAAGCTATATGGAAAATAATGGTGTATTAGATGTCGGAGGAAAATTTATTATTACATACGATGAAGAAAAAAAAGCTGTAGTAATAAGTACTCCCGGCAATAATTTAATTGAAATCAACGATAATTATAAACAGATTCGTCTTGTAGACCAGCATAAGAATGAAATCAAAATGGATAGGGAAGGTATCAGCCTCACATCTACCAAAAATATAACGCTGAAAGCAAAAGGCGACATCACGATGGATACCACGATGAAAATCAGCGGTATCGCCAAGCAGGACATTAGTCTGGAAGGACTGAACGTAAAGGTGCAGGCGAAAATCGGAGCGACCGTTAAGGGCAATGCCACGGCGGAACTCTCGGCAAGCGGTCAGACCACCGTAAAAGGTGCGATGGTAATGATTAACTAATTTAAATTCTAAAACTATGCCTCCAGCAGCAAGAATAACAGACATGCACACCTGCCCCATGCAGACCCCGGCGTTTCCCTCGCCGATACCGCATGTGGGCGGTCCCGTAGTGGGTCCGGATGTGCCAAACGTACTGATAGGCAAGATGCCTGCCGCCGTGGTGGGCGATATGTGTGTTTGTGCCGGTCCGCCGGACACCATCATCAAAGGCTCGGCAACGGTAATGATTGGCGGCAAACCCGCCGCACGCATGGGCGACAGCACGGCGCATGGCGGCTCGATAGTCAACGGATGCCCCACGGTAATGATAGGTGGATAAATATTGAAGCCATCCTCTTGATAGCATCAATAACTTTATATCCATTTTCATTCATGTTTTTATTAGTTATGAATTGATTCACCACAGATTACACAGATTCAGATTTTATTGATTATCTAATTAATAAATCTGTGTAAGCTGTAGTGAGTATTATTCTTTTATTCCGTTCCCTATTATCCTCAGATACACACATCTTACACCATGATGTCTTGATGTGATACACTTTTCCATTGCGATGAATCGTTCTATCGTAGAAGCAGGACAGCAGGAGTAATTTTCTGCAACGACTGCATACTTTGCGCTCTTTCCCGTCCACTATCACCCGGTTTCTCGGTTTCCGCTTCACTATTTCACACGAACCACATTCGGATGCACCGTACTTTCGGCAATAGGCAAGTGAATGCTTACCACATTTGGCAAAAGAGGTACAATCCGAGCGGGGAACTGTCTGATGAACATTCATACTGCATCATCCAATAAGTCAAACAACGTGGGCGCGCTCACTTCCATTTCAGCTTCGTACAGGTATGAGAGGCTGTCTCTCCAATAGTCATAATTCAATTCCGTAGATAATCCCCTACGTCCCAAATTAACAGCGCAGTAGGGCACGGTGCCGATACCACCGAATGGGTCAAACACCAGTTCACCCCTGTTTGAGTACCGTTCAATCAGCCTTTCGACAATATCAAGTTGTAACGGGCAGATATGATTTTGCCGCTTCTTCTGGGATTGTTTCGTATTGAGTGTTCGCATCCGGGTAACATCGTCCCATATCCACGGTTTCTTACTCACCGGGTCAACGGCCATAAACGTTTTAGGTAGTTTTCCGTATTCTTCCAGTTCCTCAGCGAACGATATGTGTTCCTCGTAGTTATATATATGCTCACGCTCGTAATTCCTAAACAAATGGCGTATCTTGTCAATGCCGGCGCCTTTCATATCCTCGTAACTCAACAGAGAGTTACCCGAAGATTTCCAACTTGCATGAGCATCTATCTGCCAACGGGCCAGCGAATATTCACTCTTGTTTTTTGTCACCGGCAAATCAGCATAGGCCCGTGAGGTATCAGAAGGCAGTTTGCGGAAAAGAAGAATATATTCCGGGCAACCGATACCCATCTTTGAACCGTCCTTACACATTTCGGTATAGCCAAGTCGGTAAGTCTGGTTATTCTCCCTTACTACATCCGTATCCACTGTAATACGGCCCATATATCTAAATCCATGTTTCATGTAATGGAATACAGTCATTTCGCTGAACGGGTCAATAGTAGGCATACCGTCACCCGTAGCATTGCCGAATAATACACGGTCCTTCACATGGATGCACGCCAACCGACCCGGTTTCAATATGCGCATCAGTTCAGGGGTAAGGTAATCCATTTGCTCAAAGAACTTGTCGTTACTCTCATTGTGCCCGAAATCGTTATAGGTAGGCGTGTACTCATAGTGATTGGAAAACGGAATACTTGTTACTATCAAGTCTATTGAATCGCTTTCCATCTTTTGGCATTCAAGAACATTGTCGTTATTGATAGCCTTCCACAGCTTGCCGGATTTCTCTTCACGGCTGGCGAACATCCAGCGCATCATCTTCTCCTCAGCCTGCAATCCGAACAAACCGTTCTCACGGACAATATCGGTCATCTTGGAAACCATTTCCCGATGTTGCGTCCATTTCTGCATGAAACTCTTAAATATCTCGCCCTCGCTTTCAGCATAGACCAGATAAAGGTCAACCGGATGCTGTTGCATGAAACGGTAGATACGGGCTATCGCTTGGAACTTATCATTAAAACGGTAGTCGATGAACATGATTGCCTTGTGGCAGTGGTACTGGAAGTTCAAGCCCTCGCCAAGCATTTCCGGTTTGGCGGCAAGATACTTCAGCCGCCCGTCTTTGAAATCCGCTATTACCTTATCTGCTTCGTCATCATCCTGCGAACCATATACAGCCTTGCATCCGGGTATGGCGTCACATAATGCCTTCCGTTCATTTTCCAAGTCATGCCATAAAAGGAAATGGTCGTCCCTGTTTTCCGGGCGGTTGATAATCTCTACCACACGGGCAATCTTTTCCTGCATATTGTCCCGGCGTTCTTTCGCCGCGTCAGCAAGTCCGAGGGCAGCCTCACGGAACATTTTCACCTGACCGTCCCTGTCCGTGCCGGCAGTGGAGTTGTCCACGCTCACCACCTCTTCATGCACCCGCAGTTCCGGCAACTCATATCCGGTATCGGGATAACCGAGGTCGGACGGTTTGGTAAGGAACAACGCCCATGTAGATACCCATAGCCAAAACTCCTTCTCCTTATGCGGGTAAAGAGTGAGGTTATTCGCCTTCGTGCTGTCACGTTGAAAGAAACGGGTAAGCGCCTGCCCGGTATCCATCACACCAAGATAACCGGCATAATGTATCAGCTCCTTGTATCTGTTGGGTGACAGTGTGGCAGTGGCAACAAACCTGTACGGTACTTCTGCAAACAAAGGAAGAAACTCCTGATAGGTCTTGGTACCGAAACCGCGTAATACGCTCGCCTCGTCCAAAGAGGTTGCAGTGAAATAGGACGGCTCTATCCTCACTCCGTCCTCTCCGTCACGCACTCGCTCATAGTTTGTAACCATAATATCAGTGGGGCATATCATCACATCCGCCATAGTACGCACATAGGTAACTTTCATGTGCAGATGTTGTTCCGCTTGTGTAAGGAACTCGACCACTACACGCTTGGGACAAACTATCAGCCCTTTACCACCTTTGTGTTTCAGGACTACCCGGAGTATCTCCAACTGGGTAACGGTTTTCTGCATACCGAAACTGGAGAATATCGCACGGCAACCATCTGACACAGCCCAACGGACAGTATCTTTCACATGGGGGTATAACGACGAGGTTAATTCTTCCGGCTTAACTTCAAATCCTGTTTGATGACTGATAGCCATCTTGTCTTTCAAAAACTCGATATAATCTTTCATTGTACTATCTATTTATTGTCTCATAAGTAAAGTATATCACATCACAGGGGTACTTGGCATACAGCCGCTTTCTCTCAGCCTCGATGTCGTTTGTTTCAATAGTCACTTTTTCACACCGACGATTATCGCCGGTGATGTATTCTATTTTTCGGATGATATGTTTCATGCTGATAATCTATTACGAATTAAACCTATGTTCTTTTTGACAAGTCCTATGATACGTTTATGGTATTCTGTATTCTGGTTACATGCACCACGGGATTGGACTACTTCAAGAGTTTTCAGAGACAATTCTATCGTCTCGATGCGTTTTTCCCCGATACGAGCAGAAAGGATAAGGCAATCATTACGCTTGTAATACCCATTCGTATATACGCAATGGTGCATTGCTTTCCCTTCTTGGTAGAACTGGGTTATACTTTCCAATGGACGGATAGTTATACTTCCGTCCGTAATCTCCAAACCGAAGAACTTCTCCATTCTTTTGTAAAACTGAATGATATTCTTTCTACGTTCCTTTTCACAACGGATTGCTTCCCGTCTTTCCCTATCTCTGCGAAGCTTTGCTTCAATGCTCCTTTTCTTATTCATTAGCAAATCATGCTCGACTTTCAAGTTCTTAGGACAGACATATTTGGCGTTACGTACGTCTTTCTTGAAATAGAGCAGCAAGTCGATGTAGTCATTCCACATACCGGCATCCCTGATGATGTAATGATTACGATTACAGATATTAAAAGACGGTTTGTATCGAAGCTGATAATACCCCTCTTTAGCCATGTGCTTAAGCATTGCCATCTGCTTTGTTTTCAAACAGAGTTCGGCATCATTGTTACCGGTTAAGAGCGATCGTATAAGCCTCGACGGATTGACATCGGGAAAATTCCGGCCTATACCGCGTTTCTTTAATTCCGGGAGAAGCTCTATCTTGCTATATAACCATCCATGTATAGAGTATACATCTCCATAACTGTAATAACCGCTACCGTATTCGTTCTTTATACTCAAAGGCTCACTATACAACCATCCATTGCCACCCATATTCATAGGCCTGGCGATAATGGTACGTTTGCCATTAACTGCAATCCATTCCTGAACAGTCTCAAAGAAACTGTAATAAGGGTTTGATATCGGATGCTCACGAAAACCACTTTTGCAAGAATACTTGCAGCACAGGATATGACGTATAACTTGAAAGCCACCTACAACCTGCAGTATGTCCATGTAGATTTCCTCTTTATTCTGGCTCTTACGACTGACTGTTACATCTAATTTATGGTGGCAATAAGGGCATTCGGTCTTATTACCCAAAAGGATAGTACCCAATTCGCTATTATCGGTATTTATCCACATCTTACCACATTCTGAACACCAAAGTTCATCCTTACATTTATACGCAGTGCGAGCAAACAGATGTTCTTTCGCCCAATTTTTGGGAGATTCGGAGATTTCACCCAACTTTTCACTCAGCTCGGCGACTTCCTTTTGCAATTTAGTACGTGGTTTCATGGTTTAGAACAATGACATCTGTTGTACTTCTGTTGCTTCTTTCTTTCCTCGTGACGGCTTTTTCTTAAGCAAAACATATTGCTCTTCGGTAAGACGTTTTATCGCTTCCTCACGAGCCCTCTGTTTATCTTCCTCAGTCAACTTCACCGACTTGGGTGAAGTGGAAGTGACGGTTCTCGTGCCGGCAGGAAGTTTATTGATTTTTATGTCGTCCTCGTCGTAATAGTGTACGGCCATACCAAATACCTCATTATCAGAAATACATACAGCATTGCCTCGCTTCTGGGCTTCCCCCATGATGTAAGAACAGCACTCGTCCAAATTCTTGTTTTCCTTTGCGTAGGACTTGGCAAACAGTTCGTCAGTCCTGGCACGTTCATCAAGATAACTCTTGATAGCTTCTTTGAAAGTTTTGTTTTCCATAATTGCGTTACAAATAAGTCCTTAAACAATAGTCCGCTATCCAGTAGCAGACAAAATAAAAAGCGGCATACGCTGTCAGGATTGACAGAATAGTCGCTATCAGTTTTATGTCTTTCATCTTAATTTGAGTTTTGCCCGTAAGTCGTCGGGCGGTTGGTGATTCCGCTCTACAGGTGCTTGTTGCTCCTGTATTCGGTTATTGCGGTTCCGGATGATTATATCCAGCTCATCCGACCGGTCTTTGAGGAACTTGCGGAAAGCCTCGCCAATAGTTATCGTGTCGAAATAACCGTAGAATTTACCGTATCTGCCCAGCTTGAACCGGGCGACAAATAGAATGAATTCGGTCAGCTTGATGTAGTGGTACTGCCTTACGAACAGGTTTGAGAACTCGTTCAAAGCATTTTCATCAGCACTCTCTTTTGTGGCAGAGGCAAAATCAATAGTCAGTAGCTGCGTCTTTGCCCACAAAGCCGAGGAGCCGTCACCGTACATCCGTTCAAGGTCTGACAACGTGGGGGACTTCTCACTGTACGCTTTATCAAGGTCGGCAAGAAGTATCGGCTGGAGCGATGTCGAATATGCGGCAGATGCTTGGCTAAAGGTCGGGTATCTCTGCTTGATGGCCGACAGCATCATATCCCTGCTCGATGGCCGCGTACTCCGCAATGAGGTTTCTTGCCTTTGCTGCTTTATCAGCATCCCGACCGTTTTGTCCTTGGGTTTCTGTTTTTCCATTACCTTGCTGTTTTTTTTCGATTATCCAAAGATTGGCCCGGCTGTCCCAACGTTCAACCTTGGCACCAGTGGATGTTTTCCAACCAAGACCGGAGAAATGATTGTAGAAAATATCCGCTTGTAGTTCCCAGTTGGGAAGTTTGTCCCGAAAATACTCTTTCACTTCTTCGACGGTTGGTGGTATAAACTCCACTTTGGTTTTAGGCGGCTTCTTTTTCAGTGGTGGCTCCGGTGGGAATAACTCGCCAGAGTTATCTCCTCCCATAGGTTTATGTTTCTGTTTATATAAAGGGTTACCATTTACGTTACCGTTTATGTTACCATTTACGTTACCACTTTCGTTACCATTTTTGTTACCGTCAGAAACATAAAGTATCTGATAAAAAGCTCCGTTTGCCCGTTTATTCCCTTCTTTGAAAGAAATCAATCCTTTTTGCTGGAGTTTGTTGCGCAGGTCACAAATTGTTTTGCGAGAGATGCCGAGTTCAAGCTCCACATTCCTCGACGGCAATTCGAACGGATTAGTCCAGTTTCTCGAGTTACATTCTTTCAGCAAATAGAAATAAAAATCCGCCTCATAACTTGTCATCGGTCTAATACGCCTCACAGTCCAAAAGTTATTGACTAATTCAATATAATTCATCGTAGATAGGAATTAACCTCGTTCATAAAATCTTGAAGAGAACGGCAGATAACGTATTTATTTCGATACTTTTCCGCTTCTCTCTGCCATTCTATTTGTTCCTCTCTCTGTTCCCCCTTCGGAGTTTTCATCTCTATACAGAGAGACGCAAAACCTTTCTTAGGGATAAGAAGTATCAAATCGGCAACTCCGCGTAAAACACCTTCGTATTTCATTTGCGCACCGGTACGGGCATCGCGTTTCCCACCGTTAGGAACAGCGAACAGCATGCGACTCAAAAACGGATATTGATGCCGGAACCAAGTCAGACAACTATGCTGTATCTGACTTTCCGATTGCGGTGTAGTTTGTTTCTTTCTCATAATCTACCTTTGAATAAGTCCATAGCCATATCTACTACATTCTCCTTTACTACATCATCAGTTCCAGTAACTCCGTTAGCTATACCCTTCTTCCGCTGAATGACATCATACATATATTCATCAATGGTATTCTTTCCAAGGAAATAGTAACAGTTGACATTATTCTTCTGTCCGTTACGGTGTGCCCGGTCTTCCGCCTGTTCGCAATCGCTGAACGTCCATGGGAACTCAATAAAGGCCACACGACTAGATGCAGTCAGCGTAAGCCCCGTACCACCCGATTTGTAGTTCAGAATAATAAGTGTACAATCTGGATTATTTTGGAAAGCATCTACAGCCATCTGTTTCCGGGTAGCATTATCTTCACCTGTAACCGTTACTGCTTGAGGAAACATCTTTTTCAGTTCCATTACTACTTCTTTCAGATAAGCAAATACTATCAGCTTTTCTCCCCCATCGATAACGTCATGAATAAACTCGGCAGCCGCCTTGATTTTTCCACGAGCGGAAATGGCTTTCAAAATGCCCATCCTTACCATAACCTCTCCCCTCATGGACTTAGCGATTTTCTCATCGTCCGCATTCTTGAACACACGGAGGTATTGTATAAGGTCACTCTCCGCTTTTTCGTATTCCAACCGCGTAGTTATATCCATTTCGATATACTGCCGAGTCTTGTCCGGAAGTTGGGTCAATACCTTTGCTTTCTCACGCCGAAAGAAACATGTATTCCAAAGACGCCAATTCAGTTCTTTCAGATTGGATGCTTTTTTCGGTCCGTTGCAGAAGCGCTCGGTAAATGTCTTATACCCGCCGAAGTCTTCCAGACGTCCCATTATCTTAAGCTGTTGTATAAGGTCGGTGTTATCATTCACAACAGGTGTTCCTGTCAGTTCAAGAATAAACTCCTTACCTTTGCAGATACCTTCAACAAACTTACTTTGCTGGGTCTTGGTAGACTTACATTTATGGGACTCGTCAATAATAACTGATTTGAAAAGCGTTATACGAGGGTCAAAAGAGATTGATTTCATCGTAAACCGTACATCATCCTTAACGTCCAGAACAAAGAACTTTTTCAGCGACTCATAGTTAGTAATGAAAATATCACAGCACTTGGTTTCAATGAAGCGCTGCCAAGTATTTTTGTTCTTATCATCAAGAATTAAAGCCTGTTTTCCAGCAAACTTCTTGAACTCACGTTGCCAGTTTATTTTCAACGCTGCCGGACAGATAACAAGGCAGGGGTAAGATTTCGCAATCGTTACCGTACCTATTGCCTGTAACGTCTTACCGAGTCCCGGCTGGTCACCGAAGATACACCGTTTATGAGACAAAGCGTATGCAATGCCCTCTTTCTGATAATCGTATGGTTCAAGGAGTAACCCATGGGGTACGGTCAGTTGCGGCATCGGAGCAATGTCAAAAGTTATATCAGCTTTTCGTTGCTCCGACCGCTGTACCGATCCGCAATATCCATATTGTACCGCCCAATTTGCCATAGTGTTGACATACCATTCATCGGCAAGGTCAACCCACCAGGCTTTTTCATTAAAAAGATAAGCCTTTTTAGCGTTTGCCTTGACTGACGGGATGTTCTTCACACATTTAATCAGCATCGGATGATACATGAATTTAAGTTTGAAACCGTCCGGGTATTTGGTGATACAAAAAGGTGCTGCCATAATCAAGCTGCCGTTTCTTTAACTTTCTTGCTGCGTGAATGACGCGGTTTCACTTTCTTACCGTTCACAATCAAAGTAGTACCAGTCTGTTCCGCCACTTGTTTGAGGAACTCGTTAGCTTCCTCCTCAAAAGCGGCATCGCCTACTGGGTCGGCCGCAATATCGGTCGGAGCGCTTTCATCAAACGGAAGTTCTTGTTGAACTACTGCCCATTTCTTTGCAGTCAGATACTGTTCTACTTCATAATTACAAGCATCAATGGCTTGCTGTAGCTCAAAGGCGTGTTCGTATTCCTCGTTCTCATTGTTGAACATGGTAGACGGTGCAATGAGATTGAGCACCTTTTTACTTTTGAGAAAGCGTTTACCGACCAAAGTAACACCGACATTATCGTCGGAACCACCGATCGTATAGCCGGTAACCTCGAATGTAGAGAAGATTTCTTCCGGCAATTCATCTATGGAATCTTTGCCGTCAGCTTCCTTTTGCTCACATAGGAAAGTAAGGTGAGGAATAAGTTCATTGAATGCAGCACGTAAATCCTTATGGATAAGATTCTTTCCCTCAACAGTCACATTATCCTCATTCTCGTTCTTAAAAGTGGCAACAAGCGTGTTGTCCTTCGTTATTTTTGCTCTTGTGATATTCATTTCTATCTCCTATCTTTATATTCGTTGATAAATTCGTTATAGTAGCGGTCAGCCGGAAGAGGGAGTGTTATTCCCAGTTCGGCAGCGGCATCGGCCTGTACTTTATTCAGAAAGTCAGTCATCTGCACTGTATTGAGTTTCGAGGTGCTTCCGGCGATAACCGTTTCTTTACCTTTAATATAGGAAGCTCTTCTAAGAAAAAGGTTACAGTAATAGTCGTGTACATCCTGTTTATCCGTCCCCGTTTCCTGCTCAATACAAGTGAACCAAAGCCACATAAGAGCATTCTGCGATAATGTCCGCGGCTCTGTGAACCGTTCGATTTTCACACGGTACCGACCATTACGAAGTTGGGAACACATGAAGTCAAAAGATTTGCTCATGTGTACCTCACCCTTAACCTTTTCTAAAATTGCTTCTTGTGCCATTACTCTAACCCAAAGATTTTCTTGTCTGTAATAAGTTCCCGGTTCGTTTCCAAAAACTCTATGAAATGCTCACAGTGGGCGGTCAACAGTTTAACCGTCTGTTCGTGGTTATAGGTGTAGTATTCCGGGTACTGCGTTCCGCTGATTAGTGGTGTCCGACTGGTACCGCCCTTCAACTGATAAGCAGTGTACTCAAAAGCTTTCACACTCTCCATCTGACCGGAAGCAATCAGGCAATAAGGGTATACATGCCGCTGCCATCCATGTTCATACTTACCGAAATCATATTTGGATGTTGATTTGATGTCATAGACAATGTCCCGGAGAAGTTCGTCTATAAACCCGTAAAGCTCCACATCACCATAACGGGTGGAGATAATGGCAGAGACAAAGACCTGGGACAATGCACCGGCAAAATATCTCGACTGCTCGATACACCATGTCCGGTCAAACAGGAAATGACGGGCAGGCGCTATATCCGTAGGAGGGAAGTCAACCTGAATAATGTTGGTTTCTTCATCACCGACAATGGTATATGGTTCCCGTTCGCTTGGAATATGTTTTTTCCTGTGGATATAACAGTCAATGACAGCATTGAATGCTGTCCCTTTATCGGCCGCCTCACTCTCAAACGGAACGCGGTTTATTGCATCAAGCAGGCTTTGCTTGAGCTCCGCTTCAATTTCTTCGGGACTTTTCTTATATTCCCCCGTTTCGTTGTCAATGTTCCAGAAGCTTTCCACCTGTTCATCAGCCCGTAGATACTGCTCGAACTTATCGAGTAGCGACGGATAAAATCTGTACTTAGGCTGCCGGTTCATACTTCTTGCTTAGCTTGTTGAACTTTAATCCAAGCTTCTTACATTTTTCATTAAGCATCATACCGGCCCGTACCTTAGTATCAAAGATATGGCTCATTCCCGCAATCGCTTCCCGTACCTCATTGGCCGACTGCATATCGGTCACCTGTTCCACTGTATCACGAATAACCTCAAGAACCTTATCATATTCTGAAGATAACTCTGTCTGTTTTGTCTGATACTCTTTATAGGTATTGATAATGTTCGTCATAAAATCATTCTTTCCCGTAATGGTACCGGAAGCATCAATAATGACAGGTATCTTGATACGTGAAGAAAGATTGCAGGTGTTCTTACCGTAGAACTTCTCGCACGGATCAAAGGAGATTGTTCTATCCTTGCCAATGGCTTCCATATAACCGACTAAATCCAGTTCCTTAATCAAGTCGCCGGCAGATGAACCGCCAATCTCCGGGCGTATCTGTTTTTCATCACCGACTTTCTCTTCCCGTTCATGGGCCACGAAGATTACAGACTTACCCATTAAGGTTACCTGATTTACAAAGCTGATGAACATATTCTTTCTCACTCCATACCCCTGTAATGAAAGAGTTCCGTCAGCTTTCTTCATTTTCGGGTTCGCTGCCATGATAGCCTTATCCATGAAAGAGAGCATCTTTCCGGCGGTATCAATCACAATCGTATCAAACTCTTTGATTTCCTCAGAAGCAAGTACCTGATTCGTTTCATCCCAGCTTGTAATCTGAACAGTGGGTACACGATGAGCCGCATTGACACGGTGAATACCGCCGTCGTAATCGAAAAGCACAGGGTTGGGGGCAGATAATGCCAATGTCGTTTTACCCATACCCGGTTGTCCATAAATCAGCGCTGACAATGTAGTCTTAACGGTCAGCTCGTTAGGTTTCTTAATCAAACTCATAATGATAAAATTTATGTGGTTAATAAAAAAAATATCGTGGAAGTTGGCGGACTCGAACCGCCAGTCTCCTCGAATGAGGTGTGTTAGCCATTACACCGAACTCCCGAATAAGAAAAAGGTGTACTATCTTCACAGACAGAACACCTCAGCACAACCAAATAAAAATACTAAACTATATCTGCCCTCGCTTGGGCATTGCTCCCGGATAGGCGGCCAAGCCACACCGGGAAGGGTAGTTAACAAGATAGTTTAAAGTATAAAACTCAAATAGGGGCATTCTCCCTACGACGTCCTTTTCGCCGGCATTATTGGTTAATAAATAGAGGATTATCCTCGTGGGTAATGTGGGATTTGAACGCCACGACCTGTACATGAATGAAACCTTTAAATAATACCATGACAAATTACCAACATTAAATAATCATGTACCGCTCTACCTGACTGAGCTAATTACCCGTTTCTGCCCGCTATATCTTCACAGACCTTGCCGGCAGTAGTCTAACTAAACAAGTTTTATGTAATACACTTCCTCCGCTGAGGTTTATATCTTTATTATCTTCTTCAACACATTATGATAAAACCAAACCGAATACACTATACCAAAAAGGTTAATAGTATAGTTCCACTCTCCCGTTACCGGGTCAACACCATTAAACATTGCCAAACAAGGTAAAGCCAATATATTAAGCAATAGCACGTTGAGAATTATTCTTTTCATGGTTTCTTCCTTTTCTTACTTTTGCAAAACTCAACACATCCGAAGCGTTGTAATAACTTCGTCCATTAGGTCTATATTCAACTCTCACTCTTCGAGAATTTACCAAAGCTTTCAATCTACCTGGCCCACCTACTATTCTTTCTGATTCTCTCTTAGGAAAGGTACGCTTATCCATGATGGTAAGTATATCTGCCAATCTTGCCTCCGCCGTCCCATCAATCAACATGGAACTGCGTAAATTACCGTTTACCTCATATATCATGCTGCCCAAAAATTAAAATTATTATTACTCCGCCCCCCTATTCTTATATAGCGCATTGCAGTACGTGCTCGTGAGGGTGTTTTCATTCTCCGCAAATCAATATCATTACAAGTAACTTGCATCACTACGAAAAGAATGGAGAATAAAAGTTCAAGTCCATGCTTCCGTAACTCGTTCAAATCAAAATTGCGTTTCAACCTGTCGCAAATCATATACAGAAGCAATTCGGTATCTTTGGATATGCCTAACTTTCGATAGATAGTCCGCTTCTGTGTCTTGATAGTCCAAACAGACTTACTCAGATTATTTGCTACCTCTTTGTCGGCAAGTCCCTTGCAATACTCATTTGTAACAAGCATTTCCGCAGGAGAAAGGGAAATCATCACGCAACCCTTTCTACATCAAAAAGACCTTTTTTCTTATCAGTCTCTCCTACTTTCCAGTCTGCGCCTTCAACACAAAATTCCTCTCTTAACCGAGGAATTATTGTTCCTTTGATTGAAGGCTTCGCTTTCACTGGGAAAGTAAGAATATCTCCTACTTCCATATCTCTCAAAGCCGGAGTGTAGTTCTCTGTGATTATTTTCTTTTTCATTACTATAAAATTTTAATGATTAATATTTGAGTTCTCCCGAACCAATTCGATTGGCGGCATCACGCTTTATTCGGGAGATTTACTTAACTTTGGAGTGCAAAATCTAAAAATTAAGTAAGTATGGAGAAAAAATTATTCAAAAGTCAAAGGCAAACCGCTGAAGAACTTATTACAGAATACATCAATCTGTGCAACAAATACGATGAACTTGAACATATTGGGTTGAAAGTTGAACTCAAATTCTTTAGTATAGATAATCTGTTGCATTGGGCTCTTGACCTAATAGGGTTCCCACAAGATACAACTCTTGAAGCAGATGGAATAAACGGCAAATTCTTTTGCCGGGATTATCTTACCAACTCGACCTTATTAGATGAAGTATCTGGAGAGAATGTGCATAATTCTGTCGAAGAATATGTTGACTTTCTCTATAAAGAGCTTGAGATGTTGAAGAAAGAAGAACCTTTGCTTTTTCAGTAAGTTCTATTTGTGTTCCTTCTTTTGATACTATTCGAGTTATTAGCCCAGCGTGAGTTAATAAGTTCAGTATCTTTAGGACTTTCTTTAAAGGAAGTCCTAATTCTTTAGATAAAATGGAATTTGAAATTTTCATAAATTCGTCTTTTTATTCACTTTTATCACACTATCTACTTTCTGTTCTATAAGTTTTTGATACTCATTTAGAAGAAATTCAGCTTCGTCCTTTTCCAACTTCACCGTTATTATTGTCGGTTCCGCAGCATCATATATAGACGCTCCATAACCTGCATTCGGAATTGTAGCAATCATCTCTATTTGAGAGGAATGTTCCAATATGGATTTTATCTTACTTATTTTACCTGTTAAATTGTTGATTTCCTTATAGTCCATATACTTATATTTTTTAATATTCGTGCCCCGATAAGCTCTCTCTGCTCTTCTCAACGGAGTTATCAGCTACTGTACTTCACTGCATAACCGTTCGGGGCATGTCGGCTTCTTTATTTTACCCCACCACAATCAAGGACAAGTCTACTATCTGTTTACATGGGTATGCTTCGGAGTTCTTGTACCTTTCTCAGTACGAACTGCGGCAGATTTCACCGGGGCTGCACCCGTAACCCTACTCAAGTTTGCTTCTGCTGTCACCAGTTCCAAGTCTTTCGGGGTGTGTTGTTGCGGAGTATCGCCTCTCCTGCCTGAATCGAATGTCGGGCTTATATTAGCTCTCTATCTCCCATCAAAGGGTAGGCTCAAAGACCAGATAGAGATTATTTCTACTTTTTCAGAATATCCAAAAGCAACTCTTTATCCGCTTCCCAAAGATTGTAGCCTTTAGCAATCTTTCTTCTGAGATATTCACGTTCACCAATCATTGAGATTGCCTTTTCTCTCAAATCGCTTGCGCTCCATTTTTCAGCTTGGTCTATCAAGAAGTTAGAGAGAGATTTACGTTCTTCGTATAGTTCACGTACTGATACAGTCTTTCGTTCTATCTCTTTAAGTGCGGTTGGATTCTCAATCCACAGCTTACAAAAAGCGTCTTTATCAAGGTCTGTATTCATGTAGCATTCCTCAACCTCGGCATAACCCTCAACCGATAGTTTTAATCCTGTTCTCTCTTCAAATTCTTGTTGTAGCATATCTTTTAGTTTTAAGTTTATCAATTTTGGGAAAGCTGCCCGGTGAAGGGTAAAGTGTCCGCTTGCTATCACGAACCCTCGCGGCTTTTATCACCGGTATAGCACTGACCTTTTCTGCAGCTTTGTTTATATTTAGTCGCCTACGTAACGAGAACCGAAAGCACCTTTGCTGTTTGGATTGTAGTAGGCGGAAGATGGAGCGTTGAAGCAATCGTAAGTACTTCTTCTTTCCGGTTGTATTAAAGCAGCTTGCATAGCTTCTTTCTCTGCTTTTCTTGCTTCTTCATCAGCGATACGCTTCTTTTCATTAGCCCAAGCAACTTTCATGCAGTCACCGAAAGTCTGTACACCGTGAGTAAGCTGGTATAGCTTGAAATACTTTCTGTATATCTCATGAGCCGTTTTCATAATCTTGTGTAAATCGTACTTTTTCATTGTCTTACTCCTTTTTAGGTATATTGTTTTTTTGGTTATCTCGACAAAACTCGCTTACTTTGCTGTTGTTGTCATTGTTGATGTTGCAAAGATATAAGATTATTCTTATACACAACAATACAAATACAAGAATAATCTTATATTTAACTTTTATTAGAATTTATGGCTATTGGAAAAGAAATAACTGAAAATGATTTAGATTTCTACTTAACTATCATAGCGATGTTCTGTGCTTACAATGAAAGTTTGCACTTCTCAGATAAGATGTTTGCAGACATAACATCAGATATTGTAAAGAGAGATAGCATAATAGAAAAAATTGCTGAAGATGGATATATTACAGCAAAAAAAAGCAATAATATACCACACCGCTATACAATAGAAATCACATCAAAAGGTATTGATTTCCAAAATAGAGGTGGTTATATTGCAAATAAAAACAATAATAGAAAACAAAAATGGCAATCCTTATTCGGAAATCTTGGAAAAGATATATCAATAGCTATTATTAGCGCTATGGCAAGCGCTATTATCACATTGCTATTTACAGCATAATATGCCTATTATAGCACCTAACAAAGCTATTATTACTCTTAGAGAGGTATGAATAGATTCAAACTTGTTTTTATCCATAAAAAACATTTTTTGCAAATATAAGAAATATCTTACACACATGACGGGAAAAGAAATAATAAATAATGTTTTAGATGAATTGGATATTAAAGCTCCTACATTAGCCGAACAAATAGGGGTACTTTATCAAAGGATATTTGACCTGCAAAAAGGTAAAACAAAAAAAATATCTTCTCAGTTAGCCAATGCCATCATAAAAGTATATCCTCAGTTTCAATTATCTTGGCTTCTTACCGGAGAAGGGGATATGCTGACTGATGCTCCACCCCAAAGGTATCATTCCAATGCCCGCCAAGTAGACGACCTAAGCTATATGAATGTACCCGTTATACACATCAAAGCACAATGTGGCTATCTTGCAGGTTACGGAGATACTGAATACATAGATACCCTGCCGACAATGCCGGTTATCGTAGACCAGACCTATCACGGGAAATACCGCATATTCGAGGCGGAAGGTGACAGCATGGATGACGGCAGCCGTAATTCTATTTGCGACGGGGACAAACTACTTTGCAGAGAAGTAATACGCGATTTATGGCTCCCTAAACTCCATATCAACGACTGGTACTTCGTTATTGTACATCGAACAAAAGGAATATCCATTAAGCAAATCACTGCGCAAGACGATAACGGAAATATTACTTGTCATTCACTCAACGAATTATTTAATGACTACACTGTCAATCTTGACGATGTTATTGAAATATATAATGTAATAAAGGTTGTTGAACGTAGTATGAGATTATAACATCAATCTAAAAAAATAAATACTATGGATTTTAAAGACACTATTAAACAGCTCGCAGATAGAATCGAAAAGCTGAAAGAAAACATTCAGACAGAAGAAGCAACAAAAAATGCTTTTATCATGCCCTTTATTAATGCTCTCGGATATGATGTATTCAATCCTTTGGAAGTACTTCCTGAGATGACATGTGATATCGGTACAAAAAAAGGAGAAAAGATTGATTATGCTATTATGAAAGACGACCAACCTATTTTTTGATTGAATGCAAACATTGGAAACAAGACTTAAATCTGCATGACAACCAACTGTTACGCTATTTCAATGTATCAAAAGCTAAATTCGGTCTTTTAACCAATGGCATTATTTACCGATTCTATACTGATTTAAAAGAGCCTAACATAATGGATGATAAGCCATTTCTGGAAGTAGATATCACTGATTTAAGAGACAATCAAATTGAAGAATTGAAGAAATTCCACAAATCATATTTTGACATAGACAATATTTTGAACTCAGCTAGTGAATTAAAATATATGGGAGAACTAAAAGCTATCATACAAGAAGAATTCTCCTCTCCTAGTACTGATTTCGTAAAAATGTTTGCCACAAAAGTTTATGATGGTAGAATGCTTCAAAACATAATAGATCAGTTCACACCTTTGGTTAAACGCGCCATTTCTTCACATATCAACGATATTATTAATGACCGTTTGAAAGGAGCTTTGACTGTCAGTGATTCCAAAGTAGAGGAAAGTCAAACAAAGAATCCTGGAACTACAACAGAAGAAACTGAAGCAGAAGCAATCACAGAATCTAAGATTGTTACCACAGAAGAGGAATTAGATGCATACAGAATCGTAAAAGCTATTTGTAGAAAGAAAGTGGATATATCTCGTATAGTATACCGTGATGCACAGACTTACTTCAGCATTTTACTTGACGATAATAACCGTAAACCTATTTGTCGTATGTACTTTAATACAGCTACTAAATATGTAGCCACTATTGATGAAAACAAAAAAGATGTAAAACATATCATTGAGAATCTAGATGACATCTATAATTATGAGGATGATTTCTTTAAGGCAATTGATATGTATGAGCACAAAGATTAATGTTATTGTGATATTATGAACAATATAATTGCTAACTGCTTATGTCAGTGGAAAAACCCAAAACACTGCTCCCTTACCCCTACCTGTAAAGGTTGGGGATGCCGGTTCCTCGCCACTCCCATAGAGGAGCTACCGACCACTGACAAGGAGAAAGCAAAGTTGTTCTCCAAAGTGTATCGGGAAGCAAAAGAAAAGAGCGTTCTTGAGTGCCCACATTATCGTTCTTTGTTCATTGATGAAGTGCTTGAAAACATAAATGAAAGTAACGTAACATTACAAAACATGAATTGATTTTTCTCGTTTATTGTCGGACACCTATCTCAGCTAACCTGCAAAGAAGTGGTACACAGATTACAGCAATATTTCCAATACTATAAGTCTAGTTTAGTTTTTGTGTAAGCACTTCCTTCGTAAGCGAACGTTGGAAGTGCTTTTATTTATAGACTTATCAAGTACTAAAATACGGCAATGCTTGAACTTTGTATCAGAGCGTTTACAGAACATTGATAAAATTGTCTCTCTAAGCTATATTGCGAGAAGATACTCTGTTATTTGACACAATCCCCGTAGTTGAGCCGCTACGGGGATTTTTTACAAGTTATTATTGTATACTCTATTTTTATTTCCATATCTTTGGAATTTAGACAATAAACACCAATAATAATTTCAACAAATAAAGTGTGATTGTCAATTACAGGTCGAACTAAAAAACACATGAGACTATGGGCGAATACAAAACACCCGACATTTACATCAAAGAGAAAAACGCATTCGGAGATTCGATAGGCGATACGATGAAGAACCGTATTGGTAGCCATCAATCGCCCGGCAGAATTCATCGAGATTACATTCTGGCAGCAGATGCAGGAAAGCCGATAACGACGGATATTATAATATTTAATTGACAACACTGTAATATTTGAATAGTATGACAGACAAAAACGGAACAACTCAGAGCATTCAGACATGGCCTGTGCCTGAATTTCATTTCAGCGTGGAAATATCGAATGTGGGAAAAATCTTCTGCAAGGAAGTGTCGGGACTTGATGTCGAGTTCGATGTGATAGAATACCGTCCCGGTGACATGCCGGGCTTCACCAGGGGCAAGATGCCGGGCTTGCGCAAAGGCGGAGACGTGACCCTGAAAAAGGCGATATTAAAAGACGACAAGACACTCTGGGACTGGATAAATCAGGTGAAGACGAACATTATCCGGCGCGAAAGCGTGACCATTGCCCTGATAGACGAAAGCGGCATTCCGGTACATAGTTGGAAACTAACCAACGCATGGCCCCAAAAGTATACTATGGGAGGCTTCAAAGCCGATGGAAGCGGTGTATCCATGGAAAACATCGTACTGGCACATGAAAGTATAACACCGGATTAGAATAAATTCAATTGCCGGTATAACTTAGTTTTTGCGTAAGCACTCCCTTCGTAAGCGAACGTTGGAAGTGCTTTTATCCGGTAGAATCATTATACTTGTAGTTCCATACCCAAATTTTCCAATGATTATAAAGAATCCAAATAATCATATAAAGCGGGAAGCTTATCCCTGTCGAACTCAAATTGGCTTGCTGTCTTAGGAAGCTTGTCCGGAGACACATTGTCTGCATGTTCGCCCCATAAACATTCACGATCATATTCGATATTCTTATCCTCGAGTCCCGCATGTTCCTTCAGCCATTTACAAATCAGTTCTCCTAATTTCTTAGTGTCATACTTACATGTAGAATTCTGTTTTCTAACGTAGAGGATAAACTCATCATTACCCATTTTAATTATTTTACCCATCGTTTTTCTTTTAAATATTAAACATGAACAAATATATACAAACAAAAAAGAAACTAATTTCCTCAATGTCCTTTTTCCTGACTCATTTTCATAAACTCTTCTACTGTTCTGGTATAAATATTATCCCTCTTATTATAATAAACAATACTCATTAAGTTTGCCATATTCAAAACAACAGTACTTTCATTTTCCCTATTATATAAAAATATAGCAGAACCGCATTCACCTATATAATTATAATCCTGGTCTGTGTATTCCACACTGTTTTGCATTGTGATATGGAATCTTTGTTCATTGCTTTTCTTATCCAAATTCGCATTATATACGCCTAAAAGGACCATACAGGTAAGAATTGATATAAACAAAATAATTGCAGCAACCAAGTTATGGTAGACTTTCACTATCCGGAATCTGACTTTTCTATATGAGCGTAAATATAAACCGGCGTAAGGAAAACAAAGCATCAATAAGACAACAATCCAAAAGTATTTATATTTAGTTTCTATTGCTCCAATATAAATATTAAAAGGAATAATAATAGATGAAATAACAAATACTATAGGTATAGACAATAAATCTCTATGAAAACTTTCTTTCGCATCTTTTTGGTCATAGTATTTATTTATAACTCTCTTTTTACGTTTACAACGATGTATAATAGATAATACTTTATTTATGCAGGCATTTTGGATTTTGATATTCCTTAGTTTTTTGAATTCATAAAGAAATCTCTTTTGAGGAACTCGGGATAGAAATTGTAAGCCAAAGAAAGCCACAGAAAGCATAACTACTATAAGAATAGGAGTTAAAGTAGAAACCAATACTTCCGCCAGAGTAATATACGAGGTTATATTAATACCAAATTGATAATAATACACCATATAGTATGCAAATCCTATAATATATACAATCAGAGCTAAAACAGGAAGTATTTGTATTACATAAGTTTTTATCCAATTTTGTGTTGCCATAAATATTGATTTTATCCACCATTAACCTCTTCCCACGAACCGCCCGCTTATCTAAAGACTTGAGTCATCGGACGTCCTATCCACACTTGCGGCTGCCGCAATCCGAATATATAGGCTATGGTAGAAGCCACATCGTACTGCATCATGCTCTCGTGGAACACCCCATTTTTCCTCACGTTTTTACCGGAAATAATAAAGGGAGTCTCCATCTCCTGCATTGTCTTACCGCCATGTCCTTTCTTGATACCCCCATGATCTGCGGTAACGATAAATATTGTCTCCTTCAGCATGCCGGCATCCTTTACCGCCTGTACGATGCGTCCGACATAACTATCGAGTTCCTTCAACTTGGCATAATATTCGGGCGTATCATGACCTGCCTTATGCCCCACATGATCCGGATTATCGAAACAAACGGCAAGCAGCGTCGGTTGTTTCTCCTTAATATAGTTCTCGGCCATGCTGCACAACGCTTCGGGATATTGATTATAATCCGGCGCTTTCGCATAATGGCTCAACGATAGAGTATCCACAAGATATTTAATGCCGTTCCACTCATACAAACAACCTATTTCGGCTTCCGGCCGGGCATCTCTCAACTGTCGGAAGATAGTGGGAAATATACCGTGTTCATTTAATATGCGCGAAGGTAATTCGGGAGTTTTGGAACCCCATTCCGTATATCCGTGCAATTCAGGTCCGGCACCCATAAACATAGATGCCCAGTTTACAGCACTGGAAGAGGGTAATACAGAACGTTTTTCCAAAGTATAAGAACCCTCTGCCATTAATTGTTTGATATGGGGAATGTCAGCTTTGGAAACACTGTAAGCCCCCCAGCCATCCAATCCGATTAACACTACATGCTTGGCTTTACTCTTGGCCGAACACGGGATAACAAAAAGACACGCTGCAATGAGGAGTAAAAACAGCGGAACGATTACTTTTTTCATAGATATTTTCTTTATGGTTTACAAAAATAGCAACAACGCATGGAATAACCAAATATATACAAACCTACTTCGCGGCCTCATGCGCATGTTCAGCTTCCATCGCCTCGGCTTGGGTCTTATGAACTGTGCCGTGCGGGTGCTCAACGGGAGCATAAATCGAATACAGTTTGATTGGTTCATTACCCGTATTCACCAGATTATGCCATTTTCCGGCAGGCACGAACACCGAATAATCCGCCTTTACTTCCTGCACAAAATCGAGTTTATCCTCTGCATCCCCCATCAGGACACGTCCCTCTCCTTGTTCGATACGGAGAAACTGGTCAATATCGGGATGCAATTCCAAACCTATATCGCCGCCGACCGGAATCGTCATCAGCGTTACTTGCAGATTTGTACCCGTCCACAGGGTGGTACGGAAATTCTCATTACCCACGGTATAAGCTTCGATGTCCAAGACGGTCGGAGCATTGCCGTAATCTTTCAGAACAATCTCTGGAGCGTTTTCGGGAGTACTTTCCGATGCGTCACCGGAATTCGTCTGTCCGCAGGACGCTGTCACCAAGAGGGTAACCGCCAACAGTCCCATGCGGAAAAAGTGCTTGTCAGTATTCATAATCCAATAATAATTTAAGTGTACTTTATAATATAAAAACCATTCGGAACCGCCGTATCGCCGATACCGGTATATCGTTACCCAAGAGGGGGATATCCCCTTCAGAATACCCCCTTCCGTTATACAAACGCGTTGAAACGCCGTTACACCGGCGTATTAAAAAAGCTTATTGCTTCTTATATCCGCATTTAGGACATACCCCTTCCTCATTCAGCGAAATGCCGCACAAAGGACAACGTTCGATATCATTCTTCGTATCGAACTCGGCCGAACCTGCATTCACGCCGCTGGTAAAGGTAATCTTGGCAATGTTCAGTTTCTCTTTCAGCAGGTCGTACACGATTTTAATCATGCCTTCCACAGTCATGGTTTCCTTGGTCACCACCAAACGGCAGTCGGGATACGCGGTGGCGAGCGGAGTTTTAAACGCTTCACCCTTCATCTTGTTCTGAGGATGACCGTTCTTGATACCCTGCTTTTCATAAACATCGAGGATGGCCGGCAACAACGGGTCATCTTCACGCAGCACGAGGGCATGGTCGAAGTTCTTCAGCACGTCCCAAGCCACTTTCTGAATCTCGTTACACGGATACACCATGTTTACTCCTTCATTCACCGTGTCTTCCACCTCAATGGTCAATACGCCTGTATGGCCGTGAAGATACTGGGCTTCGCCTTGGAAACCATAAAATCTGTGTGCATACTGCAAATCGAAAGTTGTGATACTTCTCATTTTCAAATCATTTTTTAGTTAAACATTTATTAAGTGTTATCTGTACCTGTATCTTGTCGATATCGTCCGATACAAGGTTTTTGCTTTCCAGATACTGTTGTATCATCCGTGTCAGTTCGGGGTCTTCATAATCCATTATCTGCTGTCCGTTAAACAGATGATGGTGACTATGAACCGTGATGTCATAATAGCATTTTCCCGTATCGGGGTGGCATACCAGCGACAGCAAACCCGCCTTACAGAACGAATCAAGAATACGATACACCGTAGAGAGTGTGATTTCCTTATCTTTCGATTGCACACAGGAGATAATCTCCTCAATCGGAGCGTGACGCAACTCCGTCATCGCTTCATATACGGCTTTGCGCTGGGGAGTCAATTTCAGTCCGGCTTCTCTTATTTTATCTGTTCCTTCCATTTATCCATCTTATTTTGCGACAAATATATTGCGAATATTTTGCAATTGCAAATTTTTCGCAATAAAAAGCATATAAAATTTCAAATTCAAAGGAAATATAAAGAATCAGGTAAGTTCTCACCATTCGTTTCAACCCTTTCGTCTTTTCATTGTTATACTGATAAACGGTAATTATATGGACTCCCAACTCTCGGACATACGAAAAGAATATAAGAAAGGCAAGCTCACCCGTAACACCATCTCGGAGAACCCTTTCGAGCAATTCGCCCGCTGGCTCGACGATGCCCTGCATTGCGGCGAGGACGAACCTACGGCCATGATTGCGGCCACCGTCTCGCCCGACGGCTGCCCCTCTACCCGCACCGTCCTGCTGAAAGGCGTGGAAAACGGCCGATTCATCTTCTTCACCAACTACGAAAGCCGCAAGGGAAGGCAGCTCGCGGCCAATCCGCACATCTCCCTCTCTTTCGTCTGGCATAAGCTGGAGAGACAGGTACACATCGAGGGTATAGCGGAGAGATGCACTCCCCGCGAATCGGACGCCTACTTCTCCACCCGACCCTACAAAAGCCGGATCGGCGCAAGAATATCCCCGCAAAGCCACGTTATCGGCAGCCGGATGGAAATCATCCGCGCCTTTGTAAAAGAAGCCGCCAAACTGGCCGGACAAACCGTGCAGCGTCCCGACAACTGGGGCGGCTTTGCCGTCACCCCCACCCGCTTCGAGTTCTGGCAGGGACGTGAAAGCAGACTGCACGACCGCTTCCGATACACGCTCCGCAAGGCGGCGCCCGTTCCCGCATGGACAATACTCCGCCTTGCCCCCTGACCGGGCATCCGGCTCTTATATCCTACAAATAAACCTTAAAATGAAAAACAAACTCATAACGCTGCTGTTAGAGGGAAAAACTTAAAAGAAGATAGTTATGAATTATGGAATCAGTGTTCTCTTTCGCGCCATCCCACTGTTGATGGCCTTGTTTTGTTTTGGTTACGGAGCTTTCGTGCTCGGCATGGGAACAGACCCGGCCAGGTACGTTGCCGGCCCGGTAGTGATGTCATTGGGAATGATATGCATCGCCTTGTTCGCGACGGCGGCAACCATTATCCGGCAGATAATCCACACGTATAACACGGTCGCCAAATACGCCCTGCCCGTTCTTGGCTATCTGGCCGCCCTGCTCACGTTCATCTACGGCTGGAAATACTTCAGCGAAGCCCCTACCGCCGGACATTTCGTAGCCGGACACGTCATCTGCGGCGTAGCCTTCATCACCGCTTGCGTGGCCACCACCGCCACTTCGTCCACCCGCTTCACCCTTATCCCCGCCAACTCCGACGCTACGGGTCACGACACACCCCCGCAGGCCTTCAGCGCCATACAGGGCAACATTCTCATCGCCGTTGCAGCGCTGCTGGCACTCACCGCCTGGATATGGACTATCTGGCTGCTTGCCAAGAGCGACGTTCACAACGCCTACTACATTGCCGGACACGTCATGGCAGGCATCTCCTGCATCTGCACCAGTCTCGTGGCGTTGGTGGCGACCATCGTACGCCAGATACGCAACAGCTACTCGCACCCCGAACGCAAATGGTGGCCTGCCGTGGTACTCGCGATGGGCACTCTCGGCATCCTCTGGGGCTTGCTGGTAACGACCGAACACAATCCCGCCAAATCATCCATCGGTTATATCATGATAGGTTTAGGACTGGTTTGTTACAGCATCTCGAGCAAAGTCATACTGCTTGCGGCCATCTGGCGCAACACCTTCAAGCTGGCCAACCGCATCCCGCTGATACCGGTATTCACCGCCTTGGCCTGCCTGTTCCTCTCCGCTTTCCTCTTCGAGATGGCGGGCATGCACGAGGCTTACTTCGTACCCGCGCGCGTACTGGCAGGCTTGGGCGGCATTTGTTTCACGCTATTCTCCATAGTCAGCATACTGGAAAGCGGTACCTCAAAAGGGTAACCGCTTATCCCGCAATCTCTACGTCGGTAAAAATGTCCACACTCTCGGCGTGATGCGCCACGTAGGCCGCCGGCCCCGTATCGCCCGATTTCATGATGTCGTACACCACGTCCGTCTTGTTCTTGCCCGTAATCAGGAATACAATCTTCCTCGCGTTGAACAGCAGACACCCCGTCATGGCGATGCGCGGCTGCCCGTTATACGGGTTCACGCTCGCCTCGTACGGATGGAAAGAAGACAGCAGATACTCCTGTCCGGGGAAGATGGACGACGTATGCCCGTCATCTCCGGCTCCCAGCAGTACCAGGTCGAACGCCGGGAAGCCCCGCCGCAGAGGAACCGTGCCGAACACCAGGTTCGAGTAACGCTTCGCCTCTTTCTCCGGATGGCGGCAAGCGCCGTCGATGGGAAACACAAACTCATCCGGCATACCCACCTCTCTCAGCAGCAGCCGCAGCATGGTGCCGTAGTTGCTGTCCGAGTCTTTGACGGGTACGCAACGCTCGTCCACCCAGAAGATGCGCATCCGCATCCACGGAGTTTCTTTCTTGAACTCATGCGCCCAAATGTCAAACATAAGGGAAGGCGTCGTCCCCCCACTGAAAGCAATGTGGAAGATTCGCTCCGGCTCCCGGTTCATCATGTCTATTATGTACCGGATAAGAGCCCGTGAGGTCGAAGTCGCGGCAGGATATATATAACTTTTCATAATTCGCAATATTCATCGGTATTCGTCAAATTCTTGCACGGGTTCGTCCATTCGGCTCCGTGCTCGCGCATCATCGCTTCACTTTCCAGAGGACCCCAGGTTCCTACGGGATAACCGTACAGCGGCGCCTCGGGATGCTCCTGCCAGAATTTCAGTACAGGGTCGAAGAAACGCCATGACGCGTCCACGGCATCGCTGCGCGTAAAGAGTGTCTGGTCGCCCTGTATGCAGTCCTCTATCAGGCGGGCATACGCGTCGCCGGTGGGCAGTCCGCCCAGGTCGGAATAGCTGAAGTCCATCATCACCTGCTTCACATCGAAACCCGGTCCCGGAACCTTCATGCCGAATTTCAGCACGATGCCTTCGTTGGGTTGCAGGCGCAGAATCAGTTTGTTGGCACGCGGGCAGTGGCCGCCCTCGCAACGGAACATCTGGTGGGGCGTCTCACGGAAGTGCACCACGATTTCGGTCACTTTCGTCGGCATCTGCTTCCCGGTACGGATATAGAAAGGCACGCCGCTCCAACGCCAGTTGTCGATACCAATCTTCATGGCGATGTACGTTTCCGTACGTGAGTCGGGAGCCACATTCTTCTCCTCACGATAGCCGGGCTTGGTGGCGGATGCGGTATATTGCCCGCGCACGATATGCTCGTTCAGGTCTTCCTCGGTGAGCGGAGAGAGCGATTCGTACACTTTCACCACCTCGTTGCGGAAGTTATCGGCATTGAACACCGCGGGCGGTTCCATGGCAGTGAGCGCCACCAGTTGAATAAGGTGGTTCTGCACCATATCGCGCAATGCTCCGGCTCCCTCGTAGAAGCCGCCGCGCTGCTCGATGCCCAGATTCTCCACAGCCGTTATCTCTACGTAGTCGATGTAGTTACGGTTCCAAAGCGGCTCGAAAATACCGTTGGCGAAGCGGAACGCCAGAATGTTCTGCGCGGTTTCCTTGCCCAAAAAGTGGTCGATACGGTAAATCTGGTGCTCCTCGAACACCGAGGCATAGATACGGTTCAGCTCGCGCGCCGAGTCCAAATCATAGCCGAAAGGCTTCTCCACGATGATACGCGTATGGGGACGGTTCAGTCCCGCAGCCTTCAGGTGCAGAGGAATCACGCCGTACAGCGACGGCGGAGTGGCCAGATAGTACAACATGCCGTCCGGCTCCTGCTCGCCCGTCAGCTCCTGCAGGCGGGCGGCCAGTCGGCCGTAATCGGCGGCTTCGGCGGGATTGAGCGAGAGATAGTACAGACGGTCGCAGAAGTCGGCCATGCGGTTGTCCGCATGCTCTTCCGGGGTTACAAAACGCTCCATCTCCGTCCGTATATAGGTACGGTAGGTATCATCCTGATATTCGGTACGTCCGATACCTAAAACAGCGAAATCTTCCGGTAAGCGGTTATCCTTGTACAGCGCATACAGTGCCGGCATCAGCTTTCGCTTCGTCAGGTCGCCGGAAGCGCCGAAAATTATCATCACAAATTTACTCATAGCTTTATGTTTGTTTTTTTGGGGGGCATTTCAGTAATCTTTCTCCGAGAGGGGGCTACACGTTGTAGGTTCCCGACTTCGTATCTCCGCCGTGTCCCGTCCAGTTTTCGTGGAAGAATTGTCCTCGCAGTTCGTCCACACGCTCAAAGGTGTGCGCTCCGAAATAGTCGCGCTGCGCCTGAATCATGTTGGCCGGCAGCTTGGCCGACACGAGCGAGTAGAAATAGTTCAATGCCGACGAGAAGGCGGGAACCGGAAGTTCCTCTTTCATGGCCTGCGCCACCAGATGTTTCCAGCCGGAAAGCAGTTGCTTCATCTCGTTACTGAAATAGGGAGCGAGCAGAAGATGCTGCGGTTTCCCTGCCTGCTCGAAAGCGGCGGCGATGTCATTCAGGAAGATGCTGCGGATGATGCAGCCGCCACGCCACATACGGGCTATGGAAGCCAGGTCGAGGTTCCACCCGAAAGCGTCCGAGGCGCGTTGCAGTACGGCGAAGCCCTGTGCATAGGACACCAGCTTGGACGCGTACAGCGCCGAATAGATGTCTTTCACCATTTCGGGCTTGTTGTACACCACGTCCGTGCGCCGGCACACAAAATGCTTGGCGGCCGATTCCCTCAGGCTTTTCTGCGCCGACAGGCTGCGTTCGAATACCGCCGTGGCAATCAGTCCCAGCGGCATGCCTAGCTCCATCGCGTTGATTACCGACCACTTGCCGGTACCTTTCTGTCCGGCGGTATCCAGAATTTTATCTATCAGATAGCCGCCCGACTTATCCTTGTGCCGCAGGATGTTGGCCGTAATCTCAATGAGATAGCTGCGCAACTTGCCCTCGTTCCAAGTCGAAAAGACGGAAGACATTTCCTCGTTATTCAGTTGCAACAGGCTCTTCATCACCCAGTAGGCTTCCGAGATGAGCTGCATGTCGCCGTATTCGATGCCGTTGTGAATCATCTTGACAAAGTGTCCCGAACCTGCCGGGCCCACCCACTGGCAGCACGGCGTGCCGTCGGACGCTTTGGCGGCGATGCTTTGCAGAATCGGTTTCACCTCGTCCCAAGCGGTCACCGAACCACCCGGCATGATGGAAGCGCCGTTCAGCGCGCCCTCTTCACCGCCGGACACGCCTGCGCCCACAAAACGGAATCCTTTCTCTTCGGCCGACGCCACGCGGCGGTTGGTATCTTCGTAGTTGGAGTTGCCGCCGTCTATCAGTATATCGCCCGGCGAGAGCAACGGAAACAGTTGTTCCATCAGTTCGTCCACGGCACTGCCTGCACGAACCATCATCATTATTTTACGCGGCGCGGCCACCGACTCCACAAAACGGGCTATATCCGTATAGCCGCAAATGCTCTTACCACGTGCGCGGCCGTTGATAAAACGGTCTACCACACCTTCTTCAATCCCCGGAACCGTACGGTTGTAAACCGATACCTGCCAGCCTTTATCCGCCATATTCAACGCCAGATTTTCACCCATTACGGCCAGCCCTATTAGTCCAATGTCAGTTTTATTTAAATTCTCCATATATTGATACTTGTAAAATTTATCTTTATAGTTGAAACAATATGCGCCCGCTATTTGTTCATGTCAAGTTTGAAATTATTCCATATTTTGTTTAACTTTTGATTAACCGCTCGTTTCAAGGAAAATCAATTACAAATATCCCGGATTTACGGGCGGTTCGTCAAGCAGTGAAGCGGCGTCGAAACAGGGACACTCCTTTATCCATTCTTCGGGCTCTATCTCGCCGTTACCGTTCAGGTCGGGACTGAGGTCGCGGTGCCCGCAAAGGCGGCTGCCGGGATAGTCTTTCAACAGTAGCAGGACGAGCGCTCTCAGGGAGTGTTTCTGAAAATCGGTACGGGTATCGGCAGGCCGTCCCCGCTCGTTCAGCCCGCCCTCGTAGCAGATGCCGACGCTGTGGGCGTTGTAGCCTCTGGCATGCGCACCGGGACGTTCCAAAGGCCGGAGCGTCTTTATATCACCGTTCTTACGGATGTAAAAATGATAACCTGCGCCGGAAAAGCCCCGGCGCAGGTGGTCTGTTGTCAGGTCGTGTTCCGTATAGCTGCGGTCGCAGCGGGTGGCGGAACAGTGGACAACGATGAGGTTGATGAATCTCATTTTGAGTTATGAGTTATAAGTTATGAGTTATGACTTGGCTACATGGGCATTGCGTGTGCGCCCAATGCGCCGAGAACGGCCGATGCTACTGCGATTACGATTTTGAGGAGCTTGTCCCACCAGGTTGATTTTGTTGACATAAGAGTTTAGGATTTAAAAGATGAATACATAAAGTTATTGTTCAGTCGGGAAATCAGGACGGAAAGGCTATCCGAGAGGGTTCTCCTCTTCGCCGCTGTTGCCGCCGCCATTACCGCCGCCCGAGCTGCCGTCAGCAGGTTTATCCAGCGAGAAAGCCACATTGGCCGGACTACGGGTGACGGCCGTACTGCCATTCACCAGCTTGAGCCCCTTGTCGGGCACGAAGCGGATATTCACTTTGGAAATATTCCTGACCGTACAATCTTCCGACTTCTCCACACCCGGACAGCGGAACGTCATGTGAAGCGTACCGAGCTGATTCAGTTTCACCTTGTCGCCGTTGGCAAGATTTGTCTGAATTTCTTCCACAAGGGCTTCGATTACGTGCTTCACATCGCCTTTCGTCATGGCGCAATTTTTCTGAATACTGGCGGCAAGGACATCGATATCCACCGTGCCGCAGGTTTTGGGTTTCTGACGAAGATAATACAGTTTCTGAGAATCAGGATTCGTCACATCCTTTCGGCGCAGAAAGCGCTCTACAAGTACATCCATAAAAAATAAAGTTTAGGTTAAAAAAATACATATCAAAATTCCATGTAAAAAGGAAGAGTAAACAGGCGCCTTAATCAATGATTTTCCCTTTCTTTAAGCATATAACAAAGATACGAAATCTACGAGGCGAAGTCAAGTATCCAGCCATTTATTTTCTATAATTCGTTCACTTTTTTCTCTGAAAATCAGGTAAAAAAACAGACGGTCTGTTTGCTCCGTACAGACCGTCTGTTTCACCGTTGCAGACCATGCGTTTACCCTGTTTGCACCGTCTGTTTTTTCATATTCTCCTATATAAGTAATGAATACATTATAATCGGATTGTTATTTCGCGTTTCTCATCAGCCATTCCGTAGGCGGAACATATTCGCCAAGTTTCGTCATGCTGGGGTTATGCGCAAAGTACACATCCCCTGTCTCACCGTTGCGGTGCTTCGCCACCATCACCACTCCCAAACACTCCGTAGGATACTTGCTTACCGGTTCTGTCTTGATGCCCGACAGCGCAGGGCGGTAAAGCAGCATCACCATGTCCGCGTCCTGCTCGATAGCCCCGCTTTCGCGCAGGTCGCTCAAGATAGGACGGCTGAAAGGCCGTCCGTCGCTTCCCCGGTTCAACTGGCTCAGGAGCAGAACGGGCACATTCAGTTCTTTTGCCATGAGTTTCGCCTTGCGGGTGGTCTGCGCCACCTCTTGTTCGCGGTTGCGGTTCTTCTGGTCGGACTTCATGTCGCAGAGTTGCAGATAATCCAGAATAATCATGTCGCACTTGCCTTTGCTTTGCAGCATACGCGCCGAAGAGCGCACCCTGTCCATGCTCGTCACCGGATGGTCGTCCACGTGGATAGGCAGTACACGCAAGCCCGTAGCGGCTCTCCTCACCTGCTCCACCTCGTCGGCGGTGAGCTGTCCGCCGCGCAGGTGGCGGGCATTGACATCCGGTGAGGCGGCCACCAGCCAGCGGTCGCCCAGGCGCTCACCCTGCATTTCGAGGCTGTACACCGCCACATGATGTCCTGCGGTGGCGGCCGCACGCGCCAGATGCAGGGCGAAGGCCGTCTTGCCTACGGCGGGACGGGCGGCAATGACATTCAAGTCACCCCGCTGCCAGCCCGAAGTCAGGCGGTCGAGGTCGGCCAGACCGGTGGGGATGCCTGTGATGCCGTTTATGCCGGAAGCCTGACGGGCATCCACTTGTTGCAGCGTATCATCCATCAAGGTATCCATATCGCGCAGATGGTCGATAGTGCCGCATTCTCCCTCAAAACGGTCCAGCAGGTTGTGGGCATCCACCAGCGTGTCGGCAATATCCGTGGTTTCATCGGCGGCAAGGGCCAGCAATTTATGGAAGCCAAGTATCATTTCACGCCGCAAGTGCTTCTCATGCAAAATCCGCACATGATACTCCAAATGCACCGACGACACCACCCTGCCGCTGATACGGACCAGTTCATACGGCCCGCCCGCAGCATCCAGCTTGCCGCGGGCGCCAAGCTCGTTCTTCACGGTGATGATATCTATCTGCCTGCCATCCCGGTACATCGCCTGCAAGGCGGCATAAATAAGCGCATTCTTCTCAAAGTAGAACATTTCCGGACGTAGCCGGTCGGCCACCATCGGCATGGCCTCACGCTCTATGAGGCAGGCGCCAAGTATAACTTCTTCAAGTTCCGCATCCTGCGGGTTCAGTATTTCACTCATTGCATTACGGTTATCATCGTCGGCCGCCGGCCGCTAATATTCGTATTCATTCAAGAAAGCCTTGTTGGAGAGGTAGTTCACGGCTTGCAGGCAGAACAAGGTGCTGTTGAGATGGCCGTAATAGTTTTCGATGTTTTCTACGGCGGCGGTACGTTCGTTGGCGGAGAGCCTGTTCCAGCTTTTGCGCGCTTTGGCGGGATTCACTTTGTCCTTGCGGGTAATCTCGTGGTACTGCTCCCAGAAATCATTGAAACCGTTGTCGGGCGGTGTGGCGGACGCCGCTTCCTTTTTCGGCGTGCGGGGTATCCAGGCGTCATAATCGGGGATGCGGATATGGGTGGAATGTCCGTCGTCCAGATGCACCAGCCGTTTGCAATCGAACATTTTTTTGAAGAAACGCATGGTACGGCTACGTCTCCAACCGAAAATTTCGGTCCACTGCATATAGCAAGCCATAGTGTATTTTCTTTTTTCTTAAAAATCAATAGCTTACAAAATATCCCAGTTTGACAGGTAACGATTTAGAAACCAGCGAAAATCTGTATTCCACTTCGTTTTGCAGTAATTCAAAAGAACGCCTTTTAGCATTACAAAGATAGGCATTATAATTGGATTATAATAGGTTTTAGCCTACAAAAAGTGAATTCCATATATTTTTATTGCTCAATTACTGCTAACTTCACTAAAAATGAGTAATTTTGTACTTTAATAAGTATGAGTGTTACCATGGTTGTAAAAACAATAAAATTGACATCACTATTTGTCAATACTGAAAATTATAGATTTGAGCCTCTGTCTTCACAAAAGGAAGCGATAGACAAGATGGTAGAGGACCAAGGGGATAAATTATATTCTCTTGTAGACGATATTGTAACTAATGGTCTTAGTCCAGTCGATTTAATCATTGTAACGCCTAACGAAGATAACAACAAATATATAGTACTCGAAGGTAATAGGAGAATAACATCATTAAAATTATTAAACAATCCAACATTAATTGATGACAAGTACATTTCTTTAAGGAAAAAATTTCAGAAATTGCAAAAAGAAAATCCTAATGCTATTTCTGAATTGAAGAATATTGCTTGCGCTGTTTTTGAAAACCCAACGGAAGCTGATATTTGGATAAAACGTAAACACTCGGGAGAGCTGAATGGTATCGGTACAGTTACTTGGAATGCTCAACAAAAGCAAAGATTCGAGGAGAAGACAGAAGGAAAATCATCGATTCCATTGCAAATTATCACTTTATTGAAATCACAAGATAATGTTTCTGATACGATTAAGGATTCGTTATCCAAACTAAATATTACCAACCTGCAACGTTTGATGTCAGACCCTTATGTTAGAGAACACCTTGGTTTGGGAATTAACAATGGAACTTTAGTTTCAAAGGTTGAAGTGTCAGAAGTCGTCAAGGGGCTTATAAAAGTTGTTACGGATATTCTTAATCCAGAATTCAAAGTTTCAGAAATCTATAATAGAGAAAAAAGGAAGCAATATATTGACAATTTTGACACGAACCAAAAGCCAGACCTATCTAATGAAGCGTCTGAACAATGGAGTGTTCAAGATATTGTAGACAATAAAGGGCAGGTATTAATAAATAGTGAACGCAGAGAAATAAAAAAGGCTAATAATCAGAAAGCTAGAAACAGAGCTGGCTTAGTGCCCAAGACTTTGATTTTGCATATCAACAACCCCAAAATCAATAAAATTTTTGAGGAGTTAAAACATATCCAAGTTAAAACATGTCCTAATGCATCTTCTGTACTGCTGAGAGTGTTTTTAGAATTGTCAGTTGATGCTTATTTGGAAAGATATGATTTGGTAAAAAACAATGCTATAACTGCGTGTTCTTCCAAAGAGGATTTGAACGGGAAAGTTTGTAAAGTATTAAATCATATGACCCAATTAGGAACAATGAGTAATGATTTATCTAAAGGTATAAGGTCTGAAATAAATGATAAAAATTCAGTCCTATCCATTGAATCCTTGAATGCATATGTTCATAATGAGTTTTTCTATCCTAAAGCAGACAATTTGATTATAGGATGGGACAACATAGAAAGTTTTTTTATCCAATTATGGGAATCTATAAATAAAGAATGACATTATGGAGTTTTTATCACCTTTAAGATATCCCGGTGGAAAGGCAAAAGTCGCTGATTTCGTACAGTGTTTAATCAAAGAAAATGCATTGCTTGATGGTACTTATGTTGAGCCATATGTAGGAGGTGGTTCTGTTGCTTTATCCTTGCTCTTTAATGAATATGTTAGTGATATATATATAAACGATAAAGACATATCTATTTATGCCTTTTGGTATAGTGTTCTTAATAACACGGATGCTCTTTGCCAATTAATTAAGGATACTCCCATAAATGTCGAAACATGGTTTAAGCAAAAAGAGTTTCAGCAGAATAAAGAAAATAGAAATGTTGATTTATTAAATTTAGGGTTTTCCACTTTCTTCCTAAATAGAACAAATCGTTCAGGAATTTTAAAAGCTGGAATCATAGGTGGATACGACCAAACTGGAAATTACAAGATTGATGCGAGGTTTAACAAAGAAGATTTGATAAAAAGGATTCAACGTATAGCAGACTACGCGGAGAGAATTCATCTAACAAATGACGATGCTGTTACTTTAGTGCAACGATTAAAAGATGAATTACCTTACAATACTCTATTATATTTAGACCCGCCATACTATATAAAAGGAAAAGGGCTTTATCTGAACTACTATAATGACACAGACCATCAAAACATCGCAAATGCTATAGGTGCAATAGTAAATTGTAAGTGGATTGTCTCTTATGATAATGTGCCATTCATAACCAACCTATATTCAAAATATAGGCAACAATGTTTTGAATTGAATTATAGTGCGAGTAACTCAGGAAAAGGTGAAGAAATAATGATATTTTGTGACGATATAGTTATTCCCAAACACAAATTATTTAATCATTCAACAAAGTGAAAATAACTCACATTCATATCGAAAGGTTTCGAGGCTTCCAAAATGAAGACTTTGAAGTAGGCTCTCAATTAACAGCAATTGCAGGACAAAACGGAACTCAAAAGTCAACATTACTGGGTATTGTAACACAAACCTTCACTCTTAAGCCTGAGGATCCAATGAGAGCGGAAAAACCTTTGTGTGGTGGTAGCTATATTTCTGCATTCAAAGATAAGTTTAGATTATCGCCCATTTTTGATAGACCTAAAGGTCATGAATGGACCATTTCTTTTGATATAGGAGTAGATGACTTTACTGTCGAAAGCATCAAACGTACTGGAGACCCTAATGTGCGATTTTGGAAGAAAGGAGCAAGGCAAGAAGGGGATGGATATATCTCCTTTCCCACAATCTTTTTAAGTTTAAAGCGGTTAGTTCCTATGGCAGAGGAGGCCAAGATTATAACTGATGACACATTATTAACTCCAGAGGAACTAAGTGAGTTTAAACAATTACACAATAAAATTCTAATAGTACAAACTCCCATTTCTTCTGCAACAACAATAACCTCAAAAAATAAGCAATCTATAGGCGTATCCACTGAATTATACGATTGGAATCAAAACTCTATGGGACAAGATAATCTGGGCAAAATTATCTTGGCATTATTTTCTTTTAAAAGATTGCATGACAAATATCCCCAACAATATAAAGGTGGAATTCTTGCCATTGATGAGATGGATGCTACAATGTATCCAGCGTCTCAAGTTGAGCTATTAAAGATTTTGCGCAAATATGCGTCTAAACTTAATTTGCAAATTTTATTTACTACTCATTCAATGTCTCTTCTTAAGGTTATGGACGATTTAGTTCAAGAAGTAAGTAAACAAGAAGAAACAGCTAAGTAGGTAAAGATTCTTTATCTAAAGAAAGTCGATGACAAGATAACAATCAAACAAAATGTAGATTTTAAAGGTATTAAATTGGATTTGAATGTTGTTGCAGAAGGAAAAAAACGTAAGAAAAACAAAATTACTGTATATACAGAGGATAATGAAAATATATTATTCGTTAAAGCTATTTTAAAGACTAAAGCATCTATATTAGATTTTGTAGATGTAACTCTGCCGTGTTCAACCTTAACTGAACTTGTAAATAAAAACATACCTGCATTTAAACACCCATATTCTATCATCATATTGGATGGAGATGTTAGGATGAATAGGGCGTATCTTAAGAAAATAAAAAATGCAGATAACATTTTAATATTGCCAGGGAACAACTCTCCTGAAAGACTGCTGGCATCCTATTTGTATAATCTCTCTGATGCAGATCCATTATGGGGCAATATAGCAAATGGATATACCAAACAATTATGTTTCCGAGACTATACTATGGAACAAATAAATGCAGGAGGTGAGTTGGGGCGTCAAGATGCAAAAAAATGGTTTAATGGTCAGTTGGAATATTGGGGACGAAATGGTAATAAGGTTTTTAATCCCTTTTTACGTTCGATTCCTATCGAAGTACAAGAGTTTAAAAGAAATTTTGAAAATATGATAAAACGGTATATTTATGACTAAACTTCCGGTGACCACAATAAAGGAGCTTAAATGCCGAAAGTATTCTTTGGGTTCTTGGTCGATATATAATCAGAATCAGACTTTCTCTTTCATTAACCGAATAAGATACTGTTTCTTTTAGAGCTTTTGCTCAGGCACACTCAGTGAAACAGTGTCTGATTATCAGTTATGATTGCTTGAATTTATATTTAAGTCCATACTCTTCAAGTTTACTGTATAGTGTAGCTCTGCTTATTCCCAACAGTTCGGCGGCGGCACTCCGGTTGCCGTTTGTCTGCTTTAACGCACGCATTATCCGCTCCTTATCCTCCGCATCATTGCGCAGGGCGAAGCTGACAGGTGAGGTCGGTTTCGTCACGGCAAGTTCAAGATGCTCTTTCGTGACCACACCTTCCTGAGCCTGCAACACGGCTCCCATGATTTTCTGCCGAAGCTCCCGCACGTTGCCCGGCCATGCGTGGGTCAGCAACGCTTTACGGGCTTCGGAACTGAAACCGCTCACATTGCACTCCAGTTCCTTGTTGGCTATCTCGCGGAAGAACTCCGCCAACGGCATGATGTCCTCCTGACAGTCACGCAAGGGCGGCACGGTTATCACGAAGTCTTGCAGACGGTAGAGTAAATCCTGCCGGAAACGCTTTTCGCTCACTGCCGCCTCCAGATCCTCGTTGGTGGCGGCGATGATGCGGACGTTGAAACTCTTGTCCGATTTGTCACCGACCGGGCGATACCGCCTCTCCTGTATGGCACGGAGCAACATCTGCTGGGTCTCCAACGCAAGGTTGCCCACCTCGTCAAGAAACAGCGTGCCTCCTTCCGCCTCATGGAAATATCCTTTCTTGGTGCTGTCCGCACCCGTGAACGCGCCTTTGACGTGTCCGAAGAAAGCCGACGGCGCAAGTTCTCTGGATAGCGAACCGCAGTCCACCGCCACGAAGGGCTTGCCAGCCCGTTTGCTCTTGTCGTGCAGATGGTGGGCGATATGCTCCTTGCCTGTGCCGTTCTCTCCGAATATCATCACGCTCATGTCGGTGACGGCTACCAACTTTATCCTGTGCATGATTTTCTGAAAGGCGGAACCTTCACGGGCGAAAACGGGCATCCGGCTGTGTCTCGACTGACGCTCTTTCTGTATGGAGCGGATAAGGGGGACGAGTTTGTCCTCTATCAGTTTCTTCGGAATATAGTCTATCGAACCGAGTTTCATGCTTTCGACTGCCGTATGCACTTCGGCGTAGTCGGTCATTATGATGAACGGCTGCATCTTTCCCTCCTTGCGCATCCAGCGCAGCAGGTCTATTCCGTTGCCATCGTTTAGGCGCAGGTCAGAAACTACTATATCATCATCCGTTGCCTGTTGCAGATGTTTCTTCGCTGTTGACAGGTGGTAAGCCTTCACGGTACTGTATCCCTCCCGTGCCAGCAGATTGCAGACATATTCGCAATACACGATGTTATCCTCCACCACGATTATTCTTGTCTTATCCATTTTCGTATTTTCTCCTTTCCTCCTTTGCCAACTGTATAATCTCCGCTCCTTTATCCAACACGGTGGTCACGGAATTACTTAACGCCTCGTTATCGGACTTATCCTTTCCATGAAGCACACCATAAAGCACCTTCAGCGGCTGGTCGGCACGGAGTATCTCCCACGAACTGCGTAAGTGGTGTGTCAAGGCATCAAGTTCTTGCAGATCGTTTCGCATTGCCGCATCCCGTACCGCCTGCATTTCTTTCTCGGTTTCCGTTATCAGTTTTTCCAGCATGACAACTTCATTGCCGTAGGACAACAAGGCGGAAAAATCCGGTTTACCGTCCTGTGTCGCTTTAATGGCGCACTTGTCGGAAATTTCCAGCAGTTCCGATATGGAGAATGGTTTGAACAGGCATCCGGCAAAGCCTCGTTCCAAAAGTTCCTCCGCATCGCAACTGCCCGAAGCGGTTGCCACGACCACGGGGATTGTCTGTGAATTGCCAACATTGGACGATCGGAGCAGTTCCAGCAGCTCGAAGCCGTTTATGCCGGGCATATTCAAGTCCGTCAGCAACAAGTTGTATTCTTTTCGGCGTATCATTTCCATCAGTTCCGCCGCATCGGTGCAAGTGTCGCAATGTATTCCCTCCTGTGCATACATCTCTTTCAACATCAGGAGCAGCACCTCATCATTGTCGATGGCGACAACATTGAGGTTTCTCTCCTCCCGGTGGATATAAGTCTGTATCTCTTTTTCCGGTATTTCTTCGGCTTTCTGCATGGGTATTTCCACTGTGAAACGACTTCCTTTCCCTTTCTCGCTTTCCAAATGGATTTTGCCGTCAAGCATCGCCACTATGTTATGCACGATGGCAAGTCCAAGTCCGAAACCGTCTTTTGCGGCGGCGTTTGAGAGGCGTTCAAATGCCCCAAATACACGTTGCTGTTCATCTTCTGTCATGCCTGTGCCTGTATCCTCGAAAATCAGTGTCAGCACTCCGTTGGTATAATCGATAGTCAGCGACACACCGCCTTTCTCCGTGAACTTGATGGCATTTGACAGCAGATTGTTTCCAATTTGGATGATTCGCTCCTTGTCGGTCAGTACAACCGCATCGTTTCCGTTCTTTACGGTCAAGGAAAGCCCCTTGTTCATGGCGACGGGCATGAACTCCGTTTCAAGGGTATGCGTGATTGTGGAGATGCGGCAGGGCAACAGTTTGGGCTGCTCCTTGCCGTTGTCCAAGCGGAAGAAGTCCAGCAGGGTGTTAAGCATATCCCGCATACGGTCGGAAGATTGTTGTATGCTTTGAAGAAAATTCACATTGTTCTCCTTGCTGCACTCTTTCTGTAACAGCTCAGTATAACCTGTTATTGCCGTTAGTGGTGTGCGCAGTTCGTGGGTGATGGTATGTACCGCTTTCTTCCTTGATGCTATCAGTGCCTCGTTCCGTTGTACGGATTGTTCCAGTTGCCCTATCAAATCCGTTGTCTTGCGCTTGTATTGTTTGATACTCTTTGCATCACGGTGTATGATGATGTAGGAAATTAACAACAGCAGAAGGACGAATCCCATTAAACCGCCTACCTGCATAAATGACTTTCCACGCATGGCAACTATTTCGTCTTCCCGCCCTTGCAGGTCGGCTTGTACCTTATTTTCTATTTGACAGATTAGCCCCTTCAACTGCCTGTTAAGATCTGCATTGCGGGCGGCAAGACTGTCGGCTTGTTCCGACAATCGACGGCTTTGCTCTTTCTGTTCACTGACCATGCTTCTATTGGGTGAACGAAGCGTAGTTGTTGTTGTCGGCGGCTTCGTTTCCTCTTTTTTGCCGAATATGCCCAAGAACCCTTTTCGTTTCGGTTTCTTGGGCTGTTCCTGCATACTTGTCTGAACAATGAGAGGTACTTGACTGGCAATCTTCTTGTTGATGGATTGTTGTTCGTCTATTAACCGAACAATCTGAAACATCTGCCGTTCCTTATCTTCCAAAAGACTGCGCACACTGTCAATACGTCCAATTACATGAGTTTCATTGAACAGGCACAATGTGCTGTCCAATGCAATGCGTTGGGCATGGTAATTCTCCAAATCCGTTTCGTCCCAATCCAATGCAGTTTCTCCTAATAGCGAAAACTCTATCAGTTGGATATGAATACGGTTTACCTCCTTCCTGAATTCATCTATATGCCGGTTGCCAACCTCCAATGCTTCCACTTCCTGCCATTCATTATGACAAGTAAATGCAATGGCTACTACTATTAGAATTATGAAAGTGTGACTTAATGCTATTGCCTTACGTACAAATTCCATCTATTCTCTTACGAATTAAAATCGTCCTCCTCCCAACGCGTGATAAAGTTTGATTACACTTTGTATGCGTTCAAAACGAGTTTGCAGCTGTTGCACTTCCGCTTCAAGGAGAGATTGCTGGGCGGTCAATACTTCCAGATAGGTAATATTGGAATGACGCATCAGTGATTCTGTTTTCCGCACGGCATCGCATAATGTTTCCACCTGCCGAGCATTGATTTCAAGTTGCGATTTCGCAGTCTGCCATGCGGTCAAAGCATCGTTTACCTCTTTGCCTGCGTTCAACAAAGAGTGTTGGAACAGTAACTTCGCTTCTTCCTGGCGGATTTGGGCAGTCTTCAGGTTGGCGATGTTTGCGCCTCGATTGAACAAGGGCTGTGTCAGGGAACCGATGGCATTGAGCAACCATTGTCCGGGATTGGTGATTATACCGCCACCGTTATTGGTCCATCCAAGTGTTCCCGAAAGGGTGATATGGGGGTAGAATGCGGCACGTGCCGCATTGGTTGTGTAGAACGCCTGCGCCAGTTCCATTTCTGCCTGACGCACATCGGGACGGTTGGAAAGTAACTGCAAGGGGACTCCGATAGAGACGGTATCGGGGAAAGCTGCTTCGACCAGATTACTTCGTGCTATTGAGTGTGACGGCATGGCAAGTATTGCAAACAAGGCGTTTTCTGTTTCGGAGATGCTCTTGCGGATGGATAATAGGGACGATTCGAGCTGCATCACGTTCGCTTTTGCCTGCAATACACCGGCTTCGTTTGACTGTCCGGCTTTTTTCAATGCTTCGAGAGTGCGCACGGTAGTCTGCCAGTTTTCAAGGGTGCGGTGGCTTATTGCCATTTGCGCGTCGAGCATGGCAAGGGTATAGTAACTGTCGGCAATAGTGGCGACAAGCTGAGTCTGTACGGCTTGCCGGTAATCACGGCTTCCTTGCAAGGCGGCAGCGGCACCACGTTTTGCAGCTGTGAGGTTGCCGAAGATGTCCAGTTCCCAGCTTGCTGTCGCTCCTGCATTATATGTCTTTGCCGTTGCTCCATCGTGCTTGCCGGCATTACCTTCGGCATTCAGTCCGAGTGAGGGTAGATAGGAGAGTTTAGCTGTCAGCAAGGCGGAGGCTGCCGCTTCCACCCGTAGCCGTGCCACATTGAGGTCTGTGTTTCGGTCAAGTCCTGTTTCAATCAAGGACTGAAGTTTAGGGTCGGTAAACATTTCCCGCCACGACAGGGAGGCCAGAGTGGTGGTATCGGCGTCTGCCGGAAGGGTGCTATACAGATTCTCCATCGAGAGGTCGGGGCGATGATACCGGCTGTACGTGCCACAGCCGGTAAGCATCCATCCTGACAATATGATATATATTGCTGTCTTTTTCATTTAATTATGCTTAATACGTTCTTGGATATATTGGAAGACGATGAACAATGAAGGCACGAGGAACAACAGAGCCAATGTACCTACAATCATTCCGCCGATTACACCTGTGGCAAGCGAACGGCTACCGTTGGCACCCACTCCGTGAGCCAGCATCAGCGGGATAAGGCCGAACACCATAGACAACACGGTCATCAGGATGGGGCGCAGACGGACTTTTGCCGCACTGTATGCCGCTTGTGCCAGTGTCATGCCTTCCGACCGCCGCTTGCCTGCATATTCGGTAAGCAGGATGGCGGTCTTGGCAAGCAGGCCGATAATCATAATCAGACCGGTCTGCATGTAGATGTTGTTCTCCAGACCGAAGAGCCATGCGAACAGGAAACTGCCCATCAACCCGCAAGGCACTGCCAGCAGAACCGCAAAGGGAATAAACACGCTTTCGTACAAGGCACACAGAATCATATAGACCAGGACCATACAGAGCAGGAATATCAGCGTGGCATTGTTGGTTGTCTTGCTCTCCTCGCGCGAGATGCCGCCAAACTCGTAGGTGTAATTTGCCGGGAGAACCTTGCGTGCCGTCTCACTGATGGCTTCGAGCACCTGCCCCGAACTGTAACCCCGGGCCGGAGACCCATTGATGGAGATGGCATTGAACAGGTTGAAGCGGGTGAGGTCTGACGGACCGTTGGTCTTGGTCAGACGCACGAACCGGCTCAACGGTGCCATGCCGCCATCAGAGGTGCGTACATAGATATGATGAATGGACTCTGCATTCACACGGTATTCCGCCGGAGCCTGCATGGTGACGTGGTAGAGCTTGGAGAAGCGATTGAAGTCGGAAACATATTGTCCGGTATAATAGCCCGACAGGGTGGAAAGCACCTCTGCGGGCGACACTCCCGACTGCTCGCATTTGGCGGCGTCGATATCCACCCAGTATTGCGGATAGTCTGTGGCAAAGGAGGAATAGACTTCGCCTATTTCGGGCCGCTGCGACAAGGCCTCGACAAACTTGTCCGCCTCTTTCTTGAAAGCGGTAATGTCTCCGCCTGCCTTGTCCTGCAAGTAGAGCTCAAAGCCGTTCCCCATGCCATATCCGGCTATCATTGGGGGCGACATGGCAAACACCGTGGCATCAGGGATGTCGGAGGTGGCGGCATAGATTTTTCCGATGACGTCGTTGACCGACTGCCCCTCTCCCTCACGCTGTTCCCAGTCTTTGAGTGTCACGAAATACATGGCCTGCGACGGACCGGAACCGCTGAAAGAGAAGCCGGCAACCGCACCGTTGTATTCTATCTCGCCGATACTGTCGAGGCGGCTGTTGATGCGCTCCATCACCTTGACGGTCTGCGCCATTGACGTGCCGGGCTTCGTATTCATGCTCACCATGACCGTTCCGGTGTCTTCTTCGGGGATAAGGCCCGTCTTGGTGGCGTTGACCAGCAGCACCAGCAATACAAAGGACACTGCTATAGAGCTCCACATCAGCCACCGGCGGTGGAGGATGAACATCACTCCACGCACATAGCGTCGGCTCAGACGGTAGAAAACGGCATTGAACGCCTTTCGGAAACGGGCTGCAAAGTTGTCCTTTGTATTGCCGTGCTCGTCGATATAGGGCTTCAGCAACAGGGCGCAAAGTGCCGGTGAGAGGGTGAAGGCATTGATGGCCGAGATGCCCACGGCAACCGCCATCGTGATGCCGAACTGCGCATAGAAGGCTCCCGAAGTGCCGCCCATCATGGCAACGGGAAAGAACACTGCCATAAAGATGATGGTAGAGGTCAGAATGGCCGATGAAACGTCTTTCATGGCATCATCGGCCGCAAGCACCGCCGACTGGTAGCCCTCATCAAACTTCGCCTGCACCGCTTCCACCACCACGATGGCATCGTCGACCACGGTGCCGATGGCAAGCACAAGCGCAAACAGGGTGAGCAGGTTGATGGAAAAGCCTATCATGGACATCACGGCGAACGTGCCGATGATGGAAACGAAGATGGATATGGCAGGAATAAGCGTTGACTTGATGTCCTGCAAGAATACATATACCACTACGATAACCAGCAGTATCGCCTCCAGCAAGGTGCGGATGACCGAGCGGATGGAGGCATACAGAAACTTGTTGGTGTCGGTAAGCACTACGAATTCCGCTCCTTCGGGCAGGTCACGGTCCAGTTCGTGGAGCACTTCGTGAATCTCGTTGATGGTGCTCGACGCATTGGACCCTGCCTTCTGGTTTATCATCATCATGGCTGCCGGATGGCCGTTCACTTGGGAGGAGTAGTTGTAGTATTCATCGCCCAGCTCCACATCGGCAACCTCTTTCAGCCGAAGCACGTTGCCACCCGGCAAGGACTTGACTACCAGTTCGCCAAACTCATCGGCACCGGACAAGCGTCCGCGGTACTTCATTGTGTATTCGTTGGCCGTGGGGTGATTGGCACCGAAGGAGCCGGTGGCGGCTTCGATGTTCTGCCGCGCGAGTACGGCGGATATGTCGTCGGGTATGAGCCCGTATTGCGCCATACGGTCGGGCTTCAGCCAGAGGCGCATGCTGTAATTGGAGCCGAACAGTTGCGCCTTTCCCACGCCGCTGATGCGCTTCAGTCGCGGTTCGACATTGATTTTCATGTAGTTGTTCAGAAACGTCTGGTCGAAGCGGTCATCGGGCGAGTAGAGGGCAAAGGTCAGCAGCTCGGCATTCTGCTGCTTTTCGGTGGTGACACCGGTCTTGGTGGCTTCTGCCGGAAGCTGGCTCAATGCGGCGTTCACACGGTTCTGCACGTTCACGGCTGCCATGTCGGCATTGGCTCCTTGCTTGAAGTAGATGTTGATGGAGGCGTCTCCCGTGTTCGATGCCGTGGAGGTCATATAGGTCATGTCTTCCACGCCGTTGATGGCTTCTTCCAGCGGCACTATCACGGCTTTCTGCACGGTTTCGGCGTTGGCTCCGGGATAGGATGCCCATACATTGATGGTGGGCGGGGCGATGTCGGGATATTGCTCCACCGGCAGGGAGAACATGGCGATGACGCCCAACAGCACAATCACCACCGAGATAACGCCCGAGAACACCGGGCGGTCTATAAAAAATCGTAGCTTCATTTCGTTTCGTCTTTAGGGGTTATGCTCATGCCTTCTCTCACCAGTCCCACGCCTTCGGCGATGAGGGTGTCGCCGACCGAGAGACCTTCTTTTACGATAAACCGGTTGCCATCGTTCAGGCGGTCCACCGTGAGATAGGCAGCTTCCGCCCGTCCGTTTTTCAGTCGGTAGGCGATGATTTTGTCTTGCAGTTCCACGGTGGCGGTCATGGGAATGGTGATGGCATCCGTTTGGGGGTTCCGAAGGACGATGTTGCCGATGCTGCCGCTCAGCAGTTCGCGTTCGGGATTGGGGAACAGGGCTTTGATCTGCACCGCTCCGGTCGCAGGGTCCACCACACCGCTTACGGTCTCGATGCGTCCCTTCGCTTTGTACAGACTACCGTCGTTGAGTTGCAGGCTCACTTCCGGCATCTTGGCTATCAGGCTGTCAATCGAGCCGTAGCGAGTGGATAGGTGTCGCAGCATGTTTTCCGACACGGAGAAGTAGGCATACATCTCCGCATTGTCGGACACGACCGTGAAAGGCTGCTCCATGTTGGGACTGACAAGCGCACCGATGCGGTAGGGCAATGTGCCTACCACGCCGTTACTCGGACTTTTGATTTCAGTATAAGAGAGGTTGTTTCGTGCATCCGCTTCCTGCGCCTCGGCCTGTTGGAGTTCGGCAAGTGCCACAGCTAGTTGGTTTCGGGCAAGAGAAAGGTCGTATTCGGATATTACCTTCTCATCAAACAAGGCTTGCTTACCTTGCAGTTCGATTCGTGCCGTTTCCGCTTTTGCCCGTGCTGCGCTGACATTAGCCAAAGCTGTGCGTAAGGCTGCCAGATAGGGTGTTTGGTCTATCACTGCCAGTACTTGCCCTGTCGTCACCCGTGTGCCCTCCTTCACGCATAGACGCGTGATGCGGCCGGATATTTGCGGCATGATATCCACATCTTGTCGCCCGCGGATAGTGGCGGAATAAGATTCGGATATTTCCACCGGCATGGACGATACTGTTATGACCCGATAACTCGGTACCGCATCCTGCTTACCGTCCTGCTTGCATCCAGTCGACAGAAACAGCATGACGGCAAATGCGGCGAAATTAATGATAATGAATCGCTTGTTCATATTCTTTTCTTGTTCTTAATTATTCGTAATTGATTTAGCACTGATTGAATTCCATTCTTTTTTTAGAATGGAATAAACACGGGTATCTTCATATTTCGGGGTGCCGTTAGGATTGTTTATAAATGTCACAAATTCCTTGAAGCATCCTTCGCGGCGCATACCAAGGCGTTCGCATAAGCGTTTGGAGCGAATATTGTCATCTTCCACAAATCCATAGATACGCCGTGCACCCGCCTCCCGAAAAAGATAATCCAACAATCCGATAACCGCTTCACGAGCTAATCCTTTGCCCTCAAAACGTTTGTTGAAATGCCAGCCCACATTGTAAGTATCTTCATTTTCACGCAAAACGAAAACATCACCGATTATAAAGTCCTCCTTTTTCAAACTCACTGCATAGCGTTGCATATCTTTTTGGGAATACTGCATATATACGAATGCCGCCTCTTCAGAACAAAGGCGGTCGGCGGCAAAGCAATTCACACGAGGATTTGAAAGATATTCCAAAAGTCCAACAACGTCTCTCTTTTGAAAGTCTCTGATTACAAGACGTTCTGTTTCAATTTTCATACACTTTTTTTTGAGATGCAAAATTATACCCCTATAAAAGTTCTTGCAATTCAAAGAGTATCGAAGCGGATAAATTAAAGTCCGAACTATCCAAACTGACAGTTAAGACCGAAAAAAGGATAATCTTTCAAGTGCAGATCGGTTTTAACAAATACAATGTGTATTTCACCAATAGTTATTATCGTTTCGATAGTAATTTTATCCGTTTCAGCCTGTTTATCCTATCAACCAAAGGAGTAAAGCCTTATCTTTGCCGAATCAAGAGTAACTTTGCACCCGATATGACCCAAGTGAAAATGAAAATAATGAGTTGGAAGAACGGCCTGTTGCTATCTGCCGTCTCCTATGTATTCTACCTTGTCATGTGGTTTATACTCGATGACAAGACCATCGACCAATTGCCGGGAATGACAATCGCTGATT
>ENA-ORNZ01000237-ORNZ01000237.1-human-gut-metagenome-genome-assembly--contig:-NODE-237-length-83465-cov-4.964860_pt1 | contig 83465 bp, 68 predicted proteins | sample MGYA00242124_ERZ509040 | MGnify/ENA primary metagenome ERZ509040 (study PRJEB26280, sample SAMEA2338733) | human gut metagenome | biome: human gut; feature: human-associated habitat; material: faeces... | reverse complement strand
TAAATGCTGATAGATACAGTGTTTTAGGGGATAATCAGATTTTTAGTGTGTTTTTCAAAGGAAAAATACAAAAATACACAAAACATACAAGAAAAAACAAGCAAATAACAACAAAATTACATAAAAAATAAAAACGTTATTAGTAAAAATACCCATAAAAAAAGTAAAAAATAGAAAAAAATTGCTATTTAATCTAAAAATATTCTATTTTTTTTGTACAAGATAAAATCTATAATGAACGTAGTCAATGAGACAGGAAAACAAAAAGTTAAAAAACAGGAGGAACAGTTAAATGAGAAAATCAAAATTATTAACAGTGTTGGTAGCAGCAGCAATTGGAGTTTCAATGGTAGGATGTGGTTCATCAGGAGGAAGTTCAAGTAGTGGAAGTGGCGGAAGCAGTTCAGGCGGAGACGTAGCCAATAAGGACAAGCCTTTATGTTGGTACAATCGTCAGCCATCAAACAGTTCAACAGGTGAACTTGATAAGACAGCACTTACATTTAATGACAAAACATATTATGTAGGATTTGATGCTAATCAGGGTGCGGAACTTCAGGGACAGATGGTTGTTGATTACATTAAAAAACACATTGATAAAATTGATAGAAACGGAGACGGAGTAATCGGATATGTACTTGCAATTGGTGATATCGGACATAATGATTCAATAGCACGTACATGTGGTGTTCGTTCACAGCTTGGAACAGCAGTAGACAAAGATGGAAGCGTTGATTCATCACCTGCAGGAACAAACGTTGATGGAACATCAAAAGTAGTTAAAGATGCAAAATTAGAAGTTAACGGAAAAACATATACAATCAGAGAACTTGCTTCTCAGGAAATGAAAAACTCAGCCGGAGCAACATGGGATGCAGCAACAGCAGGTAACGCAATTGGAACATGGACAGCTTCATTTGGTAAACAGATTGATATAGTTGTTTCTAATAACGATGGTATGGGAATGTCAATGTTCAATGCATGGGCAAAGGACAACAAAGTTCCAACATTTGGATATGATGCTAACAGCGATGCAGTAGCAGCAATTGCAGAAGGCTACGGCGGAACAATTTCACAGCACGCAGACGTACAGGCATACCTTACACTTAGAGTTCTTCGTAATGCACTTGATGGTGTAGATGTAGATACAGGTATCGGTACAGCAGATGATGCAGGAAACTGCCTTACAAAGGATGAAGATTACAGATACAGCGAAGAAGAAAGATCATATTACGCATTAAACGTAGCTGTAACAGAAGACAATTATAAAGACTTTACAGATTCAACAAAGATTTATGACAAGGTTTCAAAACAGCTTGATGCAAGTAAGAGTCCTGAAAAGAAAGTATGGCTTAACATTTACAATGCATCAGATAACTTCCTTAGCTCAACATATCAGCCATTACTTCAAAAGTATGATGATCTTCTTAACCTTAAAGTAGATTACATCGGTGGTGATGGTCAGACAGAATCAAATATTACAAACCGTTTAGGTAACCCTAGCGAATATGATGCATTTGCAATTAACATGGTTAAAACAGATAATGCAGCTTCATATACATCAATTCTTTCAAAATAGAATTCTAATTAAAGATTAAACTGGTTGTAGAAGGGGGCTTTAAAGCCCCCTTATTAAAAGAAGAGGAAGTATAAATATGGCAGGAGATAAGAATGAATACATCTTGTCGATTAATGGAATGAGCAAATCATTTGGCCGAAATAAGGTTTTAAAACATATTAGTTTAAATGTTAAACCGGGGTCTATCATGGGACTTATGGGTGAAAACGGAGCCGGAAAATCGACAATGATGAAATGTCTCTTCGGAACTTATCAAAAGGACGAAGGAACGATAATATTAGATGGAAAAGAAGTAAACTTTTCAGGTCCTAAAGAAGCACTGGAAAATGGTGTGGCAATGGTACATCAGGAACTTAACCAGTGCCTTGAGAGAAGTGTTGTAGATAATTTGTTTTTAGGAAGATATCCTAAGAACTCAATGGGCGTAGTTGATGAAGGAAGAATGAAAAAAGAAGCTTCAGACTTATTCAGAAAACTTGGAATTACAGTTAATATGACTCAGCCAATGAAGAAAATGTCTGTATCACAAAGACAGATGTGTGAAATAGCAAAAGCTATATCATACAATTCAAAAGTAATTGTACTTGATGAACCTACATCATCACTAACAGCACCGGAAGTTGAAAAGTTATTTAAGATGATGAGACAGTTGAAAGAACAGGGAATCTCATTAATATACATATCACACAAAATGGATGAAATATTCGAAATTTGTGATCAGATTTCAGTTTTACGAGATGGAAGTCTTGTTATGACAAAAGACAGCAAAGACACAGATATGAATGAACTTATTTCAGCAATGGTTGGACGTTCACTTGATAACAGATTTCCACCTGTAGATAATAAGCCGGGAGAAGTTATTTTCTCAGTGGAAAATTTGTCTACTAAATACGCACCTAAACTTCAGAATATATCATTTGACATAAGAAAAGGAGAAATCTTCGGATTATATGGACTTGTAGGTGCAGGAAGAACGGAATTACTTGAAACAATATTTGGAATGCGTACAAGAGCAGCAGGAAATGTAATTTATGATGGAAAAATAATGAATTTTACATCAACAAAGGATGCAATGGATCATGGCTTTGCACTTATAACAGAAGAAAGAAAGGCCAATGGCTTATTCTTAAAGGGAGACATTACATTTAATACTACTATTGCAAATATGAATCACTACAAAAAAGGTATAGCATTATCCAAAGATGAAATGGTTCGTGCAACGGCAAATGAAATAAAAGTTATGCGTACTAAATGTATGGGACCGGACGATATGATTTCAAGCCTTTCAGGTGGTAATCAGCAGAAAGCAATATTTGGAAGATGGCTTGAACGTTCACCTAATATCTTTATGATGGATGATCCAACAAGAGGTATTGATGTTGGAGCCAAATACGAAATATATGAATTGATTATAAACATGGCAAAACAGGGAAAAACAATTATAGTTGTTTCATCTGAAATGCCGGAAATTTTAGGTATAACTAATAGAATAGGTGTTATGTCTAATGGACATTTGGCAGGAATAGTTAACACTAAAGAAACAGATCAGGAAGAATTATTAAGACTTAGTGCTAAGTATTTGTAAAAAAGAGAGGAGCATAAGATATGGCAGAGAAAGGATTTATTCTTTCGGCTGAAGAGGAGTTAAAACTTCGAGAGCCCATAGATGAATATATAGGAAAAATACAGGAACAGATAGATGCTTTAAGATTAGATGGTACAGACAAAGTTAGAAGCTTAAAGAACCATATTGCAGTTGTAAAAGAAAGCAAAAATCTATCAAAAGAAGAAAAGACAAAAATTATCGAAAACGATAAAAAAGTATTAGAAGAGGCAAACGCAGTTGAAAGTCGTAATAAAGACAAAGTAAACAAATTAATTGCAGAAGCTGAAGATTATCTTTCAAAAAATTATAACAGCCAGTACTACAATAAGGTGGTTAAGAGTTGTGAAGCTGAAAAAGAGGCTGAAAAGAAAGAGTATGAGAGAATTTGTGCAGTATTAAAAGAAGAACATACAGCACAGTTAAGTAAATTATCCGATCCGGATGAGATTAAAGATGAAAAATATGTTTACAAGAATAAATTATATGATGTGAAGATGGCACATGAATCAAAATGTCAGGAAATCAAAGACAGAAAACATGATGCGTTTTTACATAAGTATCATTTAATCGACTTGTTGCGAATGTCAAAATATACATTTGCACAAAAGAGAGCGCAGAGTATAGAAAACTATAAGTATTCATTTAATTTAGCACAGTTTCTTTACAAGAATGGCTTGTATATTGTTATTGTTCTAATATTTATTGGATTATGTGCAGTAACTCCAATAGTAAAAAATACACAGTTGCTTACATACACAAACATACTTAACATTCTGCAACAGGCTTCCCCTAGAATGTTCCTCGCCCTTGGGGTTGCAGGATTAATCCTTTTAACAGGAACGGACCTTTCCGTAGGACGTATGGTTGGTATGGGTATGGTAGCGTCGACCATAATAATGCATAACGGTATTAATACAGGTGGAGTATTTGGTCACATATTTGACTTTTCAAGTATGGGTCCTGTAAACAGAGCAATTTTGGCATTAGTTGTCTGCATTGTACTTACAACATTCTTTGCTATGATAGCAGGATTTTTTATGGCAAGATTTAAGATGCATCCATTTATTTCAACAATGGCTAATATGCTTATTATCTTTGGTTTAGTTACGTATGCAACAAAAGGTGTTTCATTCGGTGCAATTGACCAGGCAATACCTAATATTTTCATTCCTCAAATAGGTGGTTTCCCAACAATTATACTTTGGGCATTAGTTGCCATTGCAATTGTATGGTTTATCTGGAATAAAACAACTTTTGGAAAAAATCTGTTTGCTGTAGGTGGAAATCCTGAAGCAGCAGCAGTATCAGGAATCTCAGTATTCAAAGTAACTATGGGAGCATTCATTCTTGCAGGTATTCTTTATGGATTTGGTTCATGGCTTGAATGTAACAGAATGATTGGTTCAGGTAGTGCAGCATATGGACAAGGATGGGATATGGATGCAATCGCAGCCTGCGTAGTTGGTGGTGTATCATTTACAGGTGGTATTGGTAAGATTTCAGGTGTAGTAACAGGTGTTCTTATTTTCACTTCCCTTACTTATTCACTTACAATCCTTGGAATCGATACAAACCTCCAGTTTATTTTTGAAGGTATTATCATCCTTGCAGCAGTAACTCTTGACTGCCTTAAATATGTACAGAAAAAATAAATATTAGAAAATATTTCTTAATGATAAAGCTAAAAGTCGTTCTAATTATCTATATGATTAATGGAACGGCTTTTAGTCTAAATTGGTTTAAAAGCAATTCATAGTTTGTTATAATAAAAAAAACAGGTGGGAGAAATATGGAAATAAAAAATAATACTGATATAGAGAAAACTAATATGGAAAATTACAAAGTTATTTTGGTGGATGACGAAGAAGAAGTAATTGATGCAATAAAAAGCCGAATATTATGGGAACAATTAGGTTTGCAGATTGTAGGCAGTGCAACAAATGGTGTAAAAGCATTAGAATTAGTAGAAAAGTTACAACCTGACATTGTTATAACTGACATAAAAATGCCTTATATGGATGGTCTGGAACTGTCGAGAAGATTAAACGATGAATACAGAAATGTTCATATAATTATTTTTACGGGATTTGATGAATTTGATTATGCAAAAGAAGCAGTGCATCTTGAAATAGATGAATATATGCTTAAACCAATTAACGCTGTGGAATTGTCAGAGTGCCTTAAGCGTGTTAAGAATTCATTGGATAAAGAAAGAGAAGAAAAATTAAATGTTCAAAAGCTTGAAAATTATTTCGATGATGTTTTGCCAATTATTCAGACTAACTTTTTTGTTTCGTTAATAGAGGGAAGAGTTAACGAAAGTGAATATGAGAAATTTTTGCAGGCATACAAGATAGATTTAAATGGACCGTATTTTTGTTGTGCAGTTTTTCACACTTCAGAAAATAATGTTCCGGAAGAAATGTCGCCATTATTATTATCTATGTCGGTTGAGAGAGAGATAAAAGCAAGAATAGTGGGAAAATTCAAGTGTAGGGAATTTATATATTTAGGAAATACAGTTCTTATTATAGAATTGAAATCAAAAGAAGAGACAGTAGAACTTACTGATGTTTGTGATAAATTCTGTAAGTGGGTTAACAGAGTAATTGGAGCGGTAGTAACTGCAGGAATAGGTATGGTATGTGATAACATATCAAATATTAATAATTCGTATGATGGGGCAAGGGAAGCCGTATCATACAGAGTATTATATGGAACAAAGAGAGCCATAAATATTGATGAAATCACACCAAACAAACAAAATATGGGATTACAGTCAGAAGAAACAAAGATGCATGAATTGTTTAAGGCCATTTATCTGGGAAACGAACAGGAAATAGAGGCTGCAACAAACAGGGAAGTTGACAGAATACATGGTAATTCCAATACGGTTAGCCAATATAAGTTATATACAATGGAAATGGTAGGAGCATTCTACAGATTTTGCGAAAATAATTTTATTGACTTTAACGATTTTCTGGGTGAAATGAGCAACCCTTATGAAAAGGTGCCAAAAATGGATGAAAGCACACTAAAAAAATGGATTGTGCAAGTTTCCACAGAAATGGGAAAACAATTAAAGAGTGTCCGAAACAGTAAATCACGGAGACTGATAAATGACGCAAAAAATATCGTTGCAAACAGATATATGGAAGAAGATTTATCCTTGGATAAGGTTTGCTCAATAATGGGAGTGTCTAATTCATACTTTTCTTCTATATTTAAGAAGGAAACAGGAATTTCTTTTGTATCTTATTTAACAGATTATAGAATGGATATAGCAGCAAAGTTAATTTTAGATACAAATGAGAAAAGCTACAAGATTGGTGAAATGGTTGGATATATGGACGCAAACTATTTTAGTTATGTATTCAAAAAGAAATTTGGAATTTCACCATCTAAATATCGAAATGCAAAATTAAAATCATAAATATATGCAGGGATGGAATATTGAAAAATAAAAGTAAAACAGGCGGGAAAAATCTTAATAGAGGAAGAAGAAAATGGTTTCACAAAGGGGAATTTATAGGTCTTGATATACAGTCAGTAATAATGACTGTTTTAACTATGCTTACAATTGCAGTTACTGTAGTTATGGGCTTGTTAATTTATAACAGATTTAAGATGTCAGTTAAAGAAACAAATATATCAAGCACTGAAGGCATAGTAGACAGCGTAGTAGAAAAAATGAATTCCGATTTGTACAATATAAGACAGATTTCAAATGCAGCGAACTATAACATTATTCAACAATACGACGTTTCGAGTCAGGAATTTAATAACCAGTTTAGCCTTCTTTACGAAACAAATTCTGACAAAATACAAAGCCTGGTTTTGTACAACAATGAAGGAAAACTTATGGCATCAGAACCAATTTCTTCAGAGAAAAAGAACGTAGAAATTAAAAAACAGGATTGGTTTTATAATGCAAAGAAAGAAATAGAGAACATTCATTTTTCAAAACCTCATTTGCAAAATATATTTATGGATGGAACATACAAGTATAATTGGGTTATTTCTCTTAGCCGTTCAGTTGACATAAATGATGGAGATGAGCCAATAAGTGGAATATTATTAGTAGATATGAAATATTCAATTATTGAAGAAACCTTTGAAAGAATTAATGGTAATTCCAACGGTGTATATTATTATTTGTGTGATGGTAATGGAGATATAATTTATCATCCAAGAAAGGTTGAAATTGACAGAAACAAGTTAACCGAAAGCAACAGGGAACTTGCTTCATATGAAGACGGAATATATGAACTTAAATTAAATGGAAGAAAAGCAAATTATGTTATAAGTAATATGGCATATACAGGTTGGAAAGTTGTGGGTGTTGTGCCGGAAAGCACGCAAATTATGAGCATGAACCAGTTTAGATATTATATTGTAATAACCATTATAATATTGCTGATGATGCTTCTTGTTGTAAATAGATTTATTTCAAAGAGAATTTCAAAGCCTATTAGAGAGTTAGATGAATCCGTTAAGGCTTATGAAGCAGGTGGCAAAAAAGAAATTTATGTTGGAGGTTCTTCGGAGATAAGACATCTGGGATATTCAGTTCAGAAATCATATGAACAGATTGAAGAATTGATGGACGAGATTATTAAGCAACAGACTCAAAGAAGAAAAAGTGAATTAGCAGCATTGCAAAGTCAGATAAATCCACACTTCTTATATAATACATTAGAATCCATTACATGGATGGTGGAAGCAAACAGAAACGCAGATGCAGTATTGATGATTTCGGAGCTTGCTAAGTTACTTAGAATAAGCTTATCAAAAGGAAAAACAATAATAAGAATTGCAGATGAAATACAACACAGTAAAAGTTATATGAGCATTCAAATGGTAAGATACAAAGAACGATTTGGAATAAAATTTGACATTGATGAAGAAATTAATGATTACTGTATTGTAAAACTGGTAATACAGCCCATATTAGAGAATGCAATTTATTATGGTGTAGGCGATATGGATGCTGATGAAGGCGGAATGATAACTGTTACAGGAAGAAAGATTGAAGAGGATATATACATATCTATAGAAGATAATGGAATGGGTATGAGAGAAGAAGTAGTGGAAAATATTCTTACAGATAACAGTAAAGTTCCAAAACATGGTTCAGGTGTAGGCGTAATAAATGTTCATAATAGAATACAGCTTATGTTTGGTGAAGAATATGGATTAAAAGTCGAAAGTGAAGCAGATGAGGGAACAAAAGTTACAATACATATACCGGCAATACCATTTAATAGTGAAAATCAAAGTAAAATGGAAGAGAAAAGTGTAGAAAGGAAGGGCAAAAATGAAAAAGAATAAAGTAATCTTTCTTGCTACAGAAATTATATTATGTGTTTTAGCACTTTTTTTCACTTTCAAAATGTTTGATCAAAATGAGACAGAAAAGAAAGTTGCAGTAATTGTACAAAATTCAGGTGATAAAAATTGGGATTCTTTCATAAAGGGATTAAAAGAATCAGCCAAAGTCAATAATATTCATTTGATTATATGTAATGCTGATGAAATCAACAACATAGATGATCAAAAAGAATTAATTAATGAGCAAATAGAAAAAGGAGTTGATGCTTTTATAATAAGTCCGGCTCCGGGAAGCAAAACAAAAACAGAAATGAAGACTATTTGTGGAGACAAGCCATTTATATTAGTAACTGAAGATGTTTATATGGGAGAAAATAAAAAATCTGAATACCCTGTAATAAAGCCTGATAATTACAAAATCGGCTATAGTCTTGGAAAAGAAATGGTTGGAAAATCCATAAAGAAAATAGGCATTGTACTAGGACAGGAAGAAAGAGAAGAAACAGCTGACAGATATAAAGGGTTTGAAGATGCAATAAAAGATAGTGGCATGAAAGTTGCGTGGAAATATAATGGCATAGAAAATAAAGACATTGTTAAAATTGTAAATCGCAGGAGTAAAGTTGATGCAATAGTAGTGTTAGATAACTATTCACTAGATGATTTGGGTGAAAACGCCAGAGAGGATTCGTATAATGGTGCGAAAATATATGGTGTTGGAACTAATGTTGAGTCCCTTGTCCTTGTGGATTATGGAAAAGTGGAATGTGTGATAATTCCTGACGGATATGAAATGGGATATAAAAGTGTTAAGGAGATAACTGAAAGACTAAACCATACTTTTTATGTGATGAAAAGTACTAATGTGGAACACAAAATAGTTTATAAAAAAGATTTATTTACTACTGATATTGAAAGGTTTTTGTATTCATATGAATAAAAGAAAGAAAATTGTTGTAGGTTTGATTTTAGGAATAATTCTAGTCTGCAATATTTGCGGTTGTCAAAGCAATAAAGAAGAGAAGAACAGCATACTTAGAGTAGGCATAGTGACTTATACACAGGATGATCCTTTTATAAATGCGTTAAAAGAACAGCTAAAAGGGAACTTAAAAACTATGGAAACGAAGGATATGAAGATAATGATCTCCGAAAGAAATGGAGACAATGACCAAAGGGATCAAAATGAAGCTGTTGAAGAGATGATTGATGCAGGATGCGATATAATGTGTATAAATTTAGTAGATAGAACAGAGCCTTCTAAGATTATAAAAATGGCAAGACAGAATAACATACCCGTTATTTTCTTTAACAGGGAACCGGTTAAAGAGGATTTGAAGCAATGGGATAAACTTTATTATGTAGGCTGTAATGCAGAACAGTCAGGTAAAATGCAGGGACAGATAGCAGCAAAATATATAAAAAAGAATAAAAAAGTTGATAAAAATTATGATGGAAAAATTCAATATGTATTATTGGAAGGTGAAGCGGGGCATCAGGATGCCATAAGTAGAACGGACTGTTCCGTAAAAACCATAATAGGCAAAGGTATAAAACTGGAAAAATTAAGTTATCAGTTTGCAGATTGGAATAGAGGACAGGCAGAAAACAAAACAAACCAATTAATTGAACAATATGGCGATAAGATAGAAATGATAATTTCCAACAATGATGAAATGGCATTAGGAGCATTGGAGGCATATAAAAAATCAAAATATCACAAGAAGCAGTGGCCGATTATTTTTGGAATTGACGGTTTGGATGATGCTTTAACAGCAATAAAGAATGGCGAAATGCAGGGAACGGTATACAATGACAAAGAAGATCAGGCATTAGAAATTTCACGATTAGTTGTAGACATTTATCAGGGCAATAGTATGAAAAATCATAATTTACAGCTGGGAAAATACTATGTGTCTCAATACAAAAAAGTTGAAAAAAGCAGCATAGACAAATTCATAAAATAAAGGCGGGTCAATATATGTGGAATGAAAGGTTTAACAAAGAGTTTAAAGAAGAATCTAAGAAAGAGACAAATGAAAAGTCTAAAAACGAGTTAAAAAAAGAACTTTTTGGAGACGAGTTTTATGAAGAAATGGAACCTGAGAAAAGATTAGAAATTTTTCAAAAAAATATAGATTCAGACAATAATAAAGAACTACGAGAATGCTTATGGACAGCAAGATATGGAAAAAGAAAGCCTAAAAAAGACTTATTCATAGGCTATCTTATGGAAATGAAATACATATCAGAAAGTGGTTCCACTGATGTAGGCGGAGCGAAAAGAAAACAGTTGTGCAAGATTATTAATAATTTGTGCATCGACAACTATGAAATTCTGTCAGAGGAGCAGCGTGGCATTCTTAAAAATGAGCTAAAGAATACATTTAAAAAATTTATTCAGGTAAGTCGAGAAGGAAGAGGCTTCACTTCGGCAGTTTTTGGACTGGGACAGTTATCTGATGAGGGCATTGCAAAAAAGATAGCTGAACAAATAAGCAACATTGCATTCCTAACACCTCATATGTTCAGAATGGATAAAGAATTTAAAATCCTTCAGGCAGCAGCGCTGGAAGCCTATAGGGAAGAATACCCCCATAGAGAACATTTTTTGAAAAAATAGGACAACCTTAGATTATACCAAAATACCTCACGGTTTGAGAAAATGAAAACCGCGGGGTATTTTTCTTTTGACTTGAATAGTTACAGACTTAGAGTTTGCCTCATATATAGTACAAATCCCGAATAGTCTTGAAGTGATCCACCCTAAATCTCTCATATTAAGTGAAAATAAATGACAGAAAATGAAAAATAAAGAATTATTGATAATTCTATCTCAAATACCCAACAATCAGCATACATATTACACAAAAAATACAATTTACATACTCGAAAAATAACATTATTGTTAGAAAAATCAAAAAAACCGGAAAAAAGCAAAAACGATACAAAGCAAAAAGTGACAACGAATGAAATGTTTTTAACAACGAAAACTGTACAATATGCACAAAAGAAATATGTCTAAATTGTGAAAACCGTGAAAAATGTTGAAAATAGTTGACAGAAAATGAAAAGAGTACTACAATTATGCTATCAGATGAAAACAAATGACAAAACTTGAAAAAACAAAAGATAAAAGAAATAACAAAGAAAGGAAGGAAATATGAATTACGCAGGAAGATTTAATTCTTTTATATTAAAAGGCCAGAACGTATTTGATGCAATTAAGGCATATCACGAGATGGACGGCATTACACATTTAGAGTTTAACTACCCGGAACATTTTGCAGGATATGATTTAGAAGAAATCAAAAAGGCCATGGGTGATTTAAAAGTTAACGGATTGGCAGTTCGTTGGAGAAATGATTTCACAAACGGAGACTTAACAAATCCTGATCCGGAACTTAGAGAAAGAGCCATCAGATATTGTAAGGAAGCTACAGATATTTGTAGAGAACTTGGTGGAACATACATAACATTATGGTTAGAAAATGACGGTTTTGATTATGCGTTCCAAGTTGACTATGAAGAAGCATGGAACCAAATGATAGATGCTTTCAGAGAATTAGCAGATTATGCACCAGACATGAAATACAGCATCGAGTACAAACCATTTGAACCAAGAAACTTCTCAATGGTTGACAGCACAGGAATGACATTACTTCTTATTAAAGAGATAGACAGACCAAATGTAGGATGTACATTAGACTTCTGTCACATGTTAATGAAGAGAGATTCCCCGGCATACGGACTAGCACTTGCAGCAAGTATGGGAAAACTTTATGGATTACATATGAACGACGGATATTCACAGATGGACAGCGGAATGATATTTGGTTCAGTAAATATAGCCCACGCAGCTGAGTTTATCTACTATTTAAAGAAGTACAATTATCAGGGAGTTGTATTCTTCGATACATTCCCAATCAGAGAAAACGCAAAGCTTGAAACACAGGCAAACATCAATTCATTCGAAAAGATTTCAAAAATAATTGATGAAATCGGAATGGACAGAATAGCTGAAGTAGTATCTAAACGTGACGGAGTTGAGGCACAGCGCCTTGTTCTGGACATGTTAAAATAAAGAGAAAATAAAAAAAGAAAAAGGAGAACACACAAATGAGAAAGAAATTTTTAGCAGTTGCCCTTGCAGCAACAATGGTAATCGGTTTAGTTGGATGTGGAAATTCATCATCTAGCTCAAACAACGCAACAACAGCAGCCTCAAATGACAAACAGGCTACAGAGGAATTCAACCCTGATACAGTTAAAGATAGCAAGACTATCGAAGATATCCGTAAAGATAACGGAGACGAAGTAAAAGTTAAGGGTGGTTTAAAGATGGGTGCCATCGCAAAGTCATTCTCAAACGAATTCTGGCGTAACTTTAAAAATGGTTATGAACAGTCAGAAAAGGTACTTAAAGATGCAGGCGTAGACGTATCAATTAAGATTGACGGAACAACAGATGAAAGTGATGAAATCGGACAGCAGACAATGACAGACAACTTAGTAAACCAGGGTTACAACGCTTTAATGTTAAGCCCAATCTCAGATTCAAACTTAACAGCATCAGTTGATAACGCTAAAGGCAAAAAGATTCCTACAATTAACGTAAACGATGGATTAATCGCATCAGCAGATTACTTCGTAGGACCAGATGCTTACCAGAATGGTGAATTAGCAGCTGAATGGGTTTCAAAACAGCTTGGTGACAAAGGTGATGTAGCTATCGTAATCGGTATGGCAAAAGCTTTCGCAGCTCGTGAAAGAACAGCAGGATTCAAGGGATGGATCAAAGACAACAATTCAGGACTTAACGTAGTAGCAGAACAGAATGCTGACTGGGATAGACAGAAAGCTAAAGAATTAGCAAGCACATGGATTCAGCAGAACCCAGACTTAAAGGCTATCTTCTGTAACAATGATGATATGGCTTTAGGTGTAGTAGAAGCAGTTGAAGAAGCTAAGAAAGATATCTTAGTAGTAGGTGTTGATGGTATCGGTGAAGCTTATGACTCAATCAGAGCTGGTAAGTTAGATGCAACAGTTGATTCATTTGGTTACTATATGTCACAGGTTGCTACAGAAGTAACATTAAGAGTATTAGCTGGACAGGATATTCCTAGAGTAACACATACTCCACAGGCTCTTATCGATAAGACTAACGTAGATAAAGACGCAAAAGACATCATTGGTTGGACAGATCCAAAATATGTATCAGAATAGTTTAGACACAATAATTTAGAAGATTTGATTTGTAAAGTGGGAGAAAGGTAAAACTTTCTCCCACATATATAAAGGAGGAACGATTATGGCGAAGGCTGTTGAATTTGTTAAGATTAACAAACGCTTTCCGGGAGTACACGTCCTTAAAGATATCTCTTTTTCAGTAGAAGAAGGTGAAGTTCATGCATTGCTTGGTGAAAATGGTGCAGGAAAATCAACACTATTGAATATTTTGCATGGAGTTTATCCTGAATATGAAGGAGAGGTAAGACTTCATGGTAAAAAGGTAAGCTTTAAAGACACAAATGATGCTATTGTAAATGGCAAAATATCTAAGGTTCATCAGGAAACATTGGTAGTAAAAGATCTTACCGTTGGACAGAACGTAACAATGGGATATGAACCTAAAAAAGGAATCTTTATTGATTTCAAAAAAATGAATAAAGATGTAGACGTAATATTAGAAGACTTGAACTGTAACTTTAAATCATCAGATTTGGTTGCAACATTAACAGCAGGTGAAATGCAGATGTTAGCAATTGCAAGAGCATTATATCATCATTCAACGATTATATCTCTTGACGAGCCAACAGCTTCACTTACAACAAAAGAAACAGAAGCTTTGTTTGAAGTAGTAAGAAAACTTAAAAAACAGGGTGTAACAATATTATATGTAAGTCATAGATTGGAAGAAATTTTCCAGATTTGTGACAGAGCAACAATTCTTCGAGATGGAGAATATATCCAGACAATGGACATTGCAAGTACTACAAGAGATGAACTGATTCACGCAATGGTTGGTCGAAATGTTGCAGCAGTGGCATCAAGACTTAAACCTAGTCCAATGACAGATGAAGTAGTATTAAAAGTAGAACATTTATGTAATGAAAATTATAATGACGTAAGTTTTGAACTTCACAAAGGCGAAATCTTAGGATTCTTCGGATTAGTTGGAGCAGGAAGAACTGAAGTCATGAGAACACTTATTGGTGCAGATCAGAGAACATCAGGAAAGATTATTCTTAAAGGTAAAGAAGTAAAGAATGGCTGGAATACAACAAAAGCCTTAAAAGCCGGCATCGGTTTATTACCTGAAGACAGAAAAACACAGGGATTTATGAATCTTTCTAATAACTATGAAAATATAGCAATATCAAGCTTAGAGAAATATATGACAGGTCCATTTACAGACACAAAGAAGAAGATTAAAAACGCAGAAGTTTACTTCGAAGAAATGGACGTACATCCAAGACGTGTTGATTATATGACAAGCAACATGTCAGGTGGTAACCAGCAGAAAGTTATTTTGGCAAGATGGATGTCTACAGATGTAGATATAATTATCTTCGATGAACCTACAAAAGGTGTTGACGTAGGTGCTAAGGCAGAAATTTACAGACTTATGGAACAGTTAGTAGAAGATGGAAAGAGTATTATCGTAGTTTCATCAGAATTACCTGAAGCCATGGGTATAAGCGACAGAATGATAATTATGAGTGAAGGAAAAATAACAGCTGAGTTAACAAATAAGGTTGACTTTGTAGAAGATTCAATTCTTGATTTAGCAATTGGAGGTAATTAAAATGAAGAATATATGGAATAAATATAAACGTGAGTTTGTAGTATTGCTGGCAACCTTGGTTATGGCAGTTGTCTTTACAGTACTAAACAGTAACTTTTTAAATTATAACAACTTTGTAACTATTTTACAGCAGATGGTATTAAACGGTGTACTTGCAGTAGGTATGATGTTTACAATCATCACAGGTGGTATCGACCTTTCAGTAGGTTGTACATACGCAATTACAGGTATTATAGTTGCTTCATGTACAGTAAACTATGGAATGAATCCATTCCTTGGAATTTTAGTAGGACTTGTAGTTGGTGCAGTTCTTGGTGCATTTAACGGATTCTTAATTAATAAGATGAAGTTACAGCCATTTATCGCAACATTAGGTACAATGAGTTTATACAGAGGTCTTGCTTACGTAGTAACAGGTGGTGTACCTGTAACAAACGTTCCGGACTCATACAGAAACATCTTCAACGGAGAATTAGTTGGAGGAATCAGATACTACATTATAGTTATGGTAGTTGTATTCGTAGTAGCACACATTCTTTTATCAAAGATGAGAAGTGGTGATTACTTATATGCAGTAGGTGGAAACGAAGAAGCAGCTAAGTTATCAGGTGTTAACGTAGTTAAGACAAAATACATTGCATACATCTTCTGTGGTGTTTGTTCAGCAATTGCAGGTATGATTATGTTAGCAAGCTTAGGTTCAGCAGAAGCAACAGCAGGTAGCGGATATGAAACAAACGCAATCGCAGCAGCAGCTATCGGTGGAACAAGAATGGCAGGTGGTAAAGGTACAGCACTTGGAACATTCATCGGTGCATTAATGTTAGCAGTATTAAAAGTAGGTATGGTAGTTATCAACGTTGACTCATTCTGGCAGTTCGTTGTAACTGGTATTATTATCATCGTAGCTTCATACTTCGAATTCATTCAGCAGGACGTTGCAGGATTTATTTCAAGACATAAGAAAGCTGCAAACTAAAAAATAAACCGCAAAAAATTAATAAACATTGCGGCACTAATATATTTTCAATATGAATTGAATTATAATAAAGGCGCAGGGAAAAATAAACTTTGCGCCTTTATTCTTTTTAATAATAGGAAACAAAATAAGTTTAGAGTAGGAGGAAAATAAGGATGAATAAGAAAATCACAGTTATCGGAAGTTTAAACTATGATGTTATCTTAAAAATTCCAAGATTACCTTTTAAAGGTGAAACATTAACAGCCAACGGAGCAGCATTTAGTGCCGGCGGAAAAGGTGCTAATCAGGCAGTTCAGGCAGCAAAATTAAAAACTCCAACTTATATGGTAGGATGTGTTGGAACAGATGCATCAGCAGACTTTTTGGTTAACACAGCAAAAGAGTATGGTGTAAATGTTGATTATATTAGAAAAGTACCCGGAAGTAGTGGAATGGGAGTTATAAACGCAGTTGAAGACGGAAGCGTTTATGCATGTATCGTAAGAGGTGCAAACTTTGAGGTTACAAAGGAAGATGTAGACAATGCAATGCCTATTCTTAAAGAATCAGGTGTATGTATTCTACAGAACGAGATTCCGGTAGAAATTATTGCTTATGCAATTGATAAGGCAAAAGAAGCAGGATGTATAGTTGTATTAAACGCAGCACCTGCAATAGAATTACCTGAAGAATGTTTAAGTAAGGTAGACATTCTTGTAGTAAATGAAGTTGAGGCAGAATTTTACTGTCACGAAAAAATCGACTCGGTTGAAAAGGCAAAAACAGAAATTAAGAAAATGGCAGAAAAATACAATAATAATGTTATTTTCACACTTGGAAAAGATGGAGCAGTGGCTTACGAAAATGGAACAATTGAATTTATTCCGGCAATGAAAGTAGATGCGATTGAAACAACAGGAGCAGGAGATTCATATATCGGAGCAGTAAGTCATTCAATAATTGAAGGAAAGAGCCTGATTGAGGCTTGTAAGTTTGCAACTAAGTGTAGTGCAATTACAGTTTGCCGAATGGGAGCACAGCCTTCAATGCCAACTTTGGAGGACGTGGAATAAACCCCGATTATTATTGACATTTTTAACCATTGAAGGATATTATATAGGTATAACTGTAACGTTTTTATCGTTACGGTGACACACAGGAGGAAAAGATATGATACCTTATGAAAGAAGATTACAAATAGCAGAATTGCTTGAGCAGAATGAGGTTGTATCTTTGGATGAGTTTTGTAAATCTTTAGGGGGTGTCTCGGAATCGACGGTTAGAAGAGATTTAAAGACCATGGAGAAAGAGGGAGAGATAACATTACTAAGAGGTGGCGGAGCTTGTTTAAAAAGAGGCAGCTATGAAGTTCCTGTTCTTTCAAAGAAAAGTAAGAATGTCAAACAGAAGGAAGGAATTGCTAAGGTTGCAGCAAGTCTTGTAAATGACGGTGATTCGATTTACATCGATTCAGGAAGTACAGCCTTAGATATGGTTAAATATTTAAAAGACAAAAACATAACAGTTGTAACAACAAATGCATTAATATGTTCAGAGTTGCAATCTTCTAATATTAAGTGTATTATAGCAGGTGGTGAAATCAATATTACTACTGCTTCAATTAGAGGAATTACAACAAACAACTTTTTAAAGAGTTACTATTTTGACAAAGCTTTTGTAGGAATATCCGGTTTTTCAAAAGAAGCAGGGTTTAACACACCGGATTTGTTAGAAGCTGAAAAGAAACGTATTGTCTGCAAGAATTCAGGCAAGGCGTATATAGTAGCTGACAGTAGCAAGTCTGGCAAAAACACATTATGTAAGGTACTTGACTTAGAACAGGCAACTTTAATTTGTGACAAAGTGACAGATGTAGTTGAAGCTGCAGCAGAATATATTATTGCTGAATAGAATTATAGTGCAAAAGACAGAGGTGAACAATATGAAAATTGGAATTGGAAATGATCATGTAGCAGTTGAAATGAAGAATGAAATCAAGGCATATCTTGAAGAAAAAGGACATGAAGTTGTAGATTTTGGTACAAATTCTTCTGAGAGATGTAATTACCCTGTATATGGCGAGGCAGTAGCTAATGCCATTGTTAACGGTGAAGTAGATTGTGGTGTTTTAATTTGTGGAACAGGTGTAGGAATTTCACTTTCAGCTAACAAGGTTAACGGAATTAGAGCCTGCGTATGTAGCGAGCCATATAGCGCAAGATTATCTAAGCAGCATAACAACACTAACATTATTGCATTTGGCGCAAGAGTTATTGGCATAGAACTTGCAAAAATGATAGTAGATGAATGGCTTAATGCAGAATATGAAGGTGGCCGTCATCAGGTTAGAATCGATATGATTAAAGACATCGAGGAAAAACAGAAACAGAAGTAATTTGCTATTTATAAATGGTAGATTATTAATGTAATAGTAATGTAACAGAAGAGTAATGGAATAAAAAAACAAGGAGAGATACTATGAAGATTAAAAACATTGAAAACCCTGAAGAATTTTTAAAGATAATTGACAGTTGTAAAGGAAGAGTTGAATTAATAACAGATGATGGAGACAGATTAAACTTAAAATCAAAGTTATGTCAGTTAGTTTCATTGTCAACAATTTTCTCTTCAGCAGCTAAGATTCCTGAAATGGAAATTGTAGCTCATGAATTAGAAGATTCAAAGAAAATAATGGACTACTTAATGGGTTGCTAATTGATAAGATTACAGTGTAGAAATTTTAAATAGTATAGAAATAATTTTCTAAAAAGCGCGTTCAAAGAGACTTAAAAAGTCAAAAGACCTGTTGCACTTTAAACTTGGTGCGACAGGTCTTTTTTATTAATAGGAAAAATCTATTAATTTAAAATCCAACTGAGGATATAAACCTATACTTAATAAGCTTAGTGAAAAAGATTAATCCTCTTCAATAACATAGAAGTCAAGATAGTCGAAATCTATTGATTCCACAAAACTGTCTGCATAAAATCTTGTTCGCGCAATGCGTTTAAACTCGTTAATATTTGAATCAAGCCATATTGGATTGCTTAAATCAAATTCCTCGCAAATCTGTTCAAGAGCCATAAAAACCTTATGAGTTCTTGTCTCGTCAGGAATATCCAATTCAATAGTAGTGCTTTGTAACATTTTATTACTTTTAAAAGTACGTCCCCAAACTCTAAACATAATAATCTCCGTTCCATTAATATAGTATAAATAGCATAATATAAATCCAAAGTAAGTGTAAGGGAAAACGGAGTAAAAGTAAAGAAAAAAGAAGTTAGACAAAACTAACATATAAGCATAAGTTTAACTTTAAATATTGTTAGAATAATGATATACTTAGGAGTAATGAGCACTATAAATAAGTGAGAAATGTATGGTAGTCATAAACAAAAAAGAGGGAAGAGATGAAATAGGCATAGCTGTTTATACCGTTTTAAGAAAAGCGGAATGGAGTATTATATGGGAAATAAAAGAAAGAAAAAATTACAGACTCAGGTAGGAAAATATTTAAAGGGACCGTTGTATTTTATTGCATTTTGGATAATGATTAATGTGATTACATATGCCATTGATGTAAGAGCAGGCGCAGTAATGAGTCTTGCCACATTTGTTTACATTATTTTAATGCTAAGCATAGCTATTAAGTATAATTCCAACGTAACTAAGAGACTTATAGACTTCGGAAGTGCTTACAGTCTGGTTCAACGACAGATGCTTAAGGAAATGGATGTGCCATATGGCCTTATTGACGAAAACGGAAAGATACTATGGACTAACAACCAGTTTGATACCTTATTTGAAAAGAGTGTTTTAAATAAGAACATTATGAATATTTTTGAAGGCATTAAGCCGGAATATTTGGTTTTTGATGACGAGAAACCTAATCACGTTAAGCTTAGTTATAAAGACAAATTATTTGCGGTAACATTAACCAAGTTTGAGCTGAAAAATGATTATGAGGACAGCGCCCTTAATCTTTTGGAAGAAAATAGCGGTCAGTTAATTTCCATTTATTTAAGAGATGAAACATTAATCAGCAAGCTGGAAAAAGAGACTAAGGAAGAACGACTTGTAACGGCAAATATTTATATTGATAACTATGACGAAGTGGTACAAAGTGTTGAAAACACACGAAGAACCCTTTTGGTAGCTTTAATAGACAGAAAGATTAATGTTTATTTTTCTCAATATGACGGAATTGTCAGAAAGCTTGAAAATGACAAGTATTTTGTAGTTTTCAAAACAAAATATATAAGCAAGATGCAGACTAACAAGTTTGCAATTCTTGACGAAGTAAAAACAGTTAATATAGGAAACAGCCTTCCTGTAACAATCAGTATCGGTATTGGTATGGGAGGAAACAGTCTGGTACAGAATTATGATTTGTCCACAACAGCCATTGACATGGCGCTTGGACGTGGCGGTGACCAGGCAGTGTTAAAAGACGGTAGTAAGGTTTATTATTACGGTGGAAAGACCAAATCAGTAGAAAAGAACACAAAAGTTAAATCAAGAGTAAAAGCCACAGCGTTTAGAGATTTGATTGAAACAAAAGATAATCTTTATATTATGGGACATCATATAGGAGATAATGATTCCTTTGGTGCCGCAATAGGCTTATACAGAGTTGGAAAGACTATCGGAAAGAAGACGCACATTGTACTTGGAGATGTAAGTGGCAGTGTAGTTCCTTTAGTTGATGAATTTAAGAACTCAGACTCATATGATGAAGATATGTTTATTACAGGACCGGAAGCAGTTTCTGAAATGACTAAGAATGACGCCCTTATTATAGTTGATTGTAACAGAGCCTCATATACAGAATATCCTGAGCTTGTAAGAAGAGCCCAGTGTATAATTGTATTTGACCACCATAGACAGACAACGGATTGCATTGACAATGCCCAGCTTTCATATGTTGAGTTATCATCATCATCAACTTGTGAAATGGTTGTTGAAATAATGCAGTACATTAATGAAACAGTTAAGCTTACAAAGCTTGATGCAGAGGCTTTATATGGCGGTATTATGGTTGATACAAACAACTTTATAAACCGTACAGGTGTAAGAACTTTTGAAGCGGCAGCATATTTGAAGAAGAATGGTGCAGATGTTGCAAGAGTAAGAAGAATGTTCAGGGATGATTTGTCAGATTACAAGGCTAAGGCATTGGCAATTCAGAATACTGAAATCTTTATGGATGGATACGCATTGTCAGTATGTAGTCCACAGGGTGCATCTTCACCTACAATTGTAGGCGCCCAGGCAGCCAATGAATTATTAAATGTAAAAAATGTAAAAGCATCATTTGTATGTACACCATACAATGATCAGGTATATATAAGTGCCCGCTCAATTGACAAAATCAACGTTCAGGTTATTATGGAACAGTTTGGTGGTGGCGGACACATGAATCTTGCCGGAGCTCAGGTTAGAAATAAGACAACCGGCGAGGTTATCGTTATGTTAAAGAAAGTTATTGAAACGATGATAGAGGAAGGAGAAATTTAATGAAGGTTATATTATTAGAAGATGTTAAATCTCTTGGAAAAAAAGGAGAGATTGTAAATGTAAATGACGGATACGCAAGAAATTTTATTTTGCCTAAAAAGTTAGGTCTTGAGGCAACATCAAAGAACCTTAATGATTTAAAACTTCAGAAGCAGAATGACGAAAAAGTTGCACAGGAAAAACTTGATGCAGCAAAGGCATTGGCAGAAGAAATCAAAGAAAAATCAATTACTGTTAAGATTCAGGCAGGGGTAGAAGGAAAGGTATTCGGTTCTATTTCAAGCAAGGAAATTGCCACAGAAGCAAAGAAACAGTTAAACATGGATATTGATAAGAAGAAGATTGTAATTCCTGACGCAATTAAGTCACTTGGAACTTACAACGTTAACATTAAGTTACACAAAGATGTAACAGCTACATTAGCAGTAAAAGTTGAAGCAAAATAAGAATCCTAAGGAGAATACCAAATGGAAGAGGCAGTAGTAAAAAGAGTAATGCCTCATAGTAATGAGGCAGAACAGGCAGTAATCGGCTCAATGCTTATGGATGCAGATGCCATTACAACTGCTATGGAAAAAATTTCAGAAGATGATTTTTATAACAAACAATATGGTTCTCTTTTTAAGGCAATGATAGAACTTTATAATGAAGGAAAAACCTGTGACCTTGTTACAGTAAAGTCTAAGTTAGAGGAAACAGGGGTGCCTTCAGAAGTTGTAAGTCTTGATTTTATCAGAAATATATTGGAAATGGTTCCTACATCAGCTAACATTAAGCAGTATGCAGAAATTGTTTACGAAAAATCAGTTCTTAGAAATCTAATTCGTGCCAATGAAGATATTGCCGGCAAATGCTACGCAGGAAATGAAACACTAGAGGCAATTCTTGAGGAAACGGAAAAGAAGATATTTGACCTGATTCAGTCAGGTAGCAGTGGAGATTACACTCCGGTAAGACAGGTAGTTCTTAATGTATTTGAAAAGATTGAGAAAGCTTCCCAGACTAAAGGTTCCATTACAGGTTTGGAAACAGGCTTTACTAAGCTTGACCACCAGCTTTCAGGACTTCAGCCATCAGATATGATACTTATTGCGGCAAGACCATCTGTAGGTAAAACAGCTTTCGTTTTGAATATTACGGAAACAGTTGCAGTAAAACACAACATACCTGTTGCCATATTTAGTTTGGAAATGTCAAGCGAACAGCTTATTAACCGTATTATTTCACAGAACTCAATGGTAAGTTCCCAGAAAATGAGAAATGGTGACTTAAGTGACAGCGAGTGGGCAAACATAGTTGAATCAGCCAATATTATCGGTAATTCCAACATTATCATAGATGATACACCGGGTATAAGCATCGGCGAAATGCGTTCTAAGTGTAGAAAGTTTAAGTTGGAGAAAGATATCCAGCTTGTTATAGTGGATTACCTTCAGTTGATGACAACCAACGGCAGATCGTCAAGCCGTGAACAGGAAATTGCGGAAATTTCAAGAACCTTAAAGGGAATTGCAAGAGAGTTAAACGTTCCGGTTATTGCCTTATCACAGCTTAACCGAGCGGCTGAAACAAGAGAAGACAAGAAGCCTATTATGGCCGATCTTCGTGAATCCGGTTCTATCGAGCAGGATGCGGACGTTGTAATGCTTATGTCAAGATTTTACGATAAGGAAACAAAGACAGAAGACAGAAACAGAATTATCGTAAACGTAGCTAAACAGCGTAACGGCCCTGTAGGTGAAGTAGAATTAGTATGGTTACCACAGTATACTAAGTTCGAAAATGCGGAAACAGAACAGGTGTAGGTGACTGTAGTAGACAACTGGCGACAAAGCTACAGAAAGTCGTTTTTTTCGCAGTGTTAAAAATATTGAACAAGGCATATAATGAATTTATAATGGAGATGTTCCAAAAGGGAGCATCTCCTTTTCGATGCTCCAATTCGATTTTTAAGGAGGAGTATATGGGGGAAAAAAGATATATTATTTCGGACGCATCAAAGATGCTCAATGTTGAATCACATGTTTTAAGATATTGGGAAGAAGAACTTGAAATCAAAATTCCAAGAAATGAAATGGGACACAGATACTACACTGAAGATAATATCGAAAGCCTTAGAAAAGTCAGGGACTTAAAGAAGCAGGGCTACAGCCTAAAGGCAATAAAAAATATGGTAAACCCTAAGAAAGCAACCAGGGAAAATAAAGAATCAAATGAAAGACTGACAGTAAGACAGCCGATTTCACTGATGGAAGTAAGGGAGAAAAAAGTCGGGGTGGAGAATTGCTATCAGGAAGTGCCGGAGACAATGTCTGGCAGTGTACAGAGTGTGGTACAGAATATGACACAGAGTAATGGGCAGAATGCAGAAAGCGCAGGCTTGAAGTTAGAACAGTTCCAGAACCTTATGAATAAGGTTGTTTCAAAGGCATTAAAAGAATCCACAACGAACCTTGGAAAAGAGCTAAGTGACAACGTAAGCGAAAACGTTCTAAAAGGAATGAATTATATGATGAGAGTTCAGGATGAAAAGGAAGAAGAACGTTATCGAAAACTTGATGAGCTTATGAGAAACAAGCAGAAGCTAAGCCGCCGAGAAAAAAGAAAAAAAGCAAAAGCAGAAAAACTTCTTTTGAAAAATAAGAAAAAAGGAATGGCTCATTTCGGGAAAAAACCGCAGACTACATAAACAAAAATACATTATAGAAGAATGCTGCATCGCATATAAAATGCAAAAGATATTAAAAAAATGCAATACATAAAGAGACAGATAATAAGGACAAATAGCAAAAATAATTTAAAGATACAATAAAAATATTAAAAAATATTAAAAGAAAGACGATAAGAAATATTATAAAAAATATTATGAAAAGTTACATAGATAATATTACATAAAAAATGCCATCCTTTACATAAAGTAAAGATGGCATTTTTTATACCTATACGGTACATAATACGCTCCAAAGAGAGCGTATAAATTATAATAATTAGTCTAATTTGATTGAATCTGTTGGGCATGCACCTGCACAAGCGCCACATTCGATACATGTATCTGCATCGATTACGCAAACGCTACCATCGTTGCTAATAGCTCCTACTGGGCAAGTACCTTCACATGCACCACAACCGATACATCCGTCAGTAATTTTGTAAGCCATTATGTAAGCCTCCTTTGATTTTTTATACGTTTATAATAATACAATTATCCCAATATTGCAATAAATAAAAAGTTAAAAATTTAACAATAACAAGAAACATCAAGCGTCACGAACCACTGTAAGCACCCTTCCAAAGTAGTGAACATCATCGATATTATCGATGAAAAGCGAGTTTTTGTCGCCATTAATGGGAGCAAGCTCCAGCCTGATTCCCGGAATATATTTACGAATATACACTTTATTTCCAATAAGAAAAATCCCTGTCTCACCGGATTCAGGAAAACGGTCCTTGCCAATCAGAAGAATATCGTTGTCAAAATAAGTAGGTGAAAGATTTCGCCCAACAATCTTAATCCCACACAAAACAATGTCACCAAAATCTTTTTTGTAAGCAGAAATATTAACAATATTCGTAGAAATACTGTCAAAAACCATTCCATCCTGAACATAGCCCGTTGGCGTAAGAACAGAAATGCAGTCGGTTTTGTGAGATTTGTTGTAGTCGGCAATGCGGGACTCAAAATAGGCAATTTCCACAAGTAGATTAAAAACCCTTGGTGGAAGTGATTTTTTATCAATGGTATTAATGACTGAGCGCCCTAAAATATAGTCAATGCTACAATTCAGCGCATCGCAAACCTTTGAAATAGTATAAATAGTGGGATTGTTAACCTTACCCCCAACTAATTTCTTGACGGATTCATATGGAAGCTCAGCCTCATCGGCAAGCTGCCTGATAGACCAATTCTTCTGATATAAAAGACGATTAATATTTTCAACCATAATGTTTTTGTTGGTGATTTTGTTAGAATTTTGATTCATAAATTAAGACGCCCCCCTTATTAAGATGTATTCCTTGGCACATAAAAAACAACAATATAACAAAATTTGTGCCTTTCTATGCCTTTTTTTTACAAAATTATGCATTTATTATATAGCATATAGAGAAAAAATTAAATATCTATGGACAAAATGGAGGGAAAAATGAATAAAATGGAGAAGAACAGTAACGAAAGATTATTAAAACAACTTATTGCAGCATTAAAGCTGGAAGGAAACCAGATGCCGGGCGGTGTTCTGGAAAGCGATGATTATAACATAATAATCATTAAACCAAATCAATTACAACAGGAGAATGCCGGAGAAAAGCAGAGTAGAAAATACAATGAATCGTACAGTGAAAATCAAAGAGAGAATTTTGATGATTTGTATGGAGAACGAAAAGGCAAGAAAGAGTTAGAGAATATCATTTCAAGGAAGCTTATAGGACTTGGCATACCGACTAGATTAAAAGGTTATAAATATATACTGGCAGCAATTGAGCAGGTTTTAGAAGATGAAACATCACTGGAAGGTGTAACTAAGATACTTTACCCGGATGTTGCAAAGAAATATAATTCGACACCTCAAAGAGTAGAAAAAGCCATTAGGCATGCAATAGAAGTTGCATGGACAGATAATGTAGTAGAACTTAGACGTGAATTTGAGGACGGCAAAGAAAACAGACGCCCCACAAATTCAGAGTTTATATCAAGAATAAGTACATATATAAAAATGACAGCATAGATGGGGAAGATATTCATATATAAAAATGACAGCATAGATGGGGAAGATATTCATTGAAGCGAAAAGTAGCCGTATGCCAAAGGAGAGGCGAAAAGGCAGGCAGTAAGGATGAATATTGATATATAGAAATGTGAATATAGAAAGTTAATGAATTAGTTGAAGGATACCGTGTGGAGGCTAGTGCCACACGGTATCCTTTTGTGCATAGTGGGGGAGGGAAATAAGTTAAGCAATTGAGTAGCGTACCCCGAGAAATGTTAAAAATAAAATGTCGGGGTACGTTTTCGGTGAATAGGAGTGTGCTGAAGCCACAATAAGTGATGTACGAGAAGGTGCGTACCCAGAGAAATATAAAAAATGAAATGTCGGGGTACGCAACCACTAAAAAGCAAGAAAAATATGAAACATAATGTATGAGGAAGACAAAAAAGTACCCCGAAAAAAGCGAAAAATGAAATATCGGGGTACGCAACCGCTAAAAAGCAAGGAAAATATGAAACATAAAATATGAGTAAAGCAAAAATGTACCCTGAAAAAAGTGAAAAATGAAATAGCGGGGTACACCCCTACCAAAAAGGCAAGAAAACAACCACAACAAATAGGGAAATAAGCAAATGTTGTGGTATGAAACAGAAAAAATAGAGCAAGAAGAAACAATTTTACCCTACCCACCACGCCCACGCTATTTTTTACAATTTCAACAATTGTTTTACATAGATTTAATCTTTTCTGCACTTTGGTTTTAACAATGAATCTCTAGAATAGCAGATGATAAGACTTATCAATAAGGATTCTATATGAAATACATTCAGGAGTACCGAGGAATAATAAAGGACACTAAGGAACGGTAAGGATATCAAGTAACACTGATGAATAGCAAAGGATACTAAGAAATATTCAGAAATAACAAAGAACATCAGGTAATACTAAGCTATACCCTAGAATGTATTAGGAGAGTTGCCGAGAAGGCAGAAGGAGAAAAGATTAGAATGAGAAAGAAGAAAATTACACAAATTTCAGCAATCGCTATGGCTATGGCAATGGCAGTAACTCCAACAGCAAATGTTTTTGCTTATGGAGAAACATCAGGAAACAGCACATTGTTCTCTGACACACAGAAGGTTTCAGATTATAGTACTTGGAAAGATTCAGTTTGGAATAAAAAAGATACAGAAGGAACTCTTACAAGAAAAGGTGAAGCTTACGATTCATCAAAAATAATTCTTACACCCGGTAAGACAGCAAAGGATTTAGGTTTTGCCTGGTATAGCGAAAACAAGGGCACACCGGCAGTTAAAGTAGGAAAGAAAGCTGATTTAAGCGATGCAAAAGTTTACACAGGAACAGCAACAGACATTAATCGTTCAAATCAGAAAACTACATATAAAGCATCAAACAAAGTAACTATAGAGGGTGCTTTTGAAGAAAATACAACATATTACTATAGCTACACAGATGACACAAAAAATCCTAATTGGAGCGAAGCACAGGCTTACACAACAAAGAAAACATCCAGTTTCCAGACAATACTTGTAGGTGACCCACAGATTGGTGCATCAGGATCACAGGGACAGGGAACAGATGATGATATTAATATTGCAGTTGATACATTTAACTGGAACAAAACATTAACACAGGCAAAAGCAACAGCACCTAATGCAAGTTTTATTTTATCAGCAGGTGACCAGATTGACTTCTCAGGAGTTGACAGTTCAGACGGAAAAAACGTAAGAGAAAGCGAATATGCAGGATTTACATATCCGGAACTTTTGAGAAATCTTCCTTTGGCAACAACAATCGGTAACCACGAAAGCAAGGGTACAGACTATAAGTATCACTACAACAACCCTAACGATGGCGACAAACTTGGAAGCACAAACTCAGGTTCAGATTACTACTTTAGCTACGGTGATGTTTTGTTTATCAGCTTAAACAGTAACAACAGAAACACAGTTGAACACAAAGAATTATTAAAGAAAGCAGTGGCAAGCCACAAAGATGCTAAGTGGAAAGTTGTAATGTTCCATCATGACATTTACGGTTCAGGACAGCCACATTCAGACACAGACGGAGCAAACTTAAGAGTGCTTTTCGCACCATTAATGGACGAATTTGGAATTGATATATGTTTGACAGGACATGACCATTCATATGCAAGATCATATTTAATGGCAGACGGCACAGCAATTGACTACGGAAATTCAGTTGCAGTAAACCCTGAAGGAACACTTTATATTGCAGCAGGTTCAGCATCAGGTAGTAAGTTCTACAAACTTGCAACAACAAAACAGTACTACATTGCAGAGCGTTCAAATACACAGATCCCAACATTCTCTACAATTGATTTTTCAGAAAATTCACTTGTACTCAGAACATATGACTACAACGGAAACAAGTACGCAGACGATTATACACTTTACAAAACAAGTGATAATTTATCAATGAAAGATTTGATTGCTCAGGCAAAAAATATCAAAAACGATGGTTACACAGATGAAACTTGGAACAAGCTCCAGAGCGAAATCAAGAGTGCAGAAAAGTTAATGCAGTACACCGGCGAAGACAAGGGGGCAGCACAGCTTTCAAGTGCATATGACAAGACTAACGACGGCGACAATGCTAAGGACATGGTTAACTACTATGGTTACGCACAGGGCGATTACAAAAAAGATGGAACAACAACACTAAAGACAGGTTTTTCAACATTGCTTGACAAGTCAATGGACAAAAAACTTATCATAGGAAGATTACTTTTTGAAAACCAGTACAACAATATCCTTAAGGCAGAAGCAGGCTTAAAGAAAAAAGATGCTGGAAAGACAACAACTCCTACAAATACAACAAAACCGGCAGCTAAGCTTACATTAAAAGCCGGCAAAAAAGCAGTTAAGGCAGGCCAGACAGTTACTTTAAAGAAGGGCAAAACATTACAGCTTAACCTTACAATCAACGGAGTAACAGGCAAGAATGTTAAGTACAAAACTTCAAACAAGAAGATTGTAAAAGTTACAGCAACAGGAAAACTCAAAGCTTTAAAGAAGAGCAGAAAGAAAGTGAAGGTAACAGCAAAATTCGGAAACCAGAAGATTAGCTTTAAGGTAAAGACAAAATAAACACAAAAATTCTCACAGGTGAAAACAAAATAAACATAAAATTTCTCATAGGTGAAGACAAAATAAACATAAAATTTCTTATGAGTGTGTTGAAAATGTCGAAAGACAAAATTGAGTCAGAGACAGGCTCAAAAAAGAAAAAGTAGAAGGATTTAAGATGAAGAAATATTCAAAGATTATATTTGTTATTTTTCTCATAATCTTCTCAGCAGGACTTTGGTTGTTGAACTCCAACATAACCAGAGTCCCTTTGCTATCCGATGACAATTTTTATTTTGTTAAGGGGCAGGTGCAGGAAGTTATTGAGGACAATACCACAAATAAAGAGGTAAACGGCGGTAGCCAAACTGTAAAAGTTAAGATAACATCAGGAAAATATAAAGGAAAAACCTGCGAAGCCAACAATATGAATGGCTATCTTTACGGAACTTATTGCAAAAAAGGGACAAAAGTAATTGTTCAGTTAAGCAGTTTTGGCGAAGAACTGTCGGGCAGCATTTACGGCTTTGACAGGGGAGCTTTTATTTGGATTATTATAGCAATACTTGGAGTGGCACTATTCCTGGTTGGCGGAAAAAGAGGCATTAAATCAATGCTGGCGTTGGTGTTCACATTTATATGCATTATATATTTGTACATACCGCTAATGTATATAGGTTTTTCGCCATTCTGGGCGGCTATTCTTGTTGTAGTTGCGGTTACAATAGTGTCGGTTTATCTTATTTGCGGAGGCAACCGAAAAGGGTTGTGCGCAATGCTTGGAACGATTCTGGGAGTCCTAATTGCAGGAATTTTTGCAACTATTTTTGGCAAAATAACGCGAGTGACAGGCTACAATATTGAAGACATTGAGACTATGGTCTACGTGGCGCAGAACAGCAAACTCCAGATAGGTGGCGTGCTTTTTTCGGGCATCCTTATTGCGTCCCTTGGGGCTGTAATGGACGTGGCGGTTTCCATATCCTCAACCATTGAGGAAATCCACAACAAAAAGCCGGAGCTTACATCAAAAGAATTGTTTAAGTCAGGCATAAATGTTGGCAAAGACATGATGGGAACAATGTCAAACACACTTATACTTGCTTTTACCGGTGGCGCAGTAAACACTATGATATTAATATACGCCTACATAATGCCATACATGCAGGTAGTGAATATGTACTCAATAGGCATTGAGGTGATTAAAGGCATCTCAGGCACACTAGGCATAGTGCTGACCGTGCCACTGGTGTCGCTGATATCGGCGAAGGTGTATGGCAAGTAGTGGGGGAGATGTGTTTCAGGTTGGCGAAACACTATCGGAAACGGAAGACAAATATAATTGAATAAGTAGTGGAACGAGATGTGCTTCCAGTTGGCGAAACACTATCGGAAACGGAAGAGAAGCTAAAAAAGCATACTCTGGGGCGAAACGCCTCCAGAGTATGCTTTTGTGCGTGGTGGGTGGAAGAGTGTGGAAGGTGTGGTGGAGGGTTGTACCCCGAGAAATGTTAAAAATAAAATGTTGGGGTATGTTTTTGGTGAATAGGAGTGTGCTGAAGCCATAATAAGTGATGTACAAGAAGGCGCGTACCCCGAGAAAAGTTAAAAATGAAATAGCGGGGTACGCGACTACTAAAAAGCAAGGAAAATATGAAACATAATGTATGAGAAAGACGAAAATGTACCCCAAAAAAAGCGAAAAATGAAATAGCGGGGTACGCAACCACTAAAAAGCAAGGAAAATATGAAACATAATGTATGAGGAAGACAGAAATGTACCCCGAAAAAAGCCCAAAATGAAATAGCGGGGTACGCAACCGCTAAAAAGCAAGGAAAATATGAAACATAAAATATGAGTAAAACGAAAATGTACCCCGAGAAAAGTTAAAAATGAAATAGCGGGGTACGCAACCGCTAAAAAGCAAGAAAAATATGAAACATAATGTATGAGGAAGACAAAAATGTACCCCGAAAAAAGTCAAAAATGAAATAGTGGGGTACGCGACCACCAAAAAGTAAGAAAAATATGAAACATAATGTATGAGAAAGACGAAAACGTACCCCGAAAAAAGCGAAAAATGAAATGTCGGGGTACGCAACCACCAAAATAAAGAATTGACAATAGTATCCCCATAATAATTGATATAAAAGATAAAATATAGGTATCAAAAAATATGTATACATAGTATAATATGATATGTATCAAGAAATACAAATATAGAAGAAAGGAGGATAAGGCAGGATGGATTATTTAGAAAAGTATGCACAGGAAAGATTAGAAAAGCTGAAAGGCATGCGAAGACAATGTGTGGCTAATTTGAAAGGTTTGCCGGAAGGAAAAGTGTATGTAAAAAAGAAGAGAAAGACAAATCAATTCTATAAGATAACGCCAGATGGAGACAGAAATGGGAAGTATATTAAAGCCGGCGAAAGAGATGTGGCAGAAAGTCTTGTGAAAAGGGAATACAATGAGAAGTGCTTGAATGAGATAGAAAAAGAAATTAGGGCACTAGAAAAAATGCTAAAAACCTGCAATTCAGAAAACCTAGAAAATGTAATCAGCAAGCTTGCCCCGGTCAAGCAGACAATGGTTATGCCGCTTGTATTGCCACGAGAAGATTTCATCAAACATTGGGAAGAAGAAAAGCAGCAACTTAAAGAAAAAATGTGGCCAATGGTTATGAAATCTTATGATGAATCCATGGACGACGAAGAAGGCGTGTTCACGGAAAAAGACGAAAAGGTTCGCTCCAAGTCAGAAAAAATAATTGCAGACAAACTCAATATAATGGGGATACCGTACATATATGAGCTACCGCTACATTTGGATGGACTAGGTTACATAAAACCAGATTTCACAGCATTAAATCCGGACACCCGCGAAGAATGCATATGGGAGCATTTTGGAATGATGGAAAATCCGGAATATGCGTCAAAGGCAATGAACAAACTAAATGTTTACGCAAGAAACGGCTATACTGTGGGGGACAATCTTATAATTACAATGGAAGGTCAAACCCAGCCTTTGAACACAAGAAATCTTGATAAAGTAATTAGAAAAAATTTGATGACATAATAAAAAGAAGTTATGGTGTGATTGCGTCACCAACGGTGATGTAATTAGGGAAAAAAGTTAAATATTGGAATGAAATAAGGGGAGAGATGGGGCTGTCGCACTAAGTAATTAGTGCGCAGCCTCTTTTTGGTATGGACTTTAGGATAAGTATATAAATTGTATGAAATATACAAAAAAACATTTTTTAAAAAGGAATATATGTTGAAAACACCCTATAAAAGTGATAGAATGTTGCTAGAAAAAATGTTATACAGTAACATTAACGGTAACATTGATAGAATAGTGAAAAGAATTTAAGGAGGCTAATATGAAAAAAATCAGAAGGAGAGGACGGAAGATACTTAGTATATTGTTGAGTATGACAATGGCAGCAGGTATGATGCTTACGGGAATCACTCCGGGAACAAATGAAGTAAAGGCAGCATCTTCGTTAACTTCGGCAGACTTTTTGAAAACGAATGGAACATCCATAAGAAAGAACTACGGAAACGGAGAAAAAGTATATTTGAGAGGAACTAATGCAGGAGGCTGGCTGGTGCAGGAGAATTGGATGAATCCTACAAATGCACCGGATCAGAGGACAATGATGGACACTCTGGCAAACAGATTTGGTACATCAACAAGAGATTCATTAGTAGCTGCGTATGAAGATAATTATTGGACCACACAGGATTTTGATAATTGTGCAGCAATGGGAATGAGCGTTATAAGACTTCCGTTTACTTATATGAATCTTTGTGATGATAACGGAAATCTCAAATCAAACGCATGGAGAAGACTTGACTGGTTTGTAAGTAACTGTAGCTCAAGAGGTATGTATGTAATTCTTGATATGCATGGAGCATTCGGCTCTCAGAACGGAATGGATCATTCCGGTGAAGTAAATGACGGAAAACAGCTTTATTACAATCAGGGAAATAAAAACAAAACATTAAATTTGTGGGCAAAGATAGCAGAACATTTTAAAGGAAACCCGGCAGTTGCAGCTTATGATATTTTAAATGAGCCAGGTATTAAGGCGGCAGCAACATATAGTCTGCATTGGGATTTTTATAATGAAATTTATAAAACAATAAGAAGTAAAGATTCAAATCATATTATTATTATGGAATCATGTTGGGATGCTGATAATCTTCCAAGACCGTCAGCATACGGATGGACAAATGTAGCATATGAATATCATTACTATCCATGGAATTACATTTCAAATTCGTCAGGTCAGGCTTCTTACACAGCAGGCAAGGTGAGAGATATTGCAAATCATAACTACGGAGTTCCTACATTCGTAGGTGAGTTTACATGTTTCGACCAGGAAGATGCGTGGAGAAATACAATGTCTACATATAATCAGCAGGGATGGCATTGGACAACATGGGCATATAAAGTTACAGGAAACAGCTCATGGGGAATTTATAATCATAGTCCACAGTCAGTTGATATTTATAATGATTCAGCGGATACAATAAGAAAAAAATGGTCAAGTGTTGGAACAGATAAAGGCTGGGTTAATTCTAAGATTTATAATGTGGTTAAATCTTATCTTCCGGGAACTGTAACACCGGGAGATTCAGGAAATTCTGATAATTCAGGAAGCTCAGATAACTCAGATAATTCAGGAAATAGCGGCTCCTCACATGGAGTGACATTTTATGAACACAGTAATTACGGCGGCTGGGCAGTTACATTAGGTGAAGGCTGGTATACATGCAGTCAGATAGAAGCTGCAGGCATTAGAAATGACCAGATTACTTCAGTTAAAGTTCCGGCAGGATATGTAGTAACATTATATGAACATGATAATTATGAAGGAGCTCAGAAAGTATTGACAGGAAATACAAGTCTGCTTTCAGATTTTAACGATAAGACTTCATCAATTAGAATTGTATATTCTGGCTCAAGTGCAGGTACTTCACATGTAAAACCGGGAGATTCAGGAAATTCTGATAATTCAGGAAATAGCGGCTCCTCACATGGAGTGACATTTTATGAACACAGTAATTACGGCGGCTGGGCAGTTACATTAGGTGAAGGCTGGTATACATGCAGTCAGATAGAAGCTGCAGGCATTAGAAATGACCAGATTACTTCAGTTAAAGTTCCGGCAGGATATGTAGTAACATTATATGAACATGATAATTATGAAGGAGCTCAGAAAGTATTGACAGAAAATACAAGTCTGCTTTCAGATTTTAACGATAAGACTTCGTCAATTAGAATTGTATATTCCGGCTCAAGTGCAGGTACTTCATATTCAACAACAAAGTTATCAAACGGTAAATATTATATTCAGTCAATTGCAAATGATAAAGTTGTATGTGCAGAAAATGGCGGCAGTGATCCGTTAATGGCAAACCGTGACAGTTACAGCGGTGCGTGGGAAACATTATTCATAGAAAATAATAACGACGGTACGGTATCATTAAAGGCAGAGGCAAATAATAAATATGTATGTGCAGTGCTTGATGAACAGAATCAGTTACTTCCAAGAAGTGATTCCCCAAGTACATGGGAAAAATTCCAGATTTATAAAATTAAAGATGGTGAATATGGAATCCGTTGTGTTGATAATGGTAAATATGTGAAAGCGGATTTGGATAATGGTGGAAAACTTGTAGCGACAAGTGATTCTATAGCAGGAGCATGGGAAGCATTCAGAATTGTAAAGGTTAAAGGTTCAGCCAGTGTTAAACCGGTTGTAGAAAATGGTGAATATTACTTTACATCTATTGCTAACGGCGGTGTTGTATGTGCAGAAAATGGTGGAAGTGATCCTTTAATTGCAAACCGTGAATCTTGTGGAGGAGCATGGGAGAGCATTAAGATTGAAAATAATGGTGATGGAACAGTTTCACTCAAATCAAGTGCAAATGGAAAATATGTATGCGCAGTAGTTGATGAACAGAATCAACTTCTTCCAAGAAGCAGCTCGGCAAGTGATTGGGAAAAATTTGAAATTGTAGAAATTCAAAACGGCGAATATGCACTTAAGGCACGTGCAAACAATAAATATGTAAAAGCAGATTTAGATAACGGCGGAAAGCTTGTTGCATCAAGTGATTCTGTTGCAGGAGCATGGGAAGCATTTAAGATTACAAAGACAGGAGAATCTTCGGGACTTACATATAGTGGTTCAGAAAAGAAAGCAGAATTTTATCTTGATTCTGATTACAACGGAACTAAGGTTTCACTTTCAGCCGGAAAATATGATTATAATGCAATGGTATCAGCAGGAATCAAAAACGATGCACTTTCATCAGTTAAAGTTCCTGACGGATATAGAGTTACATTATATAATGATGCAGGATTCCAAGGAGGAGCAAAAGTTCTTCTTCAGGATACATCAAATTTAGGCGGATTTAATGATAAGACTTCATCAATTATAATTGAAAAGGTAGAAAGACCAAACTTCAATAATGCGGACACATATATTACATCAATTGCAAATAATAAAGTTGTATGTGCAGAAAACGGAGGCAACGATACTATAGTTGCTAACAGAGGTTCATGTGGAGGAGCTTGGGAGACAATCCAAATCGTAAATAATAATGACGGAACTGTATCATTGAGATCAGCAGCGAATGGTAAATATGTATGTGCAATTGTAGATGAGCATAATCAGCTGGTACCAAGAAGCGGTTCTATTGGAACATGGGAAAAATTCATAATTGAAAAGATTGCAGATAATGAATATGCAATTTATTCATTAGCAAATGGAAAATATGTTCAGGCAAATATGAACGATGGCGGAAAGCTATATGCAGGAAGCGATACAGTTGCCGGTTCATGGGAAGCATTTAGAATTACAAAAATTCAGTAAACAATAAAACATAATTAAAAGATGCATCATGGAGATCCATGGTGCATCTTTTAATTGTGGCTAGGCTGCTCTGATAATGAGGCATTCAAAAGAGTATTTATAGAAAAAGTGTTAACAAAAAATCTTTTGGGGCTGTCGCACTAAGTAATTAGTGCGCAGCCTCTTTTTGGTGCAAAAAAAAATACAGCCGGGTTTCGAAGGCTGGACGGTTATTTTTGTGGAAGCTGGTGATAAATAAAGTTTTAGACAGGTTTTGTGTGAATTGAACTATATATTTGTTATGTGAAATGAATGGTGGTTTGGGCATGTGTACCCCAAAAAACAAGAAAAATGAAATGTCGGGGTATGTTTTTGACGAACACAAACTATATGTTGTGCAAAAAAGCGGTGGTTTGAGTATGTGTACCCCAAAAAACAAGAAAAATGAAATGTTGGGGTACGTTTTTTGTGGGTACAAACCATATGTTGTGTAAAATGAGCAGCAGTTGGGGCATGTGTACCCCAAAAAACAAGAAAAATGAAATGTCTGGGTACGTTTTTGACGAATACAAACTATATGTTGTGCAAAAACAGCGGTAGTTTGAGAATGTGTACCCCAAAAAACAAGAAAAATGAAATGTCTGGGTACGTTTTTAACAAACACAAACTATATGTTGTATAAAATAAGCTGAAATTAGGGCGAGCGTACCCCGACATTTTAAAATTGTGAAAAATTGGGGTACAAAGCCATAAAAAACTATAAAAATTAAGACGCATATTATATGTAGAAATAAGAAACGTACCCCGAAAATTAGACAAAATGAAATATCGGGGTACGGAAGAAATAAAATAGTTGCAAATGCAACATATAATGAAAACAAAAATGAAAAACGTACCCCAATATTGCAAAAACCTCAAATATCGAGGTACGCGATCGGCAAAGGTCACATAAGAAAGCTTCTCCACTCCCCCACACTACAGCCTCTAACGCCTTACATCTCATCCACCCCACGACACAACAAGCTTCTCATCCACCCCACGACATAATCTACAACACTATGCCGTTCATCCACTTTAAGCCATAACGTCCAACACTAAACACCTAACATCACTCCCTCCCCGCTACGCAAAACACCCCCGCCGGACCAACCACGGTGTCCTGTCGTAGACAGGACACCGTAGAAGCTTCCCAGCAGGGGTAAATAAAACACAATAATATTAAAATCGAATAATACTAGCAACAATACTAGCAACAGCACATGTTAAGCAAACATAATGTTGTGCAAGGATCAGCGCAACACATTGCACCGGAATCGCCACCATATGAATACTGGCGGGTGTTGTACCACTGACCACCACTTTCAAGTGTCTGGACAAGTCGCTGGTATGTCTGATTGTTAGGCTCCATTTCAAGAGCAGTTTTCGCAAAATCAAGAGCCATGACATTGTTACCTAGACCGTTGTTTGCCAAAGAACTTAAGAAATACCACTGAGCGGTACGGTCCTGAATATTGCTCAGGACATTTAAAGCTTCCTGAAAACGCCTATTGTTGATGTAGTTAGAAGCAGCAGTGTAATAGGAAGCATCCTGACCGTAATACTGGCTGGACTGTCCCTGCCTACTGTTAAAACCGCCGAAGCCTCCAAAACCACCAAACAAATCATCAAAAGGATTGCCGGAATAACCACCACCGTAGTTGCCGTTACCTGAACCACCATAGGCAGAACCATCATTACCATAACTGCCGGAACCGTAGCCACCATAAGAACCACCATAGCCACCTGAATAACCATTCTTACGCTCATCCATAATCTGATTGTAAGCCTGACCAACTAACTTAAACATCTCCTCCGCCTTATCCTTATTAGGATTGTTAATATTAGCATCGGGATGATACTTGCGACTTAATTTTCTATATGCCTGTTTTACTTCATCATCTGTGGCATCTCGTGAAATGCCAAGAACCTTATATGGATCACTCATATCAAACTCCTAAAAACCAAAGTTATGTAAACCAACACCTACCAGCTTCACAACCACCTTCGGCTCGCTGAATCGAACTCCACAAGCTGTTCTCACCTTCGGTTCGCTGAATCGAACCCCACAAGCTGTTCTCACCTTCGGCTCGCTGAATCGAACTCCACAAGTTGTTCGCCCCTTCGGCTCGCTGAATCGAACCCCACAAGTTGTTCGCACCTTCGGCTCGCTAAATCGAACTCCACAAGTTGTTCGCACCCAGGCTCGCCGGTGTCATAACATCAAGGTGCACATATATCCGGCTCACATTCCTTTAGTCATTTTCTTTCTTCTGTTCCCTTCTCGCCTTCAACGTCTTATAGTAGACCGTCCAAACCCCGGCGTAAAGGATATTTCTAAGAATCTCAGCATTCTCCAAAATAGGAAGATACTCGAACTCCTTAGAGCATTCAGCCATCATCATCTGTAGCATGCCCTTTATTCTATCATCAAACCCCTGTTCATTGCAAATAGATTTGAAAGGATTGTAATGATTCTTCTTAATATCCTCCTCCAAATCATCATAGGCATCAAGAATATAAATAAATTTGCCAAGGAAAAAACCAATGCGGCTAAGAGAAGCAGCCCACTGGTCGTCTTTTGGAACAAAAAGGACAGACATAATGCGACCGAAAAGCCCTGCCATAACGTCAATGTTCGTCTCATTCTCTTTTTCGCGGGTACCTAATTCGGTGAGAAGAGACGAAATAGAATCCGCCTTTGCGGCGTAATCAAAAGAATCGTCAGGGTGCTTAGTATTCAAAAGCTTGGCAAAAGCAAGCTTCAAAACACTGCGGTCATCATTCCAGTCGTCCATAGCCTTATAATAAGATAATAAAATATTCATATCAGCCACGTAATCTGAGTAAATACTGGAAGACATAGGCTGTGCCTTAAGGGGATGACGAATACATTTGTGCTCAGAATGAGCAACCTTCGGTTCGTACAAAGAAGTAAGAAGCATTACAAGAAAAGTCATATCATAAGAAAGTGTAAACTGCCCGACAAAACCATAGCGGGACCTTAAAGAATAACACAAACCACAATAAAAACTCTTGTAAACATCAAACTCCTTAAATTTTAATTCCGGTTTATTAATAACAACATATCCAAACATAAAAAACTAACTTCTTCTTATAAAAGTGGCGTTGCACTTAGGGCAACGAATCTGAATCTTACCGTGTCCTTTAGGAATACGAATCCTCTGGCCACATTCCGGACACTTGTAGAAATGATAATACTTGCGCTGACCGGCAAGGTTCTTCTCATTGGCAACCTTGTTGCGCCAACTACCGAGAATACGCATATACTTTTCGTTTTCAGCAGCACGTTTATAAATATTGCGTGAAAACATTCTAAAATAAGTATAAAAAATAAGAAGCAAAATCAAAGTACTAAAAAGGGAACCAAGTCTTCTTGGAACAAAAAGCGAAATAATACACAACGCAATTGTAAGCCCAAGCAAAAACTTAGAAAACTGATCTGCACCATATCTTCCATACATAAATTTTGAAAATCTATCTCTCCAATTCATAAACATGTCACCTCACCAATCATCTTGAATATTGTAGACTGATCATTCAATATAAAAAACAGTCATCCTAATACTGAAGACCAATCATCTGAAATATTGTAGTCGATATTAAGAGTGTAAGTCCAATGCCCGATAAAAGCAATGGCAAAGGGTTTGAATTTACATTTAAGTCATAAAAGTTTACAAATATGTAAAAAATGATAGGTATGAAAACGTTTTTACCAAAAAAGAAAACAAACTGACTAAAAATGCTGAATTATTACTAAAATGACAATATCTCGCATTGAAATAAGTCGAAAAATAGAGTATTATGGAAAGGAAAAAGAGCTAAGCAACGTTAGCTATAAGCTATATGAGGGCATAAGTGATTTTTATAGAAGATGTATAAATATGCACAAAGCATACGATAAAGATAATAAATACAAGAATATACATCAGGTTCTTTATAAATATGTAAAGCTTATAAATAGACAACAAAGGGAAGACAATAGTATACAAAAGACGCTATGTAAAAAATATGAGGGGAGATTCACTGCATGTACGTGAAGAAGAACAGCTGGGTTAAGCATTTAGACTTTATACTGGCTGATTTGTTGTGCATTAATTTAACGTTATTGATTGCATATTTTCTACGCAATGGAGTACGTAATGTATATGCGCTAAAGGAGTACAGAACACTTCTTTTTGCAATAATGGCACTGCATTTCTGCATAAGTTTTTTCTCGAATACATATTCAGACATCCTAAGAAGAGGATATTTTCAGGAATTTAAAAGAGTACTTGTTCATAATACAGGATTAATGCTATGTGTAATGGTATTTATGTTCTTTACTCATACAGGAGCAATATACTCAAGATTAATGATTTTTGCATTCTGGGTAATGGACATTTTTGCAATGTATTTTGTACATATTTGCTTAAAAACATTTTTAGGAAAAAGAGATTACCGAGAGAAGAAGCAAACTAAACTTTTGATAATTACTACACCGGAAAATATGGAGAAAGTAATTAGTGAAGTAAACGATGGACCGGACAAGAGTTTTGAAATAGTAGGAATAGCATTAAACACAAATGAGGAAGGAATTAAAGAGTGCCAATACTGTAACAATAACAGAGATGGCATTAAAGAGAGCCATGGATATCTGTGCAGGCATTGTTGGATGTATAGTTACAGGCATACTTTTTATATTTGTAGCACCAGCTATTAAGATAGCAGATCCTAAGGGACCTGTATTCTTCGGACAGAAGAGAGTTGGTCGTAACGGAAGAACTTTTACAATATATAAGTTCCGTTCTATGTATGTAGATGCGGAAGAACGTAAGAAGGAACTTATGGCGAAGAACAAGATGGAAGGTCTTATGTTTAAGATGGACGCTGATCCTAGAATTATAGGAAGTGGTCCGGACGGAACAAGGAAGGGACTTGGATATTATCTTAGACATCTGTCTATAGATGAATTCCCTAACTTCTGGAGCATCTTAAAAGGCGATATGAGTCTTGTGGGAACAAGACCACCAACAATGGATGAATACAATCAGTACGAATTACATCACAAGAGCCGTCTGGCAGCAAAACCGGGACTTACAGGAATGTGGCAGGTAAGCGGCAGAAGTGATTTTACTGATTTTGAAGAAATAGTAAAAATGGACAGCGATTATATTAAGAACTGGAATATAGGACTTGATATAAAAATAATTCTGAAAACAGTGCTGGTAGTGCTGGGACAGAAGGGATCGGTGTAATATTTGGCAACATATGCAAGGGGATAAAAAGTGCATAAGAAGAATAAAGATAAATTAAGAATCGCAATGTTAGGTCATAAGAGAATACCTTCAAGAGAAGGTGGCGTGGAAATTGTGGTGGAAGAACTTTGTACAAGAATGGTTAACAAAGGTCACAAAGTAACATGCTACAACCGTGGCGGACATCACGTAAGCGGTAAGGAATTTGACAGCGCGAAGATTAAAAATTACAAAGGAATAAACCTGAAAACAGTGCCTACAATAAACTGTAAAGGGTTGGCAGCAATGTCAGCCTCAGTTTTTGCAGGCATAAAAGCGTCTATGGGAAGATACGATATTGTTCATTTTCACGCAGAAGGACCTTGTGCAATGTTATGGCTTCCTAAGTTATTCGGCAAGAGATGCATAGCAACTATTCACGGCCTGGACCACCAGAGAGCTAAGTGGGGCAAGCTTGCAAGCACTTATATAATGATGGGGGAGAAGTGCGCAGTAAAGCACGCAGATGAAATAATAGTATTGAGCCGTGGCGTGCAGGATTATTTCAGAGATACATATGGAAGAGAGACCAAGTTTATTCCTAACGGAGTAAACAGACCTATAGTAAGAGAGCCACAGATTATCAAAGAAAAATTCGGCTTAGACAAAGACGATTACATCCTTTTCCTTGGAAGATTGGTTCCGGAAAAAGGGCTTAAGTATCTGGTAGAAGCTTTCAAAAAAGTAAAAACAGACAAGAAACTGGTAATAGCCGGTGGAAGTTCGGATACAGACGAGTTCGCTAACGAACTAAGACATATGGCAAAAGATGATGAAAGAATAATCTTTACAGGATTCGTTCAGGGAGAAGAATTGGATGAGTTATACAGCAATGCATACGTATACACACTTCCAAGTGATTTGGAAGGAATGCCACTTAGTCTGCTTGAGGCAATGAGCTATGGTAACTGCTGTCTTGTGTCAGATATAGATGAATGCGCGTCTGTTGTAGAAGACAAGGCACTGGTATTCAAAAAATCAGATGTAGATGACTTAAGAGAAAAATTACAGCAGGCTTGTGATAAGCCTAAGATGGTTAAGAAGTATAAAGAAGAAGCAGCAGATTTTATATGTGAAAAATACAGTTGGGATGATGTGGTTGAGAAAACAATGGAGTTGTATAGAGGATAGAATATGAGAGTTTTAGTAATAAATAAATTTTTATACCCAAAGGGTGGGGCGGAGACGTATACACTTTCTTTGGGGAAAATGTTAGAAAAACATGGACACGAAGTTCAATATTTCGGATTAAGAAACGAAAAGAATACAGTGGGAAATGAAGTTAATGCATTAGTTGAGGATATGGATTTTTCTACAGGGATAAAGAATAATTTAAATGCTCCATTCCGTATAATATACAATTTTCAGGCAAAAAAGCAAATTAGAAAAGTATTAGAAAAGTTCAAACCAGATATTGTACACTTGAATAATATTCAATATCACTTAACCCCATCTATTATAATCGAAGTAAACAAATGGAGAAAAAAAGAGGGAAAGGATTGTAAGATAATTTATACAGCGCATGATTATCAATTGGTTTGCCCAAGTCATGGATTGTTTGATGTGGACTTAAAACCATGTGAAAAATGTTTAGATGGGAAATATATACACTGTTTTAATACAAAGTGTCTAAAAAATTCTAGAGCGAAAAGCTTATTAGGAACATTGGATGGATATTTTTGGAAGTATAGTTCGGCATATTCATATGTAGATAAAATTATATGCTGTAGTGAGTTTCTAAAGGACAAGCTAGATACACAGGAGAGATTTAAAAATAAGACAGTAGCTTTACATAACTATAAAGATATAAATCCAATTAACAATATAGTAAAAAAGGACTATATATTAGAATTTGGAAAATTAAGCAAAGATAAAGGGACGGATACATTGATTGAGGTGGCAAAAAGGATGCCGGAACAGAAATTCGTATTTGCAGGTTATGGTCCATCAATTGAAAAAATGGAAGGAGTTCCAAATATAGAATATGTAGGGTTTAAAGGCGGAGAAGAATTATACAAATTAATTGCAGAAGCTAAGCTTAGTGTATGTCCGTCAGAAATGTACGAGAATTGTCCTTTTTCTGTAATCGAATCAGTTTCTTTAGGAACACCCGTGGTTGGAGCAAAGATGGGAGGAATCCCAGAACTTATAGAAGAAGGAAAGACAGGAGAGCTATTTGAGGCTGGAAATGTTGAAAAATTAGAGGATGCGATTAGGAAAATCATAAAAACAAGTAGAATAACAGAAGAATATATTAAAAGTTGTTTTGGAGCAAAATATGAAACATCTGAAACATATTATAAAAAATTAATGGAGATATATAGAGGGTAGAATGTTAAACGAGTATTATCAAAATATAGGCATAAAAGGATTTATTGAAAGATATGGAATGGCAAATGCACTAAAACGAGGTCTTTTTTTGAAAAATCCTTTCCATATTGTTAAAGATTATGAAATTAAGAAGGTTCTTTGGCAGAAAAGGGCTTCTAAAAAGATAGAAAAGTATTTGAAATATGCAAAGCGCGTTCCAAAAGATATAAAATACACAGATAAAGATGTAGAAGATCCAATTTGGATATATTGGAATACAGGAATGGAAAATGCTCCAGAAATAATAAAGAAATGCTATGAGTCTGTTTTGAAATATGGCAAAAGACAAGTGATAGTGTTGTCTGAAAAAAATATGGGCGAGTATGTACAATTACCAAAAACTATTGAGAAAAAGAAAAAAGAAGGTAGTATATCTTTGGCAGCATATGCTGACTTGATGAGATTTTCATTACTTTCATATTATGGTGGAATATGGATAGATGCAACGGTGTATTTAACAGACTATTTATCAGAAGAAATATTGAATAGTGATTTTTGGACTTTTCAAAATACATTAGGATTATTAGATAACCCAGTGTTATATCCTGCTTGGTTTATAAGAGTAAAACGAGGAAATGATATAATGACACAAATAAGAAATATTGCGTTTGCGTATTGGGAAAATAATAAATACGTAGTTGAATATCTTTTACCGAATATAATTTTTACACTTGTTTTGAATATGAATCCAAATGTCAAGAAGAATATGCTATATCTCAATAGTGATTACAGTGAATACTTGGTTAAAGTGTTAGGAGATGAGTATACAGAAGAAAAAATTGAATGGATTAAAAAATTGACAAGTATTCATAAGATAACATATAAACTAGATCCGGCTATAAATAAGGAAGGGTCCATATACAGATATATATTAGAACATTAAAAAGGAATACAATTTAAATATGGAGAAAGAACTAATAAGTGTAGTTATACCAGTGTATAATGTAGAAAAATATTTGAAAAGATGTGTAGAAAGTGTAGTAAATCAAACATATAAGAATTTGGAGATAATATTGGTTGACGATGGCTCACCAGATGAATGTCCGCAAATATGCGATAAACTTTCGAAAGAGGACGAACGAATAAAAGTGATTCACAAGTCAAACCAAGGATTGGGAATGGCTAGAAATACAGGGATTGAGAATGCAACAGGGAAGTATATATGTTTTTTTGACAGTGATGATTATGTGGAATTAACTACGATTGAAAAAAGCTATGACAGTATAAAAAAAAATAAAGCAGATATAGTTATTTATGGATTATCATGTGTTAATAATAATGGAGAAGTTATCTCACAAATGGTCCCTAATATGTCAAAAAAAGTTTATGAGGGCGATGAGGTGGTTAACATTTTTTTACCTAGTTTGATAGCACATAATCCTGTTAATGGTAAAAAGGAAGGACTTAATATGAGTGCCTGGAGTTGTATGTATTCTATGGAATTGATAAAAAAGTCGAATTGGAGATTTGTGTCAGAAAGAGAATATATATCAGAAGATTTTTATTCACTGTTAGTTCTATATAAAAATGTAACGAGTGTGTCTATAGTGCCTGAACCATTTTATTATTATTGTGACAATGAACAGTCTTTAACACATACATTTAATGAGAACAGATACGCAAGAGTCCGTGAATGTTATGAAGGAATGATAAATGTTGCGGATGAATATGAGTATCCTAAGGCTGTAAGAGAAAGCCTATATTCACAATATATAGGTAGTACGATAGGAGTGATGAAATTAGTTGTGAAATCAGATATGCCTAAAAAAACAAAAGCAAGTAATATTAAAAAAATAGTAGAAGATAAAACATTGCAACAGGTTATTAGAGAAATGAACGTTAGGATTGAGTCATTTCCAAGAAAAATTGTTATATGGTTAATGAAAAATAGAAAAACAATGTTAGTGAAAAAGATAGTGGAAATAAAGGGGTAGTTAAAAGGAATGATTATAAGATTTAAACGAAGAACTCAGAATCAAATTTTAGTGTGGGTACTTATAATGGGACCATTTTTAATTGCACCATTAACACAACTTTTAAGAATGCCATCAGCGATAAAGTATGTACTGGATATATGTTGGTTGTTAGTGCTTGCAAATATGATATCATCAGCTGGAAAAAGAAAAAAAATTAATAAAATGGCGTATCAATTGCAAAATTGGGTATTGATGTTTGCAATTTTCACAATGATAAATTATATCGTTAATTATCAATCGATATTTTATTATTTATGGGGATTACGTAACAATTTCAGAGGATATGTACTTTTTTTTGCGGTTGTTTATTATCTGAAGTGTGAAGATGTTGATAAAATTTTAAAAATTTTTGATAAGATATTTTGGATAAATGCAGTTATTATGCTTTTTCAATTTGGAATTTTAGGTTATGAACAAGACTATTTGGGCGGAGTTTTTGGTGTGGAAAAAGGATGTAATGGTTATGTTAATATCTTTTTTTGCTTGATTATGATAATAACATATATGCAATATATAAGTGGAGAGGTGACGATAAAAAAATTATTACTGGAGTTAACAGTTATGCTTATTTTGGCAGCGATGGCAGAAATAAAGTTTTTTTATGTTGAGTTTATTATTATTTTAGCTGTTGCATCACTTGTAACCAAATTTTCATGGAAAAAACTGCTCATAATAGTTGGAGCGATTATTGCATTAATAATTGGATACAAAGTGTTTTTGACAATATTTCCTAAGATTGAGTTATCATTTGATGTACTTTATGATTATGCATCAAGTGATAGAGGGTATACATCTCATGGCGATTTAAACAGGTTAAATTTTTTAAATACGATAGATAGACAATTTTTAAGTACATGGAACAAAAGATTATTTGGATTAGGTTTGGGGAATTGTGATTATGCAGCAGGAATAGATTTTTTGACAACTGCGTTTGCAAGAAAGTATAGTGATTTACTACATTATAGTTGGATGTCAACTACGTTTATGTATTTGGAGAATGGGTGGCTTGGCTTGATATTCTTTTTCGGCTTTTTTGTTTTAGTATGTATAAAATCTAAAAAAATGTTAAAAGAGAGTAATGTAAATAAGAAGATTTGCGCAATTGCATTACTAAGTGGTATTGTAGCAATTGTGAACGGATTTTATAATATATCAATGAGAATAGAAGCGTGCTATATGGTATATTTTTTAATGGCGATTCCGTGGTGTAAAAAAGAAGGAGAAGATAGTGGGATTTAAAAAGTGTATAAAGAAAATAATATATAAGCAAAAAGCAGATTCAGTATCGTATATTTCACATTTAAGAAAGATAGGATGCAAAGTGGGAGAGAGAGTTACTATATATGCACCTAGAAAAACATTAATAGATGAGACGAAACCATGGTTGATTGATATTGGTAACGATGTAAAAATAACAGAGGGAGTTACTATATTAACACATGGATATGATTGGGCGGTGTTGAAAAGAGTCTATGGAGATGTGATAGGATCAGCAGGAAATGTAAAGATAGGAAATAATGTATTTATAGGGGTTAACACGACAATTTTAAAGGGAACAACAATAGGGAATAATGTTATTATAGGAGCTAATTCTTTGGTAAATCGAAATATTCCAGATAATGTTGTAGCGGCTGGAAATCCGGCTAAAGTAATAATGTCATTGGATGAATATTATGAAAAAAGAAAAAAAGAACAGTTAAACGAAGCGATAGAGCTTGTAAAAAAATATAGAGAACGATATGGAAAAGATCCAAACGAAAAAATTTTGAGAGAACATTTCTGGATATTTACAAATTCAAATGTAGGATTACCAGAGTGTTGGAACGAGGTAAATGGACTGTGTGGAAATAGAGAAGAAACAGAGGAAAGATTGAAACAAAACAAACCGCTATATAGAGATATGGAGCAGTTTTTAAAAGACGTAAAGTAAGTTTTAAAGAGAATGTTGAAATAGGTGTAAGCAATGAAATATTTAGATGACAAAGAAATAAAAAAAGAATTAGTTCAATCCTTATATGAGTTTAAAGAGTTCTTAGAGTATAATAGAATACAATACTCTATAATGTCGGGAACAATGCTTGGATGTATTAGGCATGGCGGATTTATTCCATGGGATGATGATATAGATATTGCAATGTTAAGAACCGAATATGAAAAAATGCTGGAGATATTTAGAAAAAATCCTAATATAAATGAACATTTGTATGCATCTGGAGCAGAAATAGATGATAGTGAATTGCCTTTTGTAAAAATATATAATACAAAAATCAAAGTAGAAGATGAAGCGCTGGTAAATACGGAATATTTATGGATAGATGTGTTCCCGTTTGATGGACTCCCTAAAAGAAATTTTAGAATGTTTGAGAAGTATATAAATAATCTTAAGAGAGTATATCATTATAGAAGAAGAGACTGGACAAGGAATTGTGATGATATACGAAATTTTAGAGCAAAGCGTGTTGTTACAAAAATATCTAGAATAGTCAGTGATAAAAAATATGTTAAATTTCTTATACATGAATGTTCTAAATATAATACTAATAATGTGGAAAGAGTGGAAGATTTAACATGGGGTAATAAGTCGATACCACGCTTTTTATTTGATGATTTTGTTGAGTATAAGTTTGAAAATATAACTGTAAAAGGATTTAAAGAATTTGATACCTACTTGAGATGTATATATGGAGATTATATGCAATTGCCACCAGAGAGAGATAGGATTAATCATGGAATAAAAGCATGGAGAATTAATAACAATGAAGAATAAAGAAACATTACTAAATATGTTGTCGGGATTAGTTTTACAGATTTTTACAATTATAAGTGGCTTCATTTTACCTAAGATAGTTTTATCTTTTTTTGGATCAGAAGTTAATGGATTAGTATCGTCATTAAATCAATTTTTAAGTTATATTGCGTTGGTAGAAGGGGGAGTGACAAGTGTAATAATTGCTAATTTATATAAGCCTTTAGTAGAGAAGGATAGAAAAAAACTTTCATCAATTATGGTGACAGCAAATAAATTTTATAGGAAAATTGGATTTATATTTATCGTGTATACGTTGATATTAGCGTCGTTGTATCCAATATTTTTTAATATAAACTTTGGATATTTGTACGTTTTTTCGTTGACTTTAATTTTATCGGTTAATTTATTAATACAATATATGTTTTCTTTGAGCTTAAAGACTATTTTAAATGCTGATAAAAAAGGATATATTGTTAATTTCACGCAGTCATTTATTGTTGTATGTAATGTTATTTTTGCACTCATTTCTGTATATATATATCCTAGTATTCATGTTTTAAAACTTATTAGTGGTGCGTTATTTATTATACAACCATTAATCTTCGGTAAATGTGTAAGGGATAGATATGAAATAGATTGGACAGCAGAAGTAAATAATTTATTAATTAAAGATAGATGGAATGGATTTGCGATAAATATAGCAGCTTTTATACATAATAGTACAGATGTGACCATCTTAACTATATTTACTAATTTAAAAATTGTATCGGTGTACAGTGTGTATAGTCTTGTAAGTAGTGGAGTAAAACAATTAATTAATGCGTGCTTAACAGGAATTGCACATACAGTTGGACAAGCTTATGCTAAAAAAGATTACGAAGAATTAAATAAAAAAATGGATATATATGAGTATGTAGTTTTTATATTGGTGTTTTTCTTGTTTACTGTTAGTGCATTGTTAATAACACCATTTGTGAAGATTTATACCAAAGGCGTAACTGACGCAAATTATAACAAACCAATATTTGGAATATTATTGATTATTTCCGAGGTGTTATATTTAGTTAAATTACCACATTTAAATTTAGCATATTCAGCTAATAAATTTAAGGAAATAACAAAGCCAGCATTTATTGAAGCGCTATTAAATATTATAATTTCACTTTTTTTTGTAAAAAAGTTTGGATTAATAGGAGTGACAATAGGAACTATTATTGGAATGACTTATAGAATGATGTTTCATGTGTATTATACAAGCAAGATTGTTCCAGGAAGAATACAAAGTATTTTTTACAAAAAAATATTTCTATTCACAATAACAGCAGTAGTAGGCTTTTGTATATGTACTTTTCTCATACCAATTACAGAAATAACAGTGTTGAATTGGTTAGTCTATGCAGTTATATATTCTATTATAGTAGGTATTTTGCTTGGAATAATAAGCATCACATTTTTCAAAAAAGAATTAAAATTTTTTGTTAGATATTTGAAAAGATAGGAGGAAGATAATATGAACATAGGAGTTATTTTTGCGGGCGGAGTTGGTAGCCGTATGCATAGTAAAGATAGACCAAAACAATTTCTAGAAATGTATAATAAACCAATAATCGTACATACATTGGAATATTTTGAGAATCATCCGATGATAGATGCAATTGTTGTTGTGTGCATAAAAGATTGGATACCATATTTGGAAAAACTTCTTTATAAATTTAGAATAGACAAAGTTAAAAAGATAGTACCAGGTGGGGAGACGGGACAGTTATCTATATATAATGGACTAAGAGCAGCAAAAGAAATAGCAGGAGAGGAAAAGTCAATTGTATTAATTCATGATGGTGTACGTCCTTTAATTAGCGAAAAGTTAATTACAAATAATATTGAAACAGTTATGAAACATGGCTCGGCGATTACAACAGCAAAAGTCAAAGAAACGATTTTAGTTGTAAATGAGGGAAAATCTTCTATTGATTATGTTCCTAGTAGAAATAATTCAAGAGTAGCTAAAGCACCTCAAAGTTTTTGGCTTGATGATATTTTAAAAGCTCACGAAAAATCATTGGAAGAAGGAGAAACAAATTGTATTGATTCTTGCACAATGATGCAGAAGTATGGATATGATTTATATCTGATTGATGGACCAAGTCAGAATATAAAAATAACGACACCAGAAGATTTTTATACTATGAGAGCAATATTAGAAGCAAAAGAGAATGAACAGATTTACGGAATAGAGGATTAGATATGAGTGTATTAGAAGAAGATTTAAAATATATTGCAAACTATAGCTTGCCTTATGAAGAAATGAAAGGAACAACTGTTTTGGTGACAGGTGCAACAGGTCTAATAGGCGTTTCTATAGTTAGAGCTTTAGTAGCAATCGGTGATATAAAGGTTATAGCCCATGTTAGAAATAGAGAAAAAGCGGAAGAAATATATGGTGCGTTGCTACAGAAAAATGTAGAGCTATATGTAGATGATATAACAAAAGAAATTAATGTGTCAGAGAATATAGACTATATTTTCCATTGCGCGTCAATAACTACGTCAAAAACAATGATAGAGAAGCCGGTGGAAACCATATGTACTTCAGTTGAAGGAACAAAAAATATTTTAGAATTAGCAAAAAATAAAAAAAGTAAATCAGTGATATATGTTTCGTCTATGGAAATGTATGGAGCATTTAATAATCTAAATCACGATGTAACAGAGAAAGACTTAGGTTATGTAGACAATCTGAAAATACGAAGCAATTATCCTGAAAGTAAGCGTCTTTGTGAAAATATGTGTATTGCTTATATGTCAGAGTATAACATTCCGGTTAAGATTGCGAGATTAGCACAAACTTTTGGAGCAGGTATTTTACCTGGGGAAAATAGAGTTTTTGCACAGTTTGCAAAAAGCGCAATAAAAGGGGAAGATATCGTTTTACATACAAAAGGTATATCAGAAGGAAATTATTGTTACACTAGAGATTGCATAACAGGATTATTGACAATTTTGTTGAAAGGAAAAAATGGAGAAGCATATAATGTATCTAACCCTGAATCTCACATAACAATAGCAGATATGGCATATATGGTTGCAGACAAGATTGCAGAAGGAAGAATAAAAGTTGTTTTTGACATTCCTTCAGAAAACAAATTTGGATATGCAGCAGATACAAAAATGAAACTTAATTCTAGTAAATTACAAGCTTTAGGTTGGAAGCCAGAAATAGGATTAGAAGAAGCGTATAAAAGAATGATATTAGATATGGAGAAGTAAAATGAAGTTTGATGAAAACAAAAAGATGTCATTAGAGGAAATTAGAAAAGTGCAGATAAATTTACTAATTAAATTTGATGATTTTTGCAGGAAGCATAATTTGAAATATGTTTTGGATGGAGGAACATTGATAGGTGCAGTAAGACACAAAGGATATATTCCATGGGATGATGATATAGATATTGTGATGCCATTTCCTGATTTCTTAAAGTTTGTGGATTTATTTGAGAAAGAAAATAAAGAGGATAACATAAGAATGCTTTATGGCACAGAGGATGGATATGGATTTCATTTTGGAAAATTTGTAGATAAAAATACTGTTGTAAAATCTCATTTTAGGGAAGATAAGAGAATATATTCAGTATGGATAGATGTTTTTCCAACATATTCTATTGATGATAATGACGAAATAGCATTAGGCAAAATAAATAAAATTATGGATTATTATGAAAAGACATGGCACTATGAAAGTATAAAAACACGTAATCCGATTAAAAAAATTTATCATATGCTATGTAATGATGTAATGCTGAAAAAATATATGAACAAGATAAACAAGATACTATTTGAATATGAATATGGAACAACTAAAAGAATAAGACCGGTTCCTGTTATTTCCAGAAAATTGCTATGTATGAATAATGATTATTTTGAAAATAGAGTATTAATGGAGTTTGAGGGAAGAGAATATTACGGACCAAAAGACTATGATAAATATTTGACGAATATGTATGGTGATTATATGAAATTGCCACCAGAGGATCAACGAAAGACACACAACATAGATGCATATTGGGTTAAATAATAAGGGAAGAAAGAGTAGAGGAGTTGTTTTTTGTTTGTGCGTTCAAATATGAATGAATAAAACAAAAAAATGAACAAAATAGAGGAAATTGTAGATGAATGAAAAAGAATTTAATGTCCTTAGATATTTATATGAAAATAGTGAGAGTGTGACACAAAGAATTGTTGCGGAAGAGTTGAAGATATCTCTAGGGACTGTAAATACTATAATTACAAATTTAGTAGAAGAAAAATTGGTAACCAAAGAATATAAACTCACATCTAAAGCTCATGAAGAATTAGATAAGTTTAAAGTCGACAATGCTATTATACTTGCTGCAGGTATGAGTACGAGATTTGTTCCTTTTTCAATAGAAAAGCCAAAAGGCTTGACAGTCGTTAAGGGAGAAGTTTTGATAGAACGACAGATTAGACAATTGTTAGAGGCAGGTGTCGAGGAGATTGTACTTGTTTTAGGCCATATGATGGAAAAATTTTTATATCTTAGAGAAAAATATAACGTCAAAATAGTTGTAAATAATGAATATAGATATAAAAATACTCATTCTAGTATGTTTTTTGCCAAGGAATATTTAAAAAATTCATATGTATGTTGTGCAGATAATTATTTTCCGAAAAGTGTTTTTCACAGATATGAATATCATTCATTATATTCAACGGTATTTATGGAAGGAATATGGAGAGGAGAACGTGGGGTTACTTCTGATAAAGAAGGGTTGATTATTGATACGCAACGTCCAGCAATTGACCAATGGGTAATGAATGGGTATGCTTTTTTAAATAATAAATTTAATGTAAAATTTAAAAAAATACTTGATGAAATGTATGATATGCCAGGGACAAATGATTTATATTGGGAACAAGTATATGCTGAACATGTTGGAGAATTGGAACTTTATGAAAAAAGATATGCAGATGATGAGATACTAGAATTTGATTCAGTACAAGAACTTGAAAAATTTGATTCTGAATATATAAAATATAATGATTTACAAATTATAAGAAATATATGTTCAGTGCTTAATTGTTCAACAGCAGATATACATAATATAAAACCAATATCGAAAGGTTATACAAATAAATCATTTAGCTTTGAATGTAGAGATAGTAAATATGTTTATCGAGAACCGGGTATAATAGCAGCGGAATTTATTGATCGAAAGACTGAAAAAAAAGCTTTAGAAATTGTAAAAGAGCTTAATATAGATGATTCGTATGTGTATGAAGACGACAATTTAGGATGGAAGATATCAGAATACATAAAAAGTACAGAACCATTTGATTTTTCAAATGAAAAGCATATAAAGTTACTTTGTAAATCGTTTAATAAATTATTTTCAAAAAGTTATTCTTGTGGGAGAATATTTGATTATTTATATGAAGCAAAAAAGCTTTTGAATAATATAAAAAAATTAGATGAAGAATCATATAATGCAGCTGTTGAAAATATATCAGATATAGAAAAAATTGATAGAAAAATAAAAAACGATGGTTGGGAGATTCAGTTAACACATAATGATGTTTATGAAGATAATTTGCTTATATCCAATGGAAAATTGTTTGTAATAGATTGGGAATACGCAGGTGATTCAGATATTGGCTATGATTTGTGCAAGTTATTTGTGAAAAACGAAGTAACTGGTGAAGAAATTGACAAAAGACTTTCATATTATTATGGAAGAAAACCAACGCATTTAGAAAAGACACATATAATTATGTGCGCGGTTGTTTCATTTTACTACTGGTATGTATGGGCATTATATATGACAAAAAAGGGAAATGATTACACAGATTTAATGCTTAAATATTATTCGATAGTAGATATGTATATGAAGGAGTATAAAAAGCTAGGAGGAGAGAAGTAAGATGGAATTGGCAATAGCTATTATGTTAGGTATATTTATTGTTTTTACAGGAATTGTTTCAATCATTAGATTTAATAAAGATATGGAGGAAAAAAATAGATGAATGCATATTTGATAGGAATGATAATTTCTATGATAATATACATATTTTTGGGAATTATTATTAGTCGTACAGTGAAGAATGCGAATGATTTTTATGTTGCGGGTAGAAATGCACCAACAATATTGATTGCGGGATCATTAGTGGCTTCGTATTGCTCAACGGGACTTTTTATGGGAGATGTTGGAGAAGCCTATGGTGGGTTCTACGTTCCAGTTTTAATAACAATAGCGATGTTGATTACGGGATATGTTTTAGGAAGTGTTTTTTTTGGTAAATATTTGAGACGTAGCAAAGTTATGACGATGCCAGAATTTTTCGGAAAAAGATTTCAATCTAGAAGAATGAAAGTACTGGCTTCAATTACAGGTCTTGTAATATATTTAGTGTATATGTTATCTATAATGCAAGGAATAGGAACGTTAATGAATTATGTAACAGGAATAGATTATAACATTTGTATTCTTTTAGCGTTGATAACATTTACTATATTAACTACGACATCTGGTTCAAAAGGGGTGCTAATAACAGACACAATAATGTTTGGAGTATTTACTATTGCAGCAATTATAGGAGCATTTGTTATAGTGAATAAGGCAGGTGGTTGGACAAGTTCTGTACAATCAGTTGCAAAAATTAATCCAGATGTATATTCTTGGCATGGAAATTTAGAACATTTGTATTCTAAGGGAAGCGATAACATTATATGGGCGCTTATGACAGGATTTACATGGATAGCTGTATGTATGGTTGGACCATGGCAATCAAGCAGATACCTAATGGCAAAAAATGAACACACAGTTATAAGATCTTCAGGAGTGGCTGCGTTTTTTGTCTTTTTAATAGAATTTTTAATGATGACTGTTGGAACATTTATATTAAAATTTAATCTGGATATTCCAAGTGCTTCATATGCAATGATTTGGGGCGCTAAGAATTTGATGCCAACTTTGTTAGGAGTAATTATGTTGACAGGTGTTTTGGCAGCCGGAATATCTTCTGCAACAACATTTTTATCATTAATCAGTTCTTCTTTCGCAAATGACTTATTCGAAATAACAGATGAGAAAAAGAAGATTAGAGTAGGTAGAATAGCGATAGTTGCATTTAGCATATTAATATTACTTTTGGCAGTATTAAATCCACCTAATATATATATTATAATGTGTTTGAGTGGTACAGTTGTTGTATGTGCATGGTTTCCAGTATGTGTAGCAAGTATATGGAGTAAAAAAGTGACGGAAAAAGGAGCTTTTTATGGTATGCTACTAGGATTTATTGGATGTGCAACAATGAAAATCTTTTCAACAGTAAGTAATATAGAATTGCCAATTTTCCTAGATGCTTTTTTTGTAGGATTGGCATTAAATCTTTTAGGATTAGTGATAGGCTCATCAGTTACACGTGTTAGTGAAAAAGAAAATGAACAGAGAGAACTTCTTTTGAAGACACCAATTGAAGAGTATAATGAAAAAGAAATAAAAGTAACTAGAAGATATCTTGTATTCTACATAATAGCAGGAGTGGCAATTATGTTGATGCTAGTATTTTTATGGGCTGTTCCATATATAAATAGATAATAAGAAGTGTTGGAGGTATACTCATATTTAAAACTTTATAAGTATATGAGGAGCAGAAGCGGCACCCACTATGGGTAGGCTGGACGAAGGAATTTAGGACCCTTTTAAGGAAGGATGATCCTGTTAGACATGAGAGGTTAGCAGCCATAGGGAAGAATGGGACACAGATTCGCCTTCATAAAAAGGATGACGTTTTATTTAGTGTACCTTTCTGACTGGAAAACGAAGTGCGTTGAAGCAAAAATGACACAGTTTTCGCCCATTAATTAATGCTTATCATTGTTTGTAACTAGATAAGAAATTGCACAAATGCCTAAAATAAAGGACATTTTGTGCAAAATATATAAGAAAGTATAGAGAGATAAAAAAGTGGAGAAGAAAGTATTGGGGTATGAAACAAGTAAATATTTAAAAGCAGTAGCGATAGTTATGATGATAGTACACCATTTTTTTGCCTTTCCTAACAGATTAATGGCAAATGATTTGTTTGTATCAATAGGCTCCATACAAGGAAAACCAATAGAACAGATTATTGGTGAAATGTGTAAATTGTGTGTATGTATTTTTGCCTTTATATCGGGGTATGGAACATACATATCTTTTAGGAAAAAAGAAATTGTTAAGGAAAGGTTATCTTATGTTATAAAAAAGATAGTTAATATAATTTCTAAATATTGGATGGTAATGATTTGTTTCTTTATACCTATATTAATCATATATAAAAAGATTGGTATAATGGAAATCTTAAATAATATGTTACTAAATAGTTTTTCAATTGTGCATACTGGTTGGTATGTAGCGTTTTATCTTGAAGCTATGGTGTTTATATTTTTTTATTCTATAATAGAACAAAAAGGATATATTTTGGATGCTTTTGTTTGTATAGCAATTCCAGTAATATTAGAGATATTGTTGCCTGGTAACATGTTTTCTCATTATTTTCCAACATTTATGTTAGGATACATTTTTTCAAAACATAAGTTGTATGATTGTTATGAAAACAAAATTAATTCAACTAATTTAAAAAAAGTAATTAGCGTAGTAGTACTTCTAATGTTACTGGTAATTAGACTAAAAGTGGGAGATACAGTTGGTTTTATATCAATGATTACATTTATGGGACCGTTTATTTGTTATGTATTTTCTTTTGTATTGCAATATATAGCTAAAATTGGTTTAATAAGAAAGTTGCTTTTGTTTATATCAAAGTATTCTATGTGGTATTGGTTTTTACAGGCAATATTTCATACAGGCATTTTAAAAATTCAGAGAATAGGATATTTTCCTAAATATCCTATTCTTATAGTTATATGGGTTTTGGTTATATTAACTCCACTGGCATTATTGTTTGAATATGTGTGTAATATAAAAATGGGTAAAGGCAAGCAGAGTATAGCGTAAAAAACATAATTTTAAGTAAATATTTATTACATTAGAAGGTGTGCTATGGATCAGATGATGGATATTGTAACTATTATTATAAAAGAGGTGCTTACTGCACTTTATCAGCCTTTTGGCGCGGCAGTGCTAATGGCTTTTGTTTCTATGTTTGTTTTTCTTTATGCAAAGGAACACGGCTGGAAGAAGGGAAGTCTGATTAAAAATATTTTTGGAACATTGTTTAGAAATTTTAAGGAAAGCTCTACATTTAGAAGGGCTTTCCTTTTAGTGTTTTATTCTACTATGATTCTGTTTAGAACGATTTTGAATAGAGATATTTGGTTTAATCCGTTAGGTGACATTATGGGAGGATGGGGGGTTCACTATGCGGACGGGACTTTATCTACGGAGCCTATTGAGAATTTTATGCTTTTTATGCCTTTTGCGGTGCTTTTGCTTTGGGCGTTTAAGGATGAGATTCTTGGAAGTGATGTAAGACTTGGAAAAGTTCTATGGAAGTCTACTGTGGCAGTTGGAATTTTTTCTTTTGGAATTGAGTTTTCACAGCTACTGTTCCACCTTGGCACGTTCCAAATATCGGACTTGGTGTACAACACGCTGGGCGGAACCGTTGGCGGTGCGGTGTACTATGTGATATATAGGGTTAGGCATAAAGGGGAATGATGAATAAGAATGATGTGTGAGCAGGTTTGGGTAATCGAAGCTTTTGAGGGTTTGCCAATCTGTTTGAGGGTCTATTTAAAAAATCTAAGGTTTTTTAGAGGAGAATAATCTCAAGAATAGAAGATTGGAAAAGGTGATATAATTTATATGACAATGGGAAAATACAAAAATTGGGAAAGATGCCTTGAAAGTTAAATATTTTACATATAAAAGAAAAAGGACTAAGAAATGAACATTATCGTAACCGGTGGAGCCGGATTTATTGGAAGTAACTTTGTATTTCATATGTTAAATACATATCATGATTATAGAATTATTTGCGTTGACAAGCTTACTTATGCAGGTAACTTATCTACTCTTGAACCTGTTATGGATAACCCGAATTTCCGTTTTTGCAAAATCGACATTTGCGACAGAGATGCAATTTACAAACTTTTCGAGGAAGAACATCCTGACATGGTTGTTAACTTTGCAGCAGAAAGTCACGTAGACCGTTCAATCGAGAACCCTGAAGTATTCCTTAACACTAACATTCTTGGTACTGCAGTTCTTATGGACGCCTGCAGAAAATATGGAATTAAGCGTTATCATCAGGTATCTACTGATGAAGTTTACGGTGACCTTCCTCTTGACAGACCTGACTTGTTCTTTACAGAGGAAACACCAATTCACACAAGCAGTCCTTACAGTTCATCAAAGGCTGGAGCTGACCTTTTGGTTCTTGCATATCACAGAACTTACGGACTTCCTGTTACAATCAGTAGATGTTCTAACAACTACGGACCATATCACTTCCCAGAGAAGTTGATTCCGCTTATGATTGCCAATGCATTAAATGACAAGCCACTTCCAGTATATGGCAAGGGCGAAAACGTTCGTGACTGGTTATACGTTGAAGACCATTGTCGTGCAATTGACTTGATTATTCACAAGGGAAGAGTTGGCGAAGTTTACAATGTTGGCGGACACAACGAAATGAAGAACATCGACATTGTTAAGATTATCTGTAAAGAATTAGGAAAACCTGAAAGCCTTATTACATACGTTGCCGACAGAAAGGGACACGATATGCGTTACGCTATCGACCCAACAAAGATTCACAACGAACTTGGTTGGTTACCTGAAACAAAATTTGCTGATGGTATCAAGAAGACAATTCAGTGGTATCTTGACAACAAAGAATGGTGGGAAACTATAATTTCAGGAGAATATCATAATTAATTTTGCCATTCTGATTAGAAATTAAAATACGTGCCATATAGCTAAAACGCTCTATGACACGTATTTTTTTATCTCTTACTTCAACTTCACCTTCATTGTCTTGCTCCAATTACCTTTTCCGTGCTTATTATATCCTCGAACACGTATGTAGTATGTTTTCTTTTTCTTCAACTTTGTAATTGTAGCTGAGTTTTGCCAAGTTGTTTTTATCTTTAGTGTTTTCGTATTTTTCTTAAATCGTTTGTTAGTGGAGTACTGGACATAGTAGCCACTTTTTCCGCGGGCAGTCTGAGCTTTCCATTTTACATAAATAGAAGTTTTTGAATATTTCTTTGCTGACTTGATTTTTACAGTTGCAGGAGCAGGGTTCTTTTTTGTTTTTATTTTAACTGTTTTGCTCCATTTTCCGTAGCCAACATTTGTTTTATATGCCCTGATTTTAAAATAGTACTTTGTGTTATATTTAAGATTTTTGAAAGTAGTATTTGTAGTTTCAGGTTTTGTAATGTATTTATATTTAAATGCCGTGTTAAATGTTTTGTCAGTGGAATACATTATTGTGTAACCTGTTGCGGAACCTTGCTTGCCCCAACTTAAATGTGCACTGTTATAAGAAGAAACGGAACCTTTCAGTGTTTCTTTCTTAGGCAAAATCAAAAATGTAGTTGAACATACGCTAACGTATTTAACTTCTGTTGCAGTAAGTTTAACCTTGGCAACACCGGTGTTAATGTTAGATGAATAAGTAATCTTGTAATGATATGCAGGAACTAACTGACCGTCAACGTACAAATTGACAGTAGGTTTGATTTGTTTACCTGTTGCGTAGAAAACGTTATTACTCAATGTAATCGTACCTTTTTTTATTGAAACAAAAGGATTGTTTTCTTTATTGGAAGTAGAAATTACACCGTTGTTAAAATTGATAACTACATTAGCATCTGCAGTTCTATATAATTTGATAAAACGTCTTGCAAGTCTTTGAAGTACTGATTCCTTAGGAAATTCGCATATATTAGGAGTTCCACAGGAAACAACTGCGTATTGTGGAGCAACTGCGTCAAGGAAGTTGGCACATGAAGAAGCGGCAGCACCGTGATGACCTATTTTAAGAACATCAGCCTTAAAATTATAACCTTGTTTAAGAAGCTCATTTTCCATGGTAGATGGAAGGTCGCCGGTTAAGAGAATAGACTTGTTATCGCATGTGACACGCATAACAATGCTGGCTTCATTATAGGTTGAACCTTGTGAACCGTCATAAATCACTTCCACAGTTGCATCGCCCAATTTGAATTTTTCACCTTCCACCGGAATCCTGAAAGGACAATCTTTCTCCTTAACGGTTTTTATAAAACTAAGGTAGTCTTTGCTTGGTTTTGTACATGGTGAGTAAATTACCTGACCTATTTCATATTCCTTGAAAACAGCAGGAAAACCGCCAACATGGTCCCCGTCAGGGTGGGTTGATATAACGTAGTCAATTTTTTTATCCGGAATGTTTAAAGATTTAAGATATGCAAGTACTTTTTCAGATGTTTGTGAAATACCTGAATCCACAAGCATAAAATGTCCGTTACTTTCGATAACAATGGCATCACCCCTGTCAACATAAATGGCATGCATTTTCATTTGCCCTGCTTTGGCAGAAACATTAATTGCCAAAATGCTAAACATAAAAAGAGCAAGAAATGCAATAAACTTTGTTCCTAAATTAATTTTGTTTTTCATAATTAAGCCATGTCCTTTCTAAATAATAATATGTACGTTTCAGGATAATCCAAAAAACAATTACCATAAATACAAGTACGCCTTCAAAGAATCTGCCCACAGCCAGGAGCATATTGAAATCTGAACCTATCCAGAAAACAAATGTGACTAAAATCTGTAGAACAAAAGTAACGAACCAAGTCATTTTGCACCATTTTCTTTCATCTCTACAGCAAATGTCCGTGCACATCTTAAGAAGTCCGCTACTGAACATAAAAGTAGTTATAATATTGCTTCCAAGATAAGCCAGTCCCAAAACGAGAGCTGTATTGCATAGAACTATTCCGTTAAGGAAGAATGGAAGTGCCAAAATAACAATGTGCAAAATTAAGGCGAACAATGTCGTAACTGAACCGTATTTGAAACGGTTATTAACTTTAGCTAAGTTTAAGCATGCAATAAATATAAGAAGAAAACCTAAAGCATCACTGAAAACATCTACTGAAATATTTCCAAAATAAACGTGGTCAATAACTTTTGCCGTGCTCTGACCGGTGTTTGTTGATGAATTGGTTGAGCTATTATCATTTGTTGTATTATAATGTGAATTTTCATCAGCTTTTTCTGAACTTGTGTTAATAACTTTGTAATCGCACCAGGCATTATAGTTAGATGCAATGTTATAATACTGAAATTCTCCGATTACCGAACCTGAATTGTTATATTTATGCGGATATTTAAATGGAGTTGTAACATTAACGTCCAATGTTATGAGAACGAAACCAATTGCCAGCATAAAAATAAAAAGTTTAAATTTGTTTTTGAACATAAAAGCCTCCATAATATTATGTGCATTTTCTTAGATTATAAAATATAAATTTTAAGTAAATACGATGTTTTTGCGAAATAAAAACGTTTAAGTACATTATATATGAACCACTTATGAAAAACAACTAATTAGGTGTTTGTGATTGTATATTGCCAAATAAAATAGTATAATAAGGGCGAATTCTGTTAAAGGGAATAAGCCGTAAAAGGCTTCAAAATAAGCAAAGGAGTAATGATATGAAGAAAATCACATCAAAATTAGTAGCAGTATTAATGATTGTTGTTATGGCATTTGGTATTTCAGGCACAGCAACAGTTAAGACAGAAGCTAAAGAAAGCAAAGGTTATGTTATTAAAGTTAATTTAGGAACAAACTGTACAACAGTTTACAAAAACGGAAAAGCAATAAAGGCTATGATTTGTTCACCAAGTAATGAAACACCTACGGGAACATTTTATACACCTGTTAAATACAGATGGCATGAGATGATAGGAAATTGTTATGCACAGTATTGTACAAGAATTACAACCGGCATCTTATTCCATTCAGTTTGGTATTACAAGAATGGTGATAAATCAACAATGTCAGTTAGGGCATACAATGTAATGGGACAGAAGGCATCACACGGTTGTGTAAGACTTTTATGTAAAGATTCTAAGTGGATTTATGATCATTGTGCATTAGGAACAAAGGTTATAATCTTTAGAGGAACAAAGAAGGATGACCCTATTAAGAGACCTTCATTTACACCTATTACAAACGGTAAGTTTACAGATTGGGACCCAACTGATCCTGATCCTAAGAATCCATACAAGAGCAATAAGCCTGTAATTACTGCAAAAGTAAAGACTATTGAGTATGGAACAAACGTTAAATTGTCTGACTTAATTACAGTAAAAGACAGAGCAGGCAACGTTCTTACCAAAAAAAATGCAAAGATTACTACAGTTGGTAAGATTAAAACATCTAAATTAGGTAAGTATAAGATTAAGTTTAAAGTAAAAGACAGCTTAGGAAACTCAAAGACTAAGACTTTAACATTTAAAGTAGTAGATACAAAGAAACCTGTTATTTCAGGCGCAGTAAAGAATCCTGATGTAGCTTTAAACAGTTCAGTTAATGTTTTAGCTAATGTTACTGCAAAGACAGCAGCAGGCAAGAATATTACTTCGAAAATAAAAGTTACTGTTAAGTATAATAAGAAGAAAGTTAAGATTAAGAATGGTGTGGTTAAGTTTGCAAACAAGGGCAAATATTACATTACATATAAAGTTAAGGGCACAAATAAGAAGACAGCAAAGAAGACTATTAAATACGTTGTAAAAGACCACAAGGTAAGTCTTACAATGAAGAATACAACTGTAAAGGTTAAACAGAACAGCACATTTAATCCTTTGAATTATGTAGCTTCAGTTAAGGATTACAAGGGTAATGCTTTAAATATTAAGAACAGCGTTACAGTTACAGGAAAGGTTGATACAAAGAAACCTGGAACATATACATTAACATATAAGGCACAGTACTTAAATCAGGCATACACTGCAAGAACAGCAACACTTAAAGTTGTAGTAGAAGCTGTTGCACAGCAGCCTACAACAAAGCCTGTTACAACACAGCCTACAACTAAGGTACCGGAAACAACAACTAAGGCACCGGAAACAACAACTAAGGCACCTGAGACAACAACTGTACCGGAAACAACAACATCTAAGTAAATAATAGAAGAAAGAGGGGCAATAAATGTTTTCATATGAGACAACAGTAAGTTACAGCAGAACAGACAGAAATGGAAAAGTTCCAATGCATGAGATATTAAATCTTTTGCAGGATTGCTCCACTTTTCATTCAGAAGATATTGGTCGTGGCGTAAGTTATATGAAAAGAGAGGCCAGGGCGTGGGTACTTGTTGCATACAAAGTTATAGTTAACAGACCTATTATGTTTGGACAGAAAATAACAATAGGCACATCTCCTTCAAAGTTTAGCAGCATGTTTGCTTCAAGACAGTATTTCATAAAAGATGAAAATGGAGATTATCTTGTTCAGGCAGACAGCCTCTGGGTTCTTATTGATATTCAGACACGAAAACCTTTAAGAATTACTGAAGAGGATTCAAGTGTTTATAAACCGGAACCAATATTTGATAATATAAAGGCGTCAAGAAAGATTAGGTTTAGTAGTGAAAGAACAAAATTAGAGTCGTTTAAGGTTTTAAAAACTTACATAGACAGCAATGGTCATATGAACAATGCTAATTATTTAAGGGCGGCTGAAGAATTTTTACCAACAAATTTTCCTTGCCATGAGGTAGATATTGTGTATAATAAAGAAGCTATGGAAGGTGAAATTATTACACCATATCTTTATAGCGAAGAAAATGGAATAGGTATTAGCTTCGAAAATCAAAGTGGAGAGACACTTACAAGAATAATGCTTATGTAATGATAAAAGAGGTTATGGCGTTAAAGTCTGACCTCTTTTTTATAAAAGTGCTAACATCAGGTAAACTATAAAAAATAGAACGGAGAGACAAAAAATGGAATTAGGAAGAACACAAAAATTAGAAATAGTAAGAATGGTAGATTTTGGTGCATATCTTGGCACAGAGGAAGAACAGGTGCTTCTTCCAAAGAAGCAGGTTCCTGAAGGAGCAAATGTTGGTGATGAAGTAAAGGTATTTATTTACAGAGATTCACAGGACAGACTTATAGCAACAGTAAACAAGCCTTTAGTTGAATTAGACGAAACAGCAGTTTTGACAGTTAAGGAAGTTTCAAAGAATGGTGCTTTTCTTGACTGGGGCTTAGAAAAAGACTTATTTTTGCCATACAAGGAGCAGACAGTTTCAATTAAGTCAGGGGACAAGGTATTAGTAGGAGTATATTTGGACAAAAGTAACAGATTATGTGCAACAATGAAGGCGTATAAGTTCTTAAAATGTACCTCAACATATGAGCCTGATGATGTTGTAACAGGAACAGTTTATAACTACAATCCTGAGTACGGCGTTTTTGTTGCAGTAGATAATAAGTATCACGGACTTGTACAGAAGAAAGAGCTTACAACAAGATTAGAAATCGGTCAGCAGATTCAGGCAAGAGTAAAAAGTGTAAGACCTGATGGCAAATTAGACCTTTCACTTAGAAAGAAAGCATATTTACAAATGGACGAAGATGCCGAAAAAATATATAAATACATTGAGAATAACGGTGGTCAGTTAGGATATACAGATAAGGCTAAACCTGAGGTAATTAGAGAAGATTTTCAGATGAGCAAAAGTGAATTTAAAAGAGCTATCGGCAGATTGCTCAAAGAACACCGTATAATCATTGGCGAAAGTAACATATTTTTAAATAAATAATAGGGGCTGTATGCAATATTAACAAAGATTTTTTTGTTATTTTGTTTATTTACAATATAGCATTTTTAGTGTCAGTGATTTAGAATACAATCAGACGCGAGATATAGAAACTATTTCAATACTAGGAGGAATTTTTAAAATGGCAAGTTTATCATTAAGAAATATCTGCAAGGTATATCCAAACGGATTCTGTGCAGTAAAAGATTTTAATCTTGAAATTAAGGATAAAGAATTTATCATCTTCGTAGGACCATCTGGTTGTGGTAAATCAACAACACTTAGAATGATCGCAGGTCTTGAAGAAATTTCATCAGGAGAATTATACATCGGAGATAAGTTAGTAAACGATGTTGAACCAAAGGATAGAGATATCGCAATGGTATTCCAGAACTACGCTTTATATCCACATATGACAGTATATGATAATATGGCATTTGGTCTTAAGTTAAGAAAAGTACCTAAGGCTGAACAGGAAAGATTAGTTAAGGATGCAGCTAAGATTCTTGACCTTGAACAGTTACTTGATCGTAAGCCTAAGGCTTTATCAGGTGGTCAGAGACAGAGAGTTGCTATGGGACGTGCTATCGTTCGTAACCCTAAGGTATTCCTTATGGATGAACCTCTTTCAAACTTGGATGCTAAATTAAGAGTACAGATGCGTGTGGAAATCGCTAAGATTCATAAGAGATTAGGCGCAACAATCATCTACGTAACACATGACCAGACAGAAGCTATGACACTTGGTACAAGAATCGTAGTTATGAAGGATGGTGTTGTACAGCAGGTAGATTCACCTAAGAACTTATACGATAAGCCAGTTAACTTATTCGTAGCAGGATTCATGGGTTCACCACAGATGAACTTCATCGATGCAGAAGTTGAACAGGAAGGAGCTGACATTAAGCTCCACATTGGACAGGCTAGAACATACATTACAGTACCAGCTGAACAGGCTAGAAGGCTTATTGACGGTGGTTATGTTGGTAAGACAGTTGTTATGGGTATCAGACCAGAAGATGTTCATGATGAAGAAAGCTTCATCGAAATGTCACCTGATAGTGCATTTAAGACAACAATCAGAATTTACGAATTACTTGGTGCTGAAGTATACTTATACTTTGACCTTGAAGGATTCGATTGTACAGCAAGAGTTAATGCTCGTACAACAGCTAGACCTGGTGATGAAGTTGTTATGGCAATGGATCTTACAAAACTTCACATCTTTGATAAGGATACAGAAAAAGTTATCACAAACTAATATATATATTTATCAAAAGACTGCCCGATTTGGGCAGTCTTTTTTACTTAATAAGAAATTCCTTTGGACTTTTTATTAGGCTCTTTGTCAAGAGTGGGGGTAAAAAATCATACGATATTATAAAGGATTTTTTTGATGCTGTAAAATAGTTGGTTATTTTGACAAAAATTACAAGATAAAAGTATTATTGATTAGCTCTTTTCTCTTGTTTTTTGTCATAAACTGGTTTAAAATATAGTTTGACAGAATGTACGAATTTTTTAGAACAAGGAGTGGCCTATGATATCAAATCAGATTTTACAGAACACAATAGAAGGAATAAAAAGTATTTCAAGGGTAGATTTACATGTGGCAGATACAGACGGAAAGATTATTGCCAGTACTTCCCAGTTAGGAGATGAGTTTGGACATGCTATAATTAGCTTTGTTAATTCTCCGGCAGACAGCCAGTCAGTACAGGAATACCAGTTCTTTAAGGTTTATGATGAAAGCCAGTTAGAACTGATTCTGATAGCTCAGGGAACAAGCGATGACGTATTTATGGTAGGAAAGATGGCTGCCTTCCAGATTCAGAATCTGCTTGTTGCATATAAAGAAAGATTTGATAAAGACAATTTTATCAAAAACTTATTATTAGACAATCTACTCCTTGTTGACATTTATAATAGATCAAAGAAGTTGTACATTGATGTGGATGCAAGAAGATGTGTCTGTATTATTGAAACAAAGAACGAAAAGGACAGTGTTGCTTTAGAAACAGTTAGAACATTGTTCTCAGGTAATAAGAAAGACTTTATTACAGCAGTAGATGAAAAGAGCATTATTCTTGTTAAGGAGTTAGAAGAAAAACAGGGATATGAAGATATTGAAAAGATAGCAAGGACAATTGTGGACATGCTTAACACAGAGGCAATGGTTAAGGCTACTGTAGCATACGGAACTATTGTTAAGGAGATTAAGGAAGTATCACGTTCATACAAGGAAGCAAGAATGGCCCTTGATGTAGGAAAGATTTTCTTTAGCACTAAGAACGTAATTGCTTACAATAATCTTGGAATCGGAAGATTAATTTATCAGTTACCAATTCCACTTTGCAAGATGTTCATTAGCGAGATTTTTGAAGGAAAGTCACCGGATGAATTTGACGAAGAAACATTAACAACAATTAATAAGTTCTTTGAAAACAGCTTGAATGTATCTGAAACATCAAGACAGTTATATATTCACAGAAATACTTTAGTATACAGACTGGACAAGTTGCAGAAGAGTACAGGACTAGATTTAAGAGTATTTGAGGATGCAATTACATTTAAGATTGCCCTTATGGTTGTTAAGTACATGAAATATATGGAGAACACAGATTTTTAGAAAATAAATAGTTAAAATGTAGCAATATGAAGGCCCACTATGGACCTTCATATTGTGCTAGTGGAGCAAATTCAATTCGGAAATATATTAAAATTTTATTACAAGGATTGTTACGTGCTTTGCCCACCCACAAAAAAACACATTTGTGTTATATATTTCTATTTAGAGCAGAATATTAGGAGGCATATAATGATTAAAATAGAAGGTGTAAGTAAGTCTTATGGCAACGGTGCACCGGCGTTAAGCAATTTAAATCTTGAAATAGAGGAAGGAGAGTTTGTATTTGTTGTTGGAGCCAGTGGTTCAGGAAAGTCAACATTTATCAAACTGCTTCTTAAAGAGTTAAATCCCACAGAGGGAACAATAGTGGTAGATAATGTTAATTTATCAAAGCTTAAATCAAGAGGAACAGCTAAGTATAGAAGAAAGGTTGGAGTTGTTTTTCAGGATTTCAGATTGTTACAGGATAGAGATGTTTACTCAAATATTGCTTTTGCACAGAGAGTAATAGGTGCGTCACCAAGAGAGATTAAAAAGAATGTGGCAAGAGTATTATCTTTGGTGGGACTTTCAGAAAAATATCGTTCCAATCCGTCAGAATTGTCAGGTGGTGAGCAGCAGAGAGTTGCCCTTGCAAGAGCACTTGTTAATAAACCACAGTATATTTTAGCTGATGAACCTACAGGAAACCTTGACCCTGAAAATTCATGGGAGATTATGAAACTGCTTGAAAAAGTTAATGAGCAGGGAACAACAGTTATTGTTGTTACACATAACATGGAAATAGTTAAGGCTATGAACAAGCGTGTCATAACTATGAAGAAAGGTGTAAAAGTAGAGGACAGCAAAGGGGAGGAACAGACAGATGAATACTAGAACAGCAAACTACTGTTTAAAACAGGGTTTTGTAAACATAAAGAGAAACAAACTGTTTTCCCTTGCATCAATAGGAACTATTGCTGCATGTACATTTTTAATAGGTGTAATTTTTACAATTATTATAAATGTAAACTTTATGGAAAAAAAAGTTGAGCAACAGGTTGGGGTAACAATATTCTTTAACGAAGGGTTAAGCCAGCAGGGAATAGATGATATTGGAAAAACAATTAAGTCAGATTCCCGTGTAAAGAGCTATGAATATACATCGGCAGAACAGGCATGGGAAAGCTTTAAGAAGAATTATTTTAAAGATAATCCTGATTTGGCAGAAGGATTTTCAAAAGAGAATCCATTGGCTAATTCAGCATCTTACACAGTTTATTTAAATAGTATTAATGACCAGAAAGCTTTTGCAACAGCAATGGAAAAGGTTCAGGGTGTAAGACAGGTTAAGTATTCAAACCCAACTAGAGAGTTTCTTACAAACTTTGGCAAAATGTTAGGATATGCGTCTATTGCATTGATTATTATTTTGCTTGGTGTTGGTATTTTCCTTATAAGCAACACGGTTATGATTGGTATTTCAGTAAGAAGACACGAGATTAAAATTATGAAGCTTATTGGAGCAACTAATAGTTTTGTAAGAGCACCATTTATTATAGAAGGTGTGACAATCGGTTTATTAGGTTCAATAATTCCGCTTGTTATAATAAGACTTGTTTATGACAAATTAATTGATCTTATTATGACTAAATTTGGTGTACTTGGCAACAGTATTCCTTTTGCGTCAGTTCATCAGATTTTTTTGGTTCTTGTTCCATTAGGACTTGGAATTGGAGCAGGTATTGGTTTAATAGGATCAATTGTGTCAATGAGAAAGCACTTAAAGGTATAAAGTTAATTGAGTTAACAGGGAAAGAGATAAGGAGAAAGTAATGAGAAAATCTAAAGTATTAAGTTTTGTTCTCGTGGCAGCATTGGCAGTTACTGCTATTCCAATTAATGCATTTGGAACAGTTAGCGATGAGAAGAATAAGCTTTCAGATTTACAGAATCAGAAGCAACAGGCTCAGGATGAAAATAATAAACTACAGAAATCTAAGTCTGATGCACAGGAGTATATTCAGTCAGTTGATAAGAAGTTAACTAATTTGGCTACAGAGATGTACAAGACTAATCAGAAATTATCAAAAACAGAAGGCAAGATATCTAAGACTCAGAAGGAATTGGACAATGCTCAGGTTAGCATAAATGAGCAGTATGAAGATATGAAGCTTAGAATCAAATATATGTATGAGAATGGTGATACTCAGATGATAGATTTGATTTTTAATTCAAAGAGCATAACTGATTTCTTAAATAAGGCAGAGTACATAACAGAGTTATCACAGTATGACAGAGATATGCTTAATAAGATGAAGAAGACTAAAGAGAAAATAGCTTCTGCAAAGAGTACTCTTGTAACAGAGAAAAAGAATCTTCAGACAATACATGCACAGCAGAAGAGTGACCAGACTAAGCTTACTAATCTTTCAGCATCAAAGCAGCAGGAACTTAAGAATTATGAAGATTTGATAGCACATAATGAGGCTACTTCTGATGAATTGGAAGCAGAAATCAGTGCACAGGAAAAGAGAGTTGCATCTGCTGAAGAACAGAGCAAAAACCAGGCAGCTGCTGAGCAGGCAAGACGTGAAGCGGCAGCAAAGAAACAGCAGGCAGCTAGTTCAAATAGTAGTACAAGCAATACATCATCAAATACAGAAAGTAACACAACAGATACTTCAAACAGTGGAAATTCAGGAAGTAGTGGAACAGTTTCAGGCGGTGGATTTACATGGCCACTTCCGGGACATACAACTATATCTTCAGGATATGGATATAGAGGTTCTGAATTTCATAAGGGTATTGATATTCCGGCATCAGCAGGAACCACTATTGTTGCAGCAGGTTCAGGTACAGTAGAGTGGGCTAATTATAGTACAACAGCAGGCAACTGGATTGGTATTAATCACGGCAATGGTGTATATAGTGTATATATGCATATGTCTGCACTTTTAGTTTCGGCAGGAACAAAGGTAAGCGCAGGACAGAGCATTGGACTTGTAGGAAATACAGGAGCATCACAGGGTAACCATTTACATTTTGCAGTACGTAAGAACGGGGCATATGTTAATCCTTGGGATTATTTAAAATAAACTTGAATTAAGGAGTCATGATGAAAAAGAATAAGAACCGTTTTTTACTTGGATTCTTTTTTGGAATGCTTGCCATGGCAGTTGTGGTAGGTGGTGTTGGAACAGGTTTGTATTTTGCAAACCAGAACACATCCGGAAAAACAATCAGTGAAAAAACATCACAAAAGCTTGATTATATAAATAAACTTATAGATGCTAAGTTCTTAAATAAGGTTAATGAATCTGACTTGGAAGATGGAATTTATAAAGGATTGTTGGAAGGCTTAAATGATCCGTATTCTGTTTATTACACGGCAGAAGAATACCGGAAAATGATGGAACAGACGTCAGGAACTTACAGCGGAATAGGTGCTTTGGTATCTCAGAATGCTGAAACAGGAATAATTACGGTAGTTAAGGCTTTTGCCGATGCACCGGCTGCAAAGGCAGGAGTAAAGAACGGAGATATTATTTATAAAGTAAAGGGCAAAGAAGTAACTGGTGTTGACATTAACAATGTTGTTACTGAAATGAAGGGCGAAAAAGGAACAACAGTTGACATAACTGTTTACAGAGAGTCCGAAAAGAAATACATTGACTTTACAATAACAAGAGATCAGGTTAATGAGCCTACTGTTGAATATAAGATGCTTGATAAGAAGAAAAAGATTGGTTATATACAGATAAGTCAGTTTGAAGAAGTTACTTATGACCAGTTTACGAAAGCATTGGATGACTTGAAGAAGCAGGGAATGAAGGCTGTTATCTTTGATGTTAGAAGCAATCCGGGTGGATTATATGAGACAGTCTGCAAGATGCTTGATGAAATACTTCCTGAAGGAAATTTGGTTTCAACTAAGGATAAATATGGAAATGAGGAAAAGCAGACTTCAGACAGCAAGTGTCTTGACATGCCGATGGTTGTTTTGCAGAATAAGGACAGCGCCAGTGCATCAGAAATTTTTGCAGGTGCAATTCAGGACTTTAATGCAGGAAAAATCGTAGGCACACAGTCATTTGGTAAAGGAATTGTACAGACAATTCTTCCATTAAGCGACGGCTCAGCGGTAAAACTTACAGTTCAGGATTATTATACTCCAAGTGGCAAAAACATTCACGGAAAGGGAATAACTCCTGATGTGGAAGCAGAATTGGAAGAAAATGCAACAAGCGATACACAACTTGAAAAGGCAAAAGAAACAATTATGGAATTAATGAAATAATGAACAGAAAGACCGTACATATATCTTGCAAACGAAGATATATGTATGGTCTTTTTCTATGCTTTGAATAACTGTATAAAATAAGTAAAAGGGTAAATGAAAAAGGTTCCTTTTTATTTTGACAAATGCTTATGAAAAAATTAAATTTGTAAAGTGTCAAAACAGACAAAGTTTTTACGAAAGTTTTGGTTATTTATTTGTCTAAAAATCATATTAATAGGCTGGGTTTTACATTGTTATCGTGACGTTAAAATGCTATGATATGCAATTATAGAGGCGGATGTATTAAAAAAGGGACAAAATTATGAAGAAAAAAACGAAAATTTTAATATCCATTGCAGTAATGATTTTTATGATATGCGCGGTTAATGTATCTTTTGTTAAAGCAGAAAGCAAGGTAATTAAAGTAGGTTATATTGATTATCCGGGATTTATACAAAAGATGGATGACGGCTCTTATGAAGGCTATGGCGTAGAGTATCTGAATGAGATAGCTAAGTACAATAACTGGACATATGAGTTTGTGGAGAATACATGGGAGCAGACTTTAAAAGATTTAAAGAACGGAAAAATCGACATAATATGTCAGGCTCAGAAAACAGCAGAAAGAGAGAAAGACTATATTTTTTCTAATTATTCTGTTGGAAGCGAGTTTACAATTGTATATGCCAATCTTAAATCTAATATTTATTATAAAGATTTAGAAGGTATGAATAACAAAAAAGTAGGCATGTTAAAAGACAGCTATCAGATGTTAACATGGACCAACTATGCTAACAAGAATAAAATAAAATATACACCGGTATATTATAATTCTGAAACAGAAATTGTTCAGGCCTTAAAGGATAACAAAATTGACCTTGCAGCAGTGGGAAGTATATCACTTCACAAAGGAATGAGAGTTGTTGACAGATTTAATCAGGAGCCTTTCTACATTGTGACAGGAAAGATGAATGGAAAATTTATGGCTGAAGTAGATAGGGCATTAGATGAAATTAGAAATGATTCTCCTTATTTTCAGCAACACCTTCAGGATAAATATTATAGTGAAAGTGCATATTCCAATCAGCCCCTTTTGACGAAAGAGGAAAATGAATATATTGAAAGATACAAGGAGATTGTGGTTGGATTAAAAGCTGACAGTATTCCATATAGCTATAAAGAGGCTCATAAGATTACAGGATTATTTAAAGGGGTTCTTGACCTGATGGGCGGAAAGTCCAAATTGTCAATTCGAATAGAATATGTAAGTGATCCGAAAAAGTTTCTGGAAGAGGGGACTAATAGATTTTACATAGGAAATTCATTGGGCTCAGCTGTGTCAACAGTAAAGGGTAAGTATTGGCATTCTAACAATATTTTTAGCGTTGACCAGGTAATTGTAAAACGTAAGAATACTTCAATAAGCCAGGATAAAGTGTCAAGCGTAGCTGTGGTAAAAGATGCATTATATAATAGTCAGACTAAACTGTTATATGTAAACAGTGATGAACAGATTAAGAAATATGACAGCGTAAAAGAATGTATGGAAGCTGTCCGTACCGGAAAAGTTGATTTTGCAATTAATGATATTTATTCAGTTAATTATTATATGCAAAGTAAACGTTATGCAGACAGTTTGGCAGCAGTCAGTGAGTATAATGAGTCTTCTGCATATTGTCTGTTAGCTTCAGCTCAGGTTAATGATATATTGAAATCTGTAGTAAACAAACTGATTAGTTCTATTTCAGATGAAGAAATAGATAATGTTTGTGTTAAATATTCCAGCGGAATAAAATATAATGCTTCGCTTACAGAACGAATAGAAGACAATCTTGCTTTGATAATTCTGGGAAGTGCAATTGCAATATTATTGATAGTTCTTGGATATGTTGTTATTTCAAAAAAGACTAATGCATTAATTCAAAGCAAAGAAAATGAAATTCTTCGAAGAAAAGTAGAAATTGATAAGCTTACGGGCTTGTATAATATTGATATTTTCTATGAAAAAGTTGCTGAAAGACTTAGAATAAGCGATGAAGAATTTTATATTATGAACATAAACATTAACAGATTAAAGGTTGTTAATGATATTTATGGCATAGAAGAAGGTGATGAGCTTATTAAGCATGTGGCTGACAGATTAAAGATGTTCAGAGATTCACAGACAGATGGAGACAATATTCTTCTTGCAAGAATGTCAGATGATAACTTTTTTGCACTTTTGACTAAGGAACAGTACGATTTAATTAAGACTTTTGATTTGGTTGATGACTATCATTTGAAAATAAATATAACTGTGCGAACAGGGTTATATTTGGTTGATGATAGAACACTTCCAATTAACGTTATGTGTGACAGGGCACAGATAGCAACGGATACTGTAAAAGAAGGAATGAAGAAAGTTGGTATATATAGCAGACAACAGGGAGATCAGTTAATCTTTGAACAGAACATACTGAATGACATAAATGGAGCAATGGAACAGGGGCAGATTGTTATATATATTCAGCCGAAATATGATGTTGTTCATAAAAAGATTGTAGGCGGAGAATCGTTGGTAAGATGGTTACATCCGAAATTTGGAATGATACCACCATTTAAATTTATAACAGTACTTGAAAAGAATAATTACATAACAAGGCTTGATTATTACGTTTGGGAGAAAACGTGTCAGTTATTGCGTTATTTAAAGGATAAAAACGGAAGTGTACTTCCTATTTCTGTTAATGTTTCAAGAGTAAATTTCTATAGAACTAATCTGGTATCAAATCTTTTGGAACTGGTTGAAAAATATAATTTGGAACCAAAGGATTTGCAACTTGAAATTACGGAAACAGTATATACTGAGGAAAAGCAGGTAATATATTCAATAATAAGTGAATTGCAGGAAGCAGGCTTTAAGATTTTGATGGATGATTTCGGAAGTGGATATTCATCACTTAATATGTTAAAGGATGCGCCTATAGACGTACTTAAATTGGATATGGCGTTTATGCGAAATTTGGATAATGAAAATGAAAGAAACAACATAATTGTTGAGTCTATTGTAGAATTGTCCAAGAAATTAAATATTTCGGTAGTAGTAGAAGGTGTTGAGTCAGAAAAACAGGTTAACTTCTTAAAATCAATTGGAGCAGAAGTGATTCAGGGATATTATTTCTCAAAGCCAATACCTACGTACGAATATGAAAAGTTAATAGAGGAATAATAAAAGAATAACAAAAGTACAGAACAAACATTCGATTTTGTTCTGTACTTTTGTTCTTTTGAATGATATACTTGACAAGTAACAATACTAAGAAAAGTAGTTGATAAATGATTTGGGTTTGAAAATACTCAAATATTGATTAGAGCTAATTGGGAGAAATCATATGGATCATTTTGAATTAGTTTCAGAGTATAAGCCTACCGGGGACCAGCCGCAGGCTATTGAAGAGTTAGTTGAAGGCTTTAAGAAAGGAAAACAATTCCAGACTTTGCTTGGTGTAACAGGTTCAGGTAAGACTTTTACAATGGCGAATGTTATTGAACAATTAAATAAACCTACACTTATTATTGCTCATAATAAGACTTTGGCAGCTCAGCTTTATGGTGAGTTTAAGGAGTTTTTTCCTAATAATGCTGTGGAATATTTTGTTTCCTACTACGATTACTATCAGCCGGAGGCTTATGTTCCAAGCACAGACACATATATTGAGAAGGATTCATCAATTAATGATGAAATAGACAAGTTACGTCATTCGGCAACAATGGCTTTAATGGAGCGTAAAGATGTAATTATTATTTCTTCAGTTTCATGTATATATGGTTTGGGAGACCCAATAGATTACAAGAACATGGTTGTGTCTTTAAGACCGAATACCATTAGAGATAGAGATGAGATTATTCATAAGCTTATTGAAATACAGTATGACAGAAATGATATGGACTTTAAACGTGGAACTTTCAGGGTTCGTGGAGAGAATCTGGAAATATTTCCTGCTTCGTATACGGATAGTGCAATTAGAGTTGAATTTTTTGATGATGAAATCGAGAGAATTTCAGAGATTGATGCTTTAACGGGTCAGATTAAGAACGAGCTTGAACATGTAGCAATATTCCCTAATTCTCATTATGTTGTGCCACCTGAAAAGATGGAGCGTGCCATTAAGGATATAGAGAAAGAGTTAGAGGAACAGGTAGCATATTTTAAATCAGAAGACAAATTAATAGAGGCACAGCGTATTGCAGAACGAACTAATTTTGATATGGAAATGCTAAGAGAAACAGGTTTTTGTTCAGGAATAGAGAACTATTCAAGACATATGGCAGGTTTGGAGCCGGGAGCCACACCTCATACATTAATGGAATATTTCGGAGATGATTTCTTAATAATAGTAGATGAGTCTCATATTACGATTCCACAGATTAGAGGAATGTATGCCGGTGACCAGTCAAGAAAGTCTACTTTAGTTGATTATGGGTTCAGACTGCCTTCGGCGAAGGATAACAGACCCCTTAATTTTGAAGAATTTGAAAGCATGATTGACCAGATGATGTTTGTGTCAGCTACACCTAATGTTTATGAACAGGAACATGAATTAGGCCGTGCAGAGCAGATTATAAGACCTACAGGATTGCTTGATCCGGAAGTTGAAGTAAGACCGGTTGAAGGACAGATTGATGACCTTATAACTGAGATTAACAAGGAAGTTGCCAAGAAGAACAAAGTTTTGGTAACAACTTTGACGAAGCGTATGGCTGAGGATTTGACAGATTATATGCGTGATGTGGGAATTAGGGTTAAATACCTTCATTCAGATATAGATACGTTAGAGAGAACTCAGATTATCAGAGATATGCGATTGGATGTTTTTGATGTTTTGGTTGGTATTAACCTTTTAAGAGAAGGTTTGGACATACCGGAAATTGCTTTAGTTGCAATATTGGATGCTGACAAGGAAGGGTTTTTACGTTCAGAAACATCACTTATTCAGACTATTGGACGAGCTGCAAGAAATGCAGAAGGCCACGTAATAATGTATGCTGACAATATTACTGATTCAATGAATAAAGCTTTAACGGAAACTAACAGACGTAGAGAGATTCAGCAGAAATACAATAATGAGCACGGCATTACTCCAACAACTATTAAGAAGGCTGTTCGAGACCTTATTAGCATCTCCAAAGAAGTGGACAGAAAGATTAGCGACGTTGAGAAAGATCCTGAATCAATGGATTATAAGGAACTTAAAAAGCTTATCGAAAAGGTTAAGAAGAAAATGGAAAGAGCTGCAGCAGAACTTGATTTTGAAACGGCTATTGAAATGCGAGATAAGTTGGCAGAATTAAGAAAGTTGCAGGAAGATAACTAAAAATCTATAACGGAATTTATTTGGAAAAGATATAAAATAACCAAATAACAAAGATAGAAAAAGATAGGAAAATAAAATGAAAGACAATAAAAAATATATTCATATAAAAGGTGCAAATGAGCACAATTTGAAAAATATTGATATTGATATACCAAGAGATGAATTTACGGTAGTAACAGGTTTAAGCGGTTCAGGTAAGTCATCCCTTGCTTTTGACACTATTTATGCAGAAGGACAGAGAAGATATATGGAATCGTTATCTTCTTATGCAAGACAGTTCTTAGGGCAGATGGAAAAACCACAGGTTGAAAGTATTGAAGGATTGCCACCTGCTATTTCAATTGATCAGAAATCAACAAACAAGAATCCACGTTCAACAGTTGGAACAGTAACAGAAATATACGATTATATGAGATTGCTTTATGCAAGAGCAGGTATTCCACATTGTCCAAAATGCGGACGTGAAATAAAGAAACAGACAGTTGATGAAATGGTAGATCGTATTCTTATGCTGGAAGAACGTACTAAGTTTCAGATATTGGCACCTGTTGTAAGAGGAAAGAAAGGACGTCACGAAAAAGTATTTGAAAGTGCTAAGAAAAGCGGCTATTTGCGAGTAAGAGTTGATGGCAATATGTATGAACTAACTGAAGAGATTAAGTTAGAAAAAAACATAAAGCACAGTATCGAAATTATTATAGACCGACTTAGCATTCGTGAAGGAATTGAAAAGCGTCTTACAGATTCTGTTGAAAATGCTTTAAAGCTTGGCAACGGACTAATGATAGTAGATGTTATTGGTGGGGAAGAGATGACTTTTAGTCAGAATTTTGCCTGCCCTGACTGTGGAATAAGTATTGACGAAGTACAGCCTAGAAGTTTTTCTTTTAATAATCCTTTTGGGGCTTGTCCTGACTGTTATGGTTTGGGATACAAGATGGAATTTGACGAAGACCTTATTATTCCTGATAAGAGTTTAAGCATTAATCAGGGAGCAATTGTAGTATTGGGGTGGCAGAGTGCAAATGACGGAAAGAGTTTTAGTAATGCGATACTTCAGGCATTGGCTTTAAAATACAATTTTTCTCTTGATACGCCTTTTGAGGATTATCCAAAAGAGATACATGATATTTTGATTTATGGAACAAATGGTGAAAAAGTAGCCGTAAGATACAAGGGGCAAAGAGGTATTGGAGTTTATGATATTGCTTTTGAAGGATTAATTAAAAATGTAGAAAGACGATATCGTGAAACAAGTGCAGAGTCAACAAAGGCAGAATATGAAACATTTATGAGATTTACGCCATGTGCAACATGCCACGGACAGAGACTTAAAAAAGAATCGTTGGCTGTGACTATTGGAGATAAGAATATTTATGAAATGACAGAAATGTCTGTAAGAGATTTGCGCCAGTATTTGGATGAATTGCAATTGACTGAAACTCAGCTAAAGATAGGAAAAGAGATTTTGAAAGAAATTAAAGGACGTCTTCAATTCCTAGTTGACGTTGGACTTGATTATCTTAGTCTTTCAAGAGCCACGGGAACTTTGTCAGGTGGAGAGGCTCAGCGTATACGTTTGGCAACTCAGATAGGTTCAGGCTTGGTTGGTGTAGCTTATATAATGGATGAGCCAAGTATTGGATTGCATCAGAATGATAATGATAAGCTTCTTGCAACGTTGAAGCATTTAAGAGATTTGGGAAATACTTTGATTGTAGTTGAACATGATGAGGATACAATGCGTGCAGCAGATTATGTGGTTGACATAGGTCCAGGAGCAGGAGAACACGGTGGACAGGTTATTGCTACAGGAACTGCAGAGGATATAATGAAAAATCCTAATTCAATTACAGGAAAATATTTAAGTGGAGAGATTAAAATACCTGTTCCAAAAACACGTAGAAAACCAAAAGGTTTCTTAAAAGTAGTTGGAGCCAAGGAAAATAACCTAAAGAACATTGATGTAAAGGTGCCAATTGGGGTACTTACATGTGTAACAGGTGTTTCAGGCTCAGGTAAAAGCTCACTTGTTAATGAAATATTATATAAGAGTCTTGCAAGAAAATTAAACAGGGCAAGAACAATTCCCGGAAAATGCAAGAAGATAGAGGGAATGGAGCAGCTTGATAAGGTAATAAATATTGATCAGTCACCAATAGGCAGAACTCCACGTTCAAACCCGGCAACATATACGGGAATGTTCGATATGATAAGGGACCTTTTTGCGGCAACAACCGATGCAAAAGAAAGAGGTTACAAGAAGGGAAGATTTAGTTTTAATGTAAAAGGCGGTCGTTGTGAAGCGTGTTCAGGTGACGGAATTTTAAAAGTTGAAATGCATTTTCTTCCTGATGTATATGTTCCATGTGAGGTTTGTGGCGGAAAGCGTTACAATAGGGAAACACTGGAAGTACATTACAAAGGTAAGACTATTTATGATGTTCTTGAAATGACAGTGGAAGAAGCATTGGATTTCTTTAAGAATGTGCCTAGAATTCTTAACAAGGTACAGACATTGTATGATGTAGGTCTTGGTTATTTAAAATTAGGACAGCCTTCAACAACATTGTCGGGTGGTGAAGCACAGAGAATTAAGCTTGCAACAGAATTAAGTAAGAGAAGCACAGGAAAAACAATATATGTATTGGATGAACCAACAACAGGTCTTCATTTTGCTGATGTGCATAAATTAGTAGAGATTCTTCACAGATTAACAGATGAAGGTAATACAGTAGTGGTTATTGAGCATAATCTGGACGTAATAAAAGTGGCAGATTATATAATTGATATGGGACCTGACGGTGGTGACCGTGGTGGAACAGTTGTAGTTGCAGGGACACCTGAGCAGGTTGCAGAATATCCAACAAGTTATACCGGCAAGTATGTTAAGCAGATGTTAGAGAGACAATAGTCATTTTTTATAAAAAAACGATTCATAAAAATGTTTAAATAAAAGGGCATTTATGCAATGTTTATAAAGATGAAAAAAGTGCTTGAACCCCCTTTAAAATAAGGGAAAATTGTGCTATATTGAACATACAAACAAAAACGTATTAAATACCTAAAAAGACTTCTACAAAGAAGTTAACGACCCACTTGTTATTAGATGTCAACCTAATAACAACAGTATCTAAGTTTAGTGGTGAAAGGAGTTTTACCCAGTGATATCTGCTAACATGGCAATCAACGGAAGATTGTTTAAGTAGTGATTATTGGATGAGGTGTTACAAAGAATTGGATAGGATAGGAATTATTCAAAACGAAAATTCAATGAAGAATAACATCTTATGGTTAAGGTAGATAATGAAGTCGAAGCAGGACAAATAGTAAGGAATAGACTAGGTATGCAGATATTCGGAATGCGATCGAAACGAATAGTGTACAGAAGAAATTCCCGAGAAGATTCATTTAATAAAAAGTACCTGCGGTTGTTAACAAAATTGTAAAGTTAGGGTATTGAAATAGGGAGCATCTGTCATACGAGGAAGTAGGGCAGGTGCTCTTACTTCGTTATAAGTACTTGAAATGATATTACAATTTAGGAACGTGTGAAAGTATATTATGAGTCTGAAAGATGTATAAGTTTAAAAATATTTTTTATGTAGAGAGCAGTCAGGTTATAAGTTATGGGAATTATAAAAGTTAGTACAGTGTACTTGTTTTAAATAGAAAAATAGGGTAGAATTAAAAATTAGCAGGTAATTAGATTTTATATAGCAATTACCTTTTACAGTAGTATGGTGCAGGCACCATTTTAGGAGGAAATACATTGAAGAAAGAATTAGTAATCGTTCTTGACTTTGGTGGTCAGTATAACCAGTTGGTTGCAAGACGTGTTCGCGAATGTAATGTATATTGTGAAATATATTCTTACAAAACAGACATTGAAAAAATCAAAGCAATGAACCCAAAGGGTATCATCTTAACAGGTGGACCAAATAGTTGTTATGAAGCCGATTCTCCAACATATTCAAAAGAATTATTTGAATTAGGCGTTCCAGTGTTAGGACTTTGCTACGGAGCACAGCTTATGATGCATGTGTTAGGCGGGAAAGTAGAACGTGCAGATGTACGTGAATATGGTAAGACAGAAGTATTAATAGACAAGACTCAGTCAAAGATTTTTGCAGATGTTTCACCAAAAACAGTTTGCTGGATGAGTCATTTTGATTATATATCACAGGTGGCACCGGGATTTGAAATCTCATCACACACAAAGGACTGCCCTTGTGCATCAGCAGAAAACGAAGAAAAGAAACTTTATGCAATACAGTTCCATCCAGAAGTACTTCACACACAGGAAGGAACAAAGATGTTATACAACTTCGTTCGTGGAGTTTGCCAGTGTTCAGGAGACTGGAGAATGGATTCATTTGTAGAAGAATCAATTAAGGCAATCCGTGAAAAAGTTGGCGATGGTAAGGTTTTATGTGCATTGTCAGGTGGTGTAGATTCATCAGTTGCAGCAGTAATGCTTTCAAAAGCCATTGGAAAACAGCTTACATGTGTATTCGTAGACCATGGCTTACTTCGTAAAAACGAAGGTGACGAAGTAGAAGCAGTATTCGGCCCTGACGGTCCATATGACTTAAACTTTATCCGTGTAAACGCACAGGAACGTTACTACAGCAAGTTAGCAGGAGTAAAAGAACCTGAACAGAAGCGTAAAATAATTGGTGAAGAATTTATTAGAGTTTTTGAAGAAGAAGCAAAGAAAATCGGAGCAGTTGACTTCCTTGTACAGGGAACAATTTATCCTGACGTTGTTGAAAGTGGTTTAGGTGGCGAATCAGCAGTAATTAAGTCACATCACAACGTGGGTGGATTACCTGACTGTGTAGATTTTAAGGAAATAATCGAACCACTTCGTGATTTATTTAAGGACGAAGTAAGAAAAGCCGGCTTAGAAATGGGTATACCTGAATATTTAGTATACCGTCAGCCTTTCCCAGGTCCGGGACTTGGAATCCGTATCATCGGTGAAGTAACAGCCGAAAAAGTTAAAATGGTACAGGATGCAGATGCAATTTATCGTGAAGAAATTGCAAATGCCGGATTGGATAAAACAATAGGACAGTATTTTGCAGCACTTACAAATATGCGTAGCGTAGGTGTAATGGGCGACGAAAGAACATACGATTATGCCATTGCACTTCGTGCAGTAAATACTGTAGATTTCATGACAGCAGAAGCTGCAGAAATACCTTACGAAGTATTGACAAAGGTAATGAGCAGAATCATAAACGAGGTGCGCGGGGTCAATAGAGTAATGTACGATTTGACAAGTAAGCCACCTGGAACTATAGAGTTTGAATAATCCACACAATCATAAGAACCCAGTATTTATGCGGGTTTCAAGCAAATTTGCTTAGTGAGTGGCAACAAAATGGCAACATTTTGTGATTATTCAAAAGATAAAAATTTTATTTCATAACGTATAGAAAGAAACCTTACTGATTTTCAGAAGTAAAAAACTGAATATCGGTAAGGTTTTTC
>ENA-ORNZ01000230-ORNZ01000230.1-human-gut-metagenome-genome-assembly--contig:-NODE-230-length-83936-cov-3.927302_pt1 | contig 83936 bp, 71 predicted proteins | sample MGYA00242124_ERZ509040 | MGnify/ENA primary metagenome ERZ509040 (study PRJEB26280, sample SAMEA2338733) | human gut metagenome | biome: human gut; feature: human-associated habitat; material: faeces... | reverse complement strand
TACTAATTTGCAAATAAGTTGCAAATTGGAGGGGTGGCTGATGGCAAGGTATCTGACGCGGCAGCGCAAGCAGCTTCTCGAATATCTTTCAGAGCATACAGGCGATTGAGAAGGCAAATGCGCTTGCGGAAGTAAATGCCACAAGAGATATCTCCATTGCAAGTGTGTATCAGGTTACAGAAAAAGAGAACTGGAACCTTGGCGGAAAGATAATCCATCGGTATAAACTTGACGGCTATATGATTGAATTGAAGGATGCGTCTGCATCTTTGACACTTCAAAATGTTGTGATTGATGGTGCGCAGTATTCTGTGGCTGCTGAAAATGCTGCGGAAACCGATTCTATTATTAAGGCTGCGAATGGTGGTACCATTGAACTGAAAAGCGGAGCCATCTTGGAAAACAATAAAGCGGCTCAGTTTGGCTCCGGCATTTTGGCGAACAATGGTGTCAAGATAACAATGGAGAAAGAGTTAGAAAGATTGAGGAATTTAAGAAGGGATTGATGTCAATGAAGTGCAAAAAAGTATTGGCTGTATCTGTTATTTTTAGCTTGTTTATGGCAAATATTGCATATGCAGCAAACCCGAAGGTTGAGATAGCGTACAGAGGTTCTGTTGAGGATGGTCTTGAAATTGAATATGATGACGGAACCGTAAAGTATGCGGATGATAATGCGATGCTTATGATGATAAATGGGGATTTGATTTCAAATGCAAATATCATCATAAAAAATGGAACGACACTTGTTCCGTTGCGTATTATCAGTGAACAGCTGAAAGCTGATGTTGCATGGAATGCCAGAACAAAAACAATTACCATCGTAAAAGGCAGCAATACAATTGAAATGAAGGTTGGCAATAAATCTGCAAAATTAAACCATAAATCCTTTAAAATGAATGTTGCACCGCAAATCATAAATGGATACACATATGTGCCAATCAGAGCTGTTGCAGAGTGCTTCAATGCAGATGTTGGATATGTAACAGAAATTCGACCAAAAGTAAGAATAGTCTGGGTTCAGGATAAATCCAAAACAGTAAAGGTGTCAAAAAGCGAAGCAATCAAAAAAGCAACAGACTTATATTTTAATGATTTTTTGCCGGAAATGAGGGATTATGTGCTTGAGTATTGGCACATAGATGTAAATAACATCACTCCATCTAATATTGGAGAAAAATCTTATTTTAAATATTCCGGAAAATGCCTTGCTGATTTGGGTGAGTATTATTACGTCGAAGTTCTGGAAAATGCTGTTGGAGTTTTGGTGGATAAGTATAATGGCGCATGCTATCCTGTAGGGGGGTATTCCCTCGTCTATTTAAGCATTTCGGATGATTATGGGGATACACAATGGGGGATTCAGTGGCAATAAATGCAATTTTGTGACAGATAGGGCTTAATAAACAAATGGGTGTCGATTTTATCGGCGCTCTTTTTCTATGGAGGGATAACATGATTTTATTGATTTATATGGGAGTATTATTCTTTTGCTATGGCATTTATAACCTGTTTTGCTACTTTAATATGTTTCCGACGGCAAAAGCAGGAAGGCACCTGTTGAAGCTGTATCGGAAGAAAGTACGCCTCAGCGACAATATTTTTATGGTTCAGTTGGCGGAAAAACTTGTAAGAAAACTTGATTTTGAACAGAAAGAACCGAGTATGATAAGTGCTGTTTTGAGTTATAACGGTGTGAATTATTCTGCGGCAATTTATCTTTTCAGCAGACTGCTTATGGCAGCGTGCGGCATTATATTATCCTTGCCGTTGGTTTTTATAGGTGTACGCTGGATGCTTGCGATGTGTGTAGGGATAATCCTGTTTACAGCAGCAGACTATGCTTTCATGCTTTTACAATATTGGCAGTATATTGATGAATTAAAGAAAGACTTGCCTGTGCTTGGATTACTTGCTGAAAAATATTTTGAAAGACAAGAGGATATGAGTCATTTTATAGAGTTGAGCCGCAGGATTTCGAGAGATGCCTGGTATGAAATCTGGTCTGGTATGCTGTGTCAGGAAAAACAGCTTTTAGAAGAAGTGCAGTATCAGAGCAGGGGATGGACAGATATATGGCTGCTGAGATTTATAGAGGGAATGGTATCGGAGAAGAAAACGGAGTATTACAAAGATTTATACAGAGATCTATGTAGTGACCGTTCAAAGAAAAGAGAAAAGAGATTACAGCAACACTGCAAATGGCTTAGACTCCTTCCGGGAGTCTTTTTCTTTTGTCAGATTTTATTGCTTTTTTCTCTGTTGACATAAGTTGTCCCAGAATTTAGCCCACGGATTTTTATAATTTGTAGATTTTATAAATTTGGTTTTTTACAATAGAGGTAGGAATGTATTCAGTAAAGAGAGGATTTTTATAACGGAAGCATGTATAGATATAAAATTTTCCGAAAGGAGGGCTATCAGATGGATGAGAGATTAACACAGGAACAAAGAGAGTTGGTTGAGGAAAATCTGACAGTGATTGATTCTGTAATCAAAAGTTGTGTTCATGTGAATAACAATATCTGCGGTATGGAGTATGACGATCTTTATCAGATTGGGGCGATTGGTCTTTGCAAAGCAGCAAGCCGCTATAAACAGTCCAAGCAAGCTGCTTTTTCTACATACGCTTTTCATGTGATAAAAAATACAATCATTGATTACCTGCGAGGGCTAAATACAAGGTTGCGAGTACAGAGCTGCTTTTTAGAGGAATCAGAGCGATATATAAAACAGCAGTATATGACAGACCTTGCAGGAACTTTATACGAAAGGGAACTTTTACGAGCGTTACAGCAGTCCAAGGAGAACTGTAGTGGTAGTGTACGAAAGGGCATTGAAGCTATAGAACTGAAAATGCAGGGATACAGCGGCAGAGATATTGCAGAACGGTATCATGTGAAGCCCAATTATATTACTGCTTGTATTTCCAGAGCGCAGAAGCATTTGCGGCAAGATGTGGTATTTGTTCGTAAGGTCGCATAAAGGAGAAGAACAAAAGGGGGAACTTACAGGTGATTACATTATATACATCGGTTGGGAGATATGAATTAAGAAAGAATGAAAACGGCGAAAAGCAGCCGATTGTAAAAGTAGATCAAAAGGAAATGGCATTAAGCAGAGAGGAACTGCTGCTCTGGTCCTGCCTGATGTGGGAGATTCTGACGAAAGAAGAAGCAAAAACTTATTTTTTGAAGAAGGCTGTGAGGATGGACGTTTCTCAGGAACGCTTTGATGCAGTTTTGCAAAGACTGGAAGTCAGACAGTTAGTAGTAAGCGCGCAGGCGGAAAAAGGAGATATTGCATTATATCGTCTGTTGGCGAACCTCTATGTCATACCTCTTGAAAGCAGCTTTATGGTTAAGGTGCAGGCATTTTTTCGTTTTATATTTTTTGAAAAGCTGCCGTTGACAGTGGCGAAGAATGTTTTTCAAAAAGAGAATTACACAGAAATGGAGCGACGTGTGCTACATCTGGCAAGAAAGGCAAGGTTATCCTGTGCAGAGATTCTTGCATGTATCGCAAATGATGAAATTGATACTTCTATTGGAAACCAGTCGGAGCTTCAGAAGGAGAAGGCACGCGATAATCTCGGTTTCTTTTTGTGGTTTTGTGACGGACATAGAAAGGCTTTGGAGGCGATTTCTACATTATATTTGAATAAGGATATAATATTTGATAAACGAAAATAAAACGGTTTGAAAGAGAGGAGAAAACAATGAAGAAATTAGGAAACGGTTGATTATAAATCAGCCGTTTTTTATATAATTATGTGTTTTGTCCAAATATGAAAAAATTGTCTATAAAGAAAATAAGTAGTTGACAAAATCTTACACGATGTAATAGAATAAAATTACAAGGCGTAACAGAAGGAGGTGATATGAGATGGATGAAAATATGAGTATTTCTAATGCAGAGATGAAGGTAATGAATCATATCTGGAAAACAGGAGCAATGATTACAGTGCCGGAAATGCTGGCAATTTTAAACGAAGAAGGCGAAGAATGGACATACCCTACAGTAGCAACATTCCTGAGACGTTTGGAAACGAAGGGTATCTTGGGAGTAACCAAAAAGGGGAATAAGCTTTGTTATTTTCCGCTGGTAAGCAAAGAACAATATGAAACAAAGGAAGCAGAAGGCTTTGTAGAAAGCAAATTCGGCGGTTCCTTAAAAAATTTTCTGGTCGCTTTCCGAGGTAGTGACAAAATCAGTAAGAAGGATATGAATGATTTGAAGGCGTGGTTAGATGAACTTGATGATTGAGCGAGCGTTTATTGTTGCATTATTGTTATCTATCAGCGGATTTGTATTCTGTGCGATTTTTTTGCCATTTGAGAAGATTGCATATAAGTGGACTTCGGCAAGGACAATGGTCTATGTAAATACAGTAGCCCTATTCTCATTTGTAACACCGCTGTATTTTGTCATATCGCTAAGGGACGGCAGTGAAAAGGCTTTTATTCAGTCAGATTTATTGATACATCAAGATATAAGCGGATATGATGGCTTTATATATAATGTGAGAGGTCAAATACACATGGAATATCTCGGAACCATTTGGTTGATCGGGGTTATTGGTTTTTTCGTTTATTATGTATGGAAATATGCCAGCCTGTTGTATGCCGTTAAAAAGTCTATGTTCTATGTGCAGGATGATTTATGGCATGAAACATTCTGTAAGATTAAAGACAGTAATCAGGTATCAAACGTAAGCCTGATTGGGTGCTGCAATATATCTACACCATGTACAATCGGTATAAGGAAAAGATACATTGTGATTCCTGCTTATATGATAGCTTTCTTTGATGAAGAAGAAATTGGTTTTATCTTAGAGCATGAGTTTTATCATGTGAAGCATCGGGATTTATTGCGGAAGTTATTGGTGTTGTTCTTAAATTGCCTGAATTGGTTCAATCCGTTGTATTACCTTTTAATGAAAAATCTTTCAGAATGGACAGAAGCTGCCTGTGATGAAGATGTAACAAAAAAATATACAAAGGGGCAAAAACGAAAATATTGCGAGCTGATTATAAAGGTGCTGGAGCTGGAACAGGCTAGAAGCAAAGGAACATTTTTCAGCATTGGCTTTGTAGGATTGGAGATAAAGAATTATAAGTGGAGGATGATAAAAATTATGAAAAAGTGCAGTATGAACAGCAGACTGGGGAAGGTTACAGTGGCAACGATTGCGATGGTGGCAATGTTTTGTGGCAATGCATCGGCAAAGGAATTGGATGTTCCTGTAAATATGTTGTTTTCTAAGAATGTTGAATTTGTAAAAGCGGGCGAATTGGAAGAAGTAGATGCTGATGATATTCAGATGGAAGGAGAATTTGAAAGTCACACACATATAAATAAAGACAGTCTGGTGGAATTTGAACTGTGCAATACAGATGATATTACATACGAAATTATTTATCAGGGGGAAGTGGCTGATGTGCCGGAACAGGTGCAGACTCAGGTTGAACCCAGACATGCCCATAAGCTTGTGGACATTACTTTAAAGGAACATAAGAAAAAAAGTAATGGTTCTTGTGTTACAACATACTATGAAGGGCAGAAATGCAGCACTTGTGGAACTGTTTGGAAAGGCGATGTAATCAGAACTGTTACAGATGCGAAATGCACACATTAAGTTAAGTAGTACTTATTCAATATGGGTGCTGTTTATAAATTACATAAATGAGAGGGGGCGGTGCTATGAATAGTAAGAAAAAATTGGTAATGGGGGTGATTAGAAAATTTTGAATAGAAAATAAATGTGCGACCAATATAAAATCTGCTTCGATAGGGCATAGATTGCCTTATCATTTGGTTAGTGTAAATAAGAAAAAAGATAAGGGGGTAACAACCATGAAAAGAAAATTTACATGTTTGATTTTCACTGTTATTTTATGTTTGTCCTTTACTTCAATGGCATTTGCCAATACGCAAGAACCTAATACCGATAAATCTGTTACTGCAGAAAATCAAATTGAGCCACAAACTGATGGATACTATGTTTGGGAATTAACCAAAAAAAGTTCGCCGATAGAATCTTATGGACCATTTAGTGAAGCATGTAGAGAATATACTGATGGAAGTTCAACATCTACACTTAAAGCTGATATATCTACGACTGTTTCCCATACCTATTCAGGGACTTTACAGGTTCCCATTGAAAAATTAAGTTCTTATGTTGGACTGAGTATTACAATCGGGGAAACGTGGGCTGAAACAGCAGGAACTACCCTCCCTTTATCTGGCAAAGAAAAAGGGACTTGGGCTATTCTATGGAGAAAAGTATATGATACTTACAAGGTTACTCAGACAAAGTATCATGTTATGGATGGTTTAAAGACGAAAGTAGATGAAGAAACTGTTGTTGTGAGGAAATACAAAAGCATAAGTTTTGATTCTCGCAAAATTTCGTCTGATAAAAAAACAAGAGTTGATAATCATGAGTAGAAATTTAAAACAAGGGTTGGTATTCTTTTTTATTAGTAGTATTTTTATGGGAATAATTGCTCAATTGAGTGAATTGACAATGTATTTGTGTATAATATCCAATATTCCTTATACAACTCACTGGTATGATTATATAAATGAAATTTCTCTATTTATGGTAATCATATCCTATATAATCTCATTTTCATTTATAAAGGGAGCATTAAAAGAAATCAAAAAGAAGAAATCTATTCTTTGAAACCATTTACTTAAGAGAGATAGTGAAGAATACTAATAATAAATGGGGTACTACTAAACTTCTGATTTCAAATTGCTAAAGAAATAACCTACAAAAAATGAAAGGTAAAAAACGATAACGGAGGTGATAAAAAATCCTGAATGAAAAGGCGGAACCGTGCGGCTAACACAAAATCTGTTTCAAACAGGATGTGTATTATTATATCATATCTACTGCTAAACTACAAATTTTTATTCAGAATAGTAAATTGGCTTAAAAAGCTGTTTCGTAATTGAAGGGTGGGAATATCATGGAAAAGCAAAAGAAAAAATGGATTTTAGTAATTCAAGATTTTTCTATAGCTTTATTGCCGATATGTTATGTAACAATCATCCCATATTTCATAAAAGTAATGAAAGACCATACCGTATATTCGCAGCAGTTACACATTGTTGTTCAGTCAATTTTATTCTTAGTAGCAGGATGGCTTTTGATTAGAATTGGAATTCATGTTTTTGAATCAGATGGGAAAAGAGGATATGCTTGTTTATTCGCAGGATTATTTTTTGCTGTATTGCATAATCTGCTTTATGTAATGATTATGTATAGAGATATTCAAGTACCATTATATTTGTATTTACTTGTTCGTTATGGTGATTTACATATGGGTTTCCTTGTAATTGGATTTTATTCTAATTTGGTTTATCTATTTAAGAGGAAAGGAGCAACTATATATGAAGAAAAATAGACTTTTGGTTTCTTTTATGATTATGTGCATGATATTAGGGGCAACTGCTTTTGGGATGGATACAAATAAAGATCCGGAAATACTTGCATCTGCGACTCTGGTAAATAATGAAACAGGTGAGGTTATCGAATTGCCAATGACTTTAACTGAGTCAAAAAAAATATCGCCTCAAACAAGAAGTGTGAATGGTGTTGAAACAATAGAAAGAACCTATAAAGCGGGGATTACCATCCCTGAAAATAATGATGGAGTAATGCCTTTGATGACAAACCAAGGACATGATGGAACTTATTCTTACATAGGGGATATATCTATAACATTTGATAGATATTATGATTCTGCGAAGAAAGATTATGCACTTGTTTTAAAAGAGTTTACGGGTTCTTGGACAAAAAAAGATTCAGCAGTTTCTATTTCAAAACAGAAATATTCCTATGCTTGTAATAATGCTGGTCTTGCTAAGGAGCAAGCAGTGGTTGAAAAATCTTTTTCTGGCAGTATAAGTAAAAAGACTGGTTTCACAATTCCTGTTTATGAAGAAGAAAGTACTTCGATTTGTGGAGGAGAGATTTTGGGCACTTTTTCTAGAACTTTAGGATCATCTTGGCAAGGAAGAGTAAAATGCTATGCTGTGAATAAATAATTATTAGTGGTTTGTTTGATCAGTTATTTTTGATAATATAACCACAGAGGGAACTGTGTCGGGTGCAGGGTTTTTGCTAAAGGTGCGGAGATACATACCACCAAGATAGTTATGACACATGAGAGGCACTCCTCGTAGCAGCTTTTAAGTAGAAATAGCTTATGGGCTGCTAAGCACAATTTTTTGTGGCAGTTTCCTTTAGACTTTGAAAATAATATTTTCAAGGTTGCTTTTTCAAAAAAGATTTTCATCCGGCAGCTCCGGGGCAAATTGCCTTGGGGCTGCATTCCTTTGTATAAAAAATGGGAGGCCTATGCTCACCCATTCGATTTTTAGAATTTTTTGCTATACAAGTGTTACATTAATACGGGAACGAAGATGGAAGGAAGGGAAAAGTGGCTGAAGCTGATTAAGAACGTCCGACAAGGGGACAGAATCGTTTTTGATTCTGTCAGCCGTATGTCGAGGGATGCGGAAGAAGGATTCACAGCCTATGAAGAATTATATCATAGGGGAATTGATTTGGTATTTCTCAAAGAGCCGCATATCAATACCAGTGTCTACAAGAAGGCAATGGAGTCCGGCATTGAAATGACAGGTACTACTGTAGATTATATTCTGGAAGGTGTAAACAAGTATATGCTGGCTCTTGCGAAGGAGCAGATAAAAATATGCTTTGAGCAGGCAGAGAAGGAAGTTAAGGATTTGCGGAGAAGAACCATCGAAGGAATTGAAACAGCACGTTTGAATGGTAAGCAGATAGGACGAGCTGCCGGCACAAAAATTGAATACGAAAGTACAAAGCAGAAAAAACGGGAAATATATAAGTATTCCTCGTCCTTTAACGGTATGCTGAAGGATAAGGAGGTTATAAAACTGCTTGGAATTAGTAGAAATTCCTCTTACAAATACAAGAGAGAGATAAAAGAAGAAATAGGGTGGAGAAAGTGTGTGGAGAAAGAGCCAATAAAACTATCATAATTCTTATAGTTTTTAATGTGTAAACAGAAAAAGTGTTTTAAATTATATAGTTTTTTGTTATAATAAATAAGAAAGGTGATGATAACATGATTTTTAGACCGGATTATATCGAAGCAATAAAACCATTTATAAATCAACCTCTGGTAAAAATTCTTGCAGGTATCCGACGCTGTGGAAAATCTACTATTTTTGAAATGCTAAAAGAAGAATTACTTAGCCGGAATGTACCGGAATCATGTATTATAATGAAGAGATATACAGAAATGGATATTCCTGAGAATATTACAGCGAAGCAGATGTACGATGAACTTATTGCAGAAATTGCAGGAAAAGAGAAATGTTATATACTTCTGGATGAGATTCAGGAGATTAAAGGTTGGGAGAAAGCAGTTAATAGCTTGCTTGAAGGTACAAATGCGGATGTTTATGTAACCGGCTCCAACTCCAAACTTATGTCCAGCGAGATTTCTACTTATTTGACAGGGAGATATGTTTTAATCCCAGTTTTTACACTGTCTTATAAAGAGTATTTGGACTTTAAGGCCAACAGCACATTATCAAGAAATGAGTTGCTTGAGGAATATATTCGTTTTGGCGGCTTTCCAATTATCGCAATCGGTGATTATGAAACACAGCCGGCATATCAGATTGTCAATGGCATTTATTATACTGTTGTTTCCAGAGATATTGTGAAACGACATCGTATCAATAAACAGGATTTATTTGATCGTGTAGTAAAATATATCATTGAAAATATGGGAAAGACGTTTTCCGCAAACTCCATATCGAACTTTTTAAAGAGTGAACACCGAAAAATATCTGTAGAGAGTATTTATAATTATCTGAGATGGTTGGAGCAGGCATTTATCATTTATCCTTGCGCAAGGTATGACCTGCAAGGGAAGAATATTTTGAAAACACAGGAGAAGTATTATCTGGCTGACTTTTCTCTTAAATATGCTCTCATGGGGTATAATCGCAAAATGCTGGACGGAGTAATAGAAAATATAGTTTTTCTTGAATTAAAACGGCGGGGATACGATGTATTTATCGGAAAGAACGATACCAAGGAAATAGATTTTGTGGCAATCCGACGAGATGAGAAGATATATGTGCGGGTGTGTGTGCAGCTTCCGGAAGAGTCTGATCGTGAAGTGGGAAATCTAATGGAAATTAAAGACCACTATCCTAAGTATGTTGTTACTTTAAATGATTTGGATGTGGGAATTGAAAATGGTATTAAAATTGTCCATTTGTCAGATTTTCTTCTTTCATCACAGTGGTAAAACGGTAGGGTATAAGGAGTCAAAAAAGAAGAATACGGATAACGTGATGAGGAAAATATTGAAATAAGTGTAATTGACTTTTATGCTCTGGAACATTGTAATTGAGGGCATGAAAGTCAATTTTAATTTTGAAAGAAGGTAATTGGATGAATGTGTTGTAGACAATCACCCTCAATATGCAGTCAAATTTTCAAAAATAGGATATAGAAAGGACGGTAATATTACCAATATTCCATTATATCTAGTCGGAAAGACCAAGGAGCTTTTAGAGGGTGAGAGAGATTTGGAGTGAATATAGAAATGGTTTTGTGACAGATATAAAAGAAAAATTATAGCTTAGTAAGAAAACGGTTGATTATAAATTAACCGTTTTCTTGTGCCTTTATAGGAAATTCCGATTTTTTATAAAATTTTCTGAGAAAAAACCGTTTGATTTACAGAAGGGGGATTCTGTCAGTCAGCAGAGGAAAGCATAACCGAGGCATAGAATACTCCTTCCCTCCATTCAAAACGAGCATCCCCATTATAGCGTTCCGCGGTCATTCGTACAGATTCCGTCCCAATCCCAAAGCCATCGTGCTTGGAGGAAATGAGCCGTTTTTCATCGGAGAGTGGCGGTTGGTCGCTGGTGTTATCCATCGTCAGATAAAGGGTTCCCCGCTGGCGAATGTGCAGACGGATGAAGCGTGGTGTTTTGGAGGCGGCGCAGGCCTCAAGGGCATTTTCCAGAAGGTTTCCCAAAAGCGAACAGAACTCCGGCTCCGGAATAATCGTCTGCTCCTCCATTTGAACCACAGCCTCCAAATCGGTTTTTTGGAGGAGGGCCTGCTCTGCATAGTGGTGCAGAATGGCATCCACAGCATAATTTTTGCAAAATGGATGAATTGTATCGGGTGGGAGACTTTCTCCGTATGCTTTCACATAGGCCGCCACTTTGGAGATATCGCCGCTTTCCACACAGCCCTGCAATGCCTTGAAATGCTGATGCAAATCATGTCTGGCACGGCGGGTATCGGCAATGCTCTTTTGCAGAGTGCGATACTGGGCAGTTTGCATTTGCAGCAGTTTGTTTTCCTGTGACAGACGGATATTTTTGGCAATCCCTCTTGCCATCCAGTAAAACAGGGCATAATAAAGCAGCATCAGTCCAAGAAGTGCAAGAATTAAAATCGGATAGAAGTGCATCACACGGTTGGTATAAAGCGTGGAATATTTCCTGGGGCGAAGGGTGGTATTCAGACACCAGAACACCAACGGCAATATCCAGAATATATACCAGGTTTCCGGTGTTTCCACCTCATCCAACAGCCAACGGGCAGCGTGTGTGGCAGGGTAGCATAAAATTCCCAGCAGCAGCCAGCACAGCAGGACATAAAGAATGGTACTGTTTAGGGAAAGCACAACTGCACCACTCCGCCGAAACAGAAGGGCATCTATCAGAATTGCCAGATTATACATGCAGGAAAATACACCGCAAACCGCCAGAAATACGTTGACGGTTTTCCACCGAGATAGCGGAACTGCTTTGCAATAAAACAGCAGAAGCAATACCTGCGTTAAAAGCATACAGAGCTTTGTGCTATAACGAAACCGCCAGCAGAGCCAGCCCATCCCTACACACCACAAAATCAGAGTGGGAATGCCCCACAGCAAGAGGAGCTTTCCCTTGCCGTTCAGATGGTTTTTCATCGGTAGAAAGCACAGAATGATAGCGGGGATAGAGATGGAAAGCTCCAGCATCGGGTGGAGCATATCAGAGAGTTCCATTTGTGAAGCCTCCTCTCATGCGGGCATAGGCAAAGGAAAGATACTTTTCCCGCACCTCCTTATATTTTAATCGGCTGACAGGAACAGATGTCCCATCTGACAGAAGAAAATGACTTGCCGTTAAGCTTTCCACTTGCTCCAGATTGACCAGAACGCCACGCATACAGTCGCAGAAATAAGGATATACCAACAGCAGAGCCGCAAAATCAGCCTGCCGCATGGAGATGAGGCGTGTTTTTCCGCCAAGCAGATGAACCTCTACATTGCGACTTTGGTATTCGGTATAGGTAATTTGATGGAGCAGAAGTGGTGGCTGTTCTGTAGCACCCGGAATGATTACGCACTGGCTTTGCTCCAAAAGCTCCGCACTGCAGCGTGAAAGTGCCTGTGTTAGATTTTCATAGGAAAAGGGCTTTACCAGATAATATGCCGCCCCAACTTCATAGCTGTCCACAGCATACTCTCCGGTGGTGGTTGTAAAGATTAGCTGACAATGCGTATCCTGTTCCCGAATTTTTCGGGCAGCCTCCATACCGGTTATGCCGGTCATATAAATATCCAGAAAGATTATATCAAAGGCATTCGGAGCGAAATGGGCAAGCAGAGCCTCGCCGCTTTCCAATATAACAGGGGAAGGAACCAGAGGAATCCCCTGTTCCGATGCCCAGCGGCAGAGGAGCTTCCGCAAAGCTTCGGCATCGGTGGAAAGGTCATCTACAATGGCAATCCGCATAATTTTCGCCTCCTAACTTAAGAATTTTGCTTTTCAAAAACTATTGTAACATATTTTTTTCGGTTTGACCTACATTTCGTGCAGATTTTTGACATCTCATGCAAGACCTATTGACAGAGTGGTGAAAAATGGTATCCTAAATTTAGTCGGTTCTGTAAAAGAATCGATTTTTTTATGCCTTTTTAATCTACTGTGGAAGGGAGGAGGCGTGTTGAAGATTGCACTTTACAATGAAAACCTTGGAGAACTGGAAATTTTGTTAGGACAGCTTGACCAATGTGCCAGAGAATATCTGCGTTTTGTGGAGATTACCCCCTATGTGAGACAGGAGGATTTTTGCAGCTTGGTGCGGGACGGACCTGAGGTTGATTTATTTGTGGTGGCACAGGATGGCACCTTTAGTCTGGAGATTATGGAGCTGCTGTGGGAGAAAAGACCGCATGCGCATATTTTTTGGTTTTCGGATTTGGATTTTGCCCTGCGTGCCTATCGGTACAATGCGGACTGGTTTGGGAAAAAGCCTGTGGATATTCATAGCCTGCGGAAAGCCTTTGGACAGATTTTGTATCGGAGAGAATGCTTATGACAGTGTTATTGAAAAAATGCACCGAACAGGGCGCAGAATCAAATACAGGAAAAAAGAGGAGGTATTGAGTATATCCGACAGAAAATGAGGAAAAAGAAGGGAGAGAGTATAAATGGGAAATCGAAAGAGATTGACCGCATTTTTATTGACAGCGGTAATGATTTTGACCATGCCGCAAATGCAGATAGCGGCGGCAGAGGTTGAATCCCCTGCTGATGTAGGCTTATGTATACACCACACGCAGCATACAGAGGATTGTGGGTATACGGAAGGAGAGAAGGGAACACCCTGCGGGCATGTGCATACAGAGGATTGCTATGCACCGATAAAGCAGTGTGTGCATGAGCATGGGGAGAGCTGTTATCCTGTTGCGAAGGACAGTGTATCAGAGAATGTGGCAGAGAATGTGGCGGAAGGAGAGCCGCATACCTGTACCCATGAATGTAGTGAGGAAAGCGGCTGTATCACAGAAAAATTAGACTGCCCGCATGAGCATAATGCGGACTGCGGCTATTCCCCTGCTACAGAGGGAACGCCCTGCACCTATGAATGTGAGGCCTGCTCAGGACAGGAGCAAATCAATGCACTGCCGAACGTAGAGGATAGCCCCAGAGAAAATGCCGAAGAAATTGCAGCTCTGCAGGCTGTTGCGGCAGATCCTGCGAACAAGCCGACAGAGGGAGAAGGCACAGAACAATCCCCCTACCAGATTACCAACGCAGAGGAGTTGAAATGGTTTCGGGATACGGTGAATAGCGGAACAACCGATATTCACGCCAGACTGCTGCATGACATTGACCTGAAGAACGTCAGTTGGGAGCCCATTGGAACCCAGAAAAAGCCCTACAATGGCACCTTTGACGGAAACGCCTATACCATAAAGAATTTTCGGCTGGGGGACCACACTAAGCCAGACCAAATTTCTGAAAAGGGCCTTTTCGGCTGGATTGGATCAGGCGGTACAATACAGGATGTGGTTGTGAAGGTTGAAAGCATCGGTTCTGCGACGAACCCCAACAATTTCAATATTACCAAATGTGGACTGATTGCGGCGTATAACGCAGGCACTATCCGGCGCTGCAGTGTTATGGTTAATTATACGCTCTATGTTGCGGGGGAGATCGGCATCATCGCCTATCGGAATAACGGCATAATCGAAAACTGCCTGAGTGCGGTGGGGACGGGAACGGGAAATCCAAAATTTCCGGGTCGTATTCCGGATGAAGCCTCTGCTGCGGGCATTGCCTATGAGAATTCAGGCACAATTAAAAACTGCCTGTTTGATGGTAAACTCCGAACGGATGGGTTCATAGGCAATTCCTATGTGCCGAAAGACTATGCCATTGCAAAAGGTGGTACAATCAAAAACTGTTACTATTACCACTCCGAACCAAGATTCGGCGGTGCAACATACAACGGTGAACTATACAAGGATGGAGACAAATTCACAGTAATATCCAAGACGCAGAAGGTGATGGGCACCGGCGAAGTGACCTGGCTGTTAAATGAAAATGGGAAGAATGACATCTGGCGGCAAAAAGCAATCGGCTCTGCGGACATTTCTCTGAATAAAAGCTACGGCAGGGTCAAGCAAAATACTGATGGGACGTATTCCATTGTAACCCCTCATATACACCGACTGGATAACGGCACGCAGACAGAATTCAAGGAGGTTCACTCTTTGGATGAAATCACAGGAGACACATCAGACACAAAATACTACTGTCTGAGCAAAGATGTTACCCTAAGCGCAGCATGGGAAGCTCCGAATCGGGATATTATGCTCTGCCTGAACGGAAAGAGTATCACAGCCCCTAACGATGTTTCTGCAATTACCGTAGGCACCGGCAGCACCTTCACTCTGATGGACTGTGGGAAAGGCAAAATCAGCGGTGGTTCCTACGGCATTGAGGTAACAGGAGGCACGTTCAACCTGCACAGCGGCGAAATCAGCGGCAATACCACCGGTGTACTGCTTAATAGCGGGAGATGTACGCTGAACGGCGGTTCCATTACCAAAAACACCACAGGTGTGGATTATCTGGATGGCACGCTTACCCTCAGCGGCGGAGCAAAGGTAATTGAGAATCAGGGCGGCGAGGAGAACAAGACGAAAAATATTCTGCTTCACACAGGGAAAACGCTCTCCTTCGGGAAGCTGGATGCTGATGCACGCTTTGGCATTTCTGTAGAGAATTTGGATTCCTCCGAGGCATCCATCCCTGTTACTGACGCAACCGGCGGGAAATATTTCAACAACCTCTTCCCGGATGATGTGCTCACAAACGAGCTGTATCGGGAGAACGGTGTGGTGTGGCTTCGCACACAGGGGCATACGGCGCACTGTGTCTGTGGTGGTACACACAACACCGCCATTGTCAATCATACGGAAGAAAATAAGTTGAATTTTCAGCCGTGGAATCCCTATGCGACAAATCCTGCAAAGCCTCAGATGCCGACCTCTATGCCCGAAGGTGTGGACGGCTACTACCTGACACGAGATGTCACGCTGAATAGCACTTGGAGCCCGTCGAATGTGGTGCTTTGTTTGAATGGACATAAGATGACCTTCTCCGGCAATGGTTTCGTGGAGATTTCTGGAAACGGAAAGTTGACGCTGACCGACTGCGGGACAACCGGCAAGCTTTGCAGGGAAGGCAGTGAAGTATACAAGAAAGGTGGCATTTCCCTCTCAACAGGAAGCACCTTTGACATGTACGGCGGCACGATTACCGGCTTTCAGCACGGTGTATCCACCGACCAAGTGGGTGGAACAATCCATCTGTACGGAGGGACGATTACCGGAAATGAGACTGTCCACGGTGCCGGCGTGTTTTGCTGGGGCAGTAGTAGCAATCCCTCAACATTCATCATGTACGGCGGAAAAATCACAAATAACCATGCAACCTATTCAGGTTCAGATACCAAAGTAAAACCGTCAGGCGGAGGCGTATTTCTGAGAGAGTACAGTAAATTTGAAATGTACGGCGGCGAGATTACCGGCAACACCGCTACTTATGGCGGCGGTGTGTACTGCGGTGCAATCATAAGCCCCAACACCGCAGAGATGATTCTGCACGGCGGCAAAATTACCGACAACACCGCTACTTATGGCGGCGGCGTGTACTTCAAGGACAAAGCCTTTCAGGTCACCGGCAAAGGCAAGGTAACAATTACCGACAACACTGGAAATGGCGGAAAAAATGTGGTTTTGTTTGATGGGAAAATCATTCAGGTGACCGGTAAACTGCATGAAGATACCCGCATCGGTGTGAGATCCTTTCATAATCCTACAGATGGAAACCCGATCACCATCGCCAAGGCAACTGATGGAGGCTGGATTCAGAAAGGAAACTTCACCTCTGACATTCCCGACTATGGTATCGCCCTATTAGATGACGGCAAAACCGTGCAGCTTCAGACACACCAGCATAGCTGGGAGTACATCGTCAGTCAGGACGGTACAACTATTACGGAACATTGTACGGCAGAAAACTGCGGACTGCCCGAAGACAACGGTGGCAGTGTGACTATCAAGGCTCCTGCGGACAATTTGATTTATGACGGACAAGGAAAGGCCGCAGTTCTGGAAAACACCCTTATCTCCGGTGTGGATGTATCGGACATTACCTATACCAAGGATGGCACTGCTATTACCGGAACGCCCACCGATGCGGGCACCTATACCGCCGCTGTTACCGTGGAGGGACAGACGGCAACAGTGCAGTACACCATTGCGCAGTCCGGGACTGAGTTTAGCGGCGGAGTGAAAGTGAGTTTCTATGCCTACGGCGATCCTATCTACGTCACTGTGACACCTAAGGCAACCGGCAAGGCTCCTATTAGAAAGGTGCGAGCACTTAGTACACCTCAGGCGGGCCAGATGGCAATTTACGAAGGAGACAGGCAGCTTACTGAGGCGAAAGATGTAACCTCCGGCAAAGAGCTGACCTTTACCATCGACACCGCAAAAGCGAAGCTCGGAAATGGATGGCACACGCTCATCGCAAAATTTGTAGGATCGCAAAATATGGCAGCGCAGGCAGAAACGGTGCAAGTATATATTCGGCAGGCCGCGATTGCAAGAGCGGATGTTGCGGTAGCGGGCGAATCGTTTACCTATACAGGCTCTCCGATTACCCCTGCTGTAAGCGTAACATTAAAAAATGGGACACAGCTCATGAAGGATCGCGATTATACGCTTGCCTATACGAATCACACCAATGCGGGCACAGCAACCGTGACCGTTACCGGCATAGGCAACTATATCGGTACAGTAAAAAAAACCTTTGTCATCAGCAAGGCAGCGGCCCCTGAAATCAGTTGGCCAACGGCAAGCGCACTTACCTGCGGGGAAAAGGTGTCGGACAACCTCTTGAGCGGAGGCAGTACCCAATACGGTACATTCACTTGGTCGGATGATGTAAAGGATACGATTCCCACAGTGGGAACTTATTCGTACAAAGTGGTGTTTACTCCCAGTGCAGATACAGAAAACAACTATGAAACGATTACCACAAAGGAGAAGGAAATTTCTCTGACTGTCAATGCAAAAAGCTTGACCGATGCCCAAGTGACGGTATCCGGCAGCTATACATATACCGGTCAGGCTCAAATTCCGGCCGCTGATGCGGTAACGGTTCAGTTAGACGGTGAAACGATTCCTAATGACCGGTACACAATTTCTGCCAGAGATAATACGAACGCCGGACAGGCCACAGTGACTGTTACCGGCATAGGCAGCTATACCGGCACAGCAAGCGGAACCTTTATTATCGGCAAGGCAACGCCTACCCCGGAGACACCGACCGAATTGAACGCCGTCTATGGCAGCATACTGAAGGATGTACCTCTGCCGAGCGGATGGGCTTGGGATGCTCCCGATACCTCTGTTGGTAATGTGGGAGAGAAAACCTTTGCTGCTACTTACACCGAGGACAACAGCGGCAACTACAACACGGTACAGAAAGACCTTGCAGTGAAGGTGGCGAAAAAAACGGTTACCGTTACGGCACTGGACAAGAACGCCTACATCGGCAGCGATGTGCCGGTTCTGAGCAATCCGGAAGCAGGTAAGGATTACAAGGTAGAGGGCTTGGTCGGTACAGATAGCCTGAACGGCACTGTAACATTGACCTATGCGCAGACACCGAATATGAGCAAAGCCGGCAAAACCACAATCAACATTACTGGTACGCTGTCAAATGATAATTATGATATTATTTATGCCAATGGAGCACTGACTGTTTCCAATCGACATTCCGGCGGCGGAGGCGGCGGTGGCGGCGGCAGTAAGCCTGCGGAAAAACCCACAGAAAAACCCGCAGAAAAGCCTGCTGTATCTCCTACCGTGGATGGCAAGAATGATACCGTAAAAATAGCAGAAACCACAGCAGAAGCAAATACGGCGGCGGCAAATGCAGCGAAGTCGGATGATAAGGTAACGCTGGTAACAGAGGGTACAAATGTTTCCGGTAAGGATTTTGCGAACCCTGCGGTTTTGAAAATTCCTGCGGACACCAAGGATGTGAAGAATGTAAAAAATCTGACCTTGGCAAAGCTGAATGCTGAAACAGGTAAGCTGGAAATCGTTGGCGGCAGCTATGATGCAAAGGCGAATGCGGTTGTTGGCTATGTGGCAGAGGAAGGCAGCTATTTCGTTGTGGAAAAGGAAGGCTTAACAACAATTAGCATGCAGATTGGCAACAAACACGTTGCACTGAATAATGAAAACAAGATTCTGGATGCGGCACCCTTGATTTCTCAGAACAGAACAATGGTTCCGCTGAGATTTATTGCAGAGACGTTCGGTGCAGATGTAAGCTGGGCGCAGGATACAAAGACAGTTACCATCGTGATTGACGGCAAGGTTTTGACCATGAGAATCAATCAGGATTTGGAAGGCTTTGGCGCAGCACCCATCATCAGCAACGGACGCACGATGGTTCCCATCAGCTATATTTCCAAGGAATTGGGCGCAAATGTGATTTGGGTTCCTTCCACAAAGACAGTTGCGATTGCAAGATAACTATGCTTGGGAAAAAGAAAGCAAAATGAAGTATCCCAAAAAGTGAGAAAAATATATCTGATGTAAATTATTTTAGGGGCGAAAAGGGCTTGCTATCCTTTAGACTTTGAAAATAATATTTCCAAGTTTGCTTTTTCAAAAAAGATTTTTCATCCGGTAGCTCCGGGGCAAATTGCTCTGGGGCTGCATTCCTTTGCACAAAAAAGGCTATTAGAAATTTAGAGTGGGTTGACTAAAAAAATGTTGTTTATATAATTCGTTTTTCTTCCAAGTTTGGGGTGGGTTTTAAAAAAATAACCCACCCTTTTGTTATGTTAATTCTTCCAAGTTTGAGGTGGGTTAAATATTCTTAACACTCTTGACAATTATAACAATTAGATTTTACAGAAAATATATTATCGGTTGAATTAAGTTGAAAAAACAATTGTTTTGATATATACTAAAATAAATGATTTTAACTATTTTTAATTTATACATAACAGAAAGGGGTTTGAAAATATTTGAAAAATCAGTTAAGGGAAAACTATAAAATCATTCTAAGCGTGATTGGATTTATATTTCTTGGACCAATAGTAATTAATATTTTATTCAAATTACATCTATCGATAGAATTCTTTAAAGCGGAGTGGGATGCCTCTGCTGCATTATCTTATTATGGAGCAATAATCGCTGCTGTGATAGCTATTTATGGGATATTCATTACTATACAATATAGTCAAAAAAGTTATAAGGATGATGTCAGAAATCGGTCAATGCCATTTATTGTAATAGACGTACTAAGAACGAGTTCGTACAGAACCCTTTTCTCGTCAAACAATACAAGGAGTGTTGCAGAGCAGACCGAAGGGTATCGAGAATATAAACTTATGGATTACTACTGTATTCTGGAAAACGGGGAAATTGAGTATAGAACGGGATTAACGAAGTCTCAACAAAAGTTACTTAATGATGGAGGATTCAGAATGGTTTCTTGTGAAGGGAGAATATGTGCGCAGGTTGTGGATGAAGTCTGCATACCATTTGAAATTGAAAATATTGGAAACGGTGCAGCTATACGAATGCGATACGGAGTCAATCGCAAAGGAACTACTGAACCTGATAGAAAATATTTAAAACCCCTGTCGTTAAAAACTAATACACCCATGATGTTCCATATATTTTCGGAGAACTGTTCAGAAGGCAGTGTAAATTTAGGAGAATACGTACTTTCTTTTTATTATGAGGATATATACTCAAATAAGTATGAACAACATTTTGATATAACCATCGAATATGACCAAGAAAAGCATGCTCCGGCATACTCGGTAGATATGAGTCATATTCAAAAATTTTTAGGAGAGAGATAGGATGGAAAGGGGCCTTTATAATGCCAAAATCGGAATATGAAGTTGAAAAGCTTTTTATAGATAGATTAGAGAGTATCGGGTATGAATACATTGAATTAAAAAATTATGATGATGTAATTCAAAATTTTCGTAAACAGCTTGCAAAGTTCAATACAAAGAAGCTGGCAGAAAAAGGACATGATGCATCATTTTCAGATGCTGAGTTCAACCGCATTATGATTCATGTAGATAATCATTCTGTGTATGAATCAGCAAAGATTCTTCATGATAAATATGTGTTACAGCTGGATAATGGGGAATCAGTGTATATTGATTTCTTCTCAGGTGATACAGATAGAAATATCTATCAGGTAACACACCAGGTCACGATGGACAAGGCACATAAAGATGATGTGGTGTATAAGAATCGTTATGATGTGTCTGTCCTCATCAATGGTTTACCGCTTGTACAGATTGAATTGAAACGCCCCGGCGTGGAAATCAACGAAGCAATCAACCAGATTAACAGATACAGAAAGTTTTCTTTCAAAGGTATTTTCAGATATTTGCAGCTGTTTGTAGTCAGCAATTCTGTACAGACGAAGTATTTTTGTAATGAAAATGAGATGATGGATGGTCAGTATAATCCAATCCTGAAATCTCTTGTGTTCTTCTGGACAGATGAAAAGAATACACGTATCAATGACCTGAACACATTCACAGGTGAATTTTTCCGCAAATCTACTATTACAGAGATGATGGATAAATACATGGTCATTAAGACCACGGAGCCTGTATTGATGGTTATGAGACCATATCAGATTTACGCTGTAAAGGCTGCAAAGAAGCGTGTACTAGAGGTAAATCAGGATGGTTATGTATTTGCCTGTACAGGTTCAGGAAAGACGCTGACATCATTCAAGCTGGCACAGCTTTTGCGTGATGAATCAATGGTAGATTTGGTCGTATTCCTGATTGACAGAAAAGACCTTGATGACCAGACCGTTGATGAATATAACAGTTTTGAAAAAGACTGTGTAGACAATACGGACAGCACTGCTGTACTTATCAATATGCTGAAATCATCTGAGAAAAAGATGATTGTTACAACGATTCAGAAGATGGCAAATGCTGTCAAGAATCCGAAATATGCAGCTGTAATGGATGCATACAAGGATAAGAAGGTTGTATTTATCATTGATGAGTGTCATCGTTCCCAGTTCGGAAAGATGCATGGTCAGATTGAAAAGCATTTTGAAAGAGCAAATTACATCGGATTCACTGGAACACCGATTTTTGAGAAAAACAAGGGTGCGGATGGTCGTACCACAGCGGATATTTTCCATGCAGGAGATAAGCTGGATTCATGCTTGCATAAATACATGATTAAGGATGCGATTGCAGACGGTAACGTGCTTAGATTCTCAGTAGAGTATCAGCGTACCATCTTTGCAAGGAATCTTGCTGTAAAGGGTATTGACCCGGAACAGCTGGATGACCCGGAATACTGCAAGCGTCATAAAATCGACATGGAACCTCTGTACCATGATGATGAGCGTATTGCTGGCATTGCAAAGCATATCTTTGAGCATCATGAGCAGCATGTACATCCACAGGGCAAGGATATTTATACAGCACTGTTCGCAGTGGATAAGATTCAGACCCTTGGAAAGTATTATGACGAGTTCAGGAAGCTGAACGATGCGGCACCAGATGATAAGAAGCTGAAAGTGGCTGCAATCTTTTCCTATCAGGCAAATGAAGATATGGATGATGGTACAGATGAACATTCACAGGAACTTCTTGACCGCTGTATGCAGGATTACAATGACCTGTATGGCACAGCGTTTACGCTTGATACATTTGATGCATACAGAAAAGATATTGCAAAGAGATTGAAACAGAAGGATTTACCGCAGGTTGATATTCTCTTGGTAGTCAATATGTTCCTGACCGGATTCGATGCAAAGCCGCTCAATACGCTGTATCTGGACAAGAATCTTATCTGGCACTCACTTGTACAGGCATATAGCCGTACAAACCGTGTAGATAAGGTGACAAAGCAGTTTGGACAGATTGTATCATACAGAAATATCAAGCAGTGGCAGGATGATGCACTGACATTATTCTCCGGGGACGGAGACCCGAATGAATATCTGCTTGAAAATTATGAGTATTATCTGAATCAGTGGGTAAATCAGGAACCTGTACTGAGAAAGATTACAGCGGATGTGGATGCAGCTGGTCGGCTCAAGTCAGAAGATGAAATCCGTATGTTTATCATTGCGTTCCGTTCAATGGCAAAGACCCTTGCCACTTTGAAGACATTTTCTAAGTTTGACTGGGATGACCTTGCTGTTGTGATGAATGAGAATGAATACGAAGGATTCAAGAGCTGGTATCTGTATTACAAAGACCAGACACACAATCCAAATCCGAAAGTACCTGTACCAGTAGATGTGGATTTTGATATTGAGCTTGTCCGTACTGACCGTATCAATGTTGTGTATATCCTGAATCTGCTGAAAAATGCGAATACTCACGACAAGACAGAGGAAGAAAAGCAGCAGGATGTTGATTTGATTCTGCGTGAGATTGAGCGTTCTGACAATGAATCGTTAAGACTAAAAAAAGAGGTCATGAGACAGTTCATTTTGACCAGATTCTATGATTTGCCAGAGGATGCAGACGTAATGGAAGCATTTACGCAGTTCGAGAAAGAACAAATGAAGGCTGACATGGAAGAATTTGCGTTTGATAACAAGATTGATTACATGATTGTATCAGAACTGTTTACGGAATATGTGTTCCACGGTACGATTTCAGATGATGATATTCGTAAGAGATTGACATCATACAAGCTGGGTCTTCTGAAAATGACGAAGCTGACAAAATCAGTGAAGACATTTGTAACAGAGACCTATAACAAATACAAAGCAGAGGGAGAATAATTATGGCAGATACAAATACATATCAGGCACAGGCAAATGAACTTTCTCAAAAGCTCTGGGCGATTGCCAATGAATTACGAGGACAGATGGATGCCAGTGAGTTCAAGAATTATATTCTTGGAGTAATTTTCTATCGTTATCTGTCAGAACGTACAGAAATGTATATGGCAGAAATCCTTGAAAATGACGGTGTGACATACGAAGAAGCATTTGCGGATGATGATTACAGATCTGTTGTAGAAGACTGGTCTTTATCCAAACTGGGATATGTCATCAAGCCGGAAAACCTGTTCCGTAACCTGATTCGTAAGATTACAAAATTTGAGAATGATGCTGACAAGTTCAGCGTGGAAGATTTTGAAAAAGCAATCAATGACCTTGTAGGTTCTACAATGGGTCATGAATCCAACAAAGCATTTGATGGATTGTTCAATGATATGCGTTTACAGGATGCACGTCTTGGAGAGACAGTAGCAGACCGTACCGATATGATTGGTCGTGTCATGGTCAAGGTCTCAGACATTGATTTTGATTTACAAGATTCTCAGTTTGATGTACTGGGTACAGCATATATGATTCTGATTGGTCTGTTTGCTTCAGATGCTGGGAAGAAAGGTGGAGAGTTCTTCACCCCTGCCGGACCGAGTAGACTTTGTGCTACACTTGCATCCCTTGGACTGGACGAAGCAAAGACCGTCGGTGACTGTACCTGCGGTTCTGCATCCATGCTGTTAGAAGTTCAGAAGCATCTGACCACACATAAAGTTGGTCATTTCTATGGACAGGAGCTGAACGCCACAACATACAACCTGTCAAGAATGAACATGATTATGCATGGTGTAGATTGGCAGAATTTTGACATCTACAAAGGAGATACGCTGAAAGATGATAAATATGGTGACGATTTGAAGCTGACTGTACAGGTCTGCAATCCACCGTATAGCTTGAAATGGTCTGCTGATAAGAAATTTGAGGATGACCCACGATATAGCGGAGCTGGAAAACTGGCACCGAAGGGACAGGCTGACCTTGCCTTTGTAGAGCATATGATTTATCACATGGATGATTCTGATGGTCGTGTAGCTGTATTGCTGCCACACGGTGTATTGTTCCGTGGTGGTGCAGAAGAAGCAATCAGAAAATACATTATTAAAGATTTGAACCGTCTGGATGCTGTTATCGGATTGCCTGCAAACCTGTTCCACGGAACAGGAATTCCAGTATGTGTATTAGTGCTGAAAAGCAAGAGAAACGGCAATTCAGGAAATATTCTGTTCATTGATGCATCGAAAGAGTTCAAGGCTGGAAAGAATCAGAATGTCTTGGAACAGGAGCATATTGATAAGATTGTAGATGCGTATGCAAAGCGTGAAAATATAGATAAATTTGCTCATGTAGCAGATATGAGTGAGATTATCGAGAACGGCTACAACTTAAACATTCCGAGGTATGTTGATACATTTGAGGAAGAAGAACCAGTGGATTTGGATGCTGTGAAGGCTCAGATTAAGACACTGGATTCTGAAACAAAAGCTGCGATTGATAAGGCTGAAAGCTTTATGAGACAGCTTGGATTATAAAGGCAGGTGAATGAATATGAATGAACCTAAATTGAGGTTCAAAGCTGATGATGGAAGTCAGTTTCCAGATTGGGAAGAAAAAAGTTTCGGAGATTTTTTTATTACACATTCAGAAAAGACATCAGATAGGGATTCATATCCATTATATAGTTTAACTATTGAATCCGGTGTGCAACCAAAGACAGAACGATATGAGCGAGAGTTTTTGGTAAAAAAAGAAGGTGACAATTATAAAATTGTACCACCGAATGCATTTGTATATAATCCGATGAATTTGCGCTTTGGAGCATTAAAAGTTAATCACGAAAAATTCAGTGTTAGCGTATCAGGTTACTACAATGTTTTTTCATTGAAAGACGATAGTGCATTAGCTTTTTGGGAAAACTATTTGGTTACACATGGAATGTTGAATTATTATTTCTCAATAGCAACAGGTTCGCTGATTGAGAAATTACGAGTTCATTATTCGCAATTTATGAGAATTAAAAAGGCAGTTCCATCGCTTCCGGAACAACAAAAAATCGCAGAGTTCTTAGTAGCGATTGGTACAGTAATTGAAAAACAAAAGGAAACTGTGTCCGCATGGGAAGAACGTAAAAAAGGCGTGATGCAGAAGCTGTTCAGTCAGGAAGTAAGATTTAAAGCGGATGATGGAAGTGAATTTCCTGAGTGGGAAGAAAAGAGCTTTTCAGATGTTTTTGAGAACTTAAACAACAGCACGTTTTCTCGTGATTGTTTGAATTATGAAACTGGGAATGTGAAGTATATTCATTATGGTGATATTCTTATAAAGTTTGGTTTTGTAATTGATGTACAGAGTTCGAATGTACCATATGTGAATGAAGATTTGAATTGTGAAAAGTATGCATCATTATCTGAGGGGGACATTGTCATTGCAGATACCGCGGAAGATGATACAGTTGGAAAAGCTGTTGAAGTTATGAATACGCACTGGGGAAAAACAATTTCGGGTTTGCATACGATAGCATGTCATCCTATGGGGAAATTTGCATCAAAATATCTGGGTTATTTTATGAATTCAGACATTTATCATAATCAATTGCGTCCATATATGCAAGGGATAAAAGTTACATCAGTAAGTAAAACAAATATTGCACTTACAAAAATTTTAGTCCCTTGTCTTGTAGAGCAACAGAAAATTGCTGACTGTCTTTCAGCATTGGATGAAGTAATCGAGAAGCAGAAAGCAACATTAGCTGCGTGGGAAGAACTGAAAAAAGGTCTGTTACAGCAGATGTTTGTATAAGGAGGATGGAGGTATGCCAAGACCAAAGAAAGACGGGAAATACATCAATTATTATATCGAACGGGAACTCTATGAAAAGTTGCGTGATTTAGCGGAGGAAAGAGGCCAGACGATGACTACAGCTATTGAACGGATTTTAAAGGATTATTTTGATAAGCTTGAAGATGCTGAAAAATAAAAAGGAGTATTACATATGAAAGACAGAAAAGTAAATTCTATTGAAGTAATTGACTGGTTGAAAGAAAAATATGGTGATGGATTAAATCCATTCTTTATATCTATTAAGATGTGTCAGGACGAGGAAGATGTTTGGCTTCATATGGTAAAACGTAAGATGACTCAGCTTGGTGCATAGACACAGGAAGAAGACCTTTCTTTAGATTTTATCACGGATATTGTTGATATTGACGGAGAATTAGAATGTGAAACAACCTTTACATCTGAACACAGTATCATTCAAAGTGCAATTAAATTTTTCTCGGACAAGGAGACGCTCTTGAACACTACACCGTTGTTAGATAAGTAAATATAATTTAAAAACCCATGTTTGTTTAGCAATAAGGTCTTGGAAAGAGCGGAAAATGACCCAACGATTATATGAACAAATATGCCGAGATGCTTTTGTACAGTCGTTTTCTGAACTTGCATGTAAGTACGGTTATTCTGATACTACTATTGCAAACATTTTTGATGAGTATGCAACAGAACTAGAGAAGAAATGTGGGCCAATTATAGCCTCGCGAGTATTAGGTATTGATGAAAAACATATTGTTCACATGATGAGAGTTGTTTTCGTTGATATTGAAAGCGGAACGATTTTAGAAATGAGACCGCATAAAAAAAACTGATATTATTGACAGCATTGAAAAAATGGTAGATTACGACAAAAATATTCAGATTGTTACAATGGATACTACAGATGGCTTGAATCAATTTATTGAAAAAATCAATCGACAATGAAATGGTTATAGTTTTGAGCGACTAAGAGCGAAATCTTTTTTTGGCATATTGCATCACCTAGAATACAATATACAATAAAGGAGCATAAGCAATTTAAGCAGAATGATTTTTGGAACGGCGGCGAAGTAGGAACAACGTTTACTATGTTTAATTCTAATGACTACGAAATTGTTCTATCGATTGAAGCAGAAACATTCGGTGAGAAACACAAGCCATTATCTGTTTTTAGATATATAAAAGAGAATATCGAAACAGAAAATACAGAAATAACAGAATAAGTTTCTGAGGGGGGATTATATGGAAAATAATAGATTGCCCGATACGCCATGGCATGTGGGATATACGAAAAAGGAAGATAGTGACCCTAGAAGACATAAAGCACGTTGTGTATACTTTAAAGATGGAAAATGTACATGTCGGTATAATCGGTGTTATGCACTACAATGTGCAGGCTCGGCACATTGTAAACATTATTCGGAGAAACAAGGTGCTATGGAGGAAAAAAGAGCAGAAACTATTCTTGCATTAAAAATAAGAGATAATTTTGCACAACCCCAAAAAAGAATGAACTTAAAAACTGTTTTCTACCGCGGAAGAAAGTACTATAAAATTTCTTTGTCGGATAAAGAATCAATTATGATTCCCTATAAACCCAATATTACAGATGAAGAAGTACTATCTTATATTGAACGCTATAGAAATCCTTAAAAAAGTAGAGAACTGTGCCGACCTCAAAGTTAAAATATTTAATATGTTGAGGTCGGTATTTTTATTTTTTCCAGTTGATTATCCATGGGGTTAATTCTTGCAAAATAGCCTTTGCTTCCTCGATTGTGTATTGAGGAATATATTCCTGAGGCTTTGTTTTTTCAGCATACATTTGTATAGCAATCTCGTATGAATCTACGTCATTTTTTTGCTTTGCTTTTTTGTATAAGATGGATAACTCATTTGGACGGATTTCATATAAAGGGATTTCGTTATTTAATATAGCTAACTGGCGGTCGGTATAAGTATCTCCATACGAACTGACATAATCAGGACTGTCTTTATTTTTAAATGAAAACCAAGCACTTTTTTTCATAGAATCACCTCCCGCATCTGATATTAATAGTGTATGAAATTTCGGGAAATGATTCAAGCACATCTTATTAGAAAACCAAAGGGAAAAGATTTTTGGTGTTACCCCACATTTTCGCTGTCTTTCTGGATTAGCGCTCTTAAAAAAATCCCCACCCCAAATTTCTAATAGCCTACAAAAAAGGTTGAATTGACAATCTAATGGAATTATGCTACTCTTAGTCCATAAGATTGATTTTTACCAAGCATTGATTTTGGTATGTTGTTTAAGGATAAAAAAGCGTTTTTGTTTTTACGTCTAAATGGCGTGAAGCAAAGACGCTTTTTTGTTTTATTCAAATTTATTTTTTTAATGCCCGAACAGGGCGGAAAGGAGTATGCGGTATGATGATTCACATGACAACGGTAGGCGGTGTTACAGCGGATATTGAGGGGAAGGAGAGTGCCAATGGCGCAACGTATCTTTCCTTTGATCTCGCAGTAACAAAGGGTTACGGCACAAGCAGGCACACAGTATATTTACAGGTATGGGCCTTTCGTGCGATTGCTGAACGGCTTATAGCAGCAAAGGTCAAGAAAGGGAGTCAGCTTTTGATTTCCGGTGATTTTGATGTTGTTACATTTGAGCGGAAGGATGGCAGTAAAGGGACGGTAAACAAGGTGATTTTGCAGGATTGGGAGTTTGTAGGCGGAAGTAAAAATAATGAGGAGAAAGCTGAGAAAAAGAAATCTCAACCAAAGACAGCGTATCAAGAGCATTACTGCGCAGATGATGACGATCTTCCGTTATAAGATGCGGAAGCGCATAAAAGAGGGATGAATCCAGTGTGAGAGACATAGATTTATCCCTCTTTTTTTATTGCAGACAAGGAAAGGATGAAGAAGAAATGCGAAAGAATGGAAAAACAAGGGAAACAGTTCTGTCAATGGCAGGTACATTGGCAGCGATAGGCATTGGATGCGCTGTTTTTGTACCGGAACGGTTTCGGGCGCATGCATGGCTGCTGATAATCGGCATTTGTATGGTTTTCCTTTGGGAACTTCGGAAAGAAAAGCAGACAAGAAGAACGGAACGGGAAAGGGAGAGAACAATGCAGATTGTAGACCTTGAACCGGATTATAAAAATCTTTTTGCACAACAGCTGCAGATGCGCATACAGGAGAAGCTACGGGTGAAATTCCCGGAAGCAACTGTTGCACTAGGAGAAAAGGAAGTTATGTGTATTACGGAAAGAAAAAAGACGGCTTATATCCCGGTTCAGCAAGCAGGTGAGTATTGTCATATCAGCATTGCGCTGAATGAAATGGGAGAAATTCATATGAACCTGTTTTCCCTTGTAAATTTTGAAAGTATCCAAGGGACAAAAAATCTTATGGAGAATGAGGAGCAGAATATAGAACAATGGTTTACACAGAAAGGGCAGCAGCTTTTAACAGAGCTTATCACCAATATGAACAGCAGGGGGTACTCTAAGCTGTCTATCAATGAAAACGGAGATGTAACCGTAAGGGAGAACGGTAGAAATGTGCGAAAGGATCATTTCCATGAAATTCCGCCAAAAGAGAGTTGGGCAAGGCTCAGAGAACTGATGATGGATGAAGATGTACAGGTACAGGTGTCGGGCAGACAGCTGACCTTTGCATGGTAAAGGGAGGAATATATTTTATGGCAGTAAATAAGATTTTTGCATCATGGACGTGGAATCGGAAACTTCCGGCACCCTTTGATGATGTATCTGTGAATGTGAAAAGCAGTATGCATTTATCGACGTATAATACGGAGAGTACCCGTACAGCGTCCCTTCATGCGGCAACCTTATCTGCAATTTTACAGCGGATGGAGCTGCACATTACCCCGGAGGATGAAAATGCCGGAGCAGTCGGAACGCAGGGAGATCTGCTATATACGGTGGAGTATCCGAGCAAGACAGGCGAACTGCATACAGTAGTATTTAACCGCAAAACAGGGAAATTTATTGCAGGGCGTTATGATGACCTTACCCAGCCGCCAAAACCGTATGTCCTGAAGGAAAACGAACAAAGCGGAACGGCATTATTCTTTGCATTACTCGATATTGCACTTGAAGATGAGGAGTTCATGTGGCATTATAACATGCTTCTGGAACAGAAACGAATGGGATTCCCCGATTTGACTGTTGCTGCAGAGCACGCCTATATTCTTTGTGATAACCTGTACCGCAGGGTGAAAAAAGCAGATACCTTAGGCGGTGCAGGTATTCATGTAGTCACACCGACAACGGGAAATATTCCGAATTTTACAGCGATTAACCTGAATCGCGGGGCATATAACCCGGATACTGTATTATTCGGAAAGTTCAAGGTATTTACTGTAAGCCAAAACGCAGGGAAGAAAAGGAGAATGTCGATTACACATGAGGACTTTATCGGGAAATATGTGTTAGAAGAACGTGAATTAACGGAAAAAGAACAGCAATGTGTGCCGACTCTTCCGGATTGGTATGTTGTACCGGATGAGATTGTGAGCATCTGTAAGCATGCACAGCAGACCACACACAGCAGTCGTCCAATGCGGAATTTTCTCCTGCGTGGCAATGCCGGAACAGGCAAAACAGAAGGAGCAAAAGCGATTGCAGCAGGCTTAGGATTGCCTTATTTGCATCTGACCTGCTCTGCTAATACGGAAATCTTCGATATTATGGGACAGATGATGCCCGTATCGCAGAAACAGAACACTATGGTGGAATACCCGACCTTTGAAGACATCCGCATGGATGCGGCAACGGCGTATTTTAAACTGACGGGTGAATATAACGAAACTATTACAGAGGATGAGGTATATGATAAGCTGCTTGAGGTGATTGCAGAGGATACAAGGAAATCCGATGATACAGCAAAACAGCAGTTTTCCTATGTGGAATCTCCGTTAGTGCAGGCAATGCGTAAGGGGTATGTTCTGGAATTGCAGGAGCCGACTGTGATTTCAAATCCCGGTGTACTCGTTGGTCTGAACTCTCTTTTAGATACCTGCGGTGCAGTTACATTACCGACAGGTGAAAGAATCGAGCGTCACCCGGATACGATTGTGATTGTTACAACGAATATCGGCTATGAAGGCTGTCGTTCCTTAAACCAGTCTATTTTATCCAGAATGGATTTAATCATGGATATGGAGGAACCCGATGTAGATACCCTGGTAAAGCGTGTTTCCGGTATTACAGGCTGCAAGGAAAAAGGCAGGCTAAAAATTATGGCGGAGATTGTAACGAGCATACAGCAGAAATGTAGGATGAATATGATTGATGATGGCTGTTGCGGTGTAAGAGAGCTGATCAGCTGGGTGCAGAGCTATATGATCTGCGGCGATCTTATGGAAGCAGCGAGGTATACGATTTTACCCTCTGTATCCGCAGATGCGGAGAACAGAGCAGAAATTATGAGTACCTGCATCGAGCCTGTATTAAATGTATAGGGGGGATGCGGCTGTGTACGAGAATATTGCAGAGAATCTGAGATACCTGCGTGCAAGCAGAGATCCGGTTTATTCCCAAAGGGAGATTGCCAAAAAGCTTCATGTCAGTAAAAGCACCTATGCAAGATATGAAAGAGGTGAGTTGATTCCACCTCTTTGGTTTTTACATCAGGTGGCTGTTTTTTATGGGGTATCGGTCGGCGTATTGTTGTCTAAGGAGTTAGGGAAGGAGTGAAAAAAGAGGAATGCGAACATCACATAAGGAAATGCGGCGAAAAATCAATGCAGAGGTATCTAAAATTACGGATGAGGAATTATTCAGTTCTGCAGCCTTTGCGGCGTATCTGACAGATATTGCAGAGGCGGTAACAAAGCGCTATAAGAGAAAGTTGCGCGTGGAAACGATATACGATACGTCTGAGAATGCGATGATTGCCTGTACCAATAACCGTAATATTCTGATTAACACAGGAAACTATATTTCTCAGAGTATGCCTTACAGAAAGCTGAAGGCGGAGAGTATTCTGGGGTTAGTCGGGCATGAAGTCGGACATATGCTCTTTACAAATTTCAGAATTTCGGAAACGTACTTTTCAGAATTATCCTATGGCAGGCTATATCCACAGATGGAGTTATCGGAAGAGGAACAGGAAAGCTTTACAGAAGTAACGGATTATTTTAAGGCAGGCACAGAGGCACAGAAACAGGCAATTCTAAAGGCAGCAAAGCTTCTCTTAAATATCCTTGAGGATGCTTATATAGAGGCGAGAATCTGCGACCGATATACAGGGCGGTTTGCTACGGGTATCCACCTTAATAATATCCGTTTTACGGAAATGATGCCATCTGTTACAGAGCAGTTAACAAATGGCTGCTATCGGTTTTCTGTGTTTTGTAATCTTCTGAATCAGTATTGCCGCAGTGGTGACATCAATAATCGCGATGAGTATGCGGGAGAACTGTTAGACCTTTTTTATGATGTGCTACCGCTGGTGGATGATGCGATATATGACGAGGATATGAAACGCAGATGCTACGCAGTCAATCGAATACTGCTTATGGTTTGGGCGTATATCAAGGAAATTGCAGAAAAAGCGGAGGAGAAAGAAAACACATCTGAGATATTGCAGAAATTAAACAAACAGATTCCGCAAATGGCAGAAGTGCCGAGTTTAAACGGCACACCGATTGCGGTAGGCGGTTCGGTTGATACACAGAAATACATAAGCGGGAGAACGGAGATAGAAGAAAAACTGCGGAAGGCAACAGAGCAGGAATCCGGAAGAATCCCCTGGATGAAAACAGATGATTTTGACGAAGGAGCAGAAGGTAGCGTAGAGCAGAATCTGTCCTATCATGGTGCAGGGTATTCCACTGCCGGAGATGACATCAGCCGTATTTTAACTGCTGCTGCGAAGGAAAAGGTACAGGAAGAACTGTCATTGGCATTGACAGAGGAAATGCAGCAGGAGGCAGAGCATATTCGATTGGGAAATGCACACAGCGGTATAAAAATTATCATTAACCGTATGCAGGAGATAGAGGAAAGCTATATACAGCAGTATCAGAGTGTAGCACCGCCATTGCTTGCAATTTCCAAGCAGATACAGAAACGCCTGCAAAGGGTATTTAAGGATATGTCCTTTACAGGGAAAGAATCCGCTCTTCTGATGGGCAGACGTATAGAACCAAGACTGCTTATGGATAGAGAAGGCAGGTTTTTCTCCAGAAATCGGCTGCCGAGTGAAAAGAAATCTCTGGCAGTTGCAGTGCTGATGGATGAAAGCGGTTCTATGGCAGATCAGGACAGAGTGACCTATGCCAGAGCGGCAGGTATCATTATTTATGATTTCTGCAAGGCAATGGATGTGCCGATTCTGATTATGGGTCATACGGATGATAGCAATGTTCAGATATATGCCTATACGGATTTTGATTCCATGGATAAAATGGATCGGTATCGGTTAATGGATCTGTCAGCCAGATACGGGAATCGGGATGGTGCAGCTCTGCGGTATGTTGCGGAGCGTTTATTAAAACAACCCGAGGAAAAGAAGCTGTTGCTGCTGGTATCAGACGGACAGCCGGCCGGTACAGGCGGCTATCTGGGTTCGGCGGCAGAAGCAGATTTAAGAGGGATTAAGAAGGAATATACGAATAAGGGAATACTGTTTGTTGCAGCTGCAATCGGGGATGATAAGGAAAACATTGAACGGATTTACGGAGATACTTTTCTGGATATTTCTGATTTAACAAAGCTGCCTTTTTTATTAGTGAAAAAAATAGAAAAAGAACTGAAAGGATGAAATGAGCATGAGCGAACAGAACTATATTTCAAGACAGATTACAGTATATAAAACAGATAAAAAGCTGATTGAATTCATTGATAAGCTGAAACCTGCACCGACAGATTTCTATGCACATATCCATTCCTTCGGAGATAAGGATGAAGAGGGCGTAAAGCAGACCTCGTGCATCGGTATTGTTCTGCAGGATTACAGCAAGGGTACCGGAAAGCAGACGGTCCGTGTGATGGCGAATATTTCACCGGATGAAGCGGAGTATATTCTGACACAGCTGCAAAATAAGGTATCAAACTTTGAGCTGAAGCAGGAAAAGATTTTTGGCACGCCGGATAAAGATGGCAGAGCAAGAGTAACGAAGCTGCGTGTCATCCGCGCGGAAACAGGGAAAGATGGGAAGAAAAGAACATATCCATGGTATGTAGAAATCGGAAATGGCACCGGTGTAAAGGTAAAAACAGAGAAAGGCGGTTTTTATATCAAGGGAGATTCTTATAAGGAGGAGGGAAAGGTTTTTATCAATATCAATGATATGGATTTCTTTAAGATTTTCTTCCGTGTCAGCAGATATATTGCAGCATGGGAACAGACAATTGCACCGCATATTATTATGTCGGGAAAACAGGCGATTGCAGATGCACAGGAAACAGCTGAAAAATGATTTTTTCTGTGGTTGAGAAAAATCATTTTTAGGCTATATTATCTATAGAAGAGATTTCCGATTATAATCCCAATGTGTATTACAGGGACAAGGATAAAATAAGATAATAGAACGGATTACAAGAACAGGAATGATTTAAAACAGATATGTTTTAAATTGTTCCTGCTTTTTTATTTTTAGGAGGAATTGAAATGGATTTTTTCAAAAGTATGAATCAAACCAAAGTAGCAGACTTCAGCGTTTTTAAACCGAAGAAAAAGAACCCTGTTGCAACAGAAGAACAGAAAGAAGCCGTTGCTGAACAAAATCCTGTTCCCCAAAAAGAAAGTGTTGCGGGTAGAATGACAGAAAAAACGGTACCGCCTATAAAAGAAGAAGTTCCTGTAGAGCAGGCTGAAAAGGGTGATTCCGTACCGGAAGAATCTGTACCAAGGGAGAATGAAAAGGATAACGGAAACATTATCCCCTTTAAACAGCAGGAGAATCAGAGTGAAGAAGCGGCGGCTAAACTGGAGGCTGAGTTGGAAACTGCAAAGAGTAATCTTTTGCCGGTATTTCCTATTGTCAGATATTTGAAAAATAAATGCCAGAATGATGCTACATTTGCCGCATTGGTCAACGATGAGCAGAAAACACTTGCCAAGTGCTTTGCGTATGTAACGAGTGAGGTGAAGAAAGCATTAAACAGCCAGAATGGGTGGTTGGATGATAATGAAGTTTATGCCTACGCAGAGACTTATTACATGACAGATGAGGCTGCTTTTGAACGATTGGCGGCGGAAAAAGCTGAGACAGAAAAGAAGCGGCAGGAGGAAGTGGCAAGAAAACGGAAAGAACAGGAAGAAAAACTCAAAAAACTGGAGAAAGAGCGGAAGAAGAAAAATGCCAAGGAACAAACTGTTATAAAGGAAGAATCAAGCCAGACAGAGAATCCTGAAATGCAGGAACAGCTTTGCCTGCAGATGTAAAGGAGGTGTTTTTTAAGATGGGAAAGAACAGCTTAAAGAAAGTGCTGCTTCGGAAGATACCGGTACAGTTGGCGACAGAGGCTACCATCAGTCAGGCAAGACGGCATGAAAAAGCATCATATTATATCAAAGCGGCGGTAAGGATGATAAATCATAAACGAATTCTGGTATTGCAGTTATATAGCAGAAAGGATCTGATTCTTGGGATAAAAGAACCGAGGATTAGAACCTTTCTGACAAAAACGAATTATGTCTCACAGTGCTATGAAGAGGGCACTGCGAAATGGCGCACAGGCAGATTAGACTCTCTGCTTGCGTATGATTACTATAGCAAGGAAGAACCTGTTCTTTGTGATACCGCTTCGGAGCGAGCGGTAAATACCTACCTTTCCTATACAGAGGATGAAAGGATAAAGCGAAGTGGGTATGCAAAAATCAGAGAGGCGCAGAACATGATTCTGGAGCAGCGACTTCAAAAGAAGCATGCAATGATTGAGAGACGCATAGATCGGAAAATGCAAGAAGTAAAGCCCTTGCCAAAGGACTTTGATGATTGGATTGATGCGGTTGCGATGGCGCACAGCAGATATATCTATTATCGCTACAGCAGAAAAAAATATATGGACGGCTATTGCACGCATTGCCATCAGGAGGTAAAGGTGCATAAAGTACGGCATCGTGCAGAAGGACACTGCCCGAAATGCGGCGTAAAGGTTATATTTCTTGCAGAGGGAAAAGCAAAACATATTTTTGACCATGGGCAGGTTGCTTATTTCCAGAAAACACCGAAAGGGTTTCTGGTACGGTATTTTTCTGTTTCCAAATCGTATTATGGTGATTACCGTAATCCTAAAATCAGCACGAAGGAGCTGATGCGAGAGTTTTATGAAGATAGCTTGGTTCTTGGCTATGAATATCGGCAGTTTAAACAGACCGGAAAAATCAGATGGTGTCAGGATTGGATGAAATATAGTTTCTTGGACGTAGCGGTCTATACAAAGAATCTGCATGCTGTTCTGAAGAATACGCGGTATCAATATTGTGCATTAAAGGAATTTGCCTCCCGTTGGGACGGGGCCGCAGTGAATCCTTATGGCTATCTGAAGCGGTATCAGAGTATGCCTGAAATCGAATACTTCGTGAAAGCGGGGCTTTATGCAATGGCCTACGAGCTTACAAGCTATTCCAATTATGCATATCGTGTGCAGAGGAATAAGAAGTCCCTTCACGAAATGCTTGGGGTTTCCAAACAGAATTTTCGCTTTATTCAAGCCTGCGATATGTCCTTCTATCAGTTGGATATATATAACAAACTGTGTAAACAGGGTGTGAACCTGAGCATCGGCGAGTTTAAGCGGTTCTATGATACATATAGAGAAAACACGAATGTTATCTTTACACTTTTACAGTATACGACACTGCATAAGGCAGAACGGTACTGTAATGGTTTTATAGACCGACAGTATGACCTTTTAACAATTATGGGCATCTGGAAGGACTATATCTGTTTTTGCCGGGAACTTGGATATGATCTGAAAAATAGCTTTGTCCTGTTCCCGAAAGATTTACTTGTCGCTCATAAATTAGCATATCAGGATGTACTGAATAGACGGGAGCAGGAGCGGAGAAAGAAAATACAGCAGGAAGAAGGCCGAGCAAAGCGATTACTGAAAAAATATCGGAATCTCTATGCCTGGAAAGATAATCGGTTCGCCGTTGTTGTGCCAAAGGATTTACTGGAAATCAAAGAAGAAGGGCACACCCTCCATCACTGTGTTGCAACTTATACCTCCCGTGTGGCAGACGGAACGAGTATTATCCTCTTTGTGCGGGATTTGCAATCGCCGGACAAACCGTTCTATACGATGGAGCTGCAGAAGAATAAAATCATTCAGTGCAGAGGATACAGCAATCATGTTATGACGAGTGAGGTACAGGAGTTTGTGAAACGATACGAAAGCAGAGTTTTGAAGAAAATCAGAGAGAAAAATGCAGCATAAAGGAAGTGAAAACACAATAAATGGGATAAAGCGAGGTGGATCACGTGGACTACCAAAAGAAACTGAAAGAATGGTATGAGCATTATGAGGCACGTTATAAAAAGGCTGTTTCTCTGCATATTGATGAGGGCTCCAGACACTACCAAGCCTTTCGGGAAATAGAGTGCAGATATGTAGCACTTTATCTTGTGATGGAACTGATGCAGAATCTGCCCAAGTATCTTTTGCAGGAAGATACTGAAAAACGGATAAAGGAGGTTATCATGCTGATTCTACAACAGCTATTTCTTGGTGAGGTTATTGTAAATGAGCATAGGCAGAAGGAATATATCAGTCGGCGTATTATGCTTTCAAGAGAGGATACTAGGTCTATAGAAATATATCAGGCGGCAGAAAATGCTATAAAACGGATGGATGAAAGCACTTTTGCGTGGAAGGAAGATACACGCTTTACAGCAGAATTTCAGGCAGATTTGTTTCATATCGTGCAGTGGATGATACTTGCCAGAGAAATGATAGTACCTGTAGAGAAAAATAAGAAAGGTATCTGTGCTTAGAAAGAAAAAATATATCTACTAAAAGAGACCTTGAATAACACCCCATTTGTTAGATAGTACGATAAACAAGTGGGGTGCTTTATTATGCCAAAAGGATTCCCGGTTTTTAACCTTCATTTTTTAGCTAGTATGCTGATTAAATTTCTCGAAAACGTGTAAAACTACGGATATAAAAACTTTGAAAATGTGTATAATTATGGTGTTAAAATTTTGGATTTCGTGATAAAATAAAGGCGTAGTTTTATTATATAATTGAAAGGAGCTTTTAAATGAAGAGAAAAATATATGATGTGCTCCTGGAATGGAAGAAGGACGGAGCAGGAAAAACAGCATTACTGATTGATGGAGCAAGGCGTGTTGGAAAAAGCTATATTGTTGAGGAATTTGCCAAGGCTGAATATAAAACCTACCTTATGATTGATTTCAATAGGGTAAATGATGAAGTGAAAGACTTATTTAATAATTATCTGAATGATTTGGATTCGCTATTTATGTATTTATCGGTTTATTATAATGTAAAGCTATATCCGCATGAATCGCTAATCATTTTTGATGAGGTGCAGATGTATCCAAGGGCGAGAGCTGCGATTAAATATCTTGTGGCAGATGGGCGGTATGATTATATTGAAACAGGTTCACTCATGTCTATTAAAAAGAATGTGCAGGATATTCTGATTCCATCTGAAGAACGCCACATCAGAATGTACCCGATGGATTTTGAGGAGTTTCTCTTAGCATTGGGAAATGATACCCTTATGGGGATTATTAAAAAGTGCTTTACAGAGAATAAGTCAATGGGTCAGAGCATGCACCGTAAGGCTATGGATTACTTCCGGCAGTATTTAATTGTCGGAGGAATGCCGCAGGCAGTTCAGGAGTATGTTTTATCTAAGGATTTTGATAAAGTAGATAAAATCAAAAGAGACATACTTACCTTATATAGAGCAGATATTATGAAACACGCAAGTGGTTATGAAATTAAGGTAGCGAGTATTTTTGATGAAATACCGTCACAACTGCAAAAGCATGAAAAGAAGTTTAAGTTATCATCTATCAGTAAAGAGGCGCGCCTGCGGGACTATGAGGATGCGTTGTTTTGGCTTGAGGATGCAATGATCGTAAATATCTGTTACAATTCTACAGCTCCGAGCATTGGATTGAAACTTAATATGGATCGCATGACCTTAAAATGTTATATGGCAGATACAGGGTTGCTGATCAGTCATGCATTTGATGAGAATGGGATTGTAAGTGAGGAGCTTTATAAAAAATTGCTCTTTGATAAACTTGAAGTAAATAAAGGGATGATCGTGGAGAACGTTGTTGCCCAAATGCTTGTTGCAAGTGGTCACAAATTATATTTTTACTCCTGTTCCTGCAGGGAAGATAAAGAAGAAAGAATGGAGATTGATTTTTTGATTGCAAAAAGCAAAACAAGCAATCGCCATAATATTTCTCCCATTGAAGTGAAATCTTCCAAAAACTACACAATCACATCCCTAAAAAAATTTATTAGAAAATTTGATCAACAAACAAACACCCCATACGTTCTGCATACAGGGGATCTAAAAGAGGAAAATGGAATTGTGTTCCTTCCTTTGTATATGACACCGTTGCTTTAATGATCTTGGCGGCACAATTTTATATTGTGCTACTTTTTCTTGGTGCATTTATGCGTGGAAATAAACCCCAGTTTTACTGGGGGAAGATAAAACTTTAGTATATAAAAACCTCCTTGTTATAAAATAGCAGTGGTTTGGCGACCGCATTGCTATAAAAAGGGCATGTGAGGGCTTTTCTGTAAAATAGTGTTTAAAGGTTCTTCTATGATACGATAAATATCATTAGTAGGACCTTTTATTATGGCAGGGTATAAGAAACCTAACCACTGAAATATTGCAAAGTGCGGCTACGCCGTCAGAGTTCCCAGACAATCTAAGTTAAAGGGTGCCTTCGGAATTTTTCCTTGTATCCGCAGTTTTGCCGCTATTTCAGTTATAATATGTTTTTTTATTTGGAGGCACCTAAGGCATTGCCTTTTTTTATACTTATTTTTTAATGCCGCTGCTGCAAAGACAGTTTTATAAAAGTTTTGATTGCAGAATGGTAAGTCGTATGTTATGATAATTACATAATATTCCAGAAGTGTAATCGCAAGTAAACTTCATATATGAAGGAGGGTGCTAACTTGCCGAGAGGAAAACAATCAGGGGGTCTTTTAACACAGCAGAAGGTACTGCGTGCAGCGGTGGCTCTGTTTCTGGAAAAAGGCTATACTAAAACCACAACCGGTGAGATTGCAAGGGCGGCAGGCATTGGGCAAAGTTCGTTTTTCCATGTCTTTCCCAGCAAGGAGGCACTGCTACTGGAACTGGTGCGGCGAATGTTTGACGGACAGTTTGCCTTGGCAGAGCAGCACAGCCGGGAGGAAGATTTGGTATTTCTTTATGCAGTGGAAACGGCTTTGCAGCTTCACATTGCAGAGCTGACCGAGTCGCTGCGGGAGCTATATGTAATGGCATATTCGTTGCCCACAACAGCGGATTATCTTTATCACAGCACAGCAAAATGCCTACAAACCATCTTTGGCACATATCTGCCTGGTGCGCAGCCAAAGGATTTTTATGAAATGGAGATTGCATCAGCCGGCGTAATGCGGGGTTTTATGTCGGTACCCTGCGACATGTATTTTACAATAGATATGAAAATTACACGTTTTTTGGACTGCGCCCTTAAGCTTTATGACATACCGGCAAAAAAGCGGGCGGCGGTTACTGACTCAGTGCTTAGGCTGAACCTGCACACCATGGCGGCGGGCATCATTCAAAAGACCGTACAGCAAGCTGAGGAGGGCTTTGAAGCTCTTTTGGCGGAGCAATAATTTTTGTGGAATTATCTTCTTGATTCTTCTTTTGGATGGGCCCAATAATATATTTTATTGTATTTTAACATTATAAAGGGAGGGATATTATGAGGAAAAAACTTTTAAGCTTCATTTTAAGCATGGTTATGGTTTTTTCTCTTGTTCCGGCAAGTGCCTTTGCGGCCACCGACTTTGAGCCGCCTAATGACGGTTATGAGCTTGCTTGGAGCGAGGATTTTGAAGATTATGACCTTTGGGTTTCTGGAGTGCGGGTTACAAGCGCAAACGCAGGTGATGTTTTAGAAGATGGCACAGTTTCTTTTGATGTCCAATCAAATACATTGACACTTAAGAATGCAAACATTACAGGAAAACACGTTGATAAAACGGATGCATCAATATTCAGTAACCTTGAAAATCTTGTTATTAAGGCTGAAGGTAAAAACACAATTAATGCACCAAAAGACAATAGTACAACAAGCTATAGAGGAATATATTCCAAAGGAAATTTAACCTTTGGTGGCACAGGCTCCCTAAATATTGCCTTTGCTTCCGACAGGAACTGGATATATGGAATCGACTCTTTAGGTCTTTTAACTATTGGGGAAGGTGTTTCCATTAAAATGGAAAATACCGTTTCAGGGACTGCGGCTTATGGAATTAATGCAGAAGGCGGAATTAAGGCTATGGGCAACTCAAAGCTGGATATTGCCTTAACCCGTGCAGCAAATGCTTCAACCGCAATTAAAGCAATTAACGCTTTGGGGGAATTTGAGGTTTTGGAAAACACCGAAATTACCCTTTCCACAGAGATGAACAATTCCTGGGGGATTTTTGTAAGTCTGGGCGGATCAAGCAGGCTTAATTACATTCAAAAAGGCGGAAAAGTGAACGTTAAGAGTACTGATGTTGGTATTGAGGTTACAAACTTCGACTTTAGCGGCGGAGCGCTTAATGTGGTTTCAAATGATAAAGCCTTGTGTGTGAACGGAAATGATTCCGTCACTTCGTTTACAGGCGGAAATGCAGAATTTTTTGCAAAAACCGGTGTTACAGTTTATGAACCTAAAGCAATCACCTTTAGCGACGTGGAGGTTAAAGGCGGCTCCTCTAGTGAAGCTGCACAGCCTATTAAGATTCCAACAAGCGCAGAAGAATTTAAAGCATATCCATATTTTGCAGTAAACGCAAAAACAGCACCGTCGGAATATAACCTTTGGTTGGGCGAAATTCAGGTGACGGAAGAAAACAAAGACGACATTTTAACCGATAATCCGACCTCTGCAAAATTTGACCCAACAACAAATACCCTCACACTTAGCAACGCAGGCTTTTTTGAATTGGTCGGTGTGCTTAGAACAGTGAATGGGAAAGCGGAATATGTTGGTATTTATGCAGATATGCCAAATCTTATAATTAATCTTGAGAATGAAAACATTCTTACTATGGCAAGCCCGACTACGGCTCTTACATGCGACTATGCCATTGCAATTGCAAGCACAGGCAATATCACCTTCACAGGAGGCGGAACAATACATGTGGATGTTCCGAAAGCAAATTTTGCTAAGGACAGCGGCATGAACATGGGAATTTTTGCCGAAGGCAACCTTACATTCGGCAAAAACACAACTGTTAATGTGAACACAATGAGTGACAACCCCGGCGATAAAGTAGGATTTGTTTATGGCGTTATATCTTACGGAAAATGCGTTGTTCAGGAAAGTGCAGAGCTTAATATAACAACCAGCACGAACGAAGACAGTTATAAAGAAAGTACATACTTCATAGGAGCCATGGCTAATGGTTTTGAAATTAAAGACAGCGCAGAAGTTCAGGTATATTCGTCATATGTCGGCATTGAGTCGGACAGCAAGCCTTATACTCAAAACGGCGGCACAGTGAGGATTACATCCGAATATGCAGGTCTTGCTGTGGAAGGCATGGAATTCACAGGAGGCAGTTTAATAGCTGATGGCGAAGAAGTGGGACTTTCTGTTGCAGTTTCGTCCAAAAAATTTGAAATTTCTAACGGAATAATTGAGGCTACAGGAGGTCAGCAGGCAGTTTATTTGGGAGGTATTTTGCCTGACACTTCAAGCTATACCGATATGAAAATACTCGCAGGGGAAAGCAAAGATATTGCGGCAGAAATCACTTCGCTTCCTAACACAGCAGACGGATATAAAATATATAAATATCTGAAAATATATTCTGAAAATTATGAGCCTGAAGAAAAATATAACCTTTGGATTGGTGAAACACAGGTTACAAACAAAAATGCAGCAAATGTTTTAGCAGGTACTGTGAATGATGGGAAAGTTAAGTTTGATGCCAAAACAAATACATTGACCCTTAGCGGAGCAAACATTACAGAAAAAGCGAACATGGGCGTATGGGCTTCTGTTTACAGCAAGCTTTCGGAGCTTAACATTAAGCTTGAGGGTGAAAATACGGTTGGTGCACCGTTTGACGGCTCACTGGGTTATTCTGGGTATAACGGAATATATTCCGAGGGAACCCTCACATTTGTGGGCGAAGGAACCCTTAACCTTAACATTGCTCCGGAATGGACTTTTGCCTATGGAATTGGTTCCAAAGGGCTCTTAACTATTGGTGACAAGGTGACAATTAAAACAGACCACCAGGCAACAGCAGGCACCCATGAAGGAATTTTTGCCGAAGGCGGCTTAACAATTGGTGGCGATGCTAACATTAACCTTAAAATGTCGGGAGGCGGCACTATAGGTATCTGCGCTGCGGGAGACTTTAAGGTAACAGAAAATGCCAAGGTTGACATTGTTTCTGATTTGTATTGTTTCTATCAAACATCAACCAAGGGTGGCTTTGACTATGTTCAAGATGGTGGCAAGGTTAAGCTTTTATCAACCGGCAGCTACTGCATTTATGCGAAGAACTTCGATTTTAAAGACGGTAAAATGACGGCAGTAACCGATTATTGGTATGCATTATTCCTTTTGGGGGATAAAATATCCTTTAGCGGCGGCAGTGCGGAATTTTCGGGCAATCCTGCAATTAAGGCAAATAAAGACAGCCTTGCCACAATAGCTTTTGAAGGCGTAACAGTTAAAGCGGGCGACAGTGCAGAAAATGCAGCAGCTATTAAAGCGCCGACAAATAAGACAGAGCTTGAGGCTCATAAATATTACAAAATTGAAAAAACAACGGTTGAACCTGAAAAATACGATCTTTGGGTTGGCGGAATTCAGGTTACAAGTGAAAATGCAAGTGATGTCTTGGGCAACGGAAAAATTTCGTTTAATGAAAGCACAAAAACACTAACCCTTGACAATGCGGAAATTACAACATACTACAAGAAAGACATTGCCACGGGAAGTGGCCAAACAGATTCTTCCGGCTTTATGATATACAGCGGATTGGAGGATTTAACGGTTGAACTGGAGGGTACAAGCAAAATGCTTCCTTCCAATGTATCTGCAGGTGAATTGGATAATTGTTATGGTCTTTACTCTGAACATAATGTAACGATTAAAGGAAACGGTACCATTTCTATTCCCTACATCACAACCGTTAAATTTGTGTGCGGCTTGGGAGCCTACGGAGATTTGACAATTGAGGAAAATGCGAAAATTTTGATTTCAATAGATCAGGACACGGGTACTGTTAATGAAATCATCAGCATCGGCGGCTCAAACATCACCCTCAAGGACAATGCTTATGTTCAAATTAGAACAATAATTAACGAGACTTTAGGCAATCAGGTGGAAAACATTGCTGTTTTTCCATCCGAAAAAATTGAGATTTTGGGCGATGCACAGCTTTTAGCGGAATCCTGTGGATACGGAATCTTCTGTGATGGACATGGTACAAAATATAAATACATCCAAAAGGGTGGAAGTGTGCAGATTGCCGCTAAAAAACAGGCCATTTCCGTAGATAACGTTATTCAGGAGGGTGGATATCTTCTTGCATCCTCCATAACAACAAATGCTATTTCGGCAGGAAGTGTTGAAATTTCCGACGGCACAGGCGAGTTGTATAGCCCAACAGGCACAATAGATTCAACAAATACTCCGGATTTCTCAAAATATAAAACACCGAAATTTACGGGCGGTGAGGACCCACAAACAGCTTCGGAGGTTGCTTCCTTTGATGCAACGTATGAATATTTCAAATATGAAAAGGCAAATACGCCCGGTACGAAATATACTTTAACGGTAAACGGCGGCACAGGCAGCGGCGAATTTGAAAAAGATGAGATTGTAATGATCGAGGCAAATGCAGCAGAAACAGGCAAGCAGTTTAAGGAATGGATCGGTCTTGACAGTGTAGAATTTGTTGAGGGCACAAGCAAAACAAGCGTAACAGCAAAATTTAAAATGCCTGCTGAAGCGGTTGCGGCAACAGCAACTTATGAAGATGTTATTTCCGGTGAAAAGTATACTGTTACAGCATACGGCCTTTATGGAGATACAATGATAATTACTCCGGGAACAACGTATAAGGCTGATTATGCCAAAGATGAGAGAGTAGCTCTCCAGATTGGTAAGAGAAGTGGATATACATTAAAAGACCTTACACTTGTGGGAATAAGTGAAAGCGACTTAACTTGGACTGCAAAAAATGAAGAAATCAACGACAGAGGCATTAGCTTTACTATGCCTGACCACAGCGTAACCATAACTGTAAACTGGACGAAAATTAACTCCGGTTCTTCCGGCGGTGGCGGCGGCGTAACAAAATATGCCGTAGCCGTTTCTCCCGCAGACAATGGCAAAGTTACGCTTGATAAGACAAGCGCGGCAAAGGGCAGCGTTGTAACCATTACAACAAAGGCAAACGATGGCTATGCACTTGACACAATCAAAGCAACCGACAAAGACGGCAAGGAAATCAAGCTGACCGATAAGGGCGATGGCAAATATACCTTTACGATGCCTGCATCTAAGGTGGAAGTAAAGGCTGCATTTAAGCAGAACGCATCCAAACCCGACCAGCCCGCAGAGGAAACAAAGACAGTCGTAGTAATGCAGATTGGCAGCAAGACAATGTTCGTAAACGGCAAGGCTTACGAAAAGGACGTTGCACCTGTTATCATGAACGACAGAACCTTGGTTCCGATCAGATTCGTAACAGAATCTCTGGGTGGTAAGGTTGCTTGGAATGAAAAGGAAAAAGAGGTCGTACTGACTATTGATGGCAAGGAAATTAAGATGACAATTGGAAAAGTACTTGAAAAATATGGTGTTGCTCCCGTTATCCTCAATGATCGTACCTATGTGCCTGTTCGTTTTGTAGCAGATGAGCTTGGTGCAACAACGACTTGGGATGCAGTAAGCAAAATGGTAACGGTTACAAAAATCGAAAAGTAAATTAAAAAAATAACCGGTAAGTAAGATTAGGCGTTCATCGGAAACGGTGAACGCCTTTTTTCATCCAATATAGTCACGATATATGATTTTTTTGCACTGCTAATGAATATAAATGTGATATATAATAAAGAGCAAGAAAAATTTCTATTCTAAAATTATTTTCGTTTCCCCTTTTGGTATATCTACAGTACAAGAAAATACCTAGCCTTTGAAAATTGAATATAAAATCTTGCAGACAACATTGGAGAGAAACTTCTGTTCAGCCACAGTCCGAGTGTGATGATAACCGCCGCAGGCAATGGGAGCAGGCCGTCAAACGGGGGCAGGTGAAATTCCTATGGGCATTTTGCCATCTGCAAGAGCGGAAAAGGAATATATGCTTTCAAAGAATTGTAGCAATTCAGGAAACCTTTCTGTAAAATAATATAATATTGCAATCAGGAACATTGACACAGCAAATCCTCTATGATACTCTAAAGGTACAAGTATTGTTGGGTATCGAAGCGTTCGCTGAGAGATGTTGTTTAAGGATGATAAGCGTTATTATTTTATGTCTATACGGCATAAGGCAATAGCGCTTTTTTTATTTTACAGTTTTTTAATCAGGAAGGATTTTAAGCGTGAACAGTTTAAGATGCCTTCCTTTTTTATTTGGGTCAAAAGGCAGATGCCTTTGATAGTAGAAAAAATATTATGTTACAGAAAGGTGGAAAAAGAAATGGAAGAAAGAGTATTTGCGGATGAATTCAGGAAAGGCTTCTGGCAGGAGGAGGATTTTCTTGCATTCCTTGAACGGCGAGAAGAAAACTCCGAATGGGGAAAGGTGAAAAGCAATGAAATCAGATTTTATCCTATCGAAGAGGGACATCAGATTTCTGCTATGCTTGAGGAAAAACTGAGAGAAACAGGCAAGGCAAATGTATTTGAGGATACCTTGGAGCATACGCGGTTGATTCTGAAGGTCAAGGAGGACTTGTACCCGGTTCGCAGCTGTGCGATTAAGACAATTCTGGAGCGTGCCAGAATATCCGGCAATGCATTGAATAAGGTGCAGAAAGCGGAGCTGGCACAGATTCTGAATTATTGCATGGGTGTAGCCGGTGGAGATGCACTCCTGCGTTTCTGCGAGGATAAAATTTCCGCTGTTCATGGCGGAGACGCTTCGGATTATGCTGTCTTGGAGACACCGGAACTGTTCCGCAGAACGGTAGAATATTTACAGGATAATTTCTCGGGATATACCTTTGCAGGGGCATCCTATGACCATTCTATCGCTACAGCCGTATGGTCTTTGGAGAATCAGGATAGCTTGTTGCAGGAGTATCGTGAAAGCTTACAGAAACGTGGCTTGCCCAATCAGGAGATTCAGTTGGGGCTTCGGCTGACAACATCCGATACCGGGCAGAGTGGCGCAAATTTGTACCCTATGATTTTTTTCGGCTCTGAAGCGAGAAATATTCCTTTAGGCAGTGCTTTGAAATTGCAGCATAAAAATAAGGCTGACCTTGCAAAATTCGATGAGCAGCTGAATCTGCTTTATGCACAGTATGGCAAGGCTTTGGGTAATATGCAGTCCTTAATGGATGTATATGTGCTGTATCCAATCAATGCGATGCTCGGCGTAATGAAACGTGTTGGCGTACCGAAAAAGTATGCAATGGAAGTTTCGGAGGATTTTCGGATTCAGAACGGAAATGCACCATGCAGCGTATATGAGGTATATTTACAGATTGCAGAGGTTATTTATCTGATGCAGTGCGAAGGCATTGACGGTTCCAAAATCGTACAGATGGAGGAGAATATTGCAAGGACCGTTCATCTGCGCTGGAAGGACTACGACATTGCAGGAGAGTATCATTGGTAAAGGGGGAAAATTCATGGGATTAAATCTGAATTATACAGCAGATGCGCTTGTCAGTACGGAAGATATGCAGGAAGAAACATGGCTGCAATACCGCAGAAACGGAATTGGCGGCAGTGATGCAGCTGCCGTTATCGGTCTTTCGCCGTATAAAACAGCGAGAGATGTATACTTTGAAAAGCTTGGCAGAGAGCCGGAGGATAATAATACGTCCGGATGGGTAGCTATGGAGGTCGGTAAACGACTGGAGGATTTAGTAGCTGCTATTTTTGCGAAAAAAACAGGTTTTCGCATCTGGCAGGAGAAGGTAATGTACCGACATCCGTTATTCCCGTTTATGCTGGCGGACGTAGACTACTTTTTTGAAACATCCGATGGTACGGTTGGTATTTTAGAGTGTAAGACGGCTAATATCCACACAAAGGAGAAATGGGAGAATGATGCTGTTCCGTATCATTATGAGGTACAGTGCAGACATTACATGGCTGTAAAGAATCTGGATACTGCTTATTGCGCGTGTTTATTCGGGAACTCGGAAAATGATTTTGTCTTTCGCAGAATCGACAGAGATTTAGATTTTGAGGAAAATCTGATTTTACAGGAGGAATCTTTTTGGACGGAGTATGTGGAACCCAGAATTGAGCCTGCCTTAGGTGGCGACGGAGATCTGGTATTAGCAAGCTTAAAACGCTATCAGATGCAGAGAAACAATCCTGATGAGGTTTTGATTGAGAGCGATTATGGAGAGGTGTTAGAGCTGATTTATCGTATGAAAAGTGAAAAGGCTGCGATTGACAGTAATTCCAGAAAGCTGGAGCAGAAAATCAAAACGGCGTATGCGAAATTTGCGGAAATGCTTGGAAATGCAACAAAAGGGTTATGTGTTGCCGCGGATGGCAGTGAATATCATATCAGCTATAAACCAACGCAGCGCACCGGCATTACCAAGGATAATCTGCAGAAAATGAAACTAAACGATAGCAAGCTTTATGAAAAATATGCGACAACGACAGAAAGCAGGGTATTTCAGGTAAAAAAGATTGTAAAATAAAGGGAGCTGATAAAACAGTGGAGCAAAAGGAAATGACTTGGAACAATCAGAATTGTGCAGAGAAAGGAGCAAAAATAACCTTACTTGCACTTTATGAGAAAACCATATATCAGAATGAAAAGAATGGATTTTGTATCTTTAGAATGGCCAGCGAAGACACCGGGATACCGAAAGAGCTTGGGTATGGCAGAGATCACAAAATCCATTTTTCTGTAATCGGGTATTATCTGCCCGCAATCCGTAATAGTATGCTTGCCTTAACAGGTGCATGGGAGAACAGCAGATATGGTCTGCAATTTCATGTAGACAGCTATACCGAGGTATTACCAAAAACAAAAAGCGGTATTGCAGCATACCTTTCCTCTGGTTTAATCAAGGGCATTGGGAAAGCAACGGCGGATTTAATTGTAGCAAGGTTCGGGACAGATACACTGGATGTGATTGAGAAGGAACCCAAGCGTCTTCTGGAGATAAAGCGTATTTCCGAAAAACGTCTGGAACAGATTTTGGATTCCTATGCAGGCAGTAAAAGCATGCAGGAGATTATGACGTTTCTGGGAGCCTATGGCATAACGCTGAATAAAGCAAAGAAAATACAGGAGCATTTCGGGAGCCGCTCGGTAGATGTGATACAGCATTCGCCGTATCTGCTTTGTGAAATTTCCGGTTTTGGCTTTAAAACCGTAGACCAGATTGCGAGAAATATCAATTTTTTACCTGCGGATCCGCTGCGGTTGGAAAATGGGATACTTTTTATTCTGGAAGAAGCAAAAGACGGTGGGGATTTATTTCTTATGCAGGATATTCTGCTGGAACGGGCTTATGTATTGCTTTCTGAAGCTGTGCCGAAAGGCGAGGTAACAGAAACTATGATAAAAAATACGTTTTCGGATTTATGTGCTTACGGAAAGCTCTATGTAGATGGAGAACGGATTTATTTACCGCAGTTCTTCCATTTTGAGGAGCAGACAGCAAAAATAACAGCAAAGCTGTTAAGTGCGAAAAAGAGACATAGTGCAAAATTGGAGCAGCATCTGAAGGAAGTGCAGAAGGAAAATGGTGTTTTGCTTTCTGAGAAGCAGGCAGAGGCAGTTCGGATGTGTATGGAGAATCGTTTTTCTATCATTACAGGCGGACCGGGTACCGGGAAAACAACGGTACTGAAAAGTATCCTTGCAGTCTATCAACGGCTGCACCTGGGAAAAGATATCCTACTGGCAGCGCCTACAGGCAGAGCAGCCAGAAAAATGGCGGAGAGTACAGGCTTTCCATATGCGTCTACGCTGCATGCAGCCTTAAACCTTACTTCTGATACCGCTGATTATGAGGAGGTTATTATCCCCGCGGATTTTGTTGTAGTGGATGAAGCATCTATGGTTGATATGCGCTTGGCGTATTATCTGTTACATAGCTTAGGTACAGGAACAAAGGTGCTGTTCGTAGGGGATGCGAATCAGCTGCCGTCCGTAGGCGCAGGCAATGTACTGAATGAAATGATTGCAAGTGGGATTGTGCCTGTGACGGTTTTGGATATGGTATTCCGCCAGAAGAATACCAGCCGGATTCCGTTAAATGCACAAAGCATTCAGATGGGAGAAACCAAGCTGTTATACGGGGATGATTTTCAATTTCTGCCTGCGGAAAATGCAGCGGAAGCGGCTGAGATTATAAAATCCGAATTTCTGAAACAGACTTCGATTTACGGCGTAGAGCATACACAGGTTTTAACACCGTTCCGTGTGAAAAGTGATGCAGGCGCTGTAATGCTGAACCTTGCATTGCAGGATATGATCAATCCTTCGGTGAATAAGCGTCTGGAAATCAGTTCCGGGAATCGAACGATTCGATATCGGGATAAGGTAATGCAGACGAAGAATATGGAAACGGTCAGCAATGGGGATATTGGCTTTGTGTCTATGGTAGATAAGGATGCCGATTTTCCTGTAACCGTTACATTTTCTGATAACAGAATAAAAGAGTACAGCATGGACGAATTAGGTAGTATTGATTTGGCGTATGCAACAACAATTCATAAAAGTCAGGGGAGCGAGTTTGACTGTGTTATTATCCCGGTGCTTTCTATGTTTTATGTAATGCTGCAAAGAGCCTTAATTTATACTGCAATTACCAGGGCAAAGAAAAAAGTGATTTTAGTGGGACAGAAACGTGCATTATTTACCGCTGTGCATCGCAATGATACCATTCAGCGAAACACAATACTGTCAAAACGAATCAGGGATGTATTTGAAAAGATGAAGCAGAAAGAACAGAAGGCTGTAAAACAGGAAGAAGTTGAGCAGCTGACACTTTAGGAAAGAGCTGAGTGATTGGGTAACTGATGACTCAGCTCTTTTATTATCAGGCAGAAAGGAGCAGAAACACAATGAACGAAGCAGTAGTAAACAATATGTCCATCATCAATGGGCTGAATAAGGTAGATGGCTTTGACCCTTCGGCTTTTTTAAGACGGCTGACAGGGGAGAATGGCGAGGAGCAGTTTTATTTAGATGTAAAGTATAGAAAACTCTGGTTTCGGCTGATGCACCCGGAAGGGAAGATTACAAAGCGCATTATAAAGTTGGAGAATGAGTTTGCAATTATCGAAAGCAAGGTATATCTGAATCGCAATGATGCAGAGGATGCGTATATTTCCTGTGCATTTGCCCAGCGTTGGCGCAAAGAGGATGATGCCTACGGTCTGAAATATGTAGAGACCGCCGAAACGGCTGCTGTCGGCAGAGCGTTGGCAGATGCAGGCTTTGGCATCCAGTTCTCGGAACCGGGAGAGGAGCAGGACAGAAGCCTTGTGGATGCACCTGTGACAATTCCGGACAGCGGTTTATCAGAAGAAATGGAGCAGGATGAATTGGAGGAAGAACTGCCGGATGAAATGCCACAGGCCGCTGAAATGCAAAAGAAAGCATCGGAACAGAAGAAAGCGGAGTGGGACGCATCTATGCCTGTAGAGGAACTGATGCAGAAAATGAGCTTGGAGGATGCCAAGAATTATCTGATTCCGATTGGTGCGTATAAAGGAAAAACACTGGGTGAGCTTTGCGTAGAAAAGCCCGGTGCAATCAACTGGTACGTCGAGTCTTATCACGGAAAAAATAATGTACTCCGCGCAGGCGCAAAACTGCTGCTTACGGCAGTTGAAAAATAGGAGGCGAATAGATGCGTGATTATCCATTTACCATTTTAGATGTTGCGGGGATATTAAACTTAAAGGTTCGCCGCCGACAGCCCACCAATATGGACGTGGATTGTCCTTTTTGCGGACATAAGAAAGGCAAAATGAACCTTAATTTTGCCAAGAATGTATTCCGCTGCAATTATTGCGGAGAAAGCGGTGGAATGATAGAGCTTTACAGCAAGGTCTTTCAGATCAGCAATGCACAGGCGTTTGCAGAGATCTGCGAGATTTTACATGATAACAAAAAAGCGGATGCGCTGCCAAAGCCGATATATACGCCTGATATGGAGCAGATACCGAAAGCGGACTCGGAAACACGGCATCAGACCTATTCCATGCTGCTTTCACAGCTGATTTTATCAAAAGACCATCAGAAAAATCTTATGAAACGAGGTCTGGATGCAGAGCAGATTGTGAAATATGGCTATAAAAGCACGCCTGCTTTTGGCTTTCATAAAATCGTATCTGCGATTATGGCAAGAGAGTGTGTGCTGGAAGGTGTACCGGGGTTTTATACGAAAAAGAATAATACCTATGGCATTAACTTCAATAAGCACGCCTCCGGGATTCTGATTCCGATCCGTTCTATGGACAGAAGGATTGAGGGATTCCAGATTCGCTTGGACCGACCGATAGAGGATAAAAAGTATATCTGGTTTTCCAGCTCCAACCAATTTCGTGGTACATCTGTAGGTGGACCGGTGCATTTCATTGGTAATCCGGCGGATAAAACGGTTTATGTAACAGAAGGCGCATTAAAAGCTGATATTGCACACGCCTTCTGTAAGAAAACCTTTGTTGCGCTGGCAGGCGTAAGCCATTACAGGGCATTAGAACCGATTTTTGCACAGCTAAAGCGTAACGGCGTAGAGAATATTGTGGAAGCCTATGACATGGATAAGTACACAAACCCGCATGTGGAAAAAAGCTGTATGCAGATGATGGAAATGGCAAATGCGTATGGATTTTCCGTCCATCGGTTATGCTGGGATAAGAAATACAAAGGGATTGATGACTGGTTAGCATCGAGAAAGAAAAGGAATTAAGCAGGATTGGAGCCTGTGAATTTGCAGGTTCCAGATGAAGAAAATTAGTGATGAGATACCTAATACTATATACAGGATGATGTCTGTTCGTTAATGCATAAAAAAATTAAGAAAGTCGTTTTTTAGTAATTTCTGATTACTGGAAAACGACTTTTTTTATTTTGTGCAAAAAATTATGAATAAAGTTTGGTTTTTGAGAGCAGCTTTTGGCTTGTATTAAGTAGAAGGAAAGAATTTCATATAACAAAACTTCAATTAGAAGGAGGTGAACCAAATGAATTTACTTCCTTCTGAGGTTAGCCTGCAGATGCGCTTTGATGCCTTTTGTAAAAAGGTTATAACGTATACAAATTATAAACTGTTACGCGAAGGACAGAAAAGGCGAGAGCAGGGCTATGTATTTTCTGATTTTGAGGAGGGGGAGCTGGAACAATATTATTATACTTACGATACATATCCGGCATTGGCGTTAAAGATAGAACTGGAGCATATCAGGGTATTTATCGAAAATGAAATGCTGTATCAGGCATTGCTTTTACTGCCGAAGAAAAGATTGGAAATTATAATTCTTAGTTTTTTTGCGGATATGACGGATAAGGAGATTGGAAAAACCATCCTGATGCCGAAAAGCTCTGTGCAGTATAACCGAAATGTAGCGTTGCAGTATATCAGGAAGATGATGGAGGTGCATACAGAGGTAAATGAGAAACAGAAAAAACCAAAATGAATTTTTTAGCCAGAATGCAAGAAAAAGCATTTTTGGCAGCAAACAGAAACTAAAGACAAAAACGATACTTCTGGCCGTATCGGGAGATACAGAGGCTTTAATGGAAGTGGTTGATATTTATCAGCCATATATAGAAAAGCTTTCTATGCGCGTTGTAATGGATGAGAATGGGCATTGCAGAGAAATGGTAGATGAAACAGTGAAAAGAAGTCTGGAAGTTGGATTGATTGCAGCAATTATGAAATTTCATCCGTATATCTGAAAAAGCGCAGACACGATAAAAAAATTCGTTTCTTTTAGTAATATTGTACCTTGAAAATTGAATCATCAAATTCCGGAATTGGGCATATGAAAACCCGAAAGGGAAAGCCGTAGGGAGAGATTGCGCCATGACTATAGCAATATGCGAGCGAGAAACATCTGCTCCTTTATCCTACTTATGGCAAAGATAGGATTGCGATGACCTTTCATATACCCAAGCCACCGTCAGGAAGTGTAAGACTACTGATGTATGCATAATGAAAAGCAGACCTTCTGAGAATATCGACAAGAATGGAGAATAGATTGACGTTTTTTGGGGGGAGTGGTTTGTGCCGACATTCCGGAATGATTTATATAGCCGGACAGACAAAAATAAATCTTTCTTTTCATACGTTGAACAAAGGGGGGATAATTATGAAACAAGTAAAACCTATCGTTCATTGTATCTATACAGAATCCAATAAGTCCTTAACACAACTTTTGGATGAATATTTCAGAGCATATCTTTCATGTTCGCTTGAAATGACTAACAAAGCTATGTTACCATATTTAAAGTGACTGGTCGCTTATTTCAAGGAGGAATATGATGTATTTAGAAATAAGCAACCCCATGGATTATCATGTTGCATTGTATATTCGTTTATCAAAAGAAGATGAAAGCGAAGGGCCGTCTGAAAGTGTTACAAATCAGAAATCGCTGCTGAATGAATTTGTGCAGCAGCATCGTTTATCTGTTTACGATACTTACATTGATGACGGTTGGAGCGGAACCAGTTTCAATCGACCCGCGTTTCAGCGTATGATTGGTGATATTGAAACAAAAAAGGTCAATATGGTCATCACAAAGGATTTATCACGCTTGGGGAGAGACTATATTATGACGGGGCATTATATGGAGCGGTATTTTCCAGAAAAAAGAGTCCGTTATATCTCCCTCCTGGATGGCATTGATACCGGCATAGAATCCACCGCAAATGATATTACACCCTTTCGTGCGATTATGAATGACATGTATGCAAAGGATATATCCAAAAAAATTAAAAGCGTAAAGCATGATAAACAGCAGAAGGGGCAGTTCATCGGCGGAAAACCTGTGTATGGCTATAAGATGCATCCGACTGAAAAAAATAAAATTGTAATTGATGAAGCAGTTGCACCTATCGTTCGCCGCATATTTGCAATGGCTCTGGCCGGCATGAGCTGCCGCAGGATTGCAATGGTGCTGAATGAAGAAGGGATTCCAACACCTGCAACCTATTGCGGCTGGCAAAGGCGGCAAAAAGGCCCGTACAGTGGTCTCTGGTCCAGCGAGCGTATTTCGGATATGCTGAAGAACGAAACCTATATAGGAAATATGGTACAGGGTAAATCGGTTAAAATCAGTTACAAGTCACAGAAATGCATCAAACAGGAACAAAGCAAATGGATTGTCGTTGAAAACACACATGAACCTCTTGTTGATAAAGAAACCTTCCATAAAGTAAGGCAATTATTAAACAGCAGAAAATATACCCGCAGCAGAAAATATGATTTCCTGTTAAAAGGGCTGATTTTCTGTCATGAATGTGGATATCCGCTTGCGGTCATCAACCGTAAGACGACAACAGGAGAGGACAGACTATTCTTTGTTTGCCGCACTTATCAGCGATTTACAAAAGCAGGGGTCTGTACCTGCCACTGCATAAAGGAACAGGTTGTTACAGACGCAGTGATTGAAAAAGTACGTGAAATCTGTCAGGCATATCTGCATCCGCATCGTTTGCAGATGATTGCCAAAGAAACGATACAAACGGATAAAAAGGAACTGAAGCAGGAATATGCCATACATGCAGTGCGTAATAAAATCAGCAGTCTGACAAACAATCTGGATAAGATGTATATGGATCGCCTTAGTGGCTTACTTACGGAAACAGACTTTGAGCGGATGTATCAACGAATGAAAATAGAACGTACCGCTTTAGAAGAAAAATTAAAAGAGTTAGAGCGATTAAAGGAAAGTCCCATCAGTTCCGATACTTTGTCAAAAGAACTGGTGCAGCGTTTTTTACAATCTGCATATACCAGCAGAGAATTACTTGTCAGTTTAATTGAAAGAATTGAGTTAACCGAAACAAAACAGATTATTATTAAATTCCGCTTCCCCGAGCTGGAAGCGATTTCTTAAAGCACTTTATTTACAATAGATGTGGCGGTATACATAGGAACGGGAGATACCGAGCCGTCCGGCGATTTCCTGCTGTGTCAGTTCCTCCTGTCCCCACAGACCATAGCGAAAAATGACAACAATCTGCTCTCGTTTACTGAGACGTTCCTGTACTGCGTGCAGCATTTTTTCCGATTCGATGGCAAGATGCAGCTGTTCCGCAAAATCAGGTGTTTCGCTGTTGATGACATCCAGCATGACGATTTCGTTGCCGTCCCGATCGGTGCCAATCGGTTCATAAAGTGAAATATCGTTTTGAAATTTCTTGGAAAACCGCAGGGACATCAGGATTTCATTTGCTATTCTCCCCCCAATGCGTTTTTGATGCACTAAGGGGATTAGTTTTTCCCAGGCGGTCATCCTCCGTATCGTCATCTTCGTAGTCTACATCAGAAAATGCCACCAATTCCTCGTTTTCGTCCTCGTCGTCTGTATTATCAGAAGCAACAGAAGCGATTTCCGGGTATTCGATTTCATCGTCCTGCACACCAAACAGAACCACATGAGCGTTGACTCCGTCCCAGATAACCTTACGCACGATGGTGCGGATGGCTGCTCGTTTCTGCTCTATGGTCATTTCATCAATGCCATCCTTAAAGACAGTCAGCAGCTGACGCATCAAGTCAAACTCAATATCGCTGAGAGCATGCTGTGTGGTCAGACCCTCCAGCTCCTGAATACGTTTTTCAAGGGACTGGTATTCCTCGTTCAACTGCTCAATTCGTTTGGTTACATGAGCCTTGGCAGGGCTGTCACCCATATCTACAAGGGAGTCTACCAGAGAATTGATTTTCTTCTCTGTATCTGCCGTTTCCTTTCGCATATCATCCAATCGCTGTTCATAGTCCATGCGGTTGCCGGTATAAAATCTGCGGCTCTGTTCCAACTGTGCAATGAAAGTATCTCTGTCCTCTGCAAGCATTTTAATCTGCTCAATCACAGCCATATCCAATGTATTGCCATTTGCATTTTTACTGTTGCACACAGAACGCTGGCTGCGCTCCTTCATTTTGCAAACATAGGTGTAAATCACCTTTCCATCCGCAGTTTTTCGCTTGCTCATTTTCGGATACATACGCTCACCGCAGCTACAGAATAACAAGCCGGTCAAAAGCGCTTCGTTACTGCGTGGCTTTCTGAAAGATTTTGATTTATTGCGTTCCAAAGACTCTTGAATTTGTACCCATACTTTACCTAGAACCAGACCCGGATGCTTGCCAACGGATACAATCCATTCACTTGCAGGAAGGTACTTTGTAGCTCTGCCTTTCTCTTGATCGGTGCGGTTGTAAGCCATAATACCGTGCTTGTTGTCAAAGGCATCTTTCTCCGAGAACAGGTCTGTGTCATTCTGAATGAAGAAATTATAAGCATCTTCATCCGCAATCATATAAACCGGATTCTGTAAAATGGCTTTGATGGAAAAACGGGTAAAGTAATTGTTGTTCTTCGTCTTGATACCCTGTTTAATCAAAGCAGCTTCGGTTAAGGTCAGAGAATCCGTTTCTATATATAAGTCATAAATCATTCTGACAATATCAGCTTCTTCAGGAATCAGTTTCAGCTTGCAGGCTTTCTTAGACTTGCCATCAATGGTAATACTCTTGACTGCTTCGGAAGCATAGCCTGTAGGTGTTGTACCACCAAGCCAACGACCTGTCTTTGCCAGTTCGTGCATATTGTCACGAATACGTTCTGCAATGGTTTCACGCTCCAGCTGAGAGAAAACAGATGCGATATACATCATAGCTCGTCCCATAGGAGTGCTTGTATCGAACTGCTCTTTAATAGAAACAAAAGAAATATCAAGACGAGCCAGTTCTTCAATCAGGCTGGCAAAGTCACTGATGTTTCTGCTGATACGGTCAAGACGGTAAACTATGATAGCCTTAAACTTACGTTTCTTGGCTGCATCCATCATTATCTTAAAATCCGGACGATTCAGATTACCACCAGAAAAGCCCTCATCTTCATATACAGCAACTTTATCTACAGCGGTATCACCATAATGTACACGAACATATTCTTTGCATAGTTCTACCTGATTGCCGATACTTTCACCTTTTCCGGTAAATTTAGACTTACGGGAATAGATAGCTATGATGTCATCATTTTTCCGCATTTCATACCCTCCTTATCTTGATATGTGATGTGCCTTGTGGTATTATAACATAGCGTAGCAATAAAGTAAACAGATTGGAGGTATTTCTATGAAGTCAATCTTTGAAGAAATGGGCGGAACCTATACACTTGGCGAAGATGAAATGTATTATCCAGATTTGGAACTGCCGGTTGATGAAGAACCCCACTATGGAAAGTATGGTCGTATGCGTAAAGCCTACATAAAAGAGCATCGCCCTTGGCTGTACGCAGAGCTTTTGTTCGGAGGGAAACTGGTATCTCACTTAAATAGCATTGATGATACAGCTCATCAGAGAATGGAACTGCTGATCCAACAAATACAGGAGCAGCAAGGCGTAAATGAGGAATTAAAATCTCGTGATCAGATGGGTTGGGTAGGTGCTTGTAATAATATCCGCAATGCTGCGGAAGAAATCGTCTTAAATGAATTGATATATTGTTAAAAATGAAGGCCATCACGGTTCTCTATTTGAGAACCAGTGATGGTCTTTATCTTAATGCGAATTTAATGCCATAACCGGCACGCTAATGCCCATTTTATGGTTGAAATGCAATAATACAATTTAAGAAAACGAACATTGGAGGTGTTGAGATGGGAAAACTGGAACGTAAATTATCCTCCTCTCAGATGATTATTCTCGGTTTTGCCGCTGTCATATTGTTGGGTGCGCTGCTTCTGATGCTGCCGGTATCCAGTAAAAGTGGAGAGATTACACCGTTTCTGGATTGTCTGCTGACATCGACTTCGGCGGTTTGTGTGACCGGACTTGTGGTTTATGATACGGCGGCACATTGGACAGTGTTTGGGCAGGCAATCATTATTGTGTTAATTCAAATCGGCGGCATGGGCGTTATCACAGTAGCTGCTGCGATTACAATGGCAGCAGGAAAGAAAATCTCCTTGATGCAAAGAAGCACAATGCAGGATGCAATTTCCGCACCGCAGGTTGGCGGCATTGTCCGATTCACTGGTTTCATCTTGAAAGGCATCGTAATTATTGAGCTTTTGGGCGCAGCGATTATGGCTCCTGTGTTCATCGGGGATTACGGATTTGGCGAAGGTCTTTGGATGGCAGTATTTCACTCCATCTCAGCCTTCTGTAATGCCGGTTTTGACATTGTAAATGATGGTATTCTGTTTAATTCTTTGATGGGATATGCTGCGAATCCAATTATCAATCTGGCAATCATGCTACTGATTATCATCGGCGGACTTGGATTTTTGACTTGGAGCGATATTTGCACCAACGGCATCGACATAAAGCGATACCATATGCAAAGCAAAGTTATCCTTACTGTTACCTCAGGATTGATACTGGTTCCAACAGTCTACTTCTTCTTTTTCGAACTGGTACATCTTCCGTTTGCAGAACGCTTTTGGGGAGCCTTGTTCCAAGCCGTTACGCCGAGAACAGCAGGCTTTAACACCGTGGACTTGAATGCAATGAGTGAAACTGGACAGATGATTACATCATTGTTGATGATCATCGGCGGTGCACCCGGTTCTACGGCAGGAGGTATGAAAGTTACTCCCTTTGCAGTAATGATATCTGTCGCAGCGGCAGTCTTTCAAAAACGTCAGAATGGTTGTTTCTTCGGGCGACGCATCGATGATGATACCGTAAAAAATGCGGCAACGGTGTTCTTTATGTATATTTCGTTATTTCTTCTTGGTGGAATAGCAATCAGTAAACTGGAAAATCTTCCGCTTGTAACTTGCCTGTATGAAAGTGCATCGGCGGTTGGCACAGTCGGGTTGACACTGGGTATCACACCGGAACTTGGAGCTATAAGCAAACTGATTCTGATTGCACAGATGTACATTGGCAGAGTTGGTGGGCTGACGTTAATCTTCGCTATACTGCCAGCAACAAAAAACACATTATCAAAACTCCCTGTCGAGAAAATCTCGGTAGGTTAAGAACAAGGAGGTTCTGTTATGAAATCGGTATTATTGATTGGTCTTGGACGATTTGGCAAGTTTATTGCTATGAAGCTGCACACTATGGGACATCAGGTTATGGCAGTAGATACCAGTGAGGAACGTGTAAATGCGCTGCTTCCTTATGTTACCAATGCACAGATTGGAGACAGCACCAATGAAGAATTCCTTGCTTCTCTGGGTATTGGCAATTACGATTCCTGTATTGTTGCCATTGGAGATAACTTCCAAAACTCTTTGGAAACCGCTTATCTGCTGAAAGAATTGGGTGCTAAAAAGGTTATTGCCCGTGCATCTCGTGGGATACAGGAAAAGTTTCTGCTACGTAATGGCGCAGATGAAGTGGTCTACCCTGAAAAGCAGTTGGCTGCATGGACAGCGATCCGTTGTTCCTCTGATAATATCTTGGAGTACTTTGAACTGGATAACGAATACGCTATTTTTGAATTGGAAATCCCACATGAGTGGAATGGAAAACCCATTGCACAGTTAGACATTCGTAAAAAGTTTGGCATCAATATCCTTGGTATCCGTGAGAACGGAAGATTAAATATGAGCATTACGCCGGATACCGTGCTTGGTCGAAATAAATCAATTCTTGTGTTAGGACAGGAAAAAGCCGTCCACAAGTGCTTCTGCATATAATCAATCCTTTTTTAATCAGGCTAAGGAAGTGTTCTTGATGAAGGATCTATTTTTAATACTAATTCTGTTGGCAACTTTTGCATTTGGATACTATGTTGTTGTAAGATTCGGAGATTTCATTGAAGAAAACCAACGCCTAATCGCCGAAGGTAATCGAAATAGCCAATGCAAGATTCATATTGCAGCAGAAACCCCGATGCTGTTGAATTCCATTGCATCTGCATTAGAGAGTTATTCTGAATCTGCTCCTCATGTTGAGTTCTTTCTCAGTAGTGGACAAATCAATCATCTCTTAGATAAGCTAATAAACGAACGTATCGACATTCTTCTTCTGGCAGATGACAGCACAGAACCTTTGGGGAAACAATATGCTTCTGTTCGGATTCCATACGAAAAGACAAAGATGCTGGTAACCACGCTTGGTCTAACAGTTGAAAATCCGGATGAGGAAAAATGGATTCGTGTTGTTTGGAAAAAGAGTTTGAAATCAAAAAATCGTGACCGAGTAATTACAGCATTGGAAATGGAACATTGTAGACTAAAATGCGGATATGCTGACTATTTAGACTGAACGTTCACATTTTCGGGGTAGAAATCAGGACTTTTGTATGGTAGAATCTATTACAAAGTTGGAGGTGAGGATAATGAACAAACTAAATAACATTAACAGCAAGCAGGATCATATCCTCGCCTGTCTGTCGTCGGCACCGTCCAATGCAAAGATCATTCGTTCCGCCGCAAGAATGGCAAAAGCCTTTGACAGTCAGTTTACAGCATTATTCGTTGAAACACCGGATTTTGCAGTGGCTACCGACGAAAACAAAAAGCGATTGGAGGAAAACCGCAAGCTGGCTGAACAGCTTGGAGCGACTATCGAAACGGTATATGGCGACGATATTCCGTACCAAATCGCAGAGTTTGCCCGCATCTCCGGTATTACTCGAATTGTTTTGGGCCAAAGCTCCGCTATCCAAAAGCATCTGTTTGGAAAACCGACATTAACACAACTTCTGTTGTCCTATGTACCAGAGCTGGATATTCATATCATTCCAGATAAAGCAGCAGATACGACCTATCATCCCAAAAAGGCGAGGAAATACCATCACGAGCAAATCATAAAAAACACTGTAAAGAGCGCTCTGATTCTGTTTGCGGCAACATTACTCAGTTTGTTGTTTCACGAGATAGGCTTTACCGATGCAAATATGATAATGGTGTATATTCTTGGTGTGTTGTTGACATCTATTGCCACATCCCATCAGATATACAGCTTGATTTCATCCATAGTCAGTGTATTTATCTTTAATTATCTGTTTACAGCACCTCGATTCTCGCTCGCAGCTTACGATACCGGTTATCCGGTAACATTCGTAGTTATGTTTTTAACGGCGTACATCACAGGTACATTGGCCATTCGATATAAAGAACAGGCACGACAATCAGAGAAAATCGCCAAACGAACAAAGGTACTTTTTGATACAGATCAGCTTTTGTCTAAGGCAGAAAACAAATTAGCCATTCTGCAAACTGCCGGACAGCAGATCAACAAGCTGCTCGGACGAAGTATAGTCATTTTTGACCACGAGGGTGGACGATTATCTGAGCCGATACGTTTCATTTCGGATGGACAGCGCTTTTACGATGAAGAAACAGAACTTGCGATTGTAGAGTGGGTTCTTCAGAACAATCATAATGCCGGAGCTACAACAAAGAACTTCCCGGATGCACAGTATCTGTATTTTGCTGTTCGTGTCAATGAACGAATATATGGTGTCGTGGGAATTGATGCAATGGCAGGTGCCTTGGATGCATCAGAGCAGAGCATCCTTTTGTCTATTCTCGGTGAAACAGCGCTTGCACTGGAAAATGAGAAGAATATCAGGGAAAAAGAAGCTGCAGCAATTCTGGCAGAGAGCGAACAACTTAGAGCTAATCTGCTGCGAGCCATCTCCCATGACTTACGCACTCCACTGACAACGATTTCCGGTAATGCAGGCAATCTTTTACACAACAGTCATAGCTTTGATGATGAAACCAAACAGCAGATTTATGCAGATATTTACGATGACTCCATGTGGTTGACCAACCTGGTGGAAAATCTTTTGTACTCTACTCGTATCGAAGAAGGTCGCATGATGCTGAAAACCTCTCCAGAGCTGGTTTCTGAAATCATCGAGGAAGCGATGCAGCATATCCGCCCCAATGCAAAAAAGCATTCCATCACTGTGAATTATGGGGATGATTTACTGATGGTACGGGTAGATGCAAAACTGATCGTGCAGGTCATCATCAATCTTGTGGACAATGCACTGAAATACACACCTTTGGACACCTTGATTAGTATCAGTGCTGAATGCAAGAACGGGATGGCGGAAATCAAAATCGCTGACACCGGCAAGGGCATCAGCGACGTGGAAAAAGGAAAAATATTTGATAAATTTTACAGCGGCGAACATAAAATAGCGGATAATCGCCGCAGTCTTGGGCTGGGTCTGTACCTCTGCAAAGCTATTGTGGAGGCGCATGGCGGATCAATCCATGTTACGGACAATTTACCGCATGGTTCTGTGTTCCGTTTTACCCTTCCGCTGGAGGAGGTAATAATACATGAAGAAATTTCAAATCCTCGTTGTGGAGGATGATGCTCCGGTACGCAATCTGATAACTACTACATTAAGAGCACATGATTACCGCTTTATTACATCAGGCACCGGTGAAGGAGCCGTGATGGAAGTAGCTTCTCATAATCCTGACATAATTTTACTGGATTTGGGACTACCAGACATTGATGGAGCGGAAGTAATACGCCGTGTCCGTAGCTGGTCAAACGTTCCAATCATTGTTATCAGCGCAAGAGCTGAGGATAATGATAAAATTGATGCACTGGATGCCGGTGCAGATGATTATTTAACAAAACCGTTCTCTGTTGAAGAATTACTGGCACGTCTGCGTGTTACCCAGCGCCGCCTTGCGCTGATACAAAATGTGAGCAATGAACAGGCGGTCTATCAAAACGGTCCACTTCGAATTGACTATTCTGTGGGTTGTGCTTATCTGGGTGACAATGAGCTGTCTCTGACTGCAATGGAATATAAGCTGCTGTGTTTACTTGCACGAAATACAGGCAAGGTATTGACACATCGTTTTATTTTACAAAATGTATGGGGAAGCAGTTGGGAGAATGACATTGGTTCTCTGCGTGTTTTTATGGCAACTCTGCGAAAAAAGCTGGAGAAAACCCCTGGCGCTCCACAATACATCCAGACTCATATTGGCGTTGGATATAGGATGCAGAAAGTGGAATAATGCTAAGAAACAGTTGTCCTGACCCTAACCAAATTGGAAAGGATGGCGGATCAAGGAGATAAACGAGCAAAACACCTGTTCCGTCTGACAAGAGAGCCTGCCAAGTTTCTGGCAACCATTCAGGTGGCCATCACATTGTCTGGCTTCCTGGGTTCCGCATTTGCGGCGGATAACTTCTCTGATCCATTGGTGGATTGGGTGATTAATCTGGGGATTACTGTTCCCAGGGCTACACTGGACACCATCGCCGTTGTTTTGATCACTTTGATTTTGTCCTATTTTACTCTGGTCTTTGGCGAACTGGTTCCCAAGCGAGTGGCAATGAAAAAAGCAGAAGCATTGGGACTGGGCATTTCCGGCTTAATTAGAGGCATCTCCATCGTGTTCAAGCCTATTGTATGGTTCCTATCTGCTTCTACTGATGCTGTTCTGCGACTTCTGGGCATTGATCCTAACGAAGAAGACGAACAGGTCAGCGAGGAAGAAATTCGCATGATGGTAGATGCTGGTAGTGAAAAGGGTGCTATTGACGAACAGGAAAAAGAATTCATCCAGAATGTCTTTGAATTTGACGACCTGACCGCAAGGGAAATTGCTGTCCATCGTACAGATGTTACTATGCTGTGGGTCGAAGATTCTATGGAAGAATGGAACAAAACCATCCATAACAGCCGTCATACTCTTTATCCCGTTTGCGGAGATTCCGCAGATAACATTATCGGTATTCTGAATGCCAAGGATTACTTCCGCTTAGACGATAAAGGACGAGAATGTGTGATGCAGAATGCTGTCAAAGCTCCTTTTTTCGTTCCCGAAACTATTAAGGCAGATGTCCTATTCCGCAAAATGAAAAAAAGCAGCAATATCATGGCCATCGTGCTTGATGAATATGGCGGTGTTGAAGGTATTGTGACATTAAACGACCTGATTGAACAATTGGTTGGTGATTTAGGTGAGGACACTGCTGAGGAAGCCGCAGCAGAACCCCATGTCGAGCAAATGGATGAAAATATCTGGGCTATCATCGGCAATGTGGAACTATATGACATTGAACAGGCTTTGGGTGTGGATATTGGTATGGAGGATGTGGACACTTTCAGCGGACTTGTATTTGGCGAGCTGGATATGATTCCTAACGATGGGGAGCAGAATATCGAACTGGACTTCAAGGGGCTACATATCCATATTACTCATATCGAAAACCACCAGATTTCTAATGCTTTGATTAGCAAGTTAATCCTTTCTGAACCAGACGCAGAATGATTTCGTTGCTGTGACACAGTTAAAAAGCGGGAGTGCATTTTTACGATGCACTCCCGCTGATTTTGTTAGCGTTCTCTGTCTTTCTGCTTTTTTAGGGGGTGGTTCTGCCTGCGTTCTTGTTGGAACTTGCGCTGTTGCTCCTGTTTCAGTTGCTGAATTCTTTGTTCCTCGGCGTATTCATCCAGCATAAGGGAAACCTCCCGCCTTCCGTCAACCATGGTTATATAGCTATATTCGTCGGTATATCGTTCCTGCAATTTGTGTACAGCATCCTGCTCCATTTCGGAACGGATAGCTTGTCGTGCATTGTACAGGTCGATGGGATCAAAGTCTGCCACCTGTTCCTGTAGTGAAGCAAATTCTTTCTGTGCTGCATCCAGCTCGGCAGAGAACTGTACCTCCTTGGCTTCCAGATTTTTCAGTGTATCTTTCATGGTGGACACGCTGGTTTTTACTTTCTTTACTTCCTTATCGTCAGCACAGTCCAACTGGTTCAAAAGCATGGTTCGTTCAGAACATAGTTCTTCCAGATCTTCGGTTAGTTCTGCAATGCGCTGAGATAGCTCCATCTGCTTTTTGACATTAAAAATGGAGGTACCTTTCTTTTCAGAGCGAAGGGATTTCTGCTCACTGCTCTTTTCTCTGATTTCCTGTTTCAACTCCGCATAGCGTTCCAGAATAGGATCTGCGGCATCAACATATTTGGAAATGCTACTCTTGCCTTTGCAGATATACCCAAGCTGATAACAGAAAATAATCATCTTCGCACGCAGAGATTCCATTGCTTTAGCAAGGGAGGGAATGGTATTTTTTGCTGCATCCATCAGTTTCTTGACAGATGCCTTCAGTTCACGCAGGAGCTTATTATCTGCTCTGATCTGACGGTTCAGCTCGCAGCGGTCAGAAACAATTCCCATGGATTCCAGTTTTCTTGCATGGTAGCCTTCGTGTACAGTCGGCTGTTCGGTCAGTCCTCTGGCGGCATGGCTGCGGCAGTCTACACGATCAACAATACCATGACGTTCCTGTTCTTCATTGATAATCATTTCCCAACTCTTACGCCACGCAAATATCTGTTCTTCGCTGTTCCAAAGCTCTGTAAGAGGATTTTGTCTCCCATAGCGGGTACTTTTAGGTGTCTTTGATGTTCTGATACATCCCTCAATTTTCTCTGCTTCAGATGGGGTTAAATACCCCTTTTTCTCCCCGAACTGATACATATATTGTTTCTCCCATCCCTGTGTCTTGGCAACTTTGAACTCGTCAGCGGTAAAGCCACATTCTTCTTCGCCACGCTTACAGAGATATTCTTTCTGGGTCTTTGCCTGCCATTTGCCATGCTCATCCAAGGGGCGCATCGTGAAAAGAATATGGCTGTGTGGATTATGCCCCGGAGGGTATGGGTCATGAATGTTCACATCTGCACACATACCAAGATCCGTTCCCTGTTCTCGGATAAAACGCTCCAACATATTTTTCCAATCGTCTAAAGACAACTCAGCTGGCAAAGCTACTACAAGCTCTCTTGCCAGTCAGCTGTCCTTTGTTTTTTCTACGGACTCGACCGCTTCCCATAGCACCTGTCTGTCTTTCCAATTCTCCGGTGCATACTGCGGCAGAAAGACTTCGCTATACAGACAACCTTGCTTTCGGGTGTAATCGTGGGTCAGTCCATCGTAGTCGTTGTAGAGTCGAGAGCAGGATGCGTAAGCAGCGGCCGCTATGACGGAACGGCCTGCACCACGACTCACAACTTTAGCTTCCAAATGGAAATAGTTCACTATTTTCCTCCTTCCTGTGCCGCAGCACATTTTTGTTTCTTTTTGTGAAAAAGAAAATAGGTGCTGTCAGATGCTGCACCTATCTCTGCGATAAAGCTGCCGGTGGCAGGTTTTCGCAGGCAGTTAACACAAGGTAGGGTACAAATTGTCCCACTACTTACAAACGCTGTAGCGATTGTACTTGTGGAAACTGCGTGGACAATGACAGCAATTTGAAAAAAGTGTGTCATTGTACATAAGGCTCCAGAGGAGCCGCAAAGCCTCGCAGAGTGCACGACCCTGAAGGGGATACCACCGCCCATTTTATGGGTGGTGAGTAAGTGCGCCCTTCGGGATAGCAGCAAAGCTGCCAGTCTTATGCGTTCAATCGTTTTTTCAGTTCCATCTTCACATCATCAAGCTCCATGGTCTGAACCTCTGGGAATACGCTCTCCAATACGGCTCCAATCTGGATCAATCGTCTGGTTCTTGCTTTTCGTTCTTTCTGACAGTTTCGTGCTTCAATCGCTTCCATTCTGTGCTGTGTCTGCAATAATTTCTTTTCGTCTTCGGTCATAGGTCTGTTATTTGCCATAAAATCTCCTTTCTGGTATCAGTTCGGTACTGTTATCCAGTGTAGATGGTGCAGATACAATTTGCTTTGCAATCTCAAGGTTATCTGTGTACTGATGGGCAAATTGTTCAGCACCATCGGCTGTGAAATTAAGTACCGGAATTTAATATTTTTCGTGCTTCCTGCATATTGGCGGCTGCGTTCAGCCCTCGGATATTCTGATTGTTGATTTTCAGAGGAACACATCGCTCCAATACTCGGTCATAAATTCTGGCTCTTGCCAGATCTTTCGGATGCTTTAATTCATCCAAGGTCAGATTTGTGGTTACAATCAGCGGTTTCTTGCTTCGGTATCGGCTGTCAATCACATTGAATACCTGCTCCAGAGCAAATTCTGAACTTCGCTCAATTCCCAGATCATCAATAATCAGCAGACTGTATTTATTAAAGCTGTCAATGAACTGGCTTCTATCATCGGAATACATTCCGGTCAGCGTATTCAGTATTCTGGAAAAGTTGGTCATCAGAACCGGAACACCTTTGTCTACCAGGGCATTTGCAATGCACCCGGCGAAAAATGATTTACCGATTCCAACATCTCCCCAGAGAAGCAGCCCCAAGGATTTCACTTTCATTTCCTCCCAATGTGCCACATAATCATGGGCTTTCTGCATTTCCGGATTGTAGCCTTTATCATTGGAAAAGTTATAATCATGCAGAGATTTATCCTGCAATCCATTGGCTTTCAGACGAGACACTTGCATGAGAAATTCCTGATGCTTGCGCTCAGCTTCTTCTTTGTCGTATTCTTCCTGCTGACAACGGCAGCGAACTGTTGGGAGAAATACTCGTTCCTTCAGTTCAATGTGGTGCTGTCTAGGAGTATGACATTTGGAGCAATAGATCAGTCCGTCAGCTTCATTCAGATATTCATCTTCCGCAAGCTCTCTCGGCTGAAATAAATCGTCCACAGTATTTGCTATTGGCTTCATAGGCTTTCGTCCTCCTTACATTCATAAGTTCGTCTGACAGGAGCAGGATGGTCTTGCAATGCCCAGCTTCGTATGGTAGCTGCATGATTGGCATATTGCTTTCCGCTGGATGCCATATATCTGGATAATTTCTCAATGTATTCCTGATAGTGGGGTACTTCGCTTTGTAAAGCTGACAGTTCCTCCGTGGTCAGAAAAACATTTTGATAGGAACCATAGGCGGTGCGATTATCCTTACTCTCTGAATTTGCTCTTTTAATATTGTTCTTCTCTTTATTACTACTGGACAGTTTTCTTTCTGTTACAGAGACAGTTTTCTTTCTATCCGTAGGACAGTTTTCCGCCTGTCTGCTGGAAAGATTTCTGTCCGTCTGCGCCAGAGTTTCCGGTGGCACTCTTACATAGATACTGTTCGGAAACCCTGCGCCCTGACGTTTACGGACAATCAGATTGTCTTTTTACAGAGCAGATAGTGCGGTCTTAATGGACATTTCACTTTTGTGCATTGTTTCTGCCAGATTCTTGATGGGGAAGAAAATGAACACACGACCTTGTTCATCAGTCCAACCATCATTTTTTTGTGACAGCCTTGCTCGGTCGAGCAAAATCGTATAAAGAATTTTGGCAGTTTCATTCAGTCCATCTTTGTCCAATAAAAATCTTGGAAATGCCATATACGGCGGTATCGAACTATCCTGTGTCAGAAATCGTGTCATGTGTTCACCTCCCTTCTGTAGGATCAGCTTGGAGAAAATTTATTCTCCAAGAAAATCCCAATCCAGCTCTGCATCCGGTTCCTGCTGAACAACTGAAGTTGTGTTATGAGATGCTTGTGACAGCCCAGCCATACAGCCTGCCAGAAATACCGGAAGTGTTCTCTCCATAGCACTTTCTACAGAGGAAATAATCTGATTTACAAATCGCTCTTCTCGTTCTCTGGTTTCAAAGTAAGGATCATCCTGACTGCGATAATAGCGGTCAAAATATTCCACCAGAGCTACGGCAATCACATTGCTGTAGGATTTGAATTGTTGCTTGTCCATAGTCTGAAGATACTGCCATGCTCGTTTCTGGGTGTCCTTTTCCAAATTGAAACGTAGATTTGTGCTGCGGATATTCTCGATCATGGGTTACTCCTTCCTGCGAAGGCTGGCAAAGGCGAGATATTCATAACCTTTGGCTGTTGCACAAATATCATCCAGAATGGTCACTCGGCTTTCATCATACTGCCCGAAGTGCTTAATCAGACAGCCGCCACCACCAACGATATACAGTCGCATCAGATCCGGATTGTATTCATAGCGGCGAAGTGTAGCGAAAATATCAGCCACATAACGTTTAGCTACGGAAGTAATACAGTCCAGATACGGCTTGCTGATGTCAGCAGTTCCGAAACGAAGCACCTGCTCAACGGTAGATTCTTCGATTTTCACGCCGAAGCTGTCCAGTACCGCATTCTTAGCGGCAATCATACATTGATTGACACCGAACTTTTCTGTCCAACAACGGCTCTCTATAGCCTTTTTGTTATTGATATACAAAATGTTCAGGGTACCGTTTCCGATGTCTGCCAGAAGATTGGTTCCTTTGAAATCTCCCAAACGGCTGACAATAGCAGGGTATCCCTGCGGGAACAGACTGCATCCAACAAAACAGATATGGTAGTCTTTGCCGTTGAAGCGGAAATCCACATCCTTATTACGGAGCAGATAGTTTCGGAAATCTTCTCTCTGTTTGCGAATCCAGGTCAGCGGAAGACCGGCAGCCAGATGAACATCTGCTTCACGGATACCATACACATTCAGTTCTCTGGCAACTGCCATCAGAGTCAGAATGTAGTAGTCCTCATCCATAGCCTTGTCTGCGATAAATTCCTTGTGACCTTCCCCGATGCGATAATAGATACCGGCATACTCTAGAATGTTTCCGGAGAAAATTGGCTCTGTTTCATAGGCGGTCACTCCGGTAGGGGTAACTGTATTGGCAGTCTTGATGTTGCCGTATCCATGATCCACGGCAATGATTTTGATGGTGTTCAGTTCTCTCATTTGCTCTGTACCTCCTTGTGTTTGTTTGTGTTCATAAAAAATGCCACCTTTCAGTAGTTTTGCATGGAATTGGCACCGGATTTAAGAATTTGGTGCTGTTTACCTTGCAAGTTCATTCTACTGAAAGAGGGCAGAAAACACATTGAGCGTGGATTGAGCGGAAATTGAGCAATGAACAAATATTATTTATTGAAACACAAAAATAGCCCTGCTACTACACAGAGCTATCCTTGCTTATTTAATGTTCTCCTATTTACTTAGTAATTTCTTTCCTAAATATACCCCTGACTGTGTATAAGTTTCAAGCAGTTCCTGTTTCTTCGCTTCAATGACATCCGGCTCTGATTCAAACAGCACTTCATAAATAGCCATCGCTTTCTTGAAATGTGTAGTCGCCTGCTGAATGTCACCGATGGTTAGACAGATACCGTCCATAGCTTCCTGCACACTGGCATAGTCCATTGTTTTATCGGAATTGTATTCCTGAATGACACGACAGAGCTTTTTCAGGGCAGACAGCTCATTCAAAACCAACTTCATCCCCTGCAAATCGTGATACTTGTCCATATATGGGAAGGTATCTTCCAGAAAACGCAGGTAATACGGCATATCATCATTTTCAATGCGTTCGATCACAGACTCGACCATCTGGAACAGCTGCCTGTAATAGGAGATGTCATAGCCATGCAGCAGGCATATCTCATGGATGCTGTCCAGCAGAGTACGGCATTTCTGCACGGACGGGCGGGTTTCGTCCATCGCCACTTCCTGTACCATAGGATGCAGTGTAACCGTTCGTCCATCCACTGTCTGCACGAAACCCTTTTCTATCAGGCCATTGATGATATTCATATCACACAGCTTCAGCCAGTTTGCAAGCAGCCTGCCCGGAATACCGGTAAGCGGAACCAAAGAAAGATTTCGCATAACATCCGTTTCCGCATTGGACAGCTGATACAAGGAAAACAGCGTATGAATATGGTCATAATAGGTTTCCTTGCGGCTCCTGCCGTCCTTGGTGATGTCAATCGTATCGGTGACATCCAGGGCGGCTTTTTCCGTTTTCAGCTTGTTTAGCAGGGGTAGCGGCTTCAGAATTCCCGTTTCCAACAAGCGGGCAGATAATTCTACAGCCAGAGTGTGACGGTGAACGGCCTGGATGATCTGTTTCAGAACCGGGCGCTGTTTTTCCGCATCGGAGTAGAAACAGCCCATCAGTGAAATCAATGTTTCTGTATCAGCAATCTCTTCCAGATTCACGGAAGCGTAGGTATCAAATTTGCTTCGGGTAGTAAACAGAATACGGCAATGATATTTCAGGATTACATCCAGAATACTGTCCTTTGCTGTTACAGTATTGAAGTTATCAATAATCAGCAGACTGTCTGCTCTCAGTTTGCGAAGATGGCGATGGTGTCTGCTGAATCTTGCATCGGCAGTTTCGTTTTCGTCCACATCATCAGCAAAGTCCATATTTACAATATCATTCTTCAAATCACCGGAGTAGGTGATGTACAAAATGTTGGTGTATTCTTTGTCATATTTCTTCGCATAGGCTTTTGTCAGTTCGCTTTTACCAATACCGGCGATACCCTGAACGAACACCTTTCCCTTTGAGCAAAGAAGTTCATGGAGCTTTTCCAACTCTGCATCACGACCGCAGAAGTGGTGGCATGGTCTTGGTACTTTTACATCAAGGATAAAATCACGCATCAGCGGAGAGAAACAACCGGATGCTAAAAGTGCCTTGTTATTAACATCACGTTTTCTGAACTCACGCTCCATACCGAAGAATAAAACCGCAGCAAGGAGATCTGCTTTGTCCCTATCCGTCTGACAAGGATAGCTTACAGTCAGTTTGTTCTTTACTTCCGGTGAAATGGTTGTATCCTGAATTAACAACGTGTGAGCATCTCCCACAGCCATAGCACTGTCATACATCAATGGCAGCACATTGTATTCTATATCAGCTGAAAGCAGATCTCTGTTTTCTTCATCCAAATAAAATGAAATAATTCGAGGGCTAATTCTTGCCTGTCCATTGAACCAACGGCAGACCTGCCCGTTGTCAAAAGCAAAATCCAATGAGTCTGCATCGTCACAGAACGACGCAAAGATCTGATCCAGCAAATGCATCTGGTCAATCTTAACTTCTTCATTAAGGTTTCGGTCAACAACGGTGCGTTCGTCATTGATATATTTACGAATAATGGTGATGACTGAACTGAAATCTAAATATTCCATAGACAGCCCTCCTTCCAAAAAGTAGTCAATTTGCGCTCAATTCACGCTCAATGAATCTTTGACAGATTCTTGATAAGATGATACCACGAAAGAAGTTCCACAGTACCCCAACAAGTTTTCGATGAATTGCTTCGCAACTCATCGCCCGTAAGGGAAATGCCCTTGCAAGCAAGCATTTCCCTCTTACGAATATTATAGCAGAAAACACCATTTTTTGAAGTAGGAAAGCAAGCGTTATAAGTTAGGTATAGCGGACAACTTCTCTCTCATAGACTGAAATACCGAGGGAGGTGCGTGGTATCGCAAGAAAGAGTGCTCCAATCAATGTAATTGTCCATTATCCAAAAGCTGAAGAAGGCAAGCGTGAACTGGCAGAGCGTGTTGCCGGTGTCCACGCAAGCTTGGTCAATCAGCATATCAAAAAACTAAATTGTCCTTCCGACCAGAAGGTACAGCTACTGGATGCGGTTATCAAATCCACATCTATAGAGAAAGCAGGTGAACAAACTCCTTAAAGTTTGAACACCTGCTTTTTCTATGCCTTGATCAGATTTTTGAAGTATTTCTCCCAGGAATTGATATTCATCCGCTTCTGGTCAGCTTCCCATGCCCGGAGCAGATTGGGGTCAATCCCTATGAGTCTTGCGAAAGGCTTTTTCTGCAAGCCAAGACTCTCTCGATACTCTCGTATCATTTTTCCCTGCCCTTTATATAAGAAACGATTGTAATCGTCCAGCAAGTCATCTACCGGAATTTTGTAGAGTGCTGCCAGCTTATCCACGATTTCCTTCGGATAGTAGTCAACATATCCGACTTCAAAATCTATGTAATGTCCACGGCTGATACCGATCAGCTCTGCAACTTCCTTTTGCATCAGGCCCATATGGTGGCGGCACCAGCGGAGCCTGTCCGGTACATTTGGAATATCTTCATAGTTCTGATAGTGCTGATTGAACAGCTGCGCTTCCAATAACCTGTGAGGGGCGATCAGTCGGAAACTATGGATATACATAGGTGCATACCTTACGCAGCCGTCCAAAGTGGAGCAAAGTATATACATATTCTCGGATACCTGCGTCAAAATACGCCATTTTGGTTCTTTTCTGCTCTGAGGGGATTGATTTGGAACCATAAACGCATCCGTGAGAGGATAGCATTCTCCACACACTTCGCCGCATATGTGGCAAGCCGCGATCCTTTCTCCACATTGAAGGTATTTACTGCCTTTATAAGTCCTATGGTCCCCACCGACAGGAGATCATCCATATCATATCCGGTCTGCTGGTACTTCTTTATGACATGGGCAACAAGACGGAGATTCCGGTTGATCAGCACTTCTCTCGCTTCCAGGTCGCCCTCTTTGTAACGCTTCAGGTACTCCCGCTCTTCCTGTACGCTCAGTGGTTTCGGAAATGTCTTCAAAGAAAGCCGCCTTAAGCTTCATTACCTTATTTTATGCGGACGGATCAATTCAGGTGCTTTTACAATTTCGATTGTTTTCCCTTTTCGTCAGAATATGGATCTACGGTCTTCTTTATCTATATCTCATCGGATCCGCACCATTCGCTCACCTATTTGTTAATATTTCATTTTGTTGCTTCTGTTTTTCGCAAAAATCTTGCATATTTTTACTGGCAGGAGTATAATAAACTGATTTTATAATTTTTTTATAATTTTAATATTTGTATAACAATTAGATTGGAAAATGGAATGCAGTACACAAGAGAATCCGCTATCTCGCGGCTGTTAAAGAATTATGAACCCTTTTACGATATTCATATGATGATCAATGGCGACCAATCCCCGATCACAGCCCGCTGTGATTTTTTTGAGCATTCCGGACAGTATGTCATCTCAAAAAAAGCGGAAATATGGTCCGCGGAAAACGAGGAATTCTTATATCTCGTGAATATTCCGCACCTGACGCTGGATCTTTTTGAAAGCTTAAAGAATGAGATCCACGAGGATGGCATGGGCCGGATCCATGTTGGACCAGGCCATATGGCTTCCTATATTACGGCAGTCTTTATCTGCGATACCTGTGATGAGGACGCAAGGAAAGCCTTAAAAAAATGCCGTATTTACAAAAGTTTTCATTTTTCCCTGCATGGCTGGATGAATTTTCATGCGGCGTTGGTGGAGGTGGCTGACGGGAAGGTCACTTCAAACGCAAGCGGTCACCATGTTGCGAAAATTTTGAAAAAAGTATTATATGATACCAGGGGGAAAAGGTCATAAATCCGATGCAGGCTTGCCTGCAAGAGGTTTTTTGACCTTGGACCCCGCCAAAAACATGAATAAGCAGCCATTTTTCGCAGAAAAATGAGCGGATTATGAATGTTTTTGAGTATTGTGAGAGCACAAAGTGCGGAACAATACGGTATCAAAGGGGTCAAAAACTTTTGACCCCAACATTATTATATTTTAAAAGAAAAGGAGATAGCAACAATGAATTCATTAGTACTTCTCATCGTCTGTGTTGCCATTCTTGGCATCGGCTATGTCTGCTACGGCGGCTGGCTGTGCAAGCAGTGGGGCGTAGGCGAAAGCAAAACAGAGACACCGGCTCATACAATGGCAGACGGTGTTGACTATGTACCGGCAAAAGCTCCGGTTCTTATGGGACACCATTTCTCATCCATCGCAGGCGCAGGCCCGATCACCGGACCGATCGGTGCAGCTATGTTCGGATGGCTTCCGGTGACCTTATGGATCCTCATCGGAGGTATTTTCTTCGGCGGTGTCCATGACTTCGGCGCACTGTTCGCATCTGTCCGCAGCAAAGGACAGTCCATCGGAGAGATCATCTCCGCAAACATGAGCAAACGTGCAAAGCAGCTCTTCATCATCTTCTCTTACCTGACACTGATCTTAGTCGTAGCAGCCTTCGCTTCGATCGTTGCTTCCACCTTTGGTGCAGTTTACGATGAGAACGGCGCACTTGATATGGCGAAATCCGCGACTCCGGCAACCGTAGCGATGATCTCGATCCTGTTCATCCTGATCGCAATCGTATTCGGTTTCTGTGTATACCGCCGCAACATGCCAATGGGTATCGCTTCCGTATTCGGCGTTCTTGCGATCGTTCTGATCATGGCGATCGGAATGAACTTCCATCCGATCTACCTCTCCACAAAGACATGGATGTGGATCGTTGGTCTTTACATCGCCATCGCTTCTGTAACACCGGTATGGATCCTTCTCCAGCCGCGTGACTACTTAAGCTCCTTCCTGCTCTACGCGATGTTGGCAGTCGCAGCGTTCGGTGTCATCGTCGCCCACCCGACCTTCGACTCCTCTTTCCCGGCTGTGACAAGCTTTGCAGTTGACAACGGAAACGGCGTTCAGTACATGTTCCCGGTACTGTTCACGACTGTTGCCTGCGGCGCGATCTCCGGTTTCCACTCTCTGGTATCTTCCGGTACCACATCCAAGCAGCTCGACAAAGAGACTGACGCGAAGCCGATCGCTTACGGCGGAATGCTCTTAGAGTGTGTTCTCGCAGTTTTAACTCTCTGCGCCATCGGTTATGCTTACAAGTGGAACGCGGTTCATCCGGACCAGGCGTTAAAGGGCGCGACAGCGATCTTCGGCGGCGGTATCGCTCACATGATCGACGATATCATCCCGGGAAGCTACAGCATTTTAAACTCCTTACTGGTACTTACATATTCCGCGTTCTGTCTTACTTCCCTTGATACTGCAACACGTCTTGCGCGTTTCATGTTCCAGGAATTCTGGCTTGAGCCGGGTGAAACTGCTGCCGACATCAAAGAGGGCTGGAAAAAGGTTATGGTAAATCCGTACTTCGCTACGATCCTCACGGTTGTTCTTGGCATTCTTCTCGGCATGAACGGATATGGAAAGATCTGGGGACTGTTCGGAGCTGCCAACCAGCTTCTCGCGGGTATCGGCCTCTTAGCCGTTGCCACATGGCTCGGAAACATGGGCAAAAACAACAAGATGTTCCTGATCCCGATGGCATTCATGATCATCGTTACGATCACCTCCCTTGCACTCACAGTTAAGAACCAGATCGGCATGATTGCCGCAGGCGGCGCTGACTGGGGTCCATGGGCACAGACGATCCTCGGAATCCTTCTGATCTTCCTTGCGATCATCCTTGTTATTGAAGGTGTACAGACACTGTCCAGACAGAAGGCGGCCAAGGCTTAAGTGCCGGGTAAATGATCAGATATTTTAAGAATTGAAAAAGACACGTCATCCAGGTTTTAAGTGAAATCTGTATGGCGTGTCTTTTGTTTTACCGGGTCTTTTAATCCCGATTTTTCTGTTGTCTGTCAACCGTCCGCCTTTCCATGCGCGGCTTAACTTTGGAGTTTTTCTGCTGCTCCCCAACCTGCCTGCGGACTGGCTGAAATGTCAGATTTTTAAGGTGTCAGCGCACAGAACTCATTTATCTTATTCGTTTCTGATTGCCGCCAGCGGACTTAATTTCATCGCCCGCAGTGCCGGGAAAAGTCCGGCCAGCATGCCGATGAGGACCGCAAAGACCACAGCGGATCCGGAAAGCCACAGCGGGATCCTTGAGATCGCTCCGGAACCGCCGGTCATGCCGGAGAGACTGGCTCCCAGAAACTTATTGATGGCCGCAGAGACGCTGTAGCTTAAGCCAAGTCCCAGAACACCTCCCATAAATCCGATAAATCCCGCCTCCATCAAAAACATCGTCCGGATATCTCCAAGCGCACATCCCAAAACCTTCAGCACACCGATCTCCTTCGTTCTCTCATAGATGGACATCATCATCGTGTTTGCAATTCCGATGGCCGCCACAAACAGCGATACAGCACCGATGCCTCCGAGGACCGCCTGGATCATATCCGTCTGCTGCTGGGCCTGTTCGAGCCACTGCATGCTGCTGTAGGCCTCGTAGCCCATATCTGTGATCGCTTTCTGGACCTCCGTCACATGCTCCATATCGTCCACATTCACGTAAATCATATTGTAGACAAAATAATTGTAGGGTTTTCCCTTTTTATTTGTCGGCTGTCCGGGGATCGGGTTCTTCCGGTAGATCTTTTTCAGCTGGGTCTTTAACAGATCGATATCCGTGTAGATCTGGTATCCATACTCAGAAAATCCGTTCTCGCCGCCATCCACCAGAGCGCAGGCCGGGAAAAGATACTTTTTCTGGCTGCTTTCATCCCCGTTTCCCATATTCTGGAGCATGGTAAAAAACGGCTTGTGTATAAGATCCACTTTGGAAAGATCCTCGCCGTCCCAGCTTCCCTTTCCGGTCTTGCTGTTATAAAAGTTGTCGGAAACCATATTTCCGACGATAAACTCCAGAGTCGCCGCATTCTTGTCCGGAAGTTTTCCCTCCGCCAGCGGAATCTGTTCCAGCTCCTCTCTGGGCATTCCCACAATGTTCGAATATCCCTGATAAACTCCCTGCTTCAGATTCACATCTGTCTCCAGGATCGGGGACACACTCTTCACATGTGGGATCTTCGCAAGCTTCGTCACCGTGGCGTCCACGAGGTAATCGTCCTCGGACTGGTTCCCGTATCCGGAACTAATCTGGATCCTTGTGAGACTTCCGAAGGAAGCATAGGATTCCACAGTATTTTCCTTCAATCCGATTCCCAGAGAGACCATGACTACGATGGAGGCCGTGCCGATGACAACACCCAGAACGGTAAGTCCCGTCCTGAGTTTTCGTCTGAGCAGGTTATTGATGCTCATGATGAGCAGATCAAAGAATCTCATCGTCCATTCCCGCTTTCTTCTTTTTGCGTCTGATGACCACAAGGATCACAGCTGCAAGGACCACTCCCACGATTCCCACCGGAATTGCGAGATGTTTCAGTTTATCCGTCGTGGACGGTTCCGGCTGTATATCGTCACTGCTCCAGGTATCATCAACATTGCTTTCATCCATGCTCTGATCCTCATTTACCATAAGCTGGATCTCTTTCTCGACCGTGGAGACTTTTCCGTTCTCATCCTCATATGTAATGGAGAGTTTTACCTTTCCATCATCCGCGGTCGGCGCGATTCCGTTGATCATCGTATCCACGTTTCCGCTTTTTCCGGGTTCGATATTTCCCACATAGCACTCATTTTTCTGGATAGAATCAGCCTCAAAGACCGCGTTCACATTATAGAGCATGACTTTTCCGGTGTTGTTGATGGAGAACATCACGTTTGACTCCTCGCCGACGGAAATAGCATCCGGCATGACCTCGATGGTACCGGTATTTAACCGTGCCTCCTGCTTTAATCCAACCGCGATCTTTACGGCTTCCTTCGCGTTCTTAAATTCCGGGCTGTCATACTGCTCATTGATCGTGATCGTGTAGGAACGCTGTTCCGCTGTGGGACTTGAGGAAAATTTTATCGTCAGCGTGTCGGATGCTCCCGGTGCCAGAGAATTGACAACCACGGAGTTTGAACCGTTCACCGTCGTAAATACCGGACTATCGCTCACTGCTTCCGACTCGAAGGTAAACAGGATGTTGCTGGCTACGATACTGTTGGAAGCATTTTTCATGCGCACCTTCAGTGTAAAATCCTGTCCGGCATAGATCTCCGCAGGATCCGTCTCAAAGCTGTCAACGATGATACGCGCCTTTGTTCTTTCGTTCTCGCCTGCTTCAGAATCCAGAGAATCATCCTCGTCTTTTCCATAGACCCGCACATAAAAGGTGTCCTCAACAGGCGCAGCAAAGTTTCCATTCTCATTTTCCCGGTAACGGATCTTAAACTTGATCGGGTAATAGCCGGATTTCGCCTTTTCCCGCACCGCCATGCTGAACGGAACTGCCACCGTCTGATCCGGGTTCATATTTCCCATCTGCCGGTCATAATTTCCGTCATTGATCTCAAACGGAAACTTCGTGATATCCTCAGAGAGATCCATATCGACACGCACATCGTAGGCGGTCTTATAGCCGGTATTTCTCACGTTTACATCGAAATTCATGACCTCGGAATAGTTCGCGGACGGGGTGGACTGATTCTCGCCGAGGGCGAATGCTACCGGCTCGGAGTTGTCCTCATTTGTCTCACTGGTTCCTGTTGTCTTCTTTGTCTCGATCCACGCCATGATCGTCTTTGCGTACTCGGAGGACATTCCGTCCTCGCCCTGAGCGCGCTTTGAGATGTAGATCAGGATCGGATAATAGCCCTCTTCCAGACCTTTTTTTACATTGACATTCAGGTTGACGGTCTTTTTCGCTTTTTTATTTACATGACCAACCTTGTAATGGCGGTTTAAGGAATCCGTCACCTCAAAGGGATAGATCGTCTTCATGGACTGGACGATGCTGCTCTCCTCGCTGTCACGGTCCTCCGTCTTTGTGATCTCATCGGAATAATGGTTCCGGAAATCATCCTCGGAGGCAATCCAGATTTCTGTCTCAATCCAGTCTTTGTCCTCCATGTTCATGAGTGTCACGGAGACGGTTCCGTTTTTTCCGATATATAAGGTCGGCGTCTTTCCGATCACAAGGCGGACGGTATCATTGTCGTCATCCATCCGGTATACCTGTGGGATCGTCTCCGCCGCTTCTGTTGTCTCCTTCGCCGCGAATGCAGTTGCCGGGACTGCGCCCATCAGCATACACGCGGCAAGGAATGTTGCCATCCAGCGTAATCCTTTTATTTTCATACTGTTCCTCTCCTCCTGGCTGTTCTATTTTAGTTATTTGTGCCAGCTTTCCATATTTTTGCGTTTATTTCAAAATTTTGTCGATTGTTATTCTGACTTTCCCTCTATCCGGTGTTCTTCTGCTTCCACAACTGTCTCTATTTGCTCTTCTGCTGCCGGATTCTTAGATTTCCCCTCCGCCTGCGCCTCTGCCGCCGCCTGCATGGACTCCTCTAACTGCACCAGGTCCACCTCATGGTGGTTCTCCTCGATGCTCACGATCTTTCCGTCGATGATCTTAAAGATCCGGTCCGCGTAGGTCGCCAGATTATTGTCGTGGGTAACCATCACAAGCGTCTGTTTCTGTTCTCTTACGACCTTCTGCATGAGTTTTAATACTTCCATCGTCGTCTTCGAATCCAGGTTTCCCGTGGGCTCATCCGCGAAGATGATCTGCGGGTTCATCGCCAGGGCTCTCGCGATTCCGACTCGCTGCTGCTGTCCGCCGGACATCTGGTTCGGCATGTGGGTCATAAATTTTTCAAGTCCCACAAGCTTTAAATACTGCTTCGCCCACTTGATCCTCGCTGCCCTCGGCATCCCCCGGAACGATAACGGCAGCGCCACATTTTCCACCGCATCCATCGTCCCGATCAGGTTGTAGGACTGGAAGATAAACCCGACCCGCTCTCTTCGGAAGGTCACAAGCTGTTTTTCATTCAACTTTTCTATATGCTTTCCGGCGATCACGATCTCCCCTTTTGTCGGGTGCTCCAGACCCGCCAGCATATTTAAAAGCGTCGATTTACCGGAACCGGACGGTCCGGTGATCGCGCAGAACTCGCCCCGATGGATCTCAAAACTCACACCGTTTAACGCGTAAACCTTCTCCTCGCCCATGCGGTAAATCTTATACAGGTCCTTTACCTGTATCACCGCATCTTCCTTCTGCTGCATCCGTCCGCCCCCTTTTTCTTAAATTTTTACAGCGTTTTTTCGCCGATTCTTTTTATATTTCAAGTATATCGTTCCCATCGTGTTCTGACTATATAAAATTACTTAATTATTCTTACAATTTCTTACGTTCTTCCAAATCCGCAGAACCCACGGTCAATTCTCTCCGCAGCCATAGAAAAAAGGGAATCTCTCCGGTTTTACCGAAACCGCAGAAATTCCCTTTGCGCCTTCCCTATTCCATTTTTTCCTTCTTCCCGGAAAGTCTCCTCTTAAATTCTTTCAGGTACTCTTCCAACGACACATACTGTCCATTATTTACCCGATATGACGGATTCCACATCCGCACGACCCGGACCTCTGCCTCGTCCTTCTTTGTTTCCTTCACCGGTCGGTAATCCCTGTCCGCAAAGAATACATCTCCCCGGACCAGATCCTTCCATTTCATATAGATCTCACGGTTCTTTTTCTGCTTTTTATTCTGGAAAACTTCCATAACGATCAGGCGGAAGAGATCCTCGCCGCAGCAGACCACGGTCTTTGGATTTAAGAGACGGATCTGCTTCTTGATAAACTCGATATAATACTGGCCGTAGTCCATGCTGACTTCGTCGGCCGCGCCTTTTCCACCGCGCTTATTGATATAGAGGACTGCTGCCTTTTCCCTTAGTTTTTTCCCCGGAAGCCTGCACTCCTCACCTGGATGTTTTTCCTCCCACAGGATCTTCTGCATGCTTGTGAGATAATCCAGATATTCCACCCGGCCGGAGGGACTTTTTCCGGACAGGAAATCCGCGCGGATGTCCGATACCACCGGCATCGTCTCACCCTTCTGGATCATCTTTCTCATATTTGTCTCTTTTAATATGTAAAGCGTCCCGTCATAATGTTCCGGATCCGCGATTCCGTCGACATGAAAATTTCTCTGATCCAGCTCCGGATAGCAGGTATTCCCAAAGGGATCTTCCTCCATCTGCTGCATCAGCTCCCACAACACATAAAGTTCCTCTATAGAGCGGCATTTCGCGACCTGCCCTTCCAGAACGATCTGTTCCATCGTCTTTCTCATAGTTCCTCCACCGCACGTTTCCCGCAGTTTTTAATTTACGTTTCCGACTTTCTCCAATGTCCTTTTTCCACGGGATTTCACAAATTTCATCTGGCTGTTCTTCCTGCCCTGCAGAATTTGTCCACTTATTTTTCTTTTGTTTCTCTGCGTTCACTGTTTCATATTTTAACACAATTTTCTTAAAAAAAATAGTGGAAATTCTGTTTCAGATTCGCTATAATAGTGAAAATGTTACAGTACACGGGCACTCCATGCCCGCGCACTGTAACAGGATTTTGCCGATG